>Ga0105099_10000831_pt1 | contig 20537 bp, 28 predicted proteins | sample PPLLak3cmMay2015_2_FD_79138 | JGI IMG/M metagenome (GOLD analysis project Ga0105099, IMG submission 79138) | Freshwater sediment microbial communities from Prairie Pothole Lake near Jamestown, North Dakota, USA - PPLs Lake P8 Core (1) Depth... | ecosystem: Environmental > Aquatic > Freshwater >... | reverse complement strand
TCGGATGTCAATAGTGGACACCAAATCTTTCATGCTGCCAACCGGTCTGCATAGAATCTTTGTTCATATGCCACAGGTGACAGATACCCCAGTCTTTTCTGCTTTCGTTGCCTGTTATAGAAGACCTCGATATATTCGGTAATATCCTGTATTGCCTCATGTCTGGTTCTGTAACGCTTGTGATGGACAAGCTCCTGCTTCAGCGTGCCCCAAAAACTCTCCATCGGTGCATTATCATAACAATTCCCTTTTCTGCTCATCGATGCCGTCAAGCCGAACGGATTAAGAAGCTTCCTGTATTCATGAGCACAGTACTGACTCCCACGATCAGAGTGATGTATCAGCCCCTTCTCTGGACGTTTTGCTGCTACAGCTCTGAATAAAGACTGACTTACAAGGTTCTTTGTGATTCTCTGTCCCATTGCATATCCAACTATCTCACCGTTAAATAGATCCTTGTGCCCAGCAAGATAAAGCCAACCTTCATCGGTCGGAATATATGTTATATCGCTAACCCAGACGGTATTTGGCCTGAATACCTCAAACTGCTGATTCAGCAGGTTCTCAGCCACCGGAAGCGTATGCTTTGAATCAGTTGTGATTTTGAATTTCTTCGTCTGCTTTCAGTGTATATTGAGCTTCTTCCGGATGCGTTTAATCCGCCAAATCCCCGCTTGGACGCCGTTATCCGCCAAATCCTTCTGTAGGAGCTCAGGACCGCATACCTGGCGTGTCCTCTTATGTGAGGCCTTGATCTCTAATTCCAGCCGCATATCTTCCTCTGCCCGCTTCGAAAGCGGTCTGCTTACATATGCATAATATCCGCTTGCCGATACATCATAAATCCGGCACATCACCGGTACTGGGTATTGTAGTCGCATCTCTTTCATCATCGCGTACCGGGCAGCGACTCCTTCGCAAAGTACGCGGCCGCTTTTTTTAGCAGGTCCCGCTCCATCCTGGCCTCTACCAGCTCTTTCTTCACCCTTGCCAGCTCCATCTCTATGCCTGTCAACGGCCTCTGCGTTTTGCCTATATCTCCGAGCTTGCCTGACTTATGCACCTTTACCCAGTTGCCTAACGTCGAGGGCGGCAATGATAACCGACGGGCTGCTTCCGGTAATGATATGCCTCCATCCAACACCATCTTCACTGCTTCCTCTCGAAACTCCTTCGTGTAACGTCCTTGCGGAATCCCTTTCATTCTGACACCTCCGTATTTAATTATGCCTTAACATTGGTGTCCACTTTTTTCAACTTAGCTCAGTTGCCTGCGGGTCAATTTGAAAGTAGTAACGGCAAAATTATTTATCCAAAAGCAACATGCCGCTGTCGAAGCAGAAGTCGAGAATGCTGTCGAGTAATCTTTCAATACGCTTGGAATCCTTGGATCGCTCTCGAACTACGGTATCCACTTCAGGCGCATAGATCATCTCCGCCTGGCGGGCAAGGCGTTGCCGCTCCAAGGCAAATTCGCGAAAGGAGTCGAGAAGCGCGCTTTTGATTTTCCGCATTTTCGGGTTCATACAGGCTCTGTTCCTTCAGAGAGCACCGATAGATACTGCTGATACGCAAAAACGCGGTTGCGTCTCCCGCCGGTTAGTTCGCGCACGATGCTCAGTTTAGCCAGCGCCTCCATTGCCTTATTGACGGCAGGAAATGAAAGATCGGTTATCCGTTTGGCCTCGTTGATCGACAGAGCCGGACGTTTGCACATGGCGTTATAAACACGCAACGTTGCGGACGCATTTCTGCCGAGTTTTTGCACTTTATCTGCATCATCGTTAAAGAGCTTTACTATGCGTTTTGCCGTCTGTACCGCGCCGCCGGCGGTTTGTTCCACACCTTCCAGAAAGAAATCGACCCACGCTTCCCAGTCGCCTTCGATACGGACTGCATCAAGCAGGCGGTAATACATTTGGCGGTGCTGTTTGAAATAGAGGCTTAAATATAAAAGTGGCTGCGATAAAATATCAGCATCATTGAGTATCAGCGCAATCAGAAGCCGACCCACTCGGCCGTTGCCGTCCAGGAACGGATGAATGGTTTCAAACTGCACATGGGCAAATGCCGCTTTTACAAGAACAGGATAAGGAACGGATTCGTCATGAAAAAAGCGTTCAAGAACAGTCATGCATGTCTCTACCTGATCCGGCGGAGGCGTTACGAAATGGGCGTTTCCGGGGCGTGTCCCGCCGATCCAGTTCTGAGAACGACGGAATTCACCGGGTAATTTTTCGCTGCCGCGGCCTCTTGAAAGCAGTTTGGCGTGTACTTCACGGAGCAGGCGGTTACAGAGGGGAAACTCTCCTCTCAGACGCTGTACCCCGTGCTCCAGCGCTGCCACATAATTCGAAACCTCGACCACATCATCCAATGGAACACCCGGCGCTTCTTTCAGTTCGAAAAGCAAAAGATCGGAAAAAGACGACTGGGTGCCTTCTATTTGAGAGGAAAGCACCGCCTCACGGCGCACATAAGAATATAAAAACAGGTTTGGATCAGGCAGCAAAAGAACAATACTGTCCAGGCGACCCAGAGCAAGCGTTGCCCGCTCCAGAAGCCGCCGTCGGGTATCCGAAAACTCCAGGGCAGGTTCGGGCGGCAAGGCAAAAGGAACAAATGCCCGTATCGGCTCGCCGCCAATTTTCGAGATTTCGTATTTTCCCGTCAGACCGCGTTTCATAATAAAGGCATCATATTCAGTTATCGTTTAATAAGCAAGCTCCTTATTAAACAAAACCCAGTTATCGTTTAATAAGGATAAAAGCAGCCCAAAAGACAGTAACAGCTGGCACAGTCATCGGATTTGTTCATAAAGGCTGCTCCTTCGGTGTTTCTTTAGGCATGAATATCCAGAGAAGGATATAGATAAAAAGACCTGTACAGAAAAACAGAAAAGCAATACAGAATATAACCCGCCAAATCCAAGAAGGTAAAGGTGTATGTATTCCCAGACCGCCGCAAACACCGCCGATCCATTTATCTTTCTGCGACTTTGACAGTCTCCTTAAACAGTTTTGTTCTGACATATATTCCTCCAGGAAAAATCATTCATCAGAAATCATCCTATGTTCTTCAATTTATCGCTGTCGGAATCAAGCAGGACTTATTTTATTTCATTTGATGATCCCGGCCCGGCAAGAGGCCGAAAGGCCTTCCTTGTCGCCCCGCAAATGGGGCATTTCCAATCATCCGGCAGATCTTCAAACTTCGTACCCTTAGGGATTTTACCTTTTTTATCTCCCTTGTCGGGATTATATATGTACCCGCAATTAACTGTCTGACACTGCCACATCTCTTCAGGTGCTGCCATAATTTCGATCTCCTGACCCCGATAAACGGGATAAGTGCGTTAACGAAATTATTTTCTGCCGCTCTTTTCAGTACCCTCTTGAGGGGTAGAAAAGCGCAGAAAATAACTTCTAACTTACCAATTAAAATAATTTGTTAGAAGGCGCCAATAATAATTATTATCAAAGTCATCAAGGCACGACAGATTTCTCTTATCACATTATTTGATTTTAATAAAGCAGGGATGAATATTTATGCATGGTTGTTTGAACCGGAACAGCGAGCGCAATTACCGCTGCTTATCGAATTAGCTGCGCGATAATCGAATCGTGAAATTCGCATATCACTGTATTAATGCTTTTTCAAAATGAAGAGGTAAGCGGTCCTCCAGGCCCAGGTCTGACGCCGCTCTAAAATCTGTTCAAAGAGCTTCAGATCATCTCTGTCGGTGGGGCTTGTGCCGGAAATTCGTTACCGGGCTCCCGGAATCAGGCAATCCAGCGTCTCTGAATGTTCCACAGGCTGACTGCGAACAGGCAGATGCAGAAAGCGCTTAGGATGGCCAGATCGATGGCAAAGGGCATGATATGCCCGCCATGGACTGCACCGTGAAGCACATCGGCCCCATAGGTCAAGGGAAGCGCATAGGAAAGAGGCTTCAAAAACACCGGCAGTTTTTCGATGGGGAAAAAGAGCCCGCAGAGAAAAATCATCGGGAAGCGAAAGAAGTTGGAGAAAGTCTGGGCCTCGAACACCTCGCTGACCGCAACTGCGATGAAAAGTCCCAGAAATGTGGATGCCACGGAGATCAGAAACGCCGCCGGAATGAACACGACCCAAGCCACCTTAGACAGATCGACGAAAAATGCCGCCATGATTACCGGAACGAATCCGTTTGCCGCGCCGATGAGAATCGCTCCCGCCGTTTTGGCGATCATCAAAAGCTCCAATGGAACGGGGGCCAGCAAAAGTCGCTCGAAAGAGCGTTGCTTTTTTTCGAAGGTGACCGCAACCGCCAGCATAGAGGTGGTGCCGAATAAAATGGAAACCGCCACCACGCCCGGAAGCACTGATGGTATGCTCCCAAGGCCGCTTCCGGACTTGATGAAAAACATGCCTGTCCAAGCCAGTGGGAAAATCAGTCCCCAACTGATGTTCGGCGGTTTCAGATAATAGGTTCGCATATCTTTTACAATAATATTCCAAAAGGCTGTCCAGAGTTTCATTGGCCATTGCCTCCTTTTTTTTCTTTTTCTTTCCGCATGGCATCGGCTTCGATACCGGTAATTTTAACAAAAACATCCTCAAGGGAAGGCCTGATCCGGCGGGCTTCCATCACCTCGGCCCCACGATCCTCCAGAAACCGGATCAGGGGACCTACGCGAATAGGTTGGTCGGATTCCACGCGAAGTCCTTCCTGCCCCTTTGATAGAAAGTCCAGATCGGGAAAAGCTTCCCGCAATTGATCTTCCATGTCTTCGAGTATTTTCATGCCGGTGATCTGTACCCCGTGTTTGTCTAAAATCGGCTGAACCAGGTTCTCCACCGTGTCTGTTCCCACAATCCCGCCGGAAACGATGAAAGCGATGCGGCGGCAGAGCCGCTCAGCTTCTTCAATATAGTGAGTGGTGAGAAAAATAGTGGTTCCCTTAGTGTGAAGGTCTGCGATGAGCTTTCGAACCTGCCGGGCGCTGGCCACGTCGATGCCTGTTGTGGGTTCGTCCAGAAACAGAATCTCCGGCCTATGAATTATCCCAGCTGCAATAGTGAGCTTTCTTTTCATGCCTTTTGAATATCCACCGAACTTGCGATCCGCAGCCTGAGCAAGGCCAAAGGCTTCCAGCAACTTCAGTGCTTGTACCCGGCGTTCGGCCTTGCTCATTCCATAGAGGGCGGCGCAGAAACAGAGGTTTTCAAAGCCGCTGAGTTCCGGGTACAGGTTGCTTTCGTCAGGAACCACCCCGATAAGGTGCTGGGCGGCCCGTGGTTTTTTCGTGCAGTCAATGCCGCCAATTTCAATCGACCCGCTGTCCAGCCGGGCCAAACCGGTGAGCATGTTGATGGTGGTAGTTTTACCGGCGCCGTTGGGACCGAGAAAACCAAAGAGCTCTCCTTTTTCAACATCAAAGGAAATGCCGGCAACCGCCTGGACATTTTCAAACCTCTTGGCCAAGTTTTTAACACAAATGGCTTTGGTCATGGACTTCTCCTTGACAACTCAATTCTAAAAATAATACCTGATCCATACTTCCGTACGAAAGGCATCGGGTTTTTCACATCCGCAATATGGGAGATCATTTGTCGTGGGAAGAGCAGTTGTCCTTGCAATCATTGGTTATGCAGGGGTGGGCTTGCTGCTCGTCCCCATGGCATTTCCGGATTTGTTCCGGGGCGCAGTTTTCGAGTTTATCCTTTAAATTTGCGGGTTACCGGCAGCAATTCTCACACATATTGACCTCCATTTTATGATTTTTATCAGATAGTTCAATGATTCTACGGCAGGAAATTGCAGCGTGTTCTTCCAAGGCCGCGAGGCGGTTTAATCCTTCGGCTAGGTTTATAACGGCCTGTTTGTTTACCGAGTAATGGGTCCAGTAGCCAAGTTTTTCACCTTTGATCAGGCCTGCTTTCCGAAGGATCTGAATATGCTGGGAGACCGCAGGTTTGGAAATGCCCAGATGTCCGGCCAATGCCCCCACGCATAGGTTGCCGCTTAACAGCATTTCAATGATTTTCAGGCGCTTTTCATCAGCCAGCGCTTTTAATGCGTTTATCATTGCCAAGGTTCAATCCAAATAAGTGTATTATGAAATGGATTAGCAGGCGGTTAATTCGATTGTCAAGTAGAAAAATGCATTTTTAGGGTTTCATCCCGGTATTGCGCATTTTCAGAATCCTATTGACAGCTGCCATATCATCATATAAATGTTCATTTATATGATGATATGACTTATGATACCAACTTTTGTAAGAGCCATAAAAACTTAGACTTTGTCCAGAATGGAAAGGACGGCATATTGAACAATAAGATATACGATTTAATCATTGCAGGCGGTAGGCTGGCTGGCTTAACAGCGGGGATCTATGCTATGCGTGTGGCGCTTTAGACCGTCTGTGCCACTTGCGATAGTTTCTTTCTTCGCGAAAAAACTGTCGTTGGCGGCGGCGCATTATATCGAAACCCGTAAAGGCGGTCAGGCCTGTTATGGTGTTGACGCTGGTCAGATTAACGTCAACAGATAGGAATTTGTAATATATCGAATTATGGATAAAACAGAAAAGCAATCATTGCAGAACGGTCCGAAACGGATTTCACGAACTTCGGCAGGGCAGGATAATGAATTCCCGGTTCGATACCATTTGAATAATGATCGTCTTCAAAGCACTGCCTTTCTGGCCAAGAGCCTGTCCGACGGCAATCGTCTGAAGATACTGCTTCTGATCAGCAGCGGGAGGAAATCAGTTTCCGCTATCGTCGAGGAATCGGATTTATCGCAACCGCTGGTATCGCATCATTTGAAGGAGTTAAAACGCTCGCTGTTGGTCAAGGTGGAACGCGAGGGACCATTTATTTACTATGAATTGGCGGATGTAAGAATTCTTGATGTGTTACAAACTTTGAGTAATGTGGCAACGGATCTATTGTCAGATAGAAAGACGTTTTAATTTAACGGAGGCAGACCAGTCATATGGATGATCTTTTTGAGACCATTTCCCGCATGGCCCCGGAAGAGGCTTTGTCGAAAATCACAGCGTTTGCGCAAAGGCTAATGGCTGACCTGGATAATGACGCCCGCGAGCGTTTTCTGACGAATCTGATCGGACAGTCTGAAGGCGACAAGGTATCCGGCCTTGTGCATTTGTGACTGGCCGAATGCATGGGCGAAGGTGTCGACCCAACGCAGATGTGCCGGAGCCTGGTGGACAAAGTCGCACAGTCCGAGCAACTGCTGGCGATTGCCGATCCGGAACTGCTGGTGCTGTTTGAGGACTGGTTGGAGGAACTGGAAACAGAGGTGCTGGCGCTATTAAAAACGCATGGACCTTTGGATAATAAAATGCTGGCCGACAAGCTCGGGCTTTCCCGCAGGGGAGCGACTTTTCTGCTTTCAAAACTGGAAAGAGAAGGTAAACGATCTGTTTAAAGATGAGTAAATATAAGGAAATTACGGCTGCAAGACAATTGCTTGAACTTCCGGAAACTGCGACTATCGCATCGATTAAATCAAGCTATAGGAAGCTGATGGCCAGGTGGCATCCGGACAAATGTCAGGAGAATCAGATAACGCGTACTGAAATGACACGCAATATCATTGTTGCATATCAGACAATTATGGATTATTGCCGGCATTATCAATACTCTTTTTCTGAAGAGGCGGTAAAAAGGCATCGCTTGCCTGAAGATTGGTGGTTTGAACGTTTTGGCGACGATCCTTTGTGGGGCAACAGCATGAAGCCGAAATAACGCTTCACAATCAGCGCTGATTATCAACTAAATGGAATATAAGAAGGAGTCTAACATGCCAGAACTGGTCGTCTTTCACAGTGGCAATCCCGGCTGAGTCTCATGCAGAAAGGCTATAGGTGTAGCCAATGACATGAAGGAAATATTCGGTGCAAAATTGAATGTAAAGATTTTTACTTTAGACTCGGAAGAGGCAACAGGATATACATTCAAGGGTTCGACCAACGCTTTTTTTCAAAAAGATTAGGTTCCTCTGGATGTGGCGACGGATAAGAGTAAAATGGAAACCTTTCTGTCTCAAAAACTGTGATTGGGGATAACAATGAAAGTGTTGTTTATAATAAACACGGACGATGGTGAAACAATCTTCAATGCGATGCGGCTTGCAAATGTAGGCGTGAAAAAAGACGATGAGGTCAGTGTCTTCATGCTCGGAAAGGGTGTCCTTTTTGAACAGGCAGGAAACGAGCAGTATGATGTGATGGGGCAAATCAATCAGTTCAAGGGCGATTTTTATGTCTGAGGGGTCTGCATGAAATCCCACGGTCTGGTGGGATCCGGCACATGCCCGATTGGCTGGATGGATGATTTGTACGAAATTGCAATGGACGCCGATAAGATTTTTACCTTTTAAATAAAATTGCGTCGCTTTCAGACTGACTCGGTAAGGAGTGGCAGCCCATAACTGTGTCGCTTCATTCAGCTGATCTGTTTGCTAAAAGAGACAGCCGTTGTGCACGTTCGCAACACTTCTCTATCGCATGCCATTACTAGACTTCGTAATTATACAACGGGCACTGAGATCCAAAATAGTCAATCCACATGCAATACCACTGAAAAGCACCCAGATTTCATCTCCCTCGTTCAGCTTACTGTGTAGGCTTCCAGTGGTGGAAACAACGGCGCACACTTCAGTTGCATCCGAAATTCGGACAACGCACTCAGTATTGATCTTTCCATTTATTATTCTCACAATGACCCCTTTAAATCGATTTTCAGCGCTGCATGCTGGCTCTGTGTTGCCACTTTGCAGGATAACCCATGGTGATTTGACCTCGGCTGTAATGATCCTGCCTTGCCTTAAACCAAGTCTCTCAACGCTATCGTTCGTAATCGCTGTGGTAATTGAATGACCATCGATGGTGATCAATTCTATACGTGTCTGTATGTCGCCTCGACGGATGTTCTTAATCTTACCAAAGAAAGAGTTTCGTGCACTGGTCTTATGCATGGATTCTTTTTCCATGAAAATCCTTGCTGTCTGCTGAATTTCATCATCGGAAAACGAAACGTAAGACGACGTCAGATTAGGCGTCGAATGCCCCAACATCATTTGAACTGCCGGTAGTGGCATGTTGCCCTGCATCAGCTCCATGGCCCGCGCCTTGCGAATAATCTCCGGACCTTGTAACCGCTTGGAAAAGCCGCAGTTCTGGGCACGTTCGTAAAACTTGCGATGCACAAAACCGGGCTCGGCATTGAGCATGTTCTGCAGAGAGTTTTAAATGAAGTTCTTCTCCCAATTAGTTGGGAGAAAGGGTTCCAGGATTCGAGGGGTCAAGAATTCAAGTGTTTGTTTTCCAATGATTTTATTAAAGCTTTCATCATCCTCTCAACATCCCTGATATCCCTTAAAAGTCCTGAAATACTTTCAGTATCAAGATAATCCATGTCTCCGGATAATAGCATCTGAATCTCAAATAAACACGTTGATCCATAGGCAATATATAATGAACGTAAATATTCAGGGGTTGTTTTCCTGCCATACCCTTCCGCAATATTATCGGGAATCGATAAAGCCGATCTTCTCATTTGTGAAGTCAAAGAAAAATCCTCAATTTCAGGGAACATTTTCGTAGTCTTATAAATTGCCGGGCAAAGTTGATATGGCTTTATGCCAAAACTTAAATTCTTTATAGTTCGTCATCCTTTCACTCGAATCCTTGCACCCTTGACCACTTGAACCCTCTCCAGATTACCAACTAATCTGTAGATGATCCATAAATGAAGACTCTGCCGGCATATCACGGATTTCTCAGGATAGTGTTTCCGAAAATTGTACTTCCCTTGAACCTGATTTTGTGCCTGTGGCGTCGCTTCGAAAGAACACCGTCCGGCGAACAGGATCAATGTCCTCATACGGGTTCAATTACAAGACCTCGTTAAGCTTGGCGCCGGTATAACGGATCAAGAGAAAAATGATCAAAACGCGCTGCCTGGAAAAGCGGTTATCGGCGCGAGGCGAGCTGCCCGCCCATTCACGAAATGATTGCTCCATCCTGTTGAGTTGGGTGGTCTCCAGATATTGATCTTTATCCGGAACGGAAACGATGAGCCCGTGGTTGATGCTTTTCATAATGCTATCCGTGATACTGGTCGAATTTGTTCGGTTTTTGTATTTGATTTCATAGAATTTGGTCACCGGTTATTGCCGTGATAGCGCGGACCGCTCGCTTCCGCTCACGATCCGCGCTATCGCCGGTGTTGAGCCGTGGACGGCTCCAAAGCCATTTCCTGCCGTCGCTCGCGCTCCGGCTATCAATGGCATTGGAGCCGAATGCGCTTCACGATCAATAAATGCTTCGCATTTCTTGATCTGCGATGCTCGCGGCTCAACACCGGCGTTACAGTTGAAGATTTTCCATCATGGAAACCAATACCGGAACTGTTGAAAGCGCCGTGCCAAAAAAGATAAAGAATCTTTACAACAGTATGTAATGGGCAGGGGCGTTCGGGGACGTCGGCACTCTGATCCCTTTTGTAGTTGCCTATATCACCATAGTGAAGGTACCTCCTCTCGGGCTTCCAATCATGTTCGGCATAATGCTGACAGCATCCGGACTCTATTACAGGCTGCTGTTCCGATCCAGCCGATGAAAGCCATCGGAACAGCAGCCACAGCCGGAGGCATAAGCCCGGCAGCCCTTTATGGATCGGGCTTCACCACAGGGCTTTTCTGTTTACTTGCCGGCACTACAGGGATTATCAAGCCAATAGCCAAACTTGCAACCAAACCGGTGGTTTGCGGTATCATGCTGGAGCTATGCCTCAGTTTTATGGTCGATGGAATCAACCGGATGAAGACAGCTCCAGTCTTTGCCGGCTTCGCCCTGGTTGTTACATACCTTCTTCTCGCAAACCCCAGGATTCCGTCCATGTTCGTGCTCCTGATCATCGGTGTTGGCTCCGCTGTTATCATGAATCCCGAAACCCTGTCGGAACTGGCCAAAATCCATATCGGCTTCAAGCTGCCGTTTTTCAGCCTTCCCATGATTACGTGGGACGATCTTGTCACAGGCACATTGCTTTTTACAATTCCACAGATACCACTCACTCTTGGCAACGCGGTAATCGCAAGCACTGCCGGAAAAACGAACTCCTTCCCGACAGGCAGGTAAAGGAGAAAAAAATCGCCATTTCACAAGGTATCATTAAGATTACCAAATATATTCAAAAACATTGCAGAAAGATCTCGCAAAAACAACATGTGGTTGATTGGTCAAATGGTTAATATGCCGGATGATAATATTTATGATTATATATGTCATCATGGAGCAATATATAGCAGTATAATATTTATATATCTGTTATAATATGTAATATTATAACAGATATAAGAAGTATTAATTGGAAATATACAAATTAATTATATTGACAGGCGGAAAACAGCGCGATATTAGATTGGTCAAACGGTTAAACACTCAATATTGAGAAGGTATCTTCATGTCCACCAGGGGAAAAATCATTCAGGCCGCTGACAGGCTGTTCGGCGAAGTCGGATTTGACGCTTCCACGGTTCAGAAAATCGCCGAGTTGTCCAAAACAAACAAGGCGCTAATCCATTACTACTTCAAGAGCAAGGAAGGCTTATTCGTCTGCGTGATTGATCATTATTTTGAAGAATTGACGAATACCCTGCAGAAATCTCTTCTGGGAGAAGGTCTTCTGGAAAATCGAATTACAAAAACGGTTGAGCGATACATCCAGTTTTTAGAGCAAAACCGGAACTTCGTTCGTATCATTCAGCGCGAAATCAATGGGGGGAAGCAGAGAGACTGTGTCATCGGTCACATGGCGCCGCTTTTTAAGATGGTCATCAATGCGATACGCGAAGCTTATCCGCAGACACTTTCCGGCAATCTTGCTGCGGAGCAGCTGGTGGTCAGTTGTTATGGAATGATCATCACCTATTTTACCTGCCATGGAATCATCGAGAAAGTACTGGCAGATAATCCCTTGACAAGGGAAAATCTTCAGGTTCGGAGGAAACATCTGAGGCATATGTTCGCCATCATCACAAGGGTCATCAAAGAAAGCGGCAAGGCGCGTAAATCCTGAGTAATAAGGCGTATTTTTTTGTACGCGGCAGTGACGAAGGACGCAGTATAATATTATTTATCGGAAGAAGATCACTGGAGCGATGTTTGACGGTATTGTGGCCGGAGATCCTTAATTAAGGTGTCATAAAAGAGGTAAAAGTCTATGCGTGAAGTTGTTGTTGTCAGTGCCGCCAGAATCCCTTTCGGAAAATTTGGCGGATTTCTGAAGGATTATTCGGCGGTCGATCTCGGAACCAGGGCGGTTCAGGCCGTTATGGAAAAGATCCATATTGCTCCGGAAACCGTGGAGGAACTCATCATGGGGGTAGCTGTATTGGCAGGCACAGCAGCGGTAGCCGCCAGGCAAATACTCTTTACCTCCGGCTTGCCGGCCAATGTTCCTTCGCTCACGCTGGATAGGGCCTGCTGTTCTTCCATGACTGCTGCTGGATTGGCCGTGCGGGACATCGCCATGGGAGAGGTTGAAACGGTGATCGCCGGCGGCATGGAGGCCATGAGCCAGGTGCCGCTGGTGGCACGGGGCGTAAGATGGGGTACCCGCCTGGGAGGAATTATGCTGGAGGAGCCCCTGATGATGCGCAATCCCATTGTCGATACTCCTCTTGCCGTTGGTACCGGAGATGTCTCTTTGCAGTACGGCATTGACAGAGAACAGCAAGACCAGTGGGCACTGGACAGTCATCGCAAATATTTTGCGGCCCTTGCGGATGGAAAATTCCAGGATGAAATCTACCCATGGTATAGAACCGATAAAGACGGAAATTCAACAGAGGTCATGCATGATGAGCCTCCCCGTGCCGATGCATCCCTGGAAAAACTCAGGCAACTGAAACCGGTCTATGGGGGAAAAACGGTAACGGCCGGAAATGCGCCGGGTCTGAATGACGGGGCTTCCGCACTCATTCTGATGTCACGGGAAAGACAAAAAGAACTTGGATATAAACGGTTGGCGACGATTCTTTCCTATGTGAACACGGCCGGTGATCCCCTTTCCTCTCCCTATATGCCTGCCCTTTCCATCAGAAAAGCTCTGGAAAAGGCGGGGCTCACTCTGAAGGATTTAAAACGGATTGAGATCAATGAAGCCTTTGCTGCCGTTCCTCTGGTCAGCACAAAGGTTTTAAGCGACGGAGATGCAAAATTACTCGCGCATCTACGCTCCATTACCAATGTGAATGGTGGCGCTGTTGCCATCGGACATCCAACCGGAGCAAGCGGAGCCAGATTGGTCATGACGCTGATCTATGAGCTCCGCCGACTGGGAGGTGGCTTGGGAGCAGCCGCGATCTGCGGCGGCTTTGGACAGAGTGATGCCGTTATTGTTCGGGTCGATGATTAACCACTTTTAGATATAATAAGGAGATCCTATGGATGCCATGAACAATGGAGTGACCTATGAACTCACCTATAAGGATGTCGTTGATATCATGAAGATCATTGATGAATCTGTATGTCAGGAGTTGCACCTGGAAATCGGAGATTTCAAACTGGATCTTGTTAAAGGACATTCCGGTGCTGGTCCGGCAGCAAATTTGTTTGGGAAAACAGGTGCGGCAGGCGAGAAAGTCCGAAATGCAGCAGACCAGATATCTGGTCCTAAGGAAGCTGGTATTGTCGGGGGAGAGAAAAAGGAACTGCCTGAAACGGCGGTAAAGCAGCGGAATATATCGCGAGACGCTTCATCAATTGATATTGTCACGCCCCTAGCGGGTGTTTTTTATCGTGCACCATCGCCGGGCGCCGCTCCCTTCGTAGAAGCAGGAGGGGCCGTGGAAGCAGGGGATCAGGTTGCAATTGTTGAAGTGATGAAATTAATGAACTCAATAAAGGCGCCCCGGAAGGGAATAATCAGAGAGATCCTGGTCCAGAATGAAACAGTCGTCAAAATGGGTCAGGTTCTGATGATCCTGGACCCGGGTCCGGTAACAGTGGAAAAAAATAAAGATTAATTCTCTAAGCAAATATCAACAGAATTAAAGCATAATTCCGAGGTGCTCGATGAAACAACTGCAAATCAACGAAGAAACATTGCGCGATGGACAACAGTCTCTATGGGCAAACCGGATGAAGACGGAATCCATGCTGTCCATCTGCTCTTCTCTGGATCAGGCTGGATTCAGCAGCATCAACGTGATGAGCGGCTCCGCCTTTGAAGCCTGTGTCCTGTATCTCCATGAGGATCCCTGGGAGCGTCTCAGCTTGCTGAGAAAATTCATGCCCAACACTGATCTCCAGATCCTGATCCGTGGTCGCAGCGCATTCGGATGGCGCCGGTTTTCCGATGATGCCATTGAACTCCTGATTCAGTGCCTGCAGAATTGCGGTATTCAGGGAATAGTCGTATTTGATGGTCTGAATGACCTGAACAACATCAAATGGCATATCCAGGTTTCGAAGAAACTCGGTCTCCAGATACATCCGGCCCTGGTCTTTGCGGAAAGTCCGGTGCATACGGATGCTTATTATGCGCAGAAGGCCAGAGAATGTGTCATCCTGGGAACCGATAGTGTCAATCTGGCAGATGCCAGCGGACTTCTGACACCGGAGCGGATCCGTACTCTGATTCCCGCAATCAGACAAGCCATTGGCGAGAGCGTTAAATTCGGGCTTGTCAGTCACTGCGGAACTGGATTGGGCTCGGAATGCTATGCGGAAGCTATGCGCCAGGGAGTCGACAATCTCTCTACGGCAAGTTTGGCTCTCTCCCAGGGTAATTCAATTCCTGCGACGGTGGAAGTTCTTGGCCAAGCGAGACAGATGGGGCTTAAGCTTGAACTGGATGATATGCTGCTCAAGAAGATTGATGATCATTTCCTCTGGGTGGCTTACAGTGAAAATAAGCCTGTCGGCCAGAGGGTGCCTTTTGATAAAAATCGCTACACAAAGTATGCGGCGCATCAAATTCCCGGCGGCATGATGTCACATCTGGCCAGTCAGTTGAAGAACCTTGGGCTTGAGCACCGGCTGCCGGAAGTCCTGGAAGAGGCCGGAAGAGTCCGGCAGGAGATCGGGTATCCCGTCATGGTGACTCCTTTTTCACAAATCGTGGGAGTACAGGCCGTCTTCAACGTCATTCAAAAGGAGCGCTACCGTACGACTCCTTCGGATCTCAGCCTCTATGCCCGCGGCTACTATGGAGAAATGGCCGCTCCGATCGACGCCAATGTCTTAGACCGCATTTTGGAAGGGGCTGATGTGAAACCGATCGATGCCTCCGAGGTCTTTTCCGAACCTTTGGTCAAGAAGGCCAGGAAAGAGTTCGGGCCGGCTAATTCGGACGAAAAGCTCCTGCTGGCGCTGTTCTTCAGCAAACCGACCCTGGAAAAATTTTTTCAGAATAAGAAACCGATTAATTTATCGGCGACCAGGACCCCGGTCATTGCTCTTATTCAGGAGCTGCTGAAACGTAAAGATATCAGGAAAGTCAACATTCGTAAAGGTACGGTTAAACTGCAACAGGCATTTTAAACTTTGTTTGCAAGAAATATTGACGCTCCCATCGCAACAGTACGTTTTCTATTTGTTCTTTTATTAACGACGGCCGGCGGGGTTTACTCAAAATCTCAAAGCGCTCCTAAGATGTCAATGGAGGAAAAGTAATGGAACAGAAGAAGATCCCGGAAGGGTATATGATGTCAAAAGGCTATTCCTGGTATATTTTCGGCCTGCTGTTTCTTCTCTATATGTTTGACTATGTCGACAGAATGGTCGTTGTGTCCCTGTTCCCCTATCTCATTCATGATTGGGGATTATCGGATACCCAGTGCGGTCTCCTTGTTTCCACGGTTTACTGGTCAATCGTGATTATGTCATTCCCCGTCTCAGTCGTCATTGACCGGTGGAGCAGGAAAAAATCTATTGGTTTCATGGCCGTGTTATGGAGCATGGCCACGGTTGCCTGTGCCTTTACCGGAAATTACGCGCAACTGTTTTTTGCCAGGACGATCATCGGCGTGGGTGAGGCCGGCTATGCTCCGGGCGGCACAGCCCTGATTTCCGCTCTCTTTCCGGAGAAAATGAGGTCCATGATTGTGGGTTTATGGACGGCAGCCCTGCCTCTGGGGAGCGCCCTGGGCATTGTCGTGGGCGGCTGGGTCGCGGTCCGTTACGGATGGCGGCATGCATTCGGCCTTGTAGCGCTGCCCGGTTTTCTAATTGCGGTCCTCTTCTTTTTTGTCCGTGACTATAAGACCATTCGTCTTGAGAAAAAGGCAGATCAGGAACGCGAGACCAAACAAAAAATGAAACACAGGGATATTGTCCGCGAATTTATCCATAAACCATCGCTGTTGTTTACCTACATCGGTTTTGCCGGCAACATGTTTCTCACGGCGGCATATTTAAGCTGGTTACCCACCTATTTTCACCGTATCGACAACCTTCCTATGGAAAAGGCCGCTTTTAAAGGAAGTCTGGTAATGCTGCTGGCGATTTTCGGTTTTCCGATAGGCGGTTTTCTGGTGGATCAGTGGCGGAAGAGGCGCATGAATGCGCGGTTGATTTTTCCCGCACTGTCATCCCTGGTTACGGCATCTCTTTTTTTCATCGCCTTTTATTTCTTAGAAGGGCCGGTGCAATACTACGTTATTCTTATGGGCGGCGTCACTGCCAGCGCCTTCTCACCGGCGGCGATCGCCGTAACGCAGGATGTTGTTCACCCCGGATTACGGGCGACATCCTACAGTTTCTGCGTCATTGTCCAGAATCTTCTGGGAAGTTCACTGGGGCCTCTCTTTGTGGGGATGATTTCCGATCGATACGGAATCCGGACTGCCATGACAATCGTTCCCTTCTTTGCCCTGTTTGCGGCAGCATTATTCTTTGCTGGTTCCTTTTTTTATGAGAAGGACTTTTCCCGAGTTGAAAAAATCGATCTGAGCATGGAATGAGGATATATTCATGGAATCGCGTGATTTATCTGATGCTATATCCCTGATCAAATGGATGAAGCAGTCCAATCTGGATGTGCTGTATCTCCGTATGGGAGAAATGACATTAGACTTGAAAAGGTATGCGGAAGAGGAAAGAAAAACCGATACAGGTTCTGCTGAAAACATCAAACAGCAGTCGGAAAAACCCATCCTGTCTCCAAGGTTGGGGATATTCTTCCGGTCGGCAAAACCTCAAGATCGTCCGTTTGCAGAGATCGGCCAACGGGTTCAGGCAGACGATTGCGTATGTCTTATCAGCGTTCTGGATCAGAGGTGTTGCGTCACTGCAGGAGTACAGGGTCGGATCACGGAATTTTTTGCTCAAGAGGGTCAGTTGGTAGAATTCAAACAGCCGATCTTTGCTATCAAAGGAGAAGAATCGGATGAAATCAAACAGCCATGAATAAAATTAAAAGTGTTCTTGTGGCAAACCGCGGTGAAATTGCCGTTCGCGTGATCCGTGCTTGCCAGGAGCTTGGGATTGAAGCCATTGCTGTTGTGTCGGATGCAGACAAGGTCAGCCTGCCAGCAAGAATGGCTGACCGGGTCTTGTGTATCGGCCCGGCTCAGGCAAACAAAAGTTACCTGGATATTTCAACTATTGTTACAGCGGCCCTGGGAGCCGGGGTCGATGCCATTCATCCGGGGTATGGCTTTTTAGCAGAGCGCCCGGATTTTGCAGAAACCTGCGTGAAGCATGGATTGATCTTTATCGGTCCGAACGCGTTGCACATCCGGCAGATGGGCGACAAACTTTTAGCCAGAGAAATAGCCGAGGGCTTAAATATCCCGGTTATACCCGGATCATGTCTGGTCAGGGATTTTAGTGAAGCGGTAAAATTCGGGGAAAAAACAGGGTACCCATTACTCTTGAAGGCTGCTGCCGGCGGCGGTGGCAGAGGGATGAAAATTTTACAGGGTCCTGAAGGGCTGAAATTCCTGTTCGGCGAGGCATCCGCTGAGGCAGGTGCGGCATTTGGAGATAATCGTTTATATGTCGAGCGTTATGTGCCCAATGCGCGACACATAGAAGTGCAGATTCTGGGCGATTGCCATGGGAACATCATCCATCTGTTCGAACGCGATTGTTCTCTGCAAAGACGTTATCAGAAGATTCTGGAAGAAGCTCCTTCTGCAGCCCTGACCTCCAGGCAGCGGTCGGAGGTTTGTGAAGCGGCCCTTTTTATTGCCCGGCAGATACGCTATGAAAACGCCGGCACAGTGGAATTCATCTTCGATCAGGATGAAGCCCGGTTCTACTTTCTGGAGATGAATACCCGTATCCAGGTTGAGCATCCGGTGACCGAGATGATCACCGGTCTGGATTTGATCAAGGAGCAGATCCTGATTGCCGGAGGGAGCCCGCTCCGTTATTCGCAGGCGGATATAACCACACGGGGACATTCTCTCGAATGCAGGATTAACGCCGAGTCTCCGGAACGTAAGTTTTGTCCTTCGCCCGGCAGGATTACGCAATGGCAAACACCTGGGGATCCGATAGTTCGCGTGGACAGCCATTGTTATGAGGGTTATGTTGTGCCTCCCTTCTATGATTCGCTGCTGGCGAAAATAATCGTTCACGGAGAAGATCGCCGGGAGGCTATTGAAAGGATGCAAAAAGCTCTTGCCCGTTTTCTGATCTCAGGTGTGGAAACCACGATACCTCTCCATCGCCGGATCTTGATGGACGATGCGTATCGAGCAGCAAGGATCAACACCTGTTGGCTGGAAAATGTGTTTCTTGGAGACGAAAAGATCTGAAAAAAGAAAAATCGATATGGTTAAGGCAGTTCTCGTGTCTTTGCCATGGGAAAAAGGATGAAAGCGTGAAAGGCAGGATCATTATAGTGCCGGCACTGTACTGCGAGCGCTTTTTACCGATTGTACCATTAAGGAGGTCTTATGAATTTAGGAAGATACATATCCCGGAGCGCCGGCCATTTTCGTACAAGCACAGCTCTGATATTTGAAGACAGAAAATACACCTATGAGGAACTGGATCGGCGAACGAATCGCCTGGCGCAGGGTTTTTTCGCCCTCGGGTTGAAAAAAGGCGATCGTGTCGCTATTCAATCCATGAATTGTCCTGAAATTGTGGAAACGGAAGTTGCCTGCTATAAGGCCGGCATGGTGCGCATACCGATCAACGCAAGGCTTTCTGCAGCGGAAGCCGTAGATATTTTAAATGATGCCGAAGCCAAGGCATTCATTACCGACAAGAACCACGGGGAGTCGATCCTTTCTCATGGCGTGGCCCTGGATACCGTGAAGCAGTTTATATGTCTGGATACGTTCCTGGAAGAGAAAATCAATTATGAAGATCTGCTGACCGGAAACAGAGAAGATCTGCCGGATGTTGATGTCGAACCGGATGATTTGGCGGTTCTGACGTACAGCTCGGGAACAACCGGTAAACTTAAGGGAATTATGCAAAGTTACGGAAATCGACTGGCCATGATACGCAAGGCATTGATGTTTCCTGAAGTCCGCTTGCAAAGAGGTGACATCTTTGTCCATGTCGGTCCTATCACGCACGCCAGCGGTATGCTTCTGATGCCCGTTATGTTCACTGGCGCCTGCAACGTCATTATCAGGCGTTTTGATATACAAATGCTCCTGGAAACCATTCAGCGTGAAAGGGCGAATTATACGATGCTGGTACCGGCGATGATACATATGATTCTTGCCCATCCCGGCGTTCGCCAATATGATCTAAGCAGTTTGAAAGGTATTTTTTACGGTGCGGCCCCCATATCTCCGTCAGTTGTCGGGCAGGCTATTGAGCTGTTCGGACCAATTCTCTTCCAGGGCTATGGCATGAGTGAAACAACCTCCTTTGTTTCTATCTTGACGGCCAGTGAACATCTGGATGCCCTGAAACATTGCCCGGGCAGATTATCATCCTGCGGCCGGCCGGTTTTTGATACGGAAGTCAGGGTAGTCAATGAGGAAGGCCGGGATGTGAAGACGGGAGAGATGGGGGAGATTATCGCCCGGGGTCCCGATATCATGCAGGGTTATTACAAGGATCCGGAGTTGACTGCAGAAACGATCAAAAATGGCTGGATACATTCAAGCGATATGGCCAAAATGGACAATGAAGGATACATTTATATTGTCGATCGCAAAAAGGATATGATCATCTCGGGCGGATTCAATGTGTATCCGTCAGAGGTTGAAAATGTTCTTTACACACATCCTGCCGTTTTTGAGGCCTGTGTTTTGGCGGTTCCCGATGAGAAATGGGGAGAAGCGATCAAGGCAGTTGTGGTTCTGAAGCAGGAGGCTCAAGTAACGGCGGAAACATTGATCGAGCATTGCGGACAGTACCTGTCCGGTTTTAAAAAGCCGCGATCTATAGACTTTGTAAAGGAACTGCCTAAGAACCCAAACGGCAAGATAGTTAAACGTCTCATAAAAGATTTTTATTGGGCCGGAAAGGAACGACGGGTAAATTAAATGAGAGCTTTGCATAACATCTGATTAAAGGGTTTGGCAGGGGTAATG
>Ga0105099_10000829_pt1 | contig 20576 bp, 11 predicted proteins | sample PPLLak3cmMay2015_2_FD_79138 | JGI IMG/M metagenome (GOLD analysis project Ga0105099, IMG submission 79138) | Freshwater sediment microbial communities from Prairie Pothole Lake near Jamestown, North Dakota, USA - PPLs Lake P8 Core (1) Depth... | ecosystem: Environmental > Aquatic > Freshwater >... | reverse complement strand
TGGCGCGGAATAACAAGGTTGCGTTTATTATCGCATCGGATGTTGGTCAATTGCTGTATTATGAAACTGAAGATCAGGGTGCGGCATGGCGAAAAGATACCATTTTTGAATTTCTACCCGGCGATTCCGTTACTCCGCCTAATGATTCTATGCTGCCGTATTTCTGGTACGGCGGCGTATATGACAATAAAAACGTACTTCACGTTGCATATATTGCTATAGATACGACTCCCGGTGGTGGGGGCGGCGGACAATTCGGCAGCGGATGGCGGTCGCAAGTGCGCTACTGGAACAGCAACACTCAGAAAAGCACAATTGTAACATCTGCATGGTGGGCAACCAATCCCGGCCCAGGAGCGAATCATCCCACGGTTTCAGAGGCAAACATTGCCATTGACCGGAGTAATGGCACTCTGTATTGCACATGGACACAGGCGGACACGGGCGATGTTTCTCTTGAGGGGTGGACGAATCTTGAGCTCTATTGCTCCAAATCGACCGATAGTGGCGCAACCTGGTCACCACCGAAGAATATGACGAATTCACATACTCCGGGGGCCGATGTCGGTCAATGTGAGAGCGATGTGTGGCACTCAATCAGCGAAACAGTAAATAGCGACATTATCGAAGTATTTTATATGAACGATAAGAATGCAGCGTCAGGCAGCTTTAGTGATATGTCAACTATTACTATGAATCCAATGCGTTTTTTGAAATATAATATTGCTTCGCGTTCGTCGACAATACCTATTCAGCTTTCTTCTAGACGAGTTTTTTCACCCGGCGATTCGGTTGGCGAAACTGATTATGACTGGCAAATAAATAGCGGGGGCCGTAGATATGTCTGCAAAACACCAGCAGGCGGCTATCATTTCTATTGGACATATAGGAAGGAAAACAACCCAAATTTACGTCGTCCCTGCTACCGTTACTTCCAGCCGCCCAGCACTTGGTCTGATGTTAAAGTAATTGATGACCGTTGCGGCAGAATGGGTGCGCTTTCCCAGCTGAACGACGGACGGGCAGTCGCGACCGCCCATGTGACACTGGATACTCTTGTCGGGTATAATTTATCCTATGTATATATCGATTCCACCATAGGCGGCGGTAAATTCCAGGTTATTGCGCTTCCTTATTTACCGGATCCGGTTGGTATAAAAAACCTTAAAAACGCCCCGAAGAACGCATTGCGCGTGACGATGTCCCCCAATCCGTTCAGAAACCGGATTGAGATCAGGCTCGCGGGCAAGAACAGCGCTGCCTTGAAGGGCAAACCGGTTCAGCTTGCAATTTATGCAACATCCGGCCGCCTCGTCAAACAGGTCTCTATGAAAGAGAAGTTTGTATGGGACGGAAAAGATGCAGACGGACACCGGTTGCCGGCTGGAATTTACTTCCTGCGGTTGAATGCCGGCGGATTGAAATATTCTACGCAGATGGTGCTGTTGAAGTAAAGTTTGAACTGGAGTTACCGGCAGATTAATTTTTATCAATGCGTACATGTTAAAGGCTTCCCACCGTAAGATTGCGGCAGGAAGCCTTTTTTTAATATTACATGGCTATTACTTATGGGAATATTCGAAATAATTCCAGCTCTATGAGGTAATTGCAAAACCCGGAAAAACGCCCCCTAAATCCCCCGGAGGGGGACTTGTAAGGTATTGATATTATTACAATTCATGTTATTAATGCCCTTCGTGGGATATTAGGTAGCGAAGGCTTTTGCAAATAGCTCCTATTTAATAATAGCGAATTTACCGGTATAACCTTTCTCACCAACAAGCATCCTGCAATAATAGATGCCGTTGGGCAGGCCGCTGGTATTATAGGTCAAAGCCTGCTCTCCGGGCTTTTGAAACGTATTTAATAGTGTATTGATCAGTATCCCTCGCGCGTTGTAAATAGAGATATTTAGTAACCCATCACGAAGTAAATAATAGCTGATATGCAGTGAATGGCAATTTGAAAGTATCTTTGCATGAATCAGCTTTTCAGAATAATCGGTGCTGATCAGGGTCGGATTCACCGTTTCCGCATAGGGGAGATAATTGTGCGCCTTTATTCGTATCTGGAAATCTTTTGCACCGGGGTTCTGGTTGAAATAATCGGTAATAATTGCCGCGGGTATTTTACATTGCCCGGACATATCAGTCAGTTGAGTATGATACATCTTTCCATCCTGACCGGCCAATGCAATCCATGTATGTGCCGGTGTTTTCATTTCAAACCCGTCCGTTCCAAGCGTATACACGGGTAGTTGGGCCCACTCTTTCGGTTTTTCCGTCCAGACAGAGAGCGCAGGGTCGCCAAGTAATGTTATTTGATATACTGCATGCCTGATACCTCCGAAATAAGGAGGGGTAGTAATTTCGTTGGGGGTAAAAAAGCTGAAGCATGTTTTTTTTGCGTTTGCCAGCATCATGCCTATATAATGAATCTGTTTTTGAGGATTGAATAAAGCATCATGAAATTGACGATATACTCTCTGGGATATTCCGTTGGTACCATCATCGTCTTCATAATTGAAATTGCTGTTGGCAACAGATGCAACAGCCCCGTTAGTGATCGTAAGAAGCTTTTCAATGACGTCACCCGTCTTAGAATAATCATGTGAATCGAAAAAATTACATTTGATGATAAAGAAATTGGCATTCGTACCGTCGTTTTGATAATTTGCGTTGGTAACGCCACTTGAGGTTTCCTGAAAGGGCAATGCAGATGAACCAGCCCCGGTGTAAGAAAACCAGGCTGGTTTGTGAGTGTTGATGGAATCACGAAGGTTGGAGATGTCCCACGGTTTTTCTTTCGCATAACACCGTACAGTATTCCACGCGTCTTTCGGAAAACCAGTTGTCGTAAAGGTGTTCGTTGTGCATACTCCTGCAAATTCTTCTTCGTAATCATCCCCGTATAGAGTTACAACGCCAACAGTCCACATATATCCGCCCGCAAGAAGATTGTTCGTTACCTGCTCTTTCACCGGATACTCTGAATATTTAATGGTCTTATTGATCAAATTGGCTAATTCCGTTAAGGTGTTCACCGGAAACCGGCCGACATACACCTCGTGAGTGAAATCCTCGCTTCCCGGCTCGCCGTAATAGGCGGTGGAGTCGTTTTTCCAATCCCCGTCAAGGCACCCGTAATACAAGTCCTCCGCAGGCAGATCCTTAGCGTCCTGGAATCTATCCGGCGCTATCTGGTTATCATACATTTGTGCCCTGAATCCACGGGCGGGGATATCGTTCGGGCTGTTTTTAATAGTATTCCCGCCTAGTAAAACATAGGAAATACCGCTGTTTTGATACTCCTGCTTTATATACGTTCGTATTTTCTCCGGCAGGTCCGTACCGGCGACTGTTGCGCTGATATTTTGAACCGTCTCTATTTTGGTTCTCAGACAGCGTCTTTTATTAAAAGCCACAAACAGATTCCATCCGTCTTTAAATGTGTCTTGAGTAATGATCAAATAGTCATAGGAATCCTTATAAGTTCCCGCTTCAAGGCTTCTCCGGTCGTCGCCATACATGCCTGCAAGCGCCTCAAATCCATAAAGACACGACAAAAAAATCAATAAAAAAGTGCGGTTTTTTGACATTTAATACTCCCTTGAAACGTAAAGCGTAAAGGGGAATGTTTCCATCTCTCTATGCTAATATAAATAAAACCTGATACTTCAAATGGAAGATTATCGATTATGCGACAATGATTTGTGTTTTTCGTTCCCGCAAGAAAACCAAAAAATGTTGCTATAAAAATTCGGTATGGAAACAGGATCAATATTAAGCGGATTTTGGAATAAATTCAGGTATATGATAATTTTTATGAATTAGATTTCCAGAGCTGCATTTTTCGTGTAACGGATAATTTTTTCGTAGAATTACAGATAGCTATTAGTAGGCTTGAAAAATAAACCGCTGTGCCGTTTTTCCCTCCGCAGTCTCAAGTTGTGCTATAAAGCTTCCCGGAATGCAACGGTTGCCTTTACTGTCACATCCATCCCATTTCGCGGATCCGGCCCTCAGTGTCAGACGGTTAATTACTCTTCCTGCCGGGTCGTAGATGCAGATAGTACCGCGCCCCTTTATACTGCTTGTGCAGGTAAAAAGAACTCCATTCTGTGTGTTTTCAATAGTAAATGCGTTTATAGTTTTAGGTTTTAAATGCTGCTTCGGGTCTATTGCGATTACTCCGTTATACTCGTATGCCCCGATATCCCAGCCGCTGCCAAAGGGACGTGTAACGGTGTTTATGCTGCTGTTAAGTCCGTTGCCGAGCGCTCCGCCTTTGTCTTTTGCCGGCGAGGTTCCGGTCAGGTTCAGGCCGTCGGTGTTTGGTTTCATGTCAACGCCGAAAGCGCCGGTAAAACCGGTCGGCAGTTGCGAGGTATTATAACATGACGGATCATCCTTTATAGCTGTGGCTTCCCACGAACCGATATTGTCGGCGGTATACGTAGTTCCTTTGTCAATTACCAGAGCCCCGCCTCCCGGACGGAAATAGAGATTGTTGGCATGTGACGTTATGCATCCGTAATCATCCAGAAGCGCGCGTGTTTTGGCGGACGAATAGAGCAGGTTGTTTTTTACTTCCAACGCTGTAATGGCTGCGTTTTTACACAAAACTCGGATCTCTTGCGACCACTCATACTCCGCATAATTCTGGTACAGCGTATTGTTATATATTTTTATTGACAGTTTGTCCCGCAGGTCTTCGGTTAAAATGAGACCTTCATATTTATTCTTCATTATCAGATTGCCGTAGATTTCCATGCTCTTGTCACCCAGGCCCTGAATATAGAAACCGGCATGCGGGCTGTTGCAAATGATATTATGCCTGATAATCAGGTTTTCCGGCCCGATAAATCCCTGTATCTCATGCGTGCTGATGCCAATGCCGATACCGCGTTTCTGGTCATGAATATAGTTGTACTCAACAACCGCATCGATTACATGATTCTTTACCGCTATCGCGCTTCCTGCATAACTGGTGTCGGTACCGGTGTTATACACCTCATTACCGCGCACCAGCGCGTTCCTGACCCAGTTCGCCGCAGTGTCGTTTCCCGGATACAGATTGATCCCGCCCCGCGAGATAGCATACACCGTGCAATCCAGAATTTCCACATTGCTCACCTGATATTTGCCTGCCCAATTGCTTACGATAATGCCATATTTATACGTAGCAGGTGCAAAACTTACCACATCGTGCACAACGCAATCCTGTATCCGTTTTGCAGCGCCGGTTAACTGTTTTTCCATCTGCGGATGGTTTATGCCGATACCGGTTGTAATGCGGCCCCCCGCGTCAATATCAAAACCCCTTACAACCGTAGGAATGGTCGGGTGATCCTCCATAAAGCTTACCACGGAGCGTCCCAGATCAATTTTTGCCCGTAAGCAGGCCCGCTTGCCCGCGCCCCACTTCCTGCCGTCATATACCACACCGCCGACGGTCTGGATAATGCAATTTCCGCCGGACACCTCCCAGGTGTGCGCATTATTGAAATAAACAGTATCACCGGGTTTCAGGCTCACGCTGCCTGTCCATCCGGGCATTTTGGGGCAATGTTGCCACGGCAAGTCGGGGCTGGTGCCGGAGGAAACATCATTTCCATGGGTGGAAACATAGTAGGTGGAACCGCTTGTGTTTGCAGTATAAGCTGACAGTACCACTGAAAGAAAGATAATGTGTTTATATAATTGCATTTTTTTTCCTTCAACCAGCTATTTAAAAGATGGTATCGTTTCGTGGCACCATTGTTTATATAGTTTTATAATGGTTTTTACAGGGACATATAAAGTAAGAAGTGTTTTATATTTGAGCGCAAAACGGTATACCAAAGCTGTACAACATCAACATTAAAAGTTTTCGGGTTTGCCCGGGTTGGAAAAGTACCACTGTTTCTTGCGGTTAATTCCCCGTTTTTTCAATAACAAAATCTTTCGCCCGGTAGGTGCCGTTTTCAGTCTCCAGTGCCGCAATTTTCTTTCTCTGGGATTCAATCTGTTCACGAAGCTGCCTGTTTTCCGGAATCATGGATTCCGTCTCTGTAAGCCGGTCTTTGAGCAGATCGTTTTGCAGGAGCAATTCGCTTTTTTCGAGTTCCAGTGCGCGGAGTTTTTCAATCTGTTTCTGCTGCTGGTTAAGCTTTTGAACCGCCTGGTGATATTTCGTCGAGAGTGTATCCCTTTCCAGCGTGACGGTGTCGGCCACTCTGGCCTTGTTTTGCAGTTTTTCCGCTTTTGAAGAGACAACCTTGTATGCAACGCAAACCTTCTGCAGTTTTTCGAGTATCTGTTTCTTCTCTTCCGATAAGGTGGTATGCGTCTTGCGTAACAGCATGTTTTCCTGCTGCTGCTCCACCAGGTTGGACTGGGTGGCGGTCAACTCGTATTTTGTCCGGTGGTAATCCTGCGATACCGGAAGAACGACCTTTTCGTAGGATTCCATTTTTTTCATAAGCCCGGCGCGTTCCTGATCGATCAGTTTGATCTGATCGTGCAGCAGGGAGTAGTTCTGCTTGATTGTTGCGTCATGGTTTAATAACGTGTCGATATATTCGCGGCATTGTATATACTCGTTATTCAAGGTCAGGAACGCATTGTAGACCTGGTTTTTGGAGGATATCGCATATTCCAGGTGCCCGGCAAGGTTGCTGTTTTCCTCGCGAAGGCACTTGATATCGCTGTCATATTCGTTGATGATTGCAACAAGGCTCTTTTTTCTTTTGCGTGAAGCAAGAGAATAGCCTATATAGTACATGAGAAGTGCAAAGCTGGCGGCAATGAGTATAAAAATAGCAGCAGTGCCCATAACAATCCCCTGAGTAGAAAGTTATATTTCATTGCATACGGCCCCTCGTAGCCCTATGCTCAAAGTTGTCCCTACTCCCCTTTATAGTAATATATACTAAGGTATCTTATACTCTATAAAATATAATGGAAAATATAAGAAAAAATATATAGCAAAAAAATCTTTTTTTTGGGGCAAGAATCCTGAAAATAGGAGGCGGTTACACTATCATTTCCCCTGTTCAGGGGAGCAGTCCGCACCTGAAGTAATTCTTTTTAACCGTGTACTGAAAGAGTATATTATTAAGAGGGGAAGGGCTTCTGATGTACTATGATGAGATTGAAGCATACTTTTTTAGGAGAATGCGTATGATCCCGTTACTGATGCATGTCCGAAGTGCTGTGTTGATGGTTTGTATGGGTATTACCGGTACGGTGCTAACCGTTTATAGCGGCCAGCTTGGCGTCAATATCAGTCTGGCTGAGCGTGGCGGCACGTTTGTGGACGTAATCAAGGAGAATTACCGCTGGGGTCTTGCCGGCACCGGGAGCGATCTTTCCGCGACACAGGTGGACGAGTGCGGCTGGCCCATGGTTGATGCGCGGTATGTGCTGGATTACCGGCCTGTCGCGGAATGGTCCGGGGCCATCGATGATCCGGACGCGTACCGCATCAATGTGAGCGGAACCTACACGTGCTCGTTGAAGGGACAGGCAACGGTAACGTCGGTTGCCGGCTGCAGCGTGGCGAATAAAATCTATGATCAGCCGGGTAATTTAACGACGTTTACGATAACCGTACCGGGACCGGTGGGGGCCAACCACGGCTTGATCGTCATTGATTTTACCGGCACCAGGCGTACCCCGGCCAGCGCCGCAGGAACCGGTTTTACCGATTTCAGGATGCTGCGGCCCGGGTATGATCTGAACACGTCAAAAACGTTCACCGACGCATTCATCGCAGCGCTGACAGGCATCAAATTCGGCGTGATCCGGTATATGTGTTTTACCAACACCAACGGTTGCGAGCCCGTGTATCCCGGTGTCACAGAGTGGTCGAAGCGCAAACTGGTCTCCGATGCGTCACAGGAAAGAATACCGCAGAAGGAAAAAATGGGCGGGGCTGCATGGGAGTATGTCATCAGGCTCAGCAATCTGGTAAAAATGGATCCCTGGATCAATATACCTGTTTCCGCGACCGCTGAATATGTTACCAGCCTGGCAACCATGTTCCGCGACAGCCTCGATAAGAGTCTGCATGTGTATGTTGAAAGCAGCAATGAGGTGTGGAATACCGCTCCGGATTTCAACCAGAGCCTCTACAACCAGGCGCAGGCAAAGGCTCTGAGTATCGGCGAACATGAGAACCATGCCCGGCGGACCGTGGAGCTGGCAAAGAAATTCGAGTCGGTTTTCGGGCAGGGGAGTCTTAACAATCGTGTGCGAGTGATCCTGTGCAGCCATCAGCCCATGCTTAAGTGGTGAGTGGAGCCAATGCTGAAATATATCGAAACCACGCAGGGTGCGCCGAAGAATTACCTCTATGCCATCGCATGCCAGACCTATTTTGGCGGCGGTGCGGATGCCGGTGAAAACGTTGTGAAAATACTGGATGATTGCCATGCCGAGATTGCCGCGCAGATAGACGAAACAGGGCAGACCAATGAAGCGGGCCGGAAACAGTGGGTAGCGAAAGCTGCTGTATGGCAGCTGCCGGGCGGGTTCTGTTCATACGAAGGGGGCCCGGATCACGGCGGCGGCAGCACGGTCAATATAGCCAACAGAATAAGCGCCGAGCGCCACGCACGTATGGCGGTTGAATGGAATTATAACTTCAGCGATGCGTTTTTCAAGCTGAACGGCACGCTCGCCATGCAATTCACGCTGAGCAGCGCCTATTGCAGGTACGGGTGCTGGGGATTAACCGACGATATCACCAATCCGCAGCGTAATTACAAATATGAGGCAGCAAGAAAACTGGCGGATTCGATTACCGCCATCGATGGAATTCCGGTAAAAGCGCCTGCGGGCCAGCTTGTTTCCATCATTCCATGTATGCACGGTATAAAAGTCGTATTCGGCCGAAGAGTGGTATATAACAGCACTGTCAGCATTTACAATGCACAAGGGCTGTTGCTCAGACTGCTGCCGGTTACGGATGCTACCGGTATTTTCTGGGACGGCAGGGATTACAACGGTAAAAATGCGGCAAACGGCTGTTATGTCCTGTCACTCTCCCGGCCGGGTACAAGCATTTCGCAGCGGTTTATACTTTTCCGGCGATAAACAATAACGTATAATGGTATATATGGATTCCTGCAAAAATACCATATTGATAGCTGTTCTGTTTATTCCTTTGCTTGTGCAATCAGGTCATGCTAAAAAATTTTTCATCGACCCGGTGCAGGGGAGTATCGCCAACGACGGGACTTCCGACCATCCCTGGAGCACGCTGCAGCAGGTTCTGGACAGCAATAAAATTGAGACCCGCATGTATCAGACCAAGCCTGTAACGCCGACAACACCCCTTGTTCCCAAAAACCCTGGCGCACCGGTAAAACCGGGGGATACGCTTGTTCTGCGCACCGGGTATCACGGCAGGATTTTTTCGAGCGAATATTACAACCAGGACTATATAACCATCATGGCGCAGAAGGGCCAGACGCCGAAAATTGCAAGCCTGGAGCTTCGATCCGGGTGCAAGTGGATTGTGCGGGGAGTAACCGTCAGTCCCTCATTTGCGCCGGCATACGTTAAAAAAACGCTGATTGATTTTTCCTCTCATTCGTGGACCGGCCCAAGCAGGGACTGTGTTGCCGAGGCGTGCACCGCCTATTCTGTCATAGATGCATCGTCGTGGACAATGCAGCAGTGGGATACTGTTTCGTGCAATGCCGCAAACGTGCCTGGCAATAAAACCGTCATTCGAAATTGTTATTTTAAAAATGTCAATTTCGGCATCAGCGTCACCGGGGATTCGTGCCTTATAGAAAACAACGTGGTTGAGAATTTTGCCGGAGACGGCCTGCGGGGGCTGGGAGATTACTGCATCTTTCAATACAACACAGTAAAAAACTGTTATGATGTTAATGCCAATCACGATGACGGGTTTCAGTCGTGGTCGGTGGGCGACAGCGGGGTCGGAACCGGCATCGTGTACGGTATGGTGCTGCGCGGCAATACCATCATAAACTACGAAAGCCCCGGCCAGCCGTTTCGCGGGACACTTCAGGGAATAGGCTGCTTTGACGGCATGTTCGAGGGTTGGCTTGTTGTAAATAACGTCATAATGACCGATCACTGGCATGGCATCACGCTTTCCGGCGCGACTAATTGCGTTATCATCAATAATACTGTTGCGGATCTCAATACCGCTGATCCCGGGCCGCCCTGGATAAGTATCGGCGATCATAAGAACGGAACCAAGAGTACCAGGTGTATTGTCAGGAACAACCTGTCAACCAGTTTCAATATCTCCAGCCAGGGTGTTACCCAGGACCATAACATCAAAGTCACGAATTATAACGATTTTTTTATTAACTACCCGGCTGGGAATTTGCATCTTAAACAGGGTTGTGCTGCCATCGATTCCGGCAGCCCGGATCTGGCGCCAACGGTTGACAGGGACAGGAATCCGAGGCCGCAGGGCACGGGAATCGATATCGGCGCCTATGAATACGGGATAGTTCATATCAGTACTGCTATCGGTACTACGGACAGGGGTAGCCTCTTTTTAAGGTATGTGTGCGGGCCTGATGCGGTTGTGCTCTATTGTAACAACTCGCAGAAAAAAGATATTGTAATCTATGATATGCAGGGAAGGCTTATCTGTTCATTTCTCTCGTTTGAATCTACAAAAGCGGTATGGAGTACTCGGACGATGAAAAGCGGCGTCTATTGTGTCAGGGTGAAAACAGGGGGGCAGAGCCTTTCTGCCAGGATTGTTCTGCTGGATTGAGCAGAAAACAATCACACAAGAAAATTCCATCGCCGGTTCACGCGCGTTTTCCGCTAAAAAGTAAAAGTGTATTGTACGCCAAAGCCTGGACCTGCAGACTGATTCTTATAATTTCTTTCCCACTCGTTGTATCGCTGCCAGTCGCTGGAAGCGGCAGCCAGAAATGCGATGCCGGGCAGAAACATGCCAAGTCCCGGGAGAACATAAATAAAACTCGGAGGGCCGGAATTGTAGGTGTCATATTCGTCATTATAATCATTTGAAGGCTGGTTGGCAATCGCGATAATGCCAAGCACGGTTGATATGCCTCCGTTTATAGTAAGAATAATGCCGGCAACAGTCTTGCCGATAGGGCGCGTCGGGGCGGGTGGTGTGTACAGGTCTTCGCTTGTCACGCCCGGATACGACTCCTCGTCGGATTGTTCAGGTAAAGGTTCGAATCTTTGTTTTTGCGGCGCAGGTTTGGTTATCAACTGGTAGTTGTCGTTATCCGGCGAATAATCGAATACCTCATACTCTCCGGAACTGTCCGCCGTGTCTTTCTGCACCAGAGCAGTATCGCTTGCCGCGACTGTATCCTTCACTGCCGCCTCTTCCTGTATATCATCACGCCATGCCGAAAAACCGGTTGAAAACAGCAACATACCTGATAATAATACCATTCTGTGTATCATAGTACGTCTCCTACTTTCGCGTTCCTTTGACGGTGATCGACACCGCTCCCTCGCCGATACTGTTTTTTGCCGTAATCCGGTACCAGTAATAGGTGGGCCAGGTTAACGGTACATAGTCTTTATAGGTCAATGTGCTTGTCGTGTCAACGGGCTGAAACGGGCCGCCTGATGAATCCGACCGGTAAACAGTGTATGCGGCAACCGGCGAACCGGTGTATGGCGTATTCCATGACAGGCCGATGTACGTGCTTGATGAATCTGCTTTCAGGTCACGGGGCACGCCTGGTATTTTTGTCGGTTTTATATAACCGGTGCCATAACTGGCGCTAAGCACGCTTTCTCCCGCTTTGTTTAAAGCTTTCACCCGATAAAAGTACAACGTATCCGACTTGGTTGTGTCATGGAACAATAATGCTGTTGTTTTTCCCCGCAGCACAGGATTCGCAAAATTGGTATCGATATCCCTGTATATGGCATATTGTTCTGCTTTGTCACTCGCGGTCCAGGTAACGGTTATTGTGTCGGTTTTTGTACCCGGTGTCGCACCTACGGTGCTTGGCGGCAGAGGGGGTGAAAGGAGTTTTCCGGCAGCATAGCTGCCCTGGTCGCTTTCGCCTATTGTGCTGTAGGCGGATACTTTGTAATAATAGATAACGCTCAGAGCAGCGCTTGAATCGTTGTAAAAAGTGTCAACAGGTGCGCCGATTTTGGAATAGGCACCGGTTGTTGATGCGCTCCGGTAAATATAATAGCCTTCAGCTCCGACGCTCCGGCTCCAGTTTACCGGAATATGCGTTACATACAGTTCATTGCCTGCGGTTACATTTGCCGGAATATACGGTGCTATCCGGTTTCCATATTTGTAGGCTGTTTTTGGGCCTTCGCCAACGCTGTTTCGCCCCGAAACCATGTAATAATATGTTGCCGCGTTTGTTACGCTGTCATTATAGCTCAACTGCGTGGTGCTGTCAATTTTCGTATAGGTGCCGGTTGAACCTGTTGAACGATAAATATAAAAAACAGAAGCCGGCGATCCGCTTGTATTCTGATACCAGCCCAGCATGATACAGAGAGGGTGGTTTGTCACAGAAAAAGAGTAGGGCGCAAGCGGTGTCGTTATCGCTCCGGCCTGGACATAGCTGCTTTTAGTGCTGATGCCCCCAGGATTTTTTGATGCCACCTGGTAGTAAAACCGCGTCGAAATAAAAAGGGAATCGGTATAGCTTAGTCCGGCAGTGCTGTCCAGCAGGGTTGTGCTGGCAGAGGAGGTTCCCCGGTACACATAGTAGATTTTCGCTCCTTCGGCCAGTTTCCAGGAAAGTTTTACACAGTTAATAGCGTCTTCACCTATGAGACTGTCCGGAGGCAGCGGGATCCTTTGCGATGAGGATGTCGGGCTCCAATAGCTCTCATCAACCGTGGATAAACCGGCAATTTTATAATAATACATTTTAAACGTCGCAACAGAGTCCCGGTAATAACTGATGGTATTGTTGCCGATCGTTGCGATTTTCTGAAAGCTGGTATCATTGTCGGATCGGTAGATGGCATACCCTGACAAATAGCTGTTCGTTGCCCATAGCAGGTTAATATAACCGGAATAGCCCGTTGCAGTGAATGAGAGCGGATAGGGCAGGAGGGTTCCAACTTGATACGGGGACTGGGTACTTTCTGTCCCATTGTCCACCGATGAAACTTTATAATAATACGTTGTATTCGGAACGACGGCGGTATCATCGTAGCTTAAGCCGGTAACAGAACCGATGAGTACAAAAGGAATGGATGTTGATGTTGACCTGTAGATATTATAGCCTGTTGCTTTATACTCTTTATCCCAGGTAAGAGTGATACGGTTTTTATACATATATCTGGAGGCCTGGATGTTGGAAGGATAGGAAAAGCTGCGCAGGTAGCCGTAGTCATAAACCGAATACGGCCCAATTCTTCCTACGCTGTCAACTGCTGCGGCTTTGTAGTAATAATAACCGGTTCCGGTAATCGTGGAATCTTTATAGCTGACCGCGGTTGTTGAATCAATGACCGCATATACCCCCGAGGAACTCGTACTGCGTGAGATGTAATACTTGGCGGCGCCGCTGACGCTGTACCACGTTAAATTAATATAGTACGAATATAATCCATCAGACGCATAAAAGCCGGAAGGCGCGGGAAGGCGTTTAATATAGCCGTAAGCGTAGCTGCTTTTTTGCCCTTCGCGCCCGTGACTGTCATTGGCTGAAATTTTATAATAATAATTATCCGTGGTTTTTACGGAATCATTATAGGACAAGGAAGTAGTTGTTGCCATTTTATCATAGGTTCCTGTTGAGCTTAATGAACGGTAAATGGTATAACTGACTGCGCCGGTTACTGAAGACCATGAGACATATATATGCGTGCTGAAGGTGCCATAGGATGCTGAAACTGAATAGGGGTATGAAATGCGGTAGAAGTAGCCATAGTCTTCACTGCTATAGTTGCTTCCCCTGTTCTGGGAGTCAAACGCGGCGATCCTGTAGTAGCAGTCTTCTCCCGTATAAACCGTATCCATATAATTAATTATTGAACCGGTGCCGGGATTGGACACCTTTGCCATTGTATGATATTTTCCGTTTACCGACTCTTTCCGGTAGAGCAGGTAATAGCGAACGTCGCCTGCGGTTGATCCATACCAGGAGATATTTATGGAATCGTAATAAGTCCCCTGAGATATGGAGTAGAGATACGGCGTGCTGATACCGCTATAGTATAGCCTTCCTTCTTCGGGCGGGTACGATCTGCATTCCCCGTAACTATTATATGATGTTGCAATATAATAGTGGGTTATGTAATCTCCCGGATAATCACGATAGTTGAAATAAGTATAGTAAGAGGAGATATACGGGACCGTATCTTTCAGGAGCATAAAAACTCCGTCAGTGGATTCTGAACGGTAAATTCTATACCCGGAGACATTGGAAACGGTGTCGATTGTAAATTGGATATATGAATAAGTGGATGAAATGCTGTAGTAGGTAATCCTGGGAGCCCTGGGCGGCTTGCCGGCAGGTGTCGCAAACGAACCGCTGTCCGTCAGCGAGCTGTCAAAACGGTCTTTGACCGTAATTTTAAAATAGAAGGTTTGCGCAAAGCCCAGTCCGGAAAGGAAAAGAGCCGTATCTCTGCCCGAGTATATACTGTCAAGCGATCCCGGCGAGCTTCCGATGAGCAGAGTGTAGGTAAGCGTGTCGTACTTTTCGTTCGGGTCATAGGCGCTGTAGGAAAATTTTATAGTCCCTTTCTGGGTATTGTGGTTGAAGTCATACCATTTAGCATTGTCCGCTGATGTAGTGATATATTTCGGCTTCTGGTTTATCTGAAAATTATCCCCGCCCGGATCAAACGGGTTGGATTGCGTGAAGGTATCGCCGTCGCGTGACGCGCAGGTAAGCACAAGCGCGACCGGCACGCACGTTAGAATCGTGAGGATTACATTTTTCAGAGTTCCTGTTTTCATGTTTATGACCTTTCGCATATAGTTTCTTTTGTAACAGAGGCGCCGGCGCAGATAGTGTTATTGGCCGTTAAAATGGTATCGACACCGCAAAGCCGACCGCAAATACAGTGCCGACAACATACCATGCATTTCGTTTTTTGGACAGGTTACCGGTGTTGTCCACTGCATCCTCGTATTCGGCATAATACTGGCTATATTCGGATGCTGACAGGCTGGGCTGATTGTATTTGTCGTACGCTGCCTGCTCTTCGTCAAGCGATTCGATGACCTTGTAATTATACATGAGACCGATGCCGCCGAACCCCGCGGCAAGCGCGCCGAAAATGATTCTTCGCCCGATCTGCCGTTTATGCCGGTTCACCCGTTTAATCGAGTCTGCGAATGCCACGGATACCAGGTTGACCGACACGGTATCGGATTGATTGCGTATAACCGTTACCGGGCGTGATTGGGGCAGATAGTTACGCATCGACAGATCCAGGGTATAGGTACCGGGCACCAGGGTGTCGCAATTATACGGCGTTGTACCCACCGTGTCCTGATTAATGGCCACAGAGGCGCCTGAAGGTGTGCTCAAAACAGTAAGAGCGCCATATTTTTTTATCAGTTTTATGACATATTTTTTATAGGTTCCTGCCGGTATCGATAATTTTTTCGAAAACTGTTTGTAACCCTCCAGATCGATGGTTATGTCATGCAGGCCGGACTGCAGAGAGTCATATTTGAACGGTGTTGTGCCCACTACAGTGCCGTTAATCTTTATCTCTGCGCCGGTCGGATCGCTCTTCAACTCTATCGTCGACAGGGCCGGTATAGTCGGAGCTGTTTCAATGGCTACCGGGGAGGCAGGGGCAGATTCGGTTTTAACTGCGGAGACGTTAAAAAGGCGGCTGAGTATTTCAGGGATATGCGCATGCATGGCGGTAACAGGCCCTTTCACCTCTTTTGCCACCGTATTCATGATCCTTTTTTCAGACACATCCCCCAGATACAGTAAAATCGTTGTATGAAAATCGTTCGATTCAACCGTACCCCACACGATACGCCGCACATTCAACCTCGCGCCTGCTGCATATATGCAGCTGTCCGTAGAGCATGTCTGAAGGTTTATACCCGAATCCGAGCCTGCCAGGGCGTTGATCTCGGCAAGCCCCAGTATTTTTCCCATGCCCAGATTGAAGGTTTTGAATAGTATCCACTCGGTGAGTTCCGTAGATTCGGCAGTAGTGATATTTGCCTGGGTACGCAGGGGCAGAACGGCAATTCCCGATCCTGCAGTGTTCTGCAAGGTCTGAGTAAAACCAGTAGCAAAAAGTGTCAGAATAAAAAAGGCCGGTAAAACCATTTTGAGTGTACATGAAGATGGCGTTTTTTGCATATAATCCTCTTTATTTGCCAGGTATCGGTGAAAATTCTTTACATATACTATGTCCTTAATATTAAAATGATTATTTTCCATGGTATAAGTCAAAACAAATACCAGGCAGAAGCGTTTTGCTTCTAACTGGAGAAAAAGATTTTTAACCATTGGAAAAAAACACCATAGTATTAAAAAGGGCATAGTAGAATATATGATGCATATTCTATGCCAGAAATAATATGCCTGAATTTGAATAATTTAGAGGATGCCAGGATATAATAGTCTCAAAAATGGGATTTTTGTCTCAAATTTGAGACGGTAGTATTTATAATTTTAAAAACTCTGTGCGCTATATTCCCCGGTAATGATTTCTACCGCAATTCCGTTGAAATAATGGAACGTATGAAGTATTCCTTTTATGACGCCATGATAATTAAGGCAGCACTTGAGGGCGATTGCAGGATTTTATTTTCAGAAGACCTGCAGCACGGGTTCAAGCTGTTCGATTTGATGGTGAAAAATCCGCTTAAATGAGATAAGAGTTTTAAATTACGAAACTCCACTCATGCCTCGACAAACCTTCATACGATACCCAATTCGAGTTGAATGTCTCGTGCGGTAGTATCTTTGACGGACTGAGCGGCATAGGGGGAAAAGGCTAAACCAGCGTCGGGTAGAGAGGCGATGAGAAGATGAGCAGTATCAAAGTCTGTTGTATCGAACACACATTCAGCAATGATAGCGTCCTTTTTGTTTTATCAGGTGCCCGAAACGTCTCTTTTTATGAAGCTAAATTCACATAAAGGTGACAGTTAATAATGGGGCATACACTTTTAAAGCGATTAAATACTTGTTGGAAATTGGCACGATAATTGTAGTATATTTAACTATGCTTGCCACCTTTCAATTTGGAGGTATCATAATTATGAGGTCTCGATATTTACTTTGCATGGTGTTAATTATAGCGATTATAAGTAATCTATTTTCACAGAAAATTGATATTTTAGGTAAAGTATCCAATAAAGAAAATATACCACAACTCGGTGTTATAGTGAAGCTACAAGCTGCCAACCTTTCTGATACAACCGGTAGTGACGGAATATACCATTTGTATGACTATCCAATTCCCAATGATAATATAAAATTTCAAGACAGATTTTTTTTAACAAAATTGGAAGGGGCCAATCTTTTCTTCGCAGTGAAACAACCTAAACAACTTGTTCGAATAGAAATATTTGATTTACTTGGTAGAACAGTTGAAACAGTATTAAATGAAAAATTATTGCAAGGAAATTATGTAGTAAATCCACTCGGACACTCTAAATCTAATCTTTCGAAACAGGTATTGATAATTCGTTTAAAAGTAGGGGAGGTTTTGTTTCACAGTAAATTGATTAATGTAGGTCATAGCATGAATCGAACTTTTAATCATTATGCTGTCAATACTCTTAATCCAATTGCCAAATCACCCAAAGGCTTAGATACTTTAATTTATCTCAAGGAAGGCCAGGTTATTACCAGCAAGGAAATTGGTGATTATATCGATACAATACCGGATTTATTTATTATCCAAAGAGATATCTATGGTACTTTCATAGAGAGACCTAAATCTTTTAAAACAGTTAATGCAATTATTTCAGGTGATAGTATCCCCGATTCAACGCCAAAGGTAGCTGCTCTATGGTATAATGAACCTAATCAAAGCTACAGTGGATTCGTCTATTTCGTTTATTCTTCTCAAGTGGTGAATTATTCTGTTCATGTAAAAGTTTTTAACGTTGACTCTAATTTAATCGGTCGTAGCGTGGCGGTAAACTTCCCGTCGATTGCAGGAGATGTCGCTATACCTGCATTTAATCCGAATAATGCAAATCCGCTTGTGACTACAAGAGATACAATCGTAAGCATAAATGATTCTATCCGCTTGAATGCATTTTGTACGGATTCTTTTGGTGGAATAATTACTAAATGGGAATGGAGCATTAATGGAGCAGGTTTTGTAAAAACTTCGAAGTCAGATACAATAATTATTGCTCCACCTGATTCAAATCCGGAATATAATTGCATGGTACGAATAACCGATAATGATGGAAATAGCGCAACGGATACAATGAAAACTGTCATTTGCAGAGATGTACCTTTCATTGATGCTGGTGCAGATACAACAGTTTCTATAAATGCTCCGGTTACTTTTTCGGGTAGTGTAACCCAAAAGTTCGGTGTTATTAAAATGTACAAATGGGATTTTAATGGCGACGGGGTATTTGATGATTCCTCTTCGATATCTCCAACCGTTGTTTATACGTATACCCACGAAGATGCTTATAGTGTAAAATTTTATGTGCGTGACGACGATAGGAATGAGGCTTTTGATGTACGCTCTGTGTCTGTCGGAAATAATGCCCCGGAAATAACCTCCATACGACCTGATACGACAATATCAATCCAGGATTCAATTATTCTAACCGGTACTGCTATAGACAATGATGGTAGCATTACCTCGTATGCATGGGATTTCAATGGAGATGGATCGTATGAATACACTGATCCGATCAACCCAACTTCAGGTTATAGATATCAATCTGCAGGAGTCTATAACACCGCTTTTTTAGTTACTGATAATGATAATAAAAAAGCATTAAAAACGGTTAATATAACAGTAGTAGAGGACATTCCTATCGCCCATGCAGGAAACGATACCGCTGTTTTCATGAATACCCTCATTACATTAAGAGGTACTGCAGAACAACAATTCGGAACTATAATAAAGTGGGAATGGAGTATTGGAAATAGCGGATTTAAAAAGACTGCTTCATCGGATACGACGTTTCTATTGCCAAATATAGACACGACCCTGCTCTGTATATTGCGAGTCACTGATGACGATCAGAATACCTCGATTGATTCTGTGAATGTTACCAGTGGAAAGTGGGACTATTTAGGCGGTACCGGTATTTCTGTGGGTGCGGCAAATTACAATTCACTCTTGTTTATTGGCGATACTCCCTTTGTTTCGTTTGCTGAAAGCGCGAATAATGAAAAGTTGAGTGTGATGAAGTTTTCAAATAATAAGTGGGAATACGTCGGCAGCTCGATTATAACTGATTCAGCTGTTAAATATCCTTCTTTAGCCGCTTATAATAATATGCTGCATGTCGGATATTTAGATGTAAAGTACAATAGAAAACCGAGAGTTATCAAGTATAACGGAAGTTCCTGGGAATATGACACGCTGGGGCTCTCATTAATTACCGATAACAATCAATGGATCACTCTGGCTTGTAACAGTAAAAGGCGATTCCTGTTTGGTACATGTGGCAGCACATGAAGCGGCACAACCACAGCATCGGTGATGCAGAACAATACCGGGACATGGGATCTACTTGGGTCGAGCGTTTTTCGGCCTCAAGGTGACGGATTATATACCTCGTTGGCAATTTTTAATGATATTCCAATAGTTGCCTTTGCGGACTCTATTGGCGGTGGTTCGATGAAAGCATCAGTTAAGAAATTTAATGGCACAGCATGGGAATATATTGGAACTGCCGGAATTTCACAAGGAGCGATTCAATCAACTTCGTTAGCGGTTTATAATACTATACGGTACCTCGCATTTTCAGATAATGGCTATATTTCTGTGGCAAAATTCAATGGCAGCCAATGGGAATATATAGGACCACCGAAATTTATGGAATGTCCGCTGAATACCAATTCGTATCTTGCGGTTGCGAATCAGATACCCTATGTTGCCGTAGTGCGGGAAGGTAAAATTTCTGTCATGAAATATACTAATAACGCAGGATGGCAATACTTCGGCGGAAGAGATTTTATACAAGGATATAGCATATCTTTACAGGCTTCCGACAGTGGAAAAATATATATAGCCTGTTCAAATATTGAAAATGGAAATAAGTTATCGGTACTGCAACTAAAATAAGTAGTTGTGTAAAATTAGCACGGTATTATCGATAGTAAGGGTTTATATTTATAAAAAGGAGCCATTCGATGATTAACTCTAAACAATTTTTGTTAGTATTCAACTTTCTTATCATTATTAGCTCATCTATCTTTTCCCAAGTTGAGGTTTCGGGTCCATTATCCTTCAATACGACATGGTCGAAGGCTTTAAGTCCTTACACGGTAGTAGGTAATGTACAGGTACCAGCGGGAATTACTTTAACTATTGAACCCGGTGTCAGGATAGAATACAGCGGGGCATATGAGTTGCTGGTGCAGGGAAAGCTGATTGCCAACGGTACAGCGACAGACAGCATTGTTTTTACCAGTTCTACTC
>Ga0105099_10000828_pt1 | contig 20590 bp, 18 predicted proteins | sample PPLLak3cmMay2015_2_FD_79138 | JGI IMG/M metagenome (GOLD analysis project Ga0105099, IMG submission 79138) | Freshwater sediment microbial communities from Prairie Pothole Lake near Jamestown, North Dakota, USA - PPLs Lake P8 Core (1) Depth... | ecosystem: Environmental > Aquatic > Freshwater >... | reverse complement strand
GGCCGCTTTTCAGGTGCCACCAGCGGACTGAGCGTTGGCCACGTTGAAATGGAGGCTTACAACGGCGGGGCCATTGCCGCCATCCGCGACTGTGATATCATCGCTATCGACGTTACGGCCCGTAAAATGGATGTCCGGCTTTCACCGGCGCAGATCCGAGACCGACTCTCCGCCGTGAAGGTCCCGGAACGAAAACTGCCCCGCATTCTCGCTTCTTTCCGCAAAGCCTATACGGGAATCAACTGCTATGGCAAGCGGGCATGAGAATCTTCAACCAATAATATTGAAAAAGAGTAAAACACAATTTAATTTTTGAACTAAATGGGGAGCACCAGCTTAATCACAAAAAAGAGGAATAAAAGAATATGGACGCGTTCACCTCCCGGCACATAGCCGATCTGTCAGCAATAGTTCCTCCGGACCGTTTTTCCACGGGGCAATCCAACCGTGAGCTTCACCGGCACGATATATCTTTTCACCAGGGAACTCTTCCCGCCGGAATCATCTGGCCGCTTACAACCGATGAAGTTTCCCGCATTTTATCCTGGACATACGCAAACGATGTCCCTGTCACACCCTGGGGGGCCGGCACCAGCACCGAGGGAAACCCGGTTCCCACAAGGGGCGGACTGGTGGTTGATCTGACCCTAATGAACCGCATTCTGGATATACGTCCCCAGGATCTTCAGGCCGATGTGGAACCCGGCGTCCTGCGCAAAGAACTTAACAGGCAGGCCGGAGCGCACGGGCTCTTTTTTCCGCCGGACCCGGGAGCCGATGCAACCATCGGCGGGATGATCGCCAATAACGCATCCGGAGTCCAGACCGTAAAATACGGAGCTACCAAGAATTACGTAATGCGCCTGACGGTGGTGCTGCCTCATGGCGCTGTCATACACACCGGCTGCAAGGCGCCAAAATCCTCATCGGGCTATGACCTCACACAACTTTTCGTGGGATCAGAGGGAACCCTGGGAATTGTCACCGAAGCTACTCTTCGTTTAACAGGCATTCCCAGTCATTTTCTGGCTGCAACCATTCGCTTCAAAGATCTTGAAAGCGCATCCAGGGCTGTTGCGCTCATGATTGGATCGGGCCTTGGACCTGCCGCCCTTGAACTTTTACCACCCGGGTTGATCCGTTTGATGAACCGGGAAAAAAATCTCGGCCTTGCCGAAGAGCCGTCTCTTTTTTGCGAGTTTCACGGAATAAGCAAAAACGTTCTCAACGAAACAGCTGATCTTGCAAAGGAGGTATGCGAGGACTGCGGCGCTGTCGGCTTTAATTTCGCAACCGAAGAGAGCGCCCGCAAACACCTGTGGCGAGCCCGCCATGAAGCATGGGAAACCATCCATCGCGCCCACCCGAAGAAACAAACCCTTATTGTCGATGCTGCGGTTCCGATCTCCCGCTATCCCGAGATCGTGGTGTTTGCGCAGAAAATTACGCATGAATACAGTGCCGTAGGATATGTTTTCGGGCACGCAGGCGACGGAAATCTGCATGTTGTTCTTGTTGGGGATCCGGAAGATAAGGAGGAATGGTCGAAGCTTGAAGCTGTTAATCATGCCATCGTGGAAAAAGCCGTTCAAGCGGGTGGTACCTGCACGGGTGAACACGGGGTGGGTATCGGCAAGCGCAAGTTCATGCAGCTCGAACATGGCGAAAGCTATCATCTCATGCGCCGGATCAAGGAGACGATTGACCCTAAGTGGCTGATGAACCCGGACAAGATTTTTTAGTCATTTATAATCCGTATAGTTAGAAAATATTTCGGCTCTGTTTATTCCCCGTGCGACACTTTGGAGGCTTATCGTATAGCATTGAAAAGAATTCCATAGCGGAGTATGATACCGGCAAGCATCTCTTCTTTCTGGATATTTTTTCACAAGTATGAAATTTAATCACTGTGGAACGCTTGGTTGCAACATACCTTTTCGATCCGGAAATGACCGCAGATAAGATGATCTTTCTGTCCGGTCCCCGGCAGGTGGGCAAGACGATTTTTGCACTCGACTGGCTTGACTCCGCCGGATACAGCGACACATATTTCAACTGGGATGATCCCGCTATCATTCTTGAATACCGTAGAAATCCTCTCTTTTTCAAGAATATCGTCGAAGAAAGGTTCAAGGGCAAGCATGTTCCGGTGGTTTTTTTTGGAAGGTTTGGTCCGTTTCGGTGGATTCCCTGAACCGTTCCTGAAGGCGTCGCCGAAGTTTCACCGCCGCTGGCAGACCGATTACAAGGCCCTTCTTACCAGAAAGGCTGTCCGCGATCTGTATCGCATAGCCGATATCCGGGGGATCGAGCACCTGGTTGAGATCCTCCCGTTAAAGGTCGGATCACCCCTGAGTATCAATTCCCTCCGGGAGGACCTGAATTGTCACCACAGCACGATCACCAAGTGGATCGATGTTCTGAAGGAAGTCTATCTGGCATTCACGATCCGGCCCTGGCACAGGCAAATCCAGCGCTCCCTGAAAAAGGGACCCAAGCTTTACTTTTACGACTGGTCACTGCTATCGGAGACGGGGCTCCGTTTCGAGAACCTCCTTGCGGTAGTCCTTACGAGGATGGCAGCACGATTCACGGAAACCGGTCTTGGGTTATTCGAGGTCATGTACATCCGTGATACGGCTAAACGGGAAGTTGATTTCGTCCTGGTTAAGGATGGCAAGCCCTTCGCTCTTTTCGAAGTGAAGGAAAGCGGACTGGAGATCGCCCCCGCTCTCCGGCATTTTGACCGGATGCTCATGATTCCAGGCTATCAGATCGTTCGCGATATCGAAAAAGCGGAAGCCTTCCCAGACAATTGCTTCCTCATTCCCGCCGCTGCTTTTTTGATGCTGACTGGGTAGAAAAACTAATCCTGGATTTTCGCGGCATATTTTATGTCAACCAGCCTTTAATTCCGCTGCCAACTTATGTGTCAATAAACATTCTCCTTACACTACTAACGATCTGACCATTATGTAAATTCTTTAACAGAATACGTTCGGAAATATTCAGGGCACCGGCAAGGTCCGGTTGCAGAAATTTTTCAGATAGTATCTACAACAACACGAAATGGATGAGAGAAAAGAATTGAAGATTACCAATTGTACAGGTGAACTTTAGTTCTCCCGTGTTCATGTAGCTCAGTCAAGCTCTTTCCTCATGGCAAGACCCAGTTTTTCGATGACATAGGTTCTTTTCACATAGGCGCCTGCACTATCAATATATAATATGCACCGGCTTTTTGAGATAATGGACGGGAACTAATAGCCAGATTCTTTAATTTTTGATAATATGTATAAGAAAAGCAACTGCCTGAGTTCGGAAACCGCAAAGTGCTGACCCGCATGTTATCTGTGGTATGAGGGGCTGACCAGGCTACCCGATTGGCAACTAGTTCTCGGTTATTTGTTATTACTGTTTGACCAATTCCACACGCCGGTTCCTCGCCTTTCCATCTTCTGTGGCGTTCGATGTGATAGGTGCAAGGGAGGCCACACCATAGGGCTTCAGGCGCGCTGCGTCTATTCCGTGTTTGCCGGAGAGGACCTTCGCCACTGCTTCCGCTCGGTCTTTTGATAGCTTCATATTGGAATCAAATGAGCCGGCATTGTCTGTATGTCCGACGACATACAGCTTCAGTGCGCCATCATTCTTGATGAGTTTTGCGATCTCCGATATAGCGGCATCGGATTCGGGTTTTATTTCCGACTTCCCGGTGTCGAAATATATACCGTATATCGAAACGTGACCGGTTGCATTGATGTCGTTGCCCATTACCTCGGCATTGGCCACGACCTCCTGTTTCATGATCCTTCTTTCCACTATTGATAGTTTGTACATGTTATTGTAGCTTCTGACCTCAACCCAAGTTTCTTTGCTCTCCTTCTGGAGAACGATTGTGGAGGTTTTGTTGAAGTTATCGTCGAAGATGACATTTCCGCCGATCTTCTTCAGGGCGTCCTGGATGTTCCTGCGTATTTTTAATTCTCCCGGCTCCTCCACGCCCTTGTTCAGGCGGTATATAAAATAATACTTATGGCCTTCAATGCTGACCGGTTTTTTATCCTGGCCGATGAATTTATAGCTGTCGAACTCAGAGACCTTATAATCCGATATAAAAAAATTTGGCATCCTCGAAAGCAGGGCGTGGTCCGTACTCCCTTTTACATCCTGGTCAGCGGCTATTGATAAACCAAAACTTGCCAGAACAAAAAACAGACTGAAGATCATTGCTATTACACTTTTCATATTATTGCCTCCTGGTTTGTATTATCGATTAAAATCAAAGAGTAGAATATAACAATAAAATCAGTAATCACTTAAATTTCATGAGGTACGCATGCGTACCCGTATCCCAAGATTACGAACTTGAGTTATGCAAAGGTTCTCATATATATGATGCATCCGACGAGACGCACGATAATTTTGATGGGAATGCCAAAATGCGGGCTAAATAATCATATTGCATCTGATGTGTCAATGAATATTCAACGGTGGTCGGGATTGTCTGAACAGCAAAAGAGGTTTTTTATGTGATAAGCTGCTCTTGTTCAAGCTTCTGGGCAGTGTTGTCCAGTAAACTACATATAGTGTTCTTTTGTTAAAATTTTAGATCTGGAAAGACCCGTTACATAATGAGGATTCCAACTTAATATCAGCACTGTTTTAGGGGTTTGTCTTATTTTTGCTTTCAGGAAGCAAGTGATCGCCTTGCATCACTTGATAAGTTTTTTAAACATAGCCTGTATTATCGCTCTTATTATATTCCCGGATTCCCGTCACAATTGCTATCAGGATCTGGTTTATCCTTCCTGTTTTTGTCGGGCCGGCAGTTGTCCTTCAAACCACTCCTTGATACGTTTTGCGTCTGCAAAACGGGTCAGCCTGCCTTGAGCATCAAGCAGCACAATCAAAAGTGGCCGTTGGGCTACAGAAGCCTGCATTACAAGGCATCGGCCTGCTTCATTAGTGAAGCCTGTTTTGGAGAGACCAATCTGCCAGCGCGGGTTCTGAATCAGCCGATTGGTATTGCGGAATTCCAGTGTGCGGCGCCCCAAATGGATCGTAGCCTCTTCCCTGGTGGTGAATTCCCTGACAAGATTATAATGATATGCCGCGTCCACCATCAAAGCCAGGTCCTGAGCTGAGGAAGTGTTGCCGCTGGAAAGCCCGGAGGCATCTTCAAAACGTGTCCTGGAAAGTCCCAAAGATCTGGCCTTGGTGTTCATTGCGGTAACAAAGGCTTCCGGACCGCCCGGGTAAGTCCGCCCGAGAGCATGGGCAGCACGGTTTTCAGAAGCCATCAAAGCCAGCAGCAAGGCGTCTTCGCGTGAAATGCGTGTTCCCACAGGTAGGCGGGAAGGGCTGTGGCAGAGAGTGTCCACGTCTGTGGGTTCAATGGTAATTGCTTCCTTGAGGTCGGTTTGGGTATCCAGCACCACCATGGCAGTCATCAGTTTGGTGATGGAGGCAATTGGCAAGACAGCCTTTGCTTGTTTCTGAACCAGCAACTCACCTGTCTGCTGGTCCTTCACCAACGCGGAAGCTGAGCGTATAACTAAATCCCGCGGAGCCCGCATTACTTTGGCGGAAGAATGTCTCTTATGGACAGCGGAGGATTTTGATGATTTAGAAAATCCTGTTGCTCCTTGGACATCGAGCAAAATCATACTTAAAAAGATCCACAGGATCGTTGTTACATATCTTCGTGCCATGCTCCTCCCATTGTATTGAAAATGCCGAAGCCTCGTCGATCCGCCAGCTGTGACTGCTCTAACTGCTCCGGTTCAACTATTATCGGTTGTGTTTTTACATAGTTTTCTGAATCTGTCAATAAATGCTTCCCGTTAATGTGTTATCAGGAAGGCTGGAATCCTGATTATCAGTTTATTGGAAAGCACTCCGGCTTGGTATTGAAGCGCCCCCAAGGAAGCTACGGGGTTAGTGCTCGCTGTTTCGGTTCAGTTCGACTGTTATCCCGTCCGCCTCGGATCCCGGTTCGAGTATCATCAACCGGACACGGCCTGTGGCGACCAGCCGGTCCCGGTCATCCTTTACCTGTGCTTCCCACACGTGTGAGCGTCTTCCTGTCAGGATCGGCCTTGCGGTGCAGCGAAGGGTTCCCGATCGCACGGCCCGCAGGAAAGAGGTGGTATTCTCGAGCCCCACAGCGCTTTTCCCTTCGGAATAAACATTCAACGCAGCCCCGGTGCTGCATAAGGTTTCGATCATACCGGAGTAAACGCCTCCATGTACTATCCCGTAAGGTTGAAGGTGTTTCTCATCGATTTTTATTTCGGCAACGTACTCGTCCCGGGTAGCCTTTATGAAATGAAGGCCCATTGACTTGTTAAAGCCGCCTATAAGTTCGTTGATCATATCCACAGCATTTTCAGGAAAATCGTTCATTCTTTATTGCTCCTTTGGTACTTTTATCGGCATGGTCATTTGTAATTTCTCAGAAGTCAGAATCCAGGAGTCGGAATCAAGAATAGAAGCAATGTAATTCCCCGCTCCTTCAAACCGAACATTGGCAAAGGATCACCTGACCAAATCAGGTTTATTATTCCGGCTCCTGAATAGCTGCTTTATTTACATCTATCTTCGTTAATCTGCGTAAATCTGTGGCTGTATAGTCCCCGTCATTTTTAAACAATTCCAGCATCTGAGGCGGGATTGACGGGGTTTCGATGGTTTCCGGATATTCTCCGCCCGGCAGCAGCAGTGTCAGCGCACGCGCATGGAGCGCAATACGTTCAAACGCAAAATTACGTTTAAGATAATTTGCGGCCCGGGTTGAGCCGTAGCGCGTGTCACCGACTACCGGGTGACCGGACAGTTTCGCATGTCGCCTGATCTGATGTGTCCGGCCGGAGAGAAGCTCAATTTCCACCATCGTATAATGAGCGCTATGGTCAAGAACACGGTAACGTGTCTCGCTGTCTTGACGGCGCCCTGAGCCTTCAGGATTAACGCGTCCGCCGGCAGTATCAGCAAGAGGCCATAGCCATGTCCCCGGCAAATTATTTCCTTCAGGGTTATCGAGCAGGCCATGCAAAACAGCGATATACTTTTTTATTACCTTGCGGGACTGAAACTGGTCTGAAAAAAATCGGAACATCTCCCGGGAGGCTGACAGGATAATGATGCCGCTTGCCTCCTTGTCGAGACGATGCACAGGATTGACGCCAAAATCCGGATCAATATCTATTTGCTCCTTTTCGTCTGCTGCATTTTGAAGATGGGTTAATGTAAAAGAGCAGAGATCCATCCCCGGTTTGTTGTGAACAGTAATGCCGGCAGGTTTATCCACAACCAGCCAGCCTTTTCCGGCGGCAAGTACCGGTATCTGTGTGGATCCACAATTAATAGATTTCAACTAATCTCGTCATTTCATTTCATTATTAAATTTCGTCAATGGTCAGGGGGAAAACAGAAAGCGGTTCGCACCTGTCCGGGTGTATGACGACAGGATTTTCATACCGGAACCCTATTCCTTCTTCGGGACAGGCATACTGCATGGCGCAGATAAGAAGTTCTCCGGCCTGGTAAACATGTTCCGGGTTGGTCCAGTACGGAAACGGCCCGTCGTTTAATCCAATGAGCCATTCATCCCCCATCATTCCGATTCCGTGTTCGAAGCCAGGCACCATGTAGTCTGAAAAACCCCGTTCATCGGCAAAGCCCATCATCTTTTCGGCAAGGTCCGACGGGGTGATTCCGGCTTTGTAAGTCTTGAGTGTCAGCCTGACAATGTCCAAGAAATTATTTGCATGCCACCACTGCCGGTGAGTAACCGGCGAAATCAGGTAGTTGTGCGAGTGGTCGCCGAGGCCTAATTTGAACATGGCATGGATGTCAACCATAAGTGGTTCTCCTGCACTGATTTCTCTCCTGGAAGCCGGGGTGCATGCTCCTCCGGTCAGCCCGGTGCGGTAACCACTGGCAATTTCATTGCCGCCGGTAAATGACCACTCCCATTCGCTCCCAGCCTTGCGCATGGCAAAGGCTGCGAGACCGGCGATCCCGGTTTCGGTCATCCCGCGGTATCCTCCATCTTTCAGCGCGTCGAAGACCGCCTGGTGCCCGATATCAACGATGCGGGATGCTTCCCGGAACCGGTTGATGGTCCCTGCGTCTTTGATAAGAGAGAGTTTGTCGATTATAGTGTGCGCATTGACAAGTTCACATCCCGGCAGGGCTGCTGAAAACCGCTCGTACTCGTAATGCGTGAGGTTTCCTTCGGGCAGATAATTTGACATTCCGCTTTCGATGCCTATCCTGCCACGTCTACCGGGCAGCAGGTCCTTAATGAAATCTGAAATCAGCTCGATCTGATCCTGTCCGCCCATCGGGGCAAAACCGAATACATGCGATTCATCGAGCCAGCTGTCGTCGGCTACACGGGCAGCATCGATGACGAATGTGAATGCCGTGGGAATGCCTTCAGGCGGTATTACTACAAAGCTTCGCCACGGACAGAAGGCGTCAAGAGTCCACGACAGAGTGCGCAGACGGGAGCCGAGATAGACATCTATTTTCGCTTCAGCCATTTCTGCCTGGATCCTGCTGATGCGTCCTGGAAAATCAATAAAAAAAGGATCGTTTTGTGTCATGGCATCTCCTCGATATTAAAGAACGTTTGAGTCAATACACTGCCGGGATAGTGGAAAGCACCTTATTAAGACGGTCGGCAATGGATGCCAGCTTAAGGGCTTTGATCATGTTTCCCTTAAGCTTGAGTTTTCCGGTCATCAGGGCCCTCTGGGAACCGAGTTCAGCCTTTGAGATTCTGGCGAAGGTTTCATATTGCCCTGTAATCCTGAATTCTGCATCCGGCGGTTCTCCTTCGCCGAGTATAAGATCGGCGAACAGCCCCTTTTCGAACCGAAAAAAAAGATACTTATCCTTTCCGTCCGGGCAGTCAAGGTAGATATTGGACATGGATGACGTGATAAAATTCATTCGTTCCGGGCTGAGTTCCGATTTAAGCCGCATCTCCGCTTCATCGCGCCAGCCTGGAGTCAGATACCGGATCTGTTCTGTCATATAAACCTCCAAGTTACAGCAAAAAAAGTGTTTAAGAAATCAGGTTCTTTATCTTCTGTCAAAATAGCGTAATTAACCCGGAATAGCAAGCGCATTCCCCATAGAGAGCCACATATGTTCCCTGGTTTATGAAGGAGATTAAAAGATCAGCAGCAGGCATGAATAAAATTCAATTTTATTCGGTTAATGAATAAATATATCTTGACTTCATTAAATGAACTAATTAATAAATAGTCATACTATCGACAAAATCGGCTTCAAAAAAACAAATCCGTCCGATAAGAATACAAGGTTGCTGGAAAACATCATGCATGCGATTGAATCCAAGGTAAATATTCATTCGGAAGATTATAAAAAAAATTATACGGCAATGGAAGCCCTGGTTTTTGATCTTCGGCGCGAAATGAAACGGGCCCGGGACGAAAGATCCAGGAAAGCGCTGGACCGACTGGTAGAATCAGGCAAACTTCCGGCGCAAAAAAAGCTCGACCTGCTTCTCGACAAAAACACACCTTTTTTGGAAATCGCACCTCTGGCCGCAAAGGACATGTATGACGGGAAGGTCCACGGCGCCGGACTGCGAGCCGGAATAGGCGTGGTCGCGGGAAAAGAGGTATTGGTCAGTATCAACGACGCCACCATAAAGGGCGGCTCAGCATATCCAATTTCCGCCAAAAAAACTTTGCGTCTGCAGACTATTTCAATGGAGAACAACTTGCCCAGCGTCAGCCTCGTAGATTCGGCCGGAGCTTATCTCCCCTTGCAGTCTCAGATTTTTCCGGACATCGACGGCGGAGGCAGGGTTTTTTACAATCAGGCACTGATGTCCAAGATGGGTATTCCCCAGATTGTCGCCGTGATGGGTCTTTGTACTGCCGGCGGCGCTTACGGTGTAGCTATGAGCGATGAAATCGTTCACGTTAAAGGGCATGGCGCCATTTTCCTCGGAGGGCCTCCGCTGGTCAGGGCTGCTACCGGAGAAGAAGTGACGGCGGATCAGCTGGGCGGACCCTTATTGCATTGCATGGAATCCGGCGTGTCGGACTATATCGCCGAAGATGATGCCCATGCCATTGCCATTGTCAGGGATATAGTCAGTAACCTTCCTAAAAATGAAAAGACGCGACTTTCCATGATTGATCCCAAACCTCCTCTTTATGATCCCGGGGAATTATACGGAATAGTCAGCCGTGATTTGGCGACATTCTTTGACATCCGGGAGGTTATCGCCCGCATAGTTGACGGCAGCGAGTTCCTGGAGTTTAAGGAGCTTTACGGCCCAACGCTGGTGTGCGGGTATGCATACATTCACGGCTATCCGGTTGGAATACTTGCCAACAACGGGGCGCTTTTCAACGAGAGCGCTGAAAAGGCCACCCAGTTCATTCAGATCTGCGACAAGAGAAAGATCCCGCTTGTTTTTTTGCAGAACATTACCGGTTTTATAATCGGGTTGGACTATGAACGCAAGGGTATAACCAAAAATGGACACAAGATGGTCAACGCTGTATCCACCTGCACGGTTCCCAAATTTACGGTCATTATAGGTGCTTCATACGGGGCAGGCAACTATGCCATGTGCGGTCGCGCTTATTCGCCGCGTTTTCTTTACATGTGGCCAAACGGGAAGATAGGAGTGATGGGCGGCTCGGAAGCAGCCGGAGTGCTGATTTCAATTACAAATGATCAGAATCAGCGCCTGGGGAAACCTCCTTTGACCATTGAAGAGGAAAAAGCATTGAAGGAACCCATAATTGCTGCGGCTGAAAAAGAGGGAAATGCCTATTACAGTACTGCGCGCCTTTGGGATGACGGGATCATTGATCCTGTCAAAACAAGGGATGTTCTCGGCCTCTCCATTTCCGCAGCGTTGAACGCGCCTATTCGTGATGATGTCTTCGGATATGGTATTTTCAGGATGTGAGCAGGAAGGGAAAGGCCATGTTTAAAAAAATCCTTGTGGCTAACCGGGGAGAAATCGCCCTGCGGGTCATTCGAACCTGCCAGGAGATGGGCATTGCCAGCGCAGCTGTTTATTCAGACGCTGACCGGAAAGCGCTTCATGTCCTGCGCGCGGATCAGGCAATTTATATAGGTGCGTCGGAACCTGCCTCCAGCTATCTTGACATTGAGAAAATTATTGCCGCGGCAAAAGGCACCGGCGCACAGGCGATCCATCCGGGCTATGGTTTTCTATCGGAAAACGCCGGCTTAGCCAGGCGCTGCGAAGAGGAAGGCCTGGTTTTTATCGGACCTCCTTTCCGGGTGATTCAGGATCTTGGAGACAAGACCGTTGCCCGTAAAATCATGAGCAGGGGCGGGATTCCGATTATCCCGGGCATGGCGCATGCCGAATCTGTTATTCAAATTCTCGCTGAAGAAGCCGGCCGCATCGGATACCCTGTACTGATCAAGGCTGCCGCAGGCGGAGGAGGCAAAGGCATGCGTATCGTTTTCACAGAAGATGAAATAGCCGATGCCTGCCGCCAGGCCGCAAGCGAAGCACAGGCGGCGTTCGGAAATGGCGCAATCTATCTGGAAAAATTCTTAAAAAGGCCCCGGCACATAGAGTTTCAGATCCTTGCCGATAGCCACGGAAACATAGTTCATCTTCTTGAAAGGGAGTGTTCCATTCAAAGACGGCACCAGAAGGTAATCGAAGAGACACCTTCTCCTGTTATGACACCGGATCTTAGAGCGGCAATGGGGCAATCAGCCGTGGACGCGGCCAGGGCATCCGGATATGTCAATGCCGGAACAGTTGAATTTCTGCTTGATGAGAACGGAAAGTACTATTTCCTGGAGGTCAACACACGATTGCAGGTGGAGCATCCCATCACGGAAATGATTACCGGCATTGATATTGTGCGGCAACAGATCCGCATTGCTGCGGGAGAGCCGCTTGGATTTACACAGGCGGACGTTAAGGGCAGGGGTCATGCCATCGAGTGCCGGATTTACGGCGAGGACCCTGAAAACGACTTTATGCCTTCTCCCGGGAAAATCGCTTACCTGCAGGAGCCTTCAGGGCCCGGAATCAGGAATGACTGCGGCATTTATTCAGGGTTTGTTGTGCCGGTAGAATATGACCCTATCCTGTCAAAACTGATCGTGTGGGCTGCTGACAGAAATCAGGCTGTTGCGCGCATGAAAAACGCTCTCTCCCAGTATGTTATTCTGGGAATTAAAACTCCAATTGCCTTTCTCATGGATGTTTTGGCCTCTGAACCGTTCCGGGATGGTGAAACCTGTACGGACTTCATTGCCACTCATTTTGAGGGTTGGAAGCAAAGGACCGATGAAGTCCATCTTGCGGTACTTGCTTATGTCGCTGATGAGATTGCCGGAGCGAGAAAAACGCAGGCGCGTATCAGCGGGACAACAGAACCTTTTACGCCATGGCAGACTATCGGAAACTGGCGATTGTAACATCCGCATTTCGAAATTTGATGTTCGAAATTCGATATTCTGTATTTTTAAAAGTAAGTTACTCAGCAAGGGTCAATTTTAAGATACTTAAAAGTCTCATAAGGAAAAATAATTAAATGGATTACAGACTCAGGATCGCACAGACGGATTTTCCGGTTGAAGTCAAAATTAACGAAGAACAGAAACTCGACATCATGCTGGGCGATAATAATTATAATGTCGATTATGCGGCCGTTTCAGATTTCTGTATACATATGAAGGTGGATGACGGCATTCGGGCGGGCAATGTCAGTGCATTTGTGGCTGATGGCCCCGACGGCAAAAACATAGTCATCAACGGGCGATCCTATGTTGTTCAGGAGCATGAATCGCTTGCCCGGGCAGTCAAAAGAGGGCGGCCAAATCTTCCGGATAAGATTACGCCGCCAACGCCGGCCGTTGTGGTGGCAATACCGGTAAACATGGGTGACCGGGTGAAAAAGGGTCAGGCTGTCATTGTGGTAAGCGCCATGAAAATGGAAACCACTTTATGCGCCCCATTTGACGGCACGGTGATCAGGATCAATGCAGCCGTCAATGACAAAGTCGCCCCGGGGCAGATACTGGTAGATATAGAGAAAGATGGATAATTATCAGGTAGACAGACTGAAGGCTGAAGGTAGCAGGTAGAAGAAAGAACATAAAGGAGATAATCGATAATGAATGACCCCCATTTGCTCTACCAGGTAAAAGATGGTGTCGCCTGTTTTACCATCAATCGTGAAAATCAGCGTAACGCCATCAGCATGGAGGCGCTTGACCTGTTTCTCGCCCATATTGATGAGGCTGTGAAAAATGATGCGGTGCGGGCTGTTTGTGTGACCGGCGCCGGCAGCCGGACCTTTTGCGCCGGAGCTGATCTGGGCGCCGGCATTGGCGGGAGCGAAGGAGTGGCGGCTTTCATGAAATATGCTAAGCTATTAAAAAAACTGACCGGTTTTCCCAAGCCAACCGTGGCGAAGGTTAACGGTTCATGTGTCGCCGGAGGCACAGGTTTTATGCTGGCATGTGATATTGTGATTGCCAGCAGCAAAGCGACTTTCGGCACTCCGGAAGTGAATGTCGGACTTTTTCCCATGATGATCGGCGCGTTGATTTTCCGGAATGTTTTAAGAAAAAAAGCTATGGAAATGGTGCTACTGGGAGAAAAACTGAGCGCCAGGCAGGCCCTGGAAATGGGAATGATAACGCGCATGGTTGATCCGGATGATCTGGACGCGGAAGCGGAAAAGGTGCTGAACGTGCTTGTGAAAAAAAGTCCCATAGGCATGAAGATCGGCAAGGAGGCCTTCTATGCCGTGGCAGACATGCCCTTCGAGCAGGCTCTTGATCTTCTGGCGGGAAAACTGTCGGATGTGGTCGTGACTCAGGATGCCCGCGAGGGAATCATGGCTTTTCTCGAAAAACGGGAACCGGTCTTTACGGGAAAATGATAATGCGGGGAGAAAAAGCTGTGTGACTACTCAGGAGTCAGAATTCAGGAGCCAGAATCCGGAATAGAAGCAATTCAGTCTCCCTCAACTTACTAACTTCTTAAAATTGAGCACTGGCAAAGTTTCACCATAGCCAAAGCAGGTTTCATTTTTTATTCTGGCTTCTGAATTCTGGCTCCTTGCTCCTGAATAGTTACCGTTTATTCATAATCATATTTTACACAACAGAGAAGGAGAAGATAAATGGCCTATCAGGATAAAGTGGTTGTCACATGCGCTATTACAGGAGTTTTAACTGATCCGGGACGTTTCAACGTGCCTGTGACTCCGGAACAGATGGCCGCGGCAGCTCAGCAGGCTTTCGATGCAGGCGCCACGATCGTGCATGCCCACTTCAGATCACAACAGCCGGGAGCGGGCGCATGGCCCACCTGGGAACTGAAGGAGGTAGGTGATATTCTGGCCGCGATTAAAGGGAGGGTCCCCGGGATGATAATAAACATGAGTACCGGGACTGTAGGCGCCGATATATCGGGGCCGCTTGCCTGTCTTAAGACGTTCAAGCCTGATATGGCGGCCTGCAACGCCGGCTCGCTGAATTATCTGAAGATCCGCCAGGACGGTGTCTGGGCCTGGCCACCACTCCTTTTCGACAACCCGGTTGAAAAGATCAAGGCGTTTCTGGATGTTATGACAGCCAATCATATTATCCCGGAATTTGAATGTTTCGATACCGGAATTGTACGCAGCGTAGGCATGTACCAGGCCTGCGGCATGTTTAAGGGTGATCCTCATCTTTCGTTCGTCATGGGTGTGGATTCAGGAATGCCAGCAAGGGGGGATCTGCTGCCCATTCTTAAAGAGGAGCTTCCCCCGAACGCTCACTGGCAGGTCATAGCTACCGGACCCGGGCGTGAAAAAATCTGGGATCTTCACCGGAAATGTATCGAACTCGGCGGAAATGTCCGGACCGGACTCGAGGATACCTTCTATCTTCCCAATGGCGAAAAGGCGTCTGACAACGGACAACTTGTTGATGCTCTTGTAAAAATCATCCGCGATATGGGCCGGGAAGTTGCATCGGCCGCAGAGGCCCGGGTTATTCTGGGAATAAATCAATAGTATTTAGTTTCCATCCGGAAATGGCCCTTTTGAGCGATCTCTATGTCAATCTGTGGGATTTCTTGTGCGATAAACTATGCGTATGTCTCCGCGCAATCCCTTGATTTCCTTGAGCTTGCCCAAAATTGCCTATTTCCGAATTGGAAACTTAACTGTGTCCGAGCTTGGTTTCCGGATGGACACTATTTAAGAATATTGGAAAGGAAAATTAATAATGGCCAAGGATCTGTATTTCAATAAGGAAGCGGTAATGGTTCGCAATGCGGTAAGAGATTTTGTAAACAGGGAAATCAATCCTTACGTGGATGAATGGGAAGAAAAGGGTCTCATTCCGCTTCATGATCTGTTCAAGAAAATGGGAAACCTCGGGTTTCTGGGAATCCGCTACGATGCTAAATACGGAGGCCAGGAGATGGATTTCTGGGCGGAGACGGCCTTTATCGAGGAATTGGGCGCCATTAACTGCGGCGGTGTTCCCATGGCTGTCACGGTTCAAACCAATATGGCTACCCCGGCAATCGCCGAGTTCGGCAGCGAATATCTGAAGGAAACCTATCTCAAGCCGGCAATAGCCGGGGAGATGGTCGGCGCAATTGCCGTTACGGAACCGGGAGCAGGTTCAGACGTGGCTGCCATAGCCACTTTTGCTAAGCGTGATGGAGAGCATTATATTCTAAACGGATCCAAAACTTATATCACCAACGGGACCCAGGCCGATTTTCTGACTTTACTGGCCAGAACCAGCGAAGCAAAAGGCCATCATTCTTTTTCGCTGTTTGTAGTGCCAACCAACCTTCCCGGCTTTGTGGTAAGTAAAAAACTCGACAAGATGGGCATGCGCTCTTCCGACACGGCTGAATTATTTTTCGACGAAATGAAAATCCCGGTTGAAAACCTGATTGGCACAGAGGGCCAGGGTTTTATCCATCAGATGATGCAGTTTCAGCATGAGCGGTTTGCCGTATTGCCAATGGCTTATGTTTCGTGTAAAAATTTCATCGACAGGACCGCGGAACACCTGAAGAGGCGGGTGGTTTTCGGGAAACCCCTGATAAGCAAACAGGTATTGAGACACCGAATGGCGGAGTGGCTGGCGGAAACCGAAGCCTTGCGGCAGCTGACATACCACATCGTACGCATGAAAGAAAACAGGATGGATGTAACCAAGGAGATATCAATGGGGAAACTCCTGGCCGGAAACCTGATAAACAAGGTTACTGACGGATGCCTGCAGATGCATGGCGGCATGGGCTTCATGAACGAAACATGGATTTCCCGCGCCTATCGGGATTCGCGCCTTCTTGCAATCGGCGGTGGAGCAAGCGAGGTGATGAGTGAGATAATTTTCAAGATGGCCGGATATTGAGGAAAAGGCCCGGGGATATGAAAAATCAACCGAAAACAAAGAAGCTTTCAGCAAGCGCCCTGCGAAGGGAGCGGGAAAAACAGATGCGGCGAAAATCGATTCTGAGCGCCGCTGAAATCCTGTTTGCTCAAAACGGCTACCGCAGGACAAAGATTGAAGATATTGCCGAAAAAGCGGAGGTTTCAGTCGGAACGGTCTACGGTTATTTCCGTAACAAGGAAGAACTTCTCGCGGCTGTGCTCGATGATATAGGTTTATACATCCGTAAGATTGCGGGAAAAGCCTTCGGAGAAGCCGATTCAGTTATAGAAGGTATCGAACGGGCGGGCATGGCCTTTTTTGAAGAACTTTGCCGCCCCTATCCGGAAAAGGCGCTGCTGCTGTACGATGAATCCATCGGCGCCGGCGATCAGTTCGTAAATGCCCGCAGGAATTTCATGCTCAAAATGACGGAGGATGTTCGGGTCGCGCTCATGAAAGGCAAGGACGGCCTGGGCCTTAAATTCGCCTCCGGAATCTCCGCTGAAGTGATAGCGGTATGTACCACGGCTATTTTTGTCTGGCTTGGCATGTATTATAAAATCTGGCAAAAACGGCCGGGCGATATCAATACCATCGGAAGAGCTGCCGTTACTTATATTGTTGGCGGTATTAAAAGCCTGATGGTATCATAAAAAGCTGATTTATGCCGTTTTGCGGCAATCTATATTCGACGAACTCGTTGGAAGTCTGAATATGCTCTCTTAATGAGCTTTTTGGGGATTTTTAAATCACTTCGCTAAATCACAAGAAGGTTTGGGCTGACGCCCTCAAAGGGTTGTGATTTTTAACGCTCAAGTTCTTTAAAAATCTGTTTCCCAAAAATCTCAAATCCGTTCGCATATGACTTCCAACTGGTTTATTAAAATTGACGAGTTCGTTGGAAGTCATGATAATTATCGATAAATGAAATGGTGATATGATGAAAGAGATTTGCCGGGATTTACAGGATGAGTACCAGGTTCTTGACAATATGGTGGCGGAACTCGATGCGGGCGGATGGGCTCTTATTACCCATTGCGCCGGATGGAGCGTGAAAGATGCGATCTGCCATATCGCCTTTTTCGATGCTGCTGCAAGAGAGGCGGTTACGGATGCGGCTTCGTTTGCGCGGAGCGCGGAAGAGCTGTTCAAAAATCTGGACAGCTTTGAAAGCTTTAACCAAAAAACTCTGACTCGCGGGCGGGAGATGACTGTTGCCGGGCTGCTGGCCTGGTGGCGCACCGAACGCTCTCTTCTCATCAAGGCCCTATCTCCGCTTGATCCGAAAGATCGTTTGCCCTGGTACGGTCCGTCCATGAGCGCAAAATCCTTTGCCACCGCGCGTCTCATGGAAACATGGGCCCACGGCCAGGATGTGGCCGATGTTCTTAAAATACGGCGTACACCTGGTGACAGGCTGCGCCATATCGCCCACCTCGGATTTAAAACCTTTGGCTGGAGTTTCGCCAACCGCAACCTGCCTGTTCCGGAAAAGCCTGTGCGGGTGGAGCTGACCGCGCCTTCCGGAAGCAGGTGGAGCTGGGGTCCTGAAAATGCCGCTGATTTTGTGCGTGGTTCGGCGGAAGATTTTTGTCTGGTTGTAACCCAGCGCCGGCATGTAGATGATACCGGGTTAGAAGTCCGCGGAGAGGTGGCCGCTGAATGGATGAAGCTGGCCCAGGCCTTTGCCGGTCCGCCGGACAACGGCCCACCTCCGGGAATGTTTAAGTGAAGGAGTAATCATGTATAGTTATCTGTTCAGCCCGATCAGGATCAATAAGCTTGAAATCAAGAACCGCATAGCCTATCCGGCCCTCGGTCTTCTCTATTCCCATGACCGGAAATTAAACGATCGATATTTCCATTACTTTCGGGAAAAAGCCGCAGGTGGTGCCGGAGTAGTTACCGTGGGCCCGGTGGGGGTTGATTTTATCGGTTCCGGCCTGCTGGTTCTGTCTCTTGCCGAAGACGAGGCGATTGCCGATTTCCGGAAACTGGCCGACACCATCCGAAACGAAGGGGCCAGCCCGTGGGTTCAGCTTTTTCATGCCGGCGCTTATTCCCACCCCATTATAATTGATGGCCAGACGCCAATGGCACCCTCTCCTGTGTATTCCATTTATTCCAAAATTACACCGCGTGAAATGACGCTGCATGATATCCGGGAGGTACAGAGCGCTTTTGTCAGGGCATCCTTGCGCGCCAGGGCCGCCGGGTTTGACGGAGTGGAAATTATTGCATCCGGCGGCTATCTGATCACACAATTTGTCTCTCCCCTCAGAAATCAACGCACCGATGATTACGGAGGCAGCTTTGAAAACCGCCTGCGCTTTCCGCGCGAACTGATTGAAGATGTCCGGGCGGCACTCGGCAGAGACTATCCTGTAACAGTCCGGATGGCGGGCAACGATTTTGTGCCGGGCAGCAACACTGATTCGGAAACACCCTTGATCGCGCAGGTTTATGAGAAGGCTGGAGCAGATGCAATCAACGTAACCGGCGGCTGGCATGAAACCCGGGTGCCTCAGCTTCCCATGGAGCTGCCCCGCTCAGCCTATGCTTATCTGGCCCTGAATATTAAAAAAGCAGTATCGGTTCCTGTTATGGCCTCCAACCGTATCGCAGATCCTGAAACGGCTGAAAAAATCATCAAAGACGGATATGCCGACATGGTCAACCTGGGCCGCGTTCTCATTGCCGATCCCCAATGGCCGAAAAAAGCCATGGAAGGGCGCGCCAGTGAAATACGTCCCTGTGTGGCATGTTCTCAGGGCTGCACGGATCAGGTTTTCAGCGGCATGCCCATATTTTGTGCAGGCAACCCCAGGGCCGGGTTTGAAGGAGAGCGGAATATCATAAGAACCGATTCACCCAAAAACGTCATGGTGGTGGGCGCAGGGGCAGGCGGCCTGGAAGCGGCAGTGACCGCCGCTATGGCTGGACACCGGGTGGAAATCTACGAAAAGGCCGGGGAGATCGGCGGTCAGCTCCGGCTGGCCGGCGCGCCGCCCCATAAGCAGGAGCTGCTGGAATTTATCCGCTATTACCGGGCCATGATCAATAAATATAACATTCCTCTTCATCTGAACGCGGAAGTGGATGTTCTCCTGTTAAAGCAATTAAAACCCGACCATGTCATAGTTGCCGAAGGCGCCGAAGCTGTCATGCCTCCCATCGACGGCGTTGACGACCCTTGTGTGCTGTCAGCCTGGGATGTCCTCGGCAAAAATCCGCTGCTGGGCCGATCTGTCGCCATTATCGGCGGCGGTGCCGTAGGACTTGAAACCGCCCTTTTTGTTGCCGCCAAGGGAACCATTAATCCTGAAACCCTGCATTTCCTTTTCGCATACGAGGCGGAAAGCGTGGAGCGCTTGCGGGAACTGATGTTTCGTGGTACATCCCGGGTTACGGTATTTGAAATGCTTCCCAAAGCCGGCGTCGATGTCGGGCGGTCAACCCGCTGGGTAGTGTTTGATAACCTGAAACGTTTCGGTATAAATATCCTTACCAGCTCAAAAGTTAGCTCCATCCGCCAGGGAAAGGTTCTTTTTGAAAGGGACGGAAAGAAAGATGAAATGCATTTTGATCAGGTGATTCTGGCGGCAGGTTCGCGACCGGTTAAGAAACTTTCGGTTGAAATGCAGACTCTGCGGATTCCTTTTAATGTGGTCGGAGACTGCATTCGTCCCGGGAAAATCAACGATGCAATCCACGGAGGTTTTTTGGCGGCCCTGAAAATATGATGGGATTTTTACGAGTCCATCAGAATTACTCCGATAACTTTTTTAAAAAAGTAAAACAGGAGGAGATTTTATCATGGAAAGGGAACAATTCTGGAAAAAGTCGTATGATGCCGGTCTTAAAGATCTTGATCCAAGTAAATGGGAAACCTCTTATGTTGACATTATAAAACCCGCATTTGATAAATTTTCGGGAAAGGCTGCATTCACTTTTTTCGGGATTGAGGTCTCATTTGCCGATCTGGACAAGTATTCAAACAGGTTCGCCGATATGCTCACTCAAAACGGGCTGAAAAAAGGTGACGTTGTAGGGATCAATCTTCCGAATATTCCTGAATATGTGATAGCATGGCTGGGAACATTAAAAGCCGGATGTGTTGTTTCGGGTGTTT
>Ga0105099_10000827_pt1 | contig 20590 bp, 15 predicted proteins | sample PPLLak3cmMay2015_2_FD_79138 | JGI IMG/M metagenome (GOLD analysis project Ga0105099, IMG submission 79138) | Freshwater sediment microbial communities from Prairie Pothole Lake near Jamestown, North Dakota, USA - PPLs Lake P8 Core (1) Depth... | ecosystem: Environmental > Aquatic > Freshwater >... | reverse complement strand
TAATAATCGGCCCGTTTCAGTTCAGACGCCGCTTCGTCGTCGACGATCACGACCGCGGCCGGGTGCATTTGGAGGATTGAGGCCGGGACCATGGCCGTGACCGGCCCTTCGACCGCATGAGCGACGGCCGCCGCTTTTTTCCGGCCGAAGGCCAGGAGGAGGCAGGCTTTGGCGTCCATGATCGTCCCCAGGCCCATGGTGATGACGTGGCGGGGGACGCTTTCCTCGCCGCCGAAGTAGGCGGCGTTGTCCTTCCGGGTGCGATCGGTCAGAGTCTTGATCCGGGTTCGCGACGAAAGCGAGGAAGACGGCTCGTTGAAGCCAAGGTGTCCGTCCGAGCCGATCCCGAGAATCTGGATGTCGATTCCCCCGGCCGCCCGGATCCGGTCTTCGTACTCCCGGCAGGTCTTGGGGATATCCGCAGCCAAGCCGTCGGGGAGGTGAATGCGGCCGCGGTCGATGTTGATTTTTGAGAAAAGAACGCCCTCCATGTACGCGTGATAGGAAGCCAAATGCTTCGGGTCCAACCCGACGTATTCGTCGAGGTTGAACGTCGTCACCCGGCTGAAGTCGAGGCCCTCGTTTCGGTGATATTCGACCAGCCGTTCGTAGGTTTCGATTGGCGTCCGTCCGGTTGCCAGGCCCAGGACGGCCGAAGGCTCCCGCCGGACCAAGGCGGCGATTTTCCGGGCGGCGAGCCGCGAGGCGGCGTGGGCGTCGGATCTAATGATCACTTCCATGGATTATTCTTCTCTTATCCTCAATTATAATCGATTAATTTCGTATTGCGAAGTCGATTTATAAATATCCCCTCGCTTCGGGTCCTGCCGCTCCGGGTGGACACTCCGCGTCACCCGTGCGCCGAGGGGGATATTCTCGGTGCCGACTCGCCTTCAATAGAGATTCAACTTAACTTCTAATTTCGGCTAAGAGGCGGCGGACGGCGTTGCCGAGATGCAGCCCGTCGGCGCCGGCGCAGATCAAGGTGAATCCGTCGGCCGCCAGGGAACGGGCGGAGGCGGCGTCGCGGCAAAAGATGCCGGAAGGCACCCCCTGGACAGCGCAGGCCCGGCGGATTCGGCCGATCGCGTGTTGAACGCGGAGTTCGGCTGTTTGGCCGGGAATCCCCAAGCTGGCGGAAAGGTCGAATGGTCCGATGAAAACGGCGTCGACCCCATCGACGGCCAGGATCTCTTCGATATTCGCGGCGGCGTCGATGTGCTCGGCCTGGGCGATAAGAACGATCTCCTTGTTGGCCCGGTTCAGACAATCGGCGACTCCGAGGCCGTACCCTTGGGCTCGGGCCAGGCCGATGCTCCGCGTCCCTTCGGGCGCATAGCGGGCGGCCGAAATGACCCCCCGGGCTTCTTCGGCCCGGCTGACGTGGGGAAAGATCAATCCGTTGGCCCCGGCGTCGAGGGCTTTGGCGATCCAGGCCGGTTCGTTGGCCGGGACGCGGACGATACAGGCGGACCTTCCGGCGACGGCCTGGATCATGCGTTGGACGTTCGCGATATCCAAAAGCCCGTGCTCCATGTCGATAAAGAGCCAGTCGAATCCCGCCTCGGCGCAGATTTCGGCGATTTCGGGGGAGGGGAGGGACAGCAGAATGCCGGTCAACCGGTCCCGGTTTTTCAGCCGTTCCTTGAAGGCGGCCGCGGACGTAGGGGTCATGGGCTTGCTCCTCGGCGGCATTATACCCTGTTTTGACTCCCCTTGGCGCCTATGCTATAAGCGGTTCCGATAGGCAAAGCAACCCCGATGTCCGATATCGCCAAAGGCGTCCGCGCGTTCACCCTCGGAACCGGACTCAGCCGCATTTCCGGGTTGGTCCGGGAACAGGTGCTGGCCTATCTCTTCGGCGTCGGACTCGCTTCGGATGCGTTCAACGCGGCGTTCCGGATCCCCAATATCTTTCGGGACCTGTTCGCCGAAAACGCCCTTTCCAACGCCTTCGTCCCCGTCCTGACCTCGGCCCGCTCTCAGAGCAAGGAGGCGGAAAACCGTTTCGCCTCCAACGTTTTCAACACGCTTTTCCTGACGGTCGGCGCGATCACCATTCTGGGAATGATCTTCGCCCCGACGCTTGTCCGGGCGGTGGCAGTCGGTTTCCGTCATGTCCCGGAAAAAACGGCCTTGACGACGGAGATGACGGTCATCCTGTTCCCCTTCCTCCTGTTCATCGTCCTGGCCGCCTGGGCGATGAGCTATCTCAACGCTGAAAACGATTTCTTCCTTCCGCAGTTCGCGTCCGTCTTTTTAAACCTGTTCGCGATCGCCGTTCCGATCGCCTTGTTCGGTTATTTTTCCGACCGGGGGAAGGATCCGATCCTGGGCATGGCGATCGGGATGACCGTGGGCGGTTTGGCCCAGTTCCTGGTTCAGATCCCGCGCCTGCGCCGCAAAGGATTCGTCTACCGCCCGGTTCTTGATTTCCGCGATGCGGCCTTCAAGAAATCGATGAGGTTGTTCGCCCCGGTGGCGATCGGCCTGGCGGCTTCCCGGATCAATCTCTGGGTCAACACGATTTTGATTTCATCGATCGCGGGGGGAATCAGCTGGCTGAATTATTCTTACCGGATCTTCTTTCTTCCCCTGGGGATGCTGGGCGTTTCCGTCGGCCAGGTGTCTCTGACCTCGTTTTCCCGGCTGGTCTACGAAAATCGATCCGACGATCTCAAGCGGGCCCTGGCCGAATCCCTTCGGATGGTCCTCTTCCTGACGATTCCCGCTTCGGCTCTGATCGCCATCCTGGCCCGTCCAATCACTGCGGCGATTTACCAGCATGGAGCGTTCAAGGCGTCCGATACGAAAGAGACAGCGGCGATGTTGGTCCTCTTCATGATCGGCGTGCCGTTCGTCTCCGCTCTCCGCAACATCGCCAACGCGTTTTATGCCGCGCACGATGCCCGCCGGCCCATGATAGCCAGCTTCGTTTCCGTGGGCTCGAATATCGCCTTCATCCTGGCCTTGATGCCTTGGCTGCGCCATCTTGCCTTCCCCTTGGCTTCCTCGCTGGCGGCGATGGTCAATATCGGATTCCTGTACGCGGGTTTTACGAAAAAATTCGGACCGTTCCCGCTGGGCTCTCTTCTCCGATTCAGCGGCCGCCTCTGTCTGGCCTCAGCCGCCGGGGCGGCGATTGCCTGGGCCGGCATGGCCGCGATCGCCCGGTTTTTCGCGGCCTCGTTTTTCGTGACGGCGGGAACAATCGCGGTCTGCGGCCCGGCCGGCCTGCTGGTTTTTTATGCGGTTTGCCGGATTCTCGGCGTGACCGAAGCCAAAGATTTCACCCGTCGGCTGCTCCGGCGGGGGAAAACCGGAGAGCTTCCGCCCCCTCCACCTCCGCCGGCAGAACCCCCTGTTATCGTTTAACTTAATGGGGTCGGACCTCAGTATCTCCTTTAATATCAAATCAATACGCAGACCCCGTCTTTCCCAGCTCCGGAGCCGGCCGCCGGCCGTGGAAGGCCGGGATGAGCTCGATGAGAATCTGCCGGGACAAGCTTCGCCAAATGAAGCGCAGATCGAAGCGCCCGGCGTGACGGACCAGCGAGAGGTCGACGTTGCCGATCTGCTTCCGGTAAAAGTCGTAATGAAGAAGGGTTTGGAATTCCCAGTTGCGAATCAACCCGACGGCCAAATCGGCGTACCCCTGCTTCCATTCCCCCGACTTGGGATCGAAGGAAACCATCACCCAGCCGTTGAGCCGCTCGTCCGGATCGATCCGGAGCATCGCGCTCAGATCCTGGCCGGTCGTCCCCTCGACGAGCCATCCCCGGGTCCGTCTCCGCGACTGGAGGCTGTAAAAACCTTCGAGGGTCACGGCCGGAACGATCTCGTAGACAGCCCGGAAAATCCCGCCGACCGAAGTGAAGTTCCGGCCTTCTTTTTCCAGAAATTGCTCGAGGGAGGCGGTGAATTGGAGGCTGAGGCCGGGCCGGATGTCAATCGGCTTGACCGCGAGGCTGAAGGCCGTGTTATTGCTGAAGGTGCGGGACGTCCCCCGGCCCGTCCACATGTCGCTGGCTAGGAAGGTGTTCTGGATCGCGGCCTCGAGCAAGCCGCCATAGAGGGAAAACGGCCGCAGCCCGACCCGGAACTGGGGTTGGCTCAGGCGCTGGTCGCCGACGAGGTCGCGGTTCAGGTAATATTCGGCTGCGGCGGTGACGCGCGGGGCGCTATACGAGAGGGACAAGTTTCCAGTGAAGATATTCGAGCGTCCGCCGGCCGCTCCGAGGCGAAGTCGGGAATAGCGGGAATTCAAGGCGAAGCGGAACCGTTTCCCCAGCGGGAGGACGTAATCGACGGCCGCCAGCCGCTGGCCTTCCATTTCGGTTTTTCCGGAAACGTTGAGCGACCCTCCTTTCTTGAAGCGGAGGGATGATTGAATCCCCAGCCAGGCCTCGAACGGCCGGCCCAGCGGCTTGTTGAAGGCCAGGTCGAACCGGACTTGCCCCCGTTCTTCCCGAAGCCGCCGGTCGGCCGAGAAGCGGGCGTTCCATAATCCGGTCGTGTTGTAATTGGCCTCCAGCCCGAGGTCCAGCCTTTCGGCCGCCGTCCAGGTCGTTTCGCTTTGGATGTCGAGCTGGCGGGGCAACCCGGTATAGCTTTTCAGGATGCTGTGCTCTTCGTAGCGGGCCTGGGTCAGGCTGCGGATGATGTTTTCTTTCTCAGTGAGATACGAGGCATTGGCGAACAATCCCTGGTTCCGGTTGAACCAGACTTTGTCCAGGGAAAATCCTCCGGTCCTTTGCTTCTCTCCGAGCGAAAGCTTGAACCGGGCGAATCCGACCGACTCGAAACCCTCGACGTACATGACAACGTCCCGTCCGATGATTTCGTACGCCGGGGTGATCTCGATCTCCTTGGCCGTGGACGAAATCAACGATTCCCGGATTCGAGTAACGGTCAGGTCGTCGAGAGTGGCCGCCCGATCCCGGGCTTTCCGGGCCTCCGTTTCGGGGAGAGCTTTGCCGCCGGGAAAAGCGAGGACCTCCTTCGTTTGCCCGAAGCGAAAGGCGGCCGCGGTCGTGAGGCCCGGCTCGAAAAGCAAGGCGTCGAATCGGAGCGTTTCCCCGCCCTTGCGAAGCGTCACTCCGCCCAGGCCGAGAAAGGTGCGCGAGGCGATATCGGCTTTCAGGGTTTGACAGGAAACGTCGTATTCCAAGAATCGGAACGTCACCCCGTCGCCGATCACCCGGTTGAGGTCGTAACTGTAGCCCAGATAGTCTCCCTTGATCCGGAGGAGGAGGCCATCCTCTGTCGCCTCAATCGCCGAAAGAGCGGCCGGAAAGACGGCCAGCATCGTTCCTGAAACCAGCGCCGCCCAAAGCCCCACCCGCGATCTCACGACGGCAGCCTCAGCTGGTAGAGATGGAGGTTTGCGTCGGCGTTCCACAAGAACCGGCCGTCGAACGCCAGGCCCTGGGGCGACGGCCCGGGCGAGAGAAACTTCCGGACCAGCCGGCCCGTGGCTTCGAGCTCATAAATCGAAAGCGTCGCCGGGTCCGAGATCCAAAAATGGATTCCGTCGAAGGCCAATCCCGCGATTCGGGTTCCGGGATTGTCGAAGGACCCGAGGACTTCGGCCGTCTCCGGGTCCACCCGGAGGACCTTGTTGGAGAGGGCGTCGGCCAGCCAGAGCGATCCCTGGGCATACGCGCAGGCCGTAAACGAGCCCCGTTGAAGGCTGAGGCGCTTCATGACATCGCCGTTGAGGGCGTTGACCTTGAAAACGTCGGTGCTTCCTTCGCCGCATATCCAGAGGTCCGGTCCGTCGGCCGCGGCGTCGGCCGCCGGCGACAGGGGAGGAGAAAGGCTCCGGATAAGGGAACCGCTTGCCGGATTGAGCCCGGCCAGGGAGTTGGACGCGCCGTCGACCATCCAGAGGAGCGAGCCGTCCCAGGTCAGTCCCCGGGGGGCCGAGGCGGGAGCGACCAGAGTCTGCAGGACTTCGAAGACGACATCCCCGATGTCGGGATCGAAGGGATTATCGAACAGCCGGTCCCGGCAGGCGGGCAGGGCTGCAAGGCTAAAAACGATAATCGAAAGCCAGGCGGATTTCGCGCGGGGCGACATGGTGAATTCCGAAAGACAGCGAAGGAGATCCCGGTTTCGCGTCTTTGTTCTTGACGATACCGAAGATGTCGAGAAGGTTGACCGCCCAGACCGCCGCTCCGGCCAGTAGGAAGGCGTTTCGTCGGCCGTCATGCCGCTCGACCAGGCGGCGGTAGCGCGAGGCCGATGCGGCGTCGGTCGCGGCTTGATACAGATCGTAGTTGGTATTGCCGAGGCTGTTTTGATGAAGGGCTCCGGCCAGGCAGGCCAGCTCCGCGGCGAGAAAAGCCGCTCCTTTGAGGAGGCGGCCTTCGGAAATCTGGCCCCAGCCGGGAACGAGAAGCGATTTATGGAGCGGCCCGAACTTCGGGATGGCGGGCGGGTCATCGTCCGCGGCCCTCGCCGGCGGGCAAAGGATAAAAAGGAAGACAAAGGCCAGAGCGGGGGAAATGCCAGCCCCGATGGCCCGCCCTCTTTTCTCCGCCTGCTTCTCGCGCATCGCCTGTCCGAACCCACGAATATCACATCTCATTTTCCTTGACAAGCCGTCGGAAAATCGCCTATGTTATGGTCACGTCGCAGCCCAAGAGGAGGATTTCCATGTTTGATCTCCGCCGGTGGACAATCTGCAAGGTTCTCGCCGTGGTTCTCTGCGTCTTTTTTGTTATGGAAGCCCACGCCCTCTATGCCCAGCAAACGGCGGCCGTCGCCGAACAGCACCAGGCCCAGTTCACGGCTTCCCGCGAAGCGTATTTCGCCGGCAATTACGAAGGCGCCCGGGCCGGCCTGGACAGGCTGATCGCGGACCTGGAGAAGATCGAAGGGCGCGAGACCTTCAAAGGGGAGACGTACCTCCTGGCCGGAGCGACTTATGAAAAGCTCGAGCAGCTGGGGCTTTCGGTCAAGTACTACTGCCAGGCAAAAAAAATCCTGGGGGAAGGCAAGACGATCGAAGGCCTCGACCTGAAGAAGCTGAAATACTATAAAGCCGATTGCTCGGCGATCGCGGCCATCCTGGAAACGGGCGTGGGAGCGGAAACCGACGAGCTCGTCGCCCAGTACAACCAGGCCAAGATCGGATACTTCGCCGGAGCGTATGAGGCGGCCAAAGCGGTCGTGGAATCTCTGATCACCTCGCTCGGGGCCATCGACGGCCGGGACACATTCAAAGGCCAGGTTTTCCTGCTGGCCGGGGCGATCTACGAGATCCTGAATTTCAAGGAGCTGGCAGTCAAGTATTACTGCCGGGCCAAGGCGATCCTGGGCGAAGGCACGACCATCGAAGGCCTTAAACTCGATGCCTTGAAATGGTACAAGGAGCCCTGCGGCGGCGCGGCCGTCGCCGGGGCGGCTGTCCGTACGGCCGGCCGGAAGAGAAGCTGGGTCGGCGGCCTGATCGGCACCCTCCTCGGACTGGCCCTCGTCGGCGGCGTTGTCTGGTATCTTTTCTTCTCCAAGAACGCGCCCCTCGGCAAGAAGGGCAAATACACGAAGATCACATTCCGCCTCGACGTCACGTATCGGGGCTTCAACTCCATCGGCCACCGGACCTTCAAGATCGGAAACGAAGTCAAGAACGACGAGGATTTTATTTATTCCCAGGAAATGAACTCCGACCTTGCGTGTTCCCTGGCGACCAAGTCCGAAACCTACTCTTATACCTACACGATCACCGGCGATAGCGTGGCCATGAACCAGACCTGGACCAACTGGGATTACCTGAATTTCGGCCCGGGCGAAAACTGGAAAAAGCTCTGCGCCGATTATACGATTTCCATCGACTCTTACGAATACGAAAACGGGAAGGACCCGGGCGAGCCGTCGGCCACCGGATTGGAACAGCTCCAAATGTCGTCTTCCTCCGATTGCGTCGAAGTGAGTTCCCGGGTGCACAACTGCTCGATGGACGCGACGATCTCCTTCGACGCGCCGTCGACCGTGAGGGGCGCTTCGGCGGCCTCCGTATCCCTGACCAAGAAGCGCTGACCGAAAGGACGTTTTTTCTTTCGACAAAAGAAGGGACAAGCGCCGCGCCTCTTGGTAGAATGATCGCCGGAGGTGGGCTATGCCGTATATTCGGAAAAAATCCCCTTTTGCCCCGACGTTGGGCGTTTTCGTTCCCTGCGACCCACGGATCGATGAGGACTCCCGGCGGAGGGCCTATGCCATCGGCGTCCGGACCGCCCGCCTCCTGGCCGCGGGCCTCAAGCTTCCCGACGGAACCCGGCCGAATGTCTTTTACGCCTCCGCGCTCGTCGATCAAGAGCGTTCGGCCGACGCGGCCGCCCGGGAGCTCCTGGATGCCGGAGCGACCGGGCTTTTCATCGTCCCCGACACCTGGTTTTTCCCCGGGAAAACGGCCATGGCCGTCACCGCCCATTTTCCGCCGAGCACCCCGCTGGCCTGCGTCGGGGGGAACAACGCTCCCAAACCCGGAGTCGTGGGGATCGATGCCCTGGTCGGGGCCTATGCCCAAACCGGGCGCCTCTGCCCCATGGTCATCGGGACGATGCCCGAAACCGGGGAGGACCCGGATTACGACGACGCGACCAAGTCCGAAATCCTCGACCTGGCTTATGCGGTCTTAACCGCGGCGGCCCTGCGGGGCCGCCGTTACCTGTCGGTCGATACGGACTCGATGCAGATGGAAACGGCCCTCAACCACGTCCATGCCGCCCGCCGGACGTTCGGCTTGGAATCGACCCGGGAGTCGATGAAGCTGTTTTCCGACATGATCCGGAAACGAGGAGGATATGACCCGAAGGAGCTTGCCGACCTCCGCGACTGGACGCTTCAAAAGAGATTCCCCGGCCGAGTTTTCAATAATACGGCCGATATCCGGAAGCGCGGCCTGGCCGTGTACACCGGGAAAAGCGTCAAGCCCCCGGCCTTGACCGCCGCCGACAGGCGAAAATTGGACGAAGGCCTGGCCCTTTACCTGATTCTCCGCGATTTTATGAAGGACATCAACGCGATCGGGGGCGGCTGGACCAACCAGCTGGCCTGGGGCTCGGATCGGCGGGGCTTGCCGCTTTCGACGGCCGACATCGCCGAATCCCTGTTCAATTCGTCCGAGGACCACACCGGCCGGAAACCGGTCATCCCCTTCGCCACGGAAAACGACGTCCAGGGGCTCTTGACGATGATCGCCCATTGCTTCCTCACCGGCGGGAAGCCCACGTTGTTCATGGATTTCCGCAAAGTCTACGAGCCCTGGGAAATCGTGAAAAACGCCCGGGCCGTCGGCCTCGATTTGGACAAGCATCGGGGCGCCGCCTGGGTCGAGCGAGGATTTATCGACGGGAATAATTCGGGAAGCGCCTCGCTCGATTTTGCCGAACGCGCGTATCTGTTCAAGGCGGACGCCGATTATTTTCCCGGCGGCGGATTCTCCGTCGGATTCATGTCCCCCGGAGGCCTTCGCGGCCAGGCCGGCCGCCTCGGCTATTCCGATCTCACCGGCCTGTTCACGATGATCCAGGCCGAGGCCGAGAGCCAGGAGCTTCCGCCGGCTTTGGCCGAGCGGATTTGCCACGCCTCCGACTATTCCTGGCCGCACACCTTCCTGACCTTCGAGCACGTTTCGGCCGCGGCGGCGAAAACCGGGATCCCGGCCAACCATCTCCATATGGTCACCGATCTGCCCCGCCGCCGCTGGCAGCATTTCTCCGACTACGCCTTGATATTGAATTACCGGTGGGAAAACGCGCCGGAGCACATTCCGAACTTGGACCGTCCCCAGCCGATTCTTTGGCGATTGAACGGCGGAGAAACCACGGCCAAAATGCTTTTGGGCGGGCGGAGATAGAAATCGGGGAAGATCAGCCGACCAGGTCGCAAAGTTCCATCGGTTCGGATACGAGGACCCGGGCGCCGTTCTTTTTCAACTCCTCGGCCGTCCGGAATCCCCAGAGGACTCCCGCCGCGAACATGCCGGCGGCCGAGGCCGTCTGCATGTCGGTGTTTGTGTCGCCGACATAGAGGACTTCGGCCGGCGCAACGTTCAGCCTGCGGGCGATGGCCAAGGCGCCCTCGGGATGGGGCTTGACCGGGACGTCTTCGCGGGCCCCGAAGACGAAGCGAAAATCGACATCCGGGAAATATTTTTCGACGACTTCCTGAGTGGAATCGTGAGGCTTGTTGGAAAGAACGGCCAGCGGGATGCCTTTTCGGCCCAGAGAGGCGAGCATTTCGCGGATACCGGGATAGGGCCGGGTCTTATCGGCGTTTCGCTTGCGGTATTCGGTCCGGATGAGCTCCCGAAGTCTCCGGGCGGCTTCGGGGTCGTCGGCGCAGGACGGGGGGAGGGACCGGCTGATGAACGTCCCCAACCCGTCGCCGACCAGGATTTTGCACTCGGCCACGGTCTTGGTCGGATATCCCATCTGCGCGAGCGAGGCGTTCATCGAATCGGTCAGATCCTCGATCGTGTCCAGAAGCGTCCCATCGAGGTCGAAAATCACCGCTTTAAATTTCATGAGCGACTCCGGAGGGGCATTGTACAGGAGACGTCGGCGATGTCCAAGCTGTTTTGTCTCATTGACAGGATCGAATCCCGTTTGTTACGCTGGACGCATCAGCGGGGAATGCGACGGCGCAAAGGAGTCTTCGATGCTGGCTATTCAAAAAATTCTTTGTCCCGTGGATTTCAGCGAGCCGTCGCTCTCCGGGCTCGCCGCTTCGGTTGATCTGGCCGGTAGGTTTGGGGCGTCGATCGATATCCTTTATGTCCTTCCGATCCTGCCGCCCCAGCCGATCGACCCGAATTATTCTTTCCAGGTGCCCGAATACGAAATCCTCCTTCAGCAGGATGCCGAAAACCGGCTGGCCGCCTTGGTCAAGGAGAAGATCCCGGAAGGAATCATCTCCTCCTCGACCGTCGTCCACGGCAGCGCCGGGAAGGAAATCGTGAAGTACGCCGAAGAGGCGAAGATCGACCTGATCGTGATCGCCAGTCACGGGCACAGCGGCTGGCATCACCTGGTCATGGGATCGGTCGCCGAGAAGGTCGTCCGCCATTCCCCCTGTCCGGTGTTTATCGTCCGGGAGAAGCGCAAATAAGCCCTCGTTTTGGTTGACCTGAGGCCCATTTTTTGCTATCTTCTCTGCTCCACGGCGCTATCGTCTAGGGGCCAGGACGGATGGTTCTCAGCCATCAAACCGGGGTTCGATTCCCCGTAGCGCTATTTTTCCCTTCACCGTAGCCTCCGCGCATACTCCCATGTATAATCTCCCCTTGTGTGGGACTTTTGCCATGACCGGCGATAATTCCGTTTCCGCTCTCCGGCTCTCCGGACTGACGAAGCGCTATGGCGATCTGACCGCCGTCGACGGATTGTCCCTGGAGGTCCGCCGCGGCGAGATCTTCGGTTTTCTCGGTCCCAACGGCGCAGGAAAAACGACCACGATCCGGATGATGGCCGGCTTGCTCCGGCCGGACGGCGGAACGGTCGAAATCAACGGCCTCCCGGTTCGCGCCTCCTCGTTTAAAGGACCGCGGACCGTCGGGCTTTCCCCGCAGGCCGTGGTCATCTGGGAGACCCTGACGTGTCTTGAGCAGCTCGTTTTCATGGGACAGGCCTACGGGCTTGACCGGGCCTCGGCCCGGCGACGGTCGCTTGAGCTTCTGGAAGCGTTCGGGCTCAGCGAAAAGAAAAATAAGTTCGGAAAAACGCTTTCCGGCGGGATGCAGCGGCGGCTCAATATCGCCCTGGCCCTTGTCCACAGCCCCGATCTCCTTTTCCTGGACGAACCCCAAGCCGGGCTTGACCCTCAGAGCCGGGTCCTGGTCCGCGATTACATCAAATCCCTTCGCGGGAAGGTGACCGTTGTCCTGACCACCCACGACATGGAGGAAGCGGAGAAGCTCTCCGACCGGGTCTGCATCATCGATCACGGCCGGCTGCTGGCCTTGGACACGGTCGCGACCATCAAGGACCGGCTCGGAGAGGGCGATTTGATCGAGGCGGAGATCGCCGAGGACGTCCGGACCGAGCTTCTCCCTTACCTCACCTTCCCGGTCGGCGAGAATGAAGCTCGCATCGGCGACAAGACGCTGACCCTCATTTCGGCCGCGGCGGCCGGGGTGTTGCCCGAGCTGCTCCAAGTCGTTCGGGGCCGGGGCCTTCATCTGGAGAGTCTCCGGGTCCGGCCGAAAACCCTTGAAGACGTGTTCATCAAGTTGACCGGACGGGGACTGCGGGAATAACCATGAGCGGATTCTTCGCCTGCCTGGAAAAAACCTTCCGGGAAAATCTCCGCGAATGGAAAATTCTGATCATGGCCCTCGTCTTCGGGCCGTTTTTCGTCTACATCATGTATGCCTACTTCGGGGCGACCAGCCCGAGCTACGGCCTGCTCGTCCTTGACCATGACCGGCCGGTCGTCGTCGACGGCCGGGAGACGGCCGCCGGCCGCGACCTTGCGTCCGAATGGGCGAAGGCCGCTTATCCGGATGGGAATCCCTATTTCAAGATTCGGCCGGTTGCCTCCGTCGAGGAGGGAAAGCGGCAGCTCAAGAACCGGGACGCGGATCTTTTAGTCGTGATTCCGGAAAAATTCTCCGCATGGATCGCCGGTTCGGCGGACGCTCCGCCGGCCGGGGCTCAAACGGCGCCCGTAAAAAACATCGGCGACGAGACCAGCGCCCGCTTCATGGTCTCCGCCTCCCTGGCCGATTTCATCACATATTCCTTTGTCGCCGCGGCGCGCAAGATCGACCTTCCGGCCGCGGTCGAATTCGAGGGCCTTGGGGCGGTTCGCAGTCCGAGCGATTTCGACCTCTACGTGCCGGCCCTGCTCGTGCTGGCGATTATCATGATCCTGTTCACGGCCGCGGCCTCCCTGATCAAGGAAGTCGATAAAGGGACGATCGTCCGCCTCGTCTTGTCCCGGCTCAATCCCTGGGAGTATCTGGGCGCGATCGGCCTGGTCCAGATTCTGATCGGGACGGTTGCCCTGCTTCTGACTTTTTTCTCGGCTTTATCGGTCGGATACCGGACCGACGGCTCGATCCCGTTGTTTTTGCTCGTCGGCGCGTTGTCGACCGTTTCGGTCGTCGCGATCGGATTGATTGTGGCCGGCTGGATGAAGACGATCTACGAGCTCTTGACCGTGGGGATCTTTCCGTTCTTTGTCCTGATGTTCTTCTCCGAGAGCATGTTCACGCTGCCGAAAATCGCCCTCTTGAAATTCGGGGCCCATACGTTCTACGCCAACGACATCCTCCCTACGGCCTTGACGGTAAAAGCCTTCAATAAAATCCTGAACTTCCAGGCCGGGTTCGGCGATGTCGGATTCGAGATCGCCGCGATCTCCGTCCTGACGGCAATCTACCTGGCCGTCGGCCTGTGGTTTTTCGGCCGCCGCCATCTCCGTCCCCGATAATCGTTTCCAGAGAGTCCGGCCGGATCTCTCCGTTCTCCGATTTATTTTGTATCCGCAAAGATTTACGAATCCATATTTCGAGCATGGACTTCGACTTTCAAGATGCTAAGATATTCGAGTGAATCCTCGATTCAGGGAGCATGGATCATGAAGAAAATGCAAATCATTGTTTTGGCGATTCTGGGTCTTTCCGTCATCCTCGGCCTGACGAGGAATACTGCGGCTCAATCCGGCCAAGTCCCGCTCTGGCCCCAGATCGAGCCGTTCCAGACGGGCAAATTGAAGGTATCCGAAATCCACGCCATTCATTATGAGCTCTGCGGGAATCCCAAGGGCAAACCGGTCATGGTTCTGCATGGCGGTCCGGGGGCCAAGAGCTCGCCCTATTACCGCCGGTTTTTCGATCCGGCCGAGTTCCTGATCGTGCTCTTTGACCAGCGCGGCTGCGGTTTGTCGCGGCCGCTTTTTGAGCTCCGGGAGAACACCACCCAGGAGCTGGTCGGCGACATCGAAAAGCTGCGCCTCCATCTCAAGCTGGGCAAGACCATCCTGTTCGGCGGATCCTGGGGCACGACCCTGGGACTGGCCTACGCCGAAACCTATCCTGAAGCCGTGGCCGGGATTGTCCTCAGAGGAGTGTTCACCTCGACCCAGGAGGAGCTCGACCACTATTACAAGGGCGTCCGCACGTTTTTCCCGGATGCGTACGACAAGCTGGCCGGGGTGCTGGGAGAGGCGCCGTCTCCGCAGGCCTTGCTTCGCCTTGTCCAGAGCAAAGACGAAGCCGAGCGGAAGCGCGGGGCCCGGGCCTGGGTGGAGTACGAGTTCAAGATCGGAGAGCTCACGGCCAAGGACGCGGATATCGCCCGTCTCTTTGTAACGCCGAGTCTGGCCGAGACGATATACTCCCTAGGCCTGATCGAAAACCATTACATGGCGAACCGATGCTTCCTGGAAGAGGGACAGCTTCTGCGGGATGCGGTGAAGCTCAAAGATATCCCGGCCGTCATCGTCAACGGCCGCTACGATATGATCTGCCCGCCGGTCACGGCCTATAAGCTCCACAAGCTGATGCCTAAGAGCCGGTTGATTATCGCCGAAGCTTCCGGCCATTCCCTGAACGAGCCGGCCATCGAGAAGGCACTGCTTAACGCCATGCGGGACTTCGAATAAACCGACGCCTCGCTTCCCGTTTGACACAACCGGCCGGGCTTGCCTATAGTACCGTCATGTCGTTTCTCCCGATGCGGGAATCTTTTTTCGATAAACGAGGTGCCCCTATGTCCGAAAACCGCCTGAAAAAAATCGTCTTGACGGTCCTCCTCACGGCCGCCTTATCCGGCTTGGCTTCGGCCGCGCCGACCGACCTGGGCTGGCTCCGCTACCCGGCGGTCTCGCCCGACGGAACGGCCATCGTCTTCACGTATAAGGGCGACCTTTATCGCGTCCCGTCGGCCGGCGGTGAGGCCGTCGCCCTGACGACCCACGAAGCCCAGGACTTCATGCCCGTCTGGAGCCGCGACGGCAAAAACATCGCCTTCGCCTCCGACCGGTACGGCAATTTCGATATTTTCATCATGCCTGCGGCGGGCGGCGAAGCCGTCCGGCTGACCTTCCATTCGGCCGAAGAGCTCCCGTACTCGTTTACTCCCGACGGCGCGGCGATCCTCTTCGGGGCGGCCCGGCAGGACCTCGCCGCCAATCGCCAATTCCCGGCAGGTTCCCAACCGGAGCTCTACCGGGTCCCGGTCAACGGCGGCCGGGTCAAACAGGTGCTGACGACTCCGGCCGAGGACGCCAGGTACAGCCGGAACGGCCTCTTTTTGATCTACCACGATAAAAAAGGCGGGGAGAACGAGTGGCGCAAGCACCACAAGTCATCCATCGCCCGGGACATCTGGATTCATGATTTCCAGGCCGGAACCCACCGGAAGGTCACCGGATTTGCCGGAGAAGATCGCTCCCCGGTCCTGACGGCCGACGGGAAGGCCTTCTTCTACCTCAGCGAGGAAAGCGGCACCTTCAACGTTCACCGGATGAGCGTGGACGGGGGCGCGTCGCAGCAGGTCACCAAGTTTAAAACTCATCCGGTCCGCTTCCTGAGCGCTTCGGACAACGAGTTGCTTTGTTTCGGATACGACGGGAAAATCTACACCCAGAAAGGGACCGACGAGCCCCGGAAAGTCGAAATCCGCCTCGCCGCCGACAACCGGGCCAATCTCGAGCGGACCGTCGCCGTTACCGGCGGAGCATCTGAAATGGCCGTCGGCCCTAACGGCAAGGAAGTCGCCTTCATCGCCCGGGGCGAGGTCTTCGTCACGAGCGTGGAAGGAGGAGTGACCAAGCGGATCACCGACACGCCGGTCGAAGAGTCGGGTTTGACGATCTCGCCCGACGGCAAAGCCCTCGTTTACGGATCCGAGCGCGGCGGGCGCTGGCGGATCTATGAGACCCGCCGGGCCCGGGCCGAAGAGCCCTATTTCTATGCCTCGACCGTCTTGAAGGAAAAAGTCCTCATCGACGATCCCAAGGGAGTCACCCAGCCCCTCTTTTCCCCCGACGGAAAGGAAATCGCCTACGTCGAGGGCCGGATGAATCTCCGGGTCCTGAATCTCGAATCCGGAAAATCGCGGACCCTGTTGACCAAGAAGGAATTGTTCGCCAACGGCGAAAACGACCAGTCGTTCCGCTGGAGCCCGGATGGGTCCTGGATTCTTTTCGATTACGCCGTTCCGGGGATCGCGCCCGGCGAAGTCGGCCTGGTCGCGGCCGACGGGAAAAGTCCGGCGGTCAACCTGACGGAGAGCGGCTTCAACGACGGCCGGGCCCGCTGGGTCCTGGACGGGAAGGCCATGCTTTGGTTCAGCAATCGGGACGGATTGAATTCCGTGGCCCAGGGCGGCGCCTCCCAGTCGGACGCCTACGCGATGTTCTTCACCCGGGAGGCCTGGGACCGCTTCCGCCTGAGCAAGGAGGATTTCGCTCTGCTCAAGGAGGAGGAGGAGAAGAAGGCCAAGGATAAGGATAAGGATAAACCGAAAGAGGGCGCGGACGCGGCCAAGGACAAGGAACCCAAGGTCGAGCCCCTGACGATCGACCTGGAGGATATCGCCCTCCGCAAAGCCCGGCTGACGATCCATTCCTCCACCCTGGGCGACGCCCTGCTCAGCAAGGACGGCGAGACGCTCTATTACCTGGCCCGCTTCGAGCGGGGCCTGAACCTCTGGACCACCGGCCTCCGGACCAGGGAAACCAAGATGCTCCTTTCGCTCAACGCCAACGGCGGGCGGATGGAGTGGGACAAGGACCAGAAAAATATCTTTCTCCTTTCGGACGGATCGATTTCCAAGATCGAGCCTGCCGGAGGGAAAAGAGAGCCGGTATCCTTCCGCGGCGAAATGCTCCTCCGTTCGGGGGAGGAGCGCTTGGCGATGTTCGATCATGTCTGGCGCAAAACCCGGGACACGTTCTACACCGCCGGGTACCATGGTGCGAACTGGGAAGCCCTCCGCCCGGTCTATGAAAAGCACGTTCCCCATACCGGGACGCCCTTCGAGTTCGCCGAGCTTCTCAGCGAGCTTCTCGGAGAGCTCAATATCAGTCACAGCGGAGCCCGCTATTCCCGTACGAGCTCCGACGGCGACGCGACCGCCGCATTAGGGGCGTATTACGACCCGGCGTTCGATGGGCCCGGCTACCGCCTTCAGGAAATTATTAAGGGTGGGCCGCTGGACAAGGCCGAGATCAAAGTCCGGCCGGGGATGATCCTGGCTTCCGTCGACGGCGAGGACATCCGGGCGGACCGCGACTTGGCCGTTTATCTCAACCGCAAGGCCGGAAAGCGCAGTCTTCTCGGCCTTAAGGACGGCGACAAAACGCTCGAAGTCGTCCTCAAACCGATCAGTCTCGGCGAGGAAAGCCGGCTGCTCTACACCCGTTGGGTCCTCAGAAACCGCGAGGAAGTCGAGCGTTTGAGCGGCGGGCGGCTCGGGTACGTCCATATCTCCGGGATGAGCGACGGCTCCTACCGGACGACATTCGAGGATGTCCTGGGCAAGTACGCCCATAAGGACGGGCTGGTGGTGGACACCCGGTTCAACGGCGGCGGCGACCTGGTCGCCGACCTGGCCATGTTCCTCAGCGGCCGCAAGTTTTTCGATTACACGACCGACGATCGAAGCGTCGGCTTCGAACCCAATTTCCGCTGGACCAAGCCGAGCATCAGCCTGGCCGGCGAATCCAACTACAGCGACGCCCATTGCTACGCCGCCGTTTACCAGGAGCTCAAGCTTGGCAAGCTGGTCGGCATGCCCGTTCCCGGGACCTGCACCTTCGCCGGATGGGAAGGGCTGCCCGAGCCCGGACTGATGTGGGGCGTGCCGCCGGTCGGGGTCAAGAATGCGGCCGGGACATACCTCGAAAACCGCCAGACCGAGCCGGATATCCTTGTTCGGAACGAATATGAAACCGTGGCCAAGGGCAAGGACCAGCAGCTGGAGGCGGCGGTGGCCGCTCTCCTGAAGGAGATCAAGTAAGGAATTGCCGGGGAAGAAGCGTCTGTTCCTGAAGATCCTGGCGGCCGGGGCGGTCGTCTTCGCTGCCTTCGCCGCCTATCTCTGGCTGTCGCTTCCGGATGTCTCCGGCCTGAAGACGAACAATCCGGAGACGACCTCGCTCATCCGTCAACGTCAGGCCGAAGCGGGGAAGAAGGCCGCTTCTGTCCGGCTGAATTGGGTTGCCTGGAGCCGCATCCCTCCGCTGATGAAACGCTGCGTCCTGGTCAGCGAAGACGCCGCGTTTTACGACCACAAGGGAATCGATTTTGACGAGCTTCGGGCCTCGATCGAAAAGGACCTCAAGGAAGGCCGCCTGGCCCGGGGCGGAAGCACGATCACCCAGCAGCTGGCCAAGAACCTCTACCTGTCCACATCCAAGTCCCTCATCCGGAAGCTTCGGGAGGCTCTGATCGCCCGGCGGCTGGAAAAGCACCTGTCCAAGGAACGCATCTTCCATCTCTATCTCAACGTCATCGAATGGGGCCCGAATGTCTTCGGCCTGCAAAACGCGGCCCGGCACTGGTTCGGGAAGGACGCGGCCGATTTGACCTTGGAGGAAATGGTCCGGCTGACCGCGGTCATCCCCCGGCCGCTCCGCTCCGACCCACGGAAAAACGACGGGTGGATGCGATTCAAAGGACGGTGGATCGCCGACACGCTTCAGACGGTCGGGGCTATCGGGCCCGGCGATCATGAAGCGCTGCTTCGGGCCTTTGAATAAACTCTCTCTTACTTGACAGGGGACCGGGCCGGATTAGAATGGGACCTTAAAAAAGAGAGGAGAACCCCATGGGCGGATTTTTCGGAGTGGCGAGCCGGGTCGAGGATGTGGCCGATCTTTTTTACGGAACCGACTTTCATTCGCATCTCGGGACAAAGCGGGGCGGCCTGGCCGTCGTCCGGCCCGAGGGCTTGGTTAAAAAAATCCACAACATCGAGAACACCCAATTTCGGGCGAAATTCGATCCTGACCTGGCCGGCCTGAAATCCCACTTGGGCATCGGCGTCATCAGCGACTCCGACCCCCAGCCGGTGCTGATCCATTCCCACCTGGGGCGCTTCGCCGTCGTCACCGTCGGGGCCATCAAGAACATGGATGCCCTCGTCCGTCGCGTCTTCCGCGAGCGGCGGATCCATTTCGCCGAATCGATGGGCGGGGGCATCAGTCCGACGGAGCTGGCCGCGGCCCTCATCAATCAGGAGGACACCTTCGAAGCCGGCATCCGCAACCTCCAGGAATCGGTTGAAGGCTCCTGCTCCGTCCTCGTCCTGACCGACAAGGGCATCTATGCCGGCCGGGACAAGTATGGCCGGACGCCCATCATCATTGGGGCCAAGGAGGGAAGCTGGGCCGTAACGATGGAGACCTGCGCCTTTCCCAACCTCGGCTACAACGTCGTCCGTGACCTCGGCCCGGCGGAGATCGTCTTCATGACTCCCGACGGCATCGAGACGCGCCAGGAGCCCGGCGGCGTCCTCCAAATTTGTTCCTTTCTTTGGGTTTATTACGGTTATCCGGCCTCAAGCTATGAAGGGATCAACGTCGAGGCCTCCCGAAACCGCTGCGGGGAAATGCTCGCCCGGCGGTTTCCCATCCCGATCGACTTCGTCGCCGGGATCCCCGATTCGGGTGTGGGCCACGGCATCGGGTACGCGGCCGGGGCCGGTGTCCCTTTCAAGCGGCCATTCGTCAAGTACACTCCGACCTGGGCCCGCAGTTTCATGCCCCAGAGCCAGGACGTCCGCGATCTGGTCGCCCGGATGAAGCTGATCCCGATCAAGGAGCTCATCCATGGCAAGAAGATCCTCTTTTGCGAGGATTCGATCGTCCGGGGAACCCAGCTGAAAGACACGGTTCAGCGCTTATACGACACCGGGGCGACGGAAATCCATATGCGGCCGGCCTGCCCGCCGCTGGTTTACGGCTGCAAGTTCCTGAACTTCTCGGTTTCCCGCTCGGAGATGGACCTGGCCGCCCGCCGGGCCATCCGGGAGATGACGGGGGAGGCGGACGTGGATCTTGGGCCTTACTCCGACGAGCGAACGCCCGAGTTCGAGGCCATGGTCGAGCGGATCCGGCGCCGCCTCAATCTCACGACTCTGAAATACCAGCGCCTGGGCGACTTGGTCACGGCGATCGGGCTGCCCAAGGACCGGGTTTGCACGTACTGCTGGGACGGGGCCGAGATGAAAAGCCCCGTCCTGCCCTTTGCATGAGGCGGGGAAAAGCGCAGATCTGACGGCTGCCGTTAGATAGCAAGTGGGGGAGTGGCTGGGAAGCAAGGATTCGAACCTTGATACCATGATCCAGAGTCATGGGTCCTGCCGTTGGACGACTTCCCAGCAGGAAGAAGGAATATACCGAAAAACCCGTCCCTTTTCAAGCCCCTGAAGGCCTTTTCTGTCTAGCCTGCATTATGCACGAGTCGAGATGGTTGCAGTTGCGAGGCACGAAGGGTGACGCTGTGCTAGTCGCACTGCGAACCCTTCGAAACGAAGCAAATGCGGCCATATCGGCTCGCCCCGACTCGCAAGGCTCGTGTGGGACTTGCTTCGGCTTACAGGGTGAGCAAAGCGTCGCCCGAAGG
>Ga0105099_10000825_pt1 | contig 20613 bp, 12 predicted proteins | sample PPLLak3cmMay2015_2_FD_79138 | JGI IMG/M metagenome (GOLD analysis project Ga0105099, IMG submission 79138) | Freshwater sediment microbial communities from Prairie Pothole Lake near Jamestown, North Dakota, USA - PPLs Lake P8 Core (1) Depth... | ecosystem: Environmental > Aquatic > Freshwater >... | reverse complement strand
GTGGAGGCTCCCATAGGTATATAATAGGGCCTTCGGCCTTTCAGCAGTAACTCTTCGCATACGTCGTCTGCGATTGTATTGATATTTTTGAAAACTTCCGGGGTGTAGTACCGTACCTCCGCTCCCAAAATCCGGTCAAGCAGCAGATTTCCCTGCGGGATCTCCGGCGCCTGCCCCCGAAGCAGCAGCACGCAATGAAGCCCCCGATTTGCCGCAACCCAGGCTACTGAGCGGCAGTGGTTGGATTGAATGCCGCCGCAGGTAATTAGGGTGTCGGCCCCCTTCTCCAGTGCGTCAAACAGTACATACTCCATTTTTCGAAGCTTGTTTCCCGAAGCGATGCTTTCGGTAAGGTCGTCCCGTTTTATGAAAAGGTTAATACGGTATTTTTCCGACAACCGCCCGAAAAAATCAACCGGTGTCGGCAGACGGGCCAATGACACTTTTTTTTGCAATAGTTTTTCCATAACGCTCCCTGTGAACATGTTCCTTCTAAATATAAATCGATACTATCGGCGGGAGAACACCTAATCTGCTCGAATTATCTAAACGCTGAATTTTTATATCGATAGTAATACTTCTCTCATTTTACAATTTGTATTTTTATACCTTTCCCGGCACCAGTATTTTTTCATCAGTCACTATCAATCAGGACGCGAGCTATGATTATTGTCTTAAAACCCGAAGCAACGAAAAAAGACGCCGACGAGATATTGAAGCAGATCTCGGATATGGGCCTCAAGCCGCTCTACCTGCCGGGAACCGAAAGAACCGTGCTTGGCGCACTTGGGGACGAACGCGTCCTTGAAAACCTGCATCTGGACAATCACCCGCTTGTCGAACGTGTCGACCCAATCCTGACGCTCTATAAAATTGTCAGCAGGGAAATACACCCCAAAGACACTCTGGTGAAAATAGGCGGCGCCAGTTTCGGCGGGGATACCTTTACCGTCATTGCCGGCCCCTGCGCAGTGGAAAACCGGGAGCAGATTGTGCAGACCGCGAAGGCGGTAAAAAACGCCGGCGGGCACTGTCTTCGCGGCGGCGCCTATAAGCCGCGGTCAAGTCCCTACAGCTTTCAGGGACTCGGCATCGAGGGGCTGAAATTGCTGAAAGAAGCTTCCGCCGCATCCGGCCTGCCCACCGTTACTGAAGTTCTGGAGGTTTCAGATGTCGAATATGTTGAAAAATATGCGGACGCGTTTCAGGTCGGCGCCCGGAATATGCAGAACTTCCGCCTGCTGAAAATTCTCGGCCAGATGCACAAACCGGTCATCCTGAAGCGCGGTATGGCGGCAAAAATCGAAGACCTGCTCCTTGCCGCGGAATACATCGTCACCGAAGGCAACCCCGATGTGATACTGTGCGAGCGTGGTATCCGCACCTTTGAAACCGCAATGAGAAACACGCTCGATCTCAGTGCTGTCCCGTATCTGAAAAAACATACGCATCTGCCGGTCATCGTCGATCCCTCGCATGGAACAGGAGTGCGGGAGCTTGTGCTCCCCATGTCAAAGGCGGCGGCAGCCTGCGGAGCGGACGGATTGATGATTGAGGTGCATAACAACCCGAAAGCGGCGCTCTCGGACGGCAAACAGTCGCTGTCGCCGGAACAGTTTAGCGAGCTTATGCACGGGATAAAGCCTTTTGTCAAAGCGGCCGGCAGAACGCTCCCTAAAAAGTAACCCTGTTTTTTTCGCGTCAGCCGGAGAAAGGATTGTGAATACATGGAACTGACCCTGTATCAGATCGACGCCTTTACCGACAGACTGTTTTGCGGAAATCCCGCTGCGGTCTGCCCGCTGCATACCTGGCCGCAAGACTCCCTGCTGCAGGCAATTGCCGAAGAAAACAACCTTTCAGAGACAGCATTCTACGTCCCGGTTGAAAACGGTTTTCACCTGCGGTGGTTCACTCCGGTCGCGGAGGTGGCTTTGTGCGGTCACGCGACCCTTGCAACCGCTTTTGTCATATTTAACTGCACGGGATACACAAAAGATATGGTGAGGTTTGCATCAAAAAGTGGAGACCTTTTTGTCAAAAAGAATAAAGACGCATTGTCCATGGATTTTCCCTCACAACCGGGGAAACCCTGCGAAGCACCGCACTCCTTGATCCAGGGGCTCAACAAAAATCCGGTTGAGGTTTTATCCTCCGAGGATTATATCGCGGTGTTTAATACCGAAGAGGAGGTGCTTTCGTTGCAGCCCGACTTCCCTGCCCTGTGCAGGCTAAATCTTCGGGGGGTTGTCGCCACGGCCCAAGGCAGGAGCGTTGATTTTGTAAGCCGTTTTTTCGCTCCCAGGGTGGGTGTCAACGAAGACCCGGTCACCGGATCGGCGCACTGCGAACTTACCCCTTACTGGGCTGATAAACTCGGTAAAACAAGGCTTCTGGCCCGGCAGATTTCAAAGAGGGGCGGCGATATCGCGTGCGAATTGAACGGAAATCGCGTTATTATTACCGGCAAAGCAGTGAAATACATGACGGCAACAATTTCTGTTGATTCCCTGTGATCCCGCACTATTCGTTAATCCGGGTTATAGCCGCATATCCCTTCTCTGTAAATATAAGGAAATGATTTTTGAATAAAAAAACAGTAAACGATCTGCTTTTTTTTATCGCGATGCTTTTTGCGATGTCATTCTGGGGTGGAGCGTGGGTTTCCGCAAAAAAAATCTCCCTTGCAGTAACCCCGGATGTCATTGTTTTTTTACGGTTTTTCTTAACTTTTGTAAGTTTTTTCGTGCTGTTATTATTCTCAAGACGGGAAAATAGATACCGTGTATCTCCAAATAAAATTCTGTGGATACTTATCCCGGCCCTGTTTTATGTACTGTATAACCGGTTTTTCTTCGAGGGAATCAAAATAGGGCTTGCCGGCAAAGGCGGCGTTATCGTCACAACCCTGAATCCGCTTTTCACTTTTATACTCACCATAACCTTCCTGAAACATACCGTCTCACGCCTTCAGATATTCGGACTGTGCGTTGGCTTGACCGGAGGGATAATCCTTCTGGAGTTTTGGAATATCAACTATACCGAGCTGGTAAAGAGCGGAAACCTCTATTTTGTTACCTGTGCCCTTACCTGGGCGCTTGTCACTATCATGACCCAGTATGCTCAAAAGGAGTTCGACCTTATCACCTATTGCTTTTATTTATATGGCGTGATGACGTTCATAAGCTTTTTTCTTACGCGAATTGAAAGCCTGGCGGCTCTCTGGAATCAAAATCCGGTATTCTGGGCACATGTTCTTTTTCTCTCTCTGGGCGCAATAACCTACTCTACAACCGTATATTTTTATGCATCAAAAAAGCTTGGTTCGAACCGGGCAAGCTCTTTTACCTTTATCGTGCCCTTTACCGCAGTGTCGTTAAGCTGGTTATTTTTAAATGAAACTCCATCGATATATACGATTGCGGGCGGACTTCTGGCGCTCCTGGCCATCTACATCATTAATTTCCAATCTTTCTTTTCAAAGATGCGGGCATACAGAAATGATGATACCGGAAAAGAATAAAACGTACGGCTTAAAATAACAGATGCTTCGGCATTTTCACGCCGAAGCATCTTCTCATACCCCCCCGCCTCAGCTTCCTGATAGACAAGATCGAGGCCAGGAATCAGAAACCAATCAGCGAATAAGATTCATGGTTATCGTTGTCGTACAATCGCCCGACGTCAAGCGGCATATATAAGAACCTGTCGGTACTTCACGGGAAAAATCATCCCTGCCGTCCCATACGACGGAAAACTGGCCGGCCGGATGTATCTTTGATATAAGGGTGCGTACCTGCTGCCCTTTCAGATTACATATCTGCATGGTTACCAGCGACGAATTCGGCACGGTGAACTCTATGTTTGTACGTACCCTGAAAGGGTTCGGATAGCTCCGTTTCAGGCTGATCTGGTTCGAATAAAACGGCCCTTTTGCTCCATCAACAATCGGGTTCGTCGCCGACAACAGCAATCGTTCATACACGCCGTTGCCATGGGTTGCCGCCCGTATTTTTTTATTGCTTGGCGACACGGTCAAGTCCATCACCAGCGCTGCCGTGGGCATGCCGTCTTTAAACGAGTTCCACGTCTTCGCATAATCCGTCGAGACAAATACCCCCAAATCGCTGCCGACATAGATATGTTTATAATCGAAAGGATCGATAATCACCGCAGATGCCGGCGCGTCAGGCAATCCCTGGCCGGCATCATGCCACGTGACGCCGCCGTCTTCCGTGCGATAGAGGTGCGAGGTCCCAAAGCCCAGCAGAGAGACATACGCGACCTTATCGTCGTGGGGTGATATCTGTATGTCAAGATAATACCGGTCGGGCAGGGCGCCGGTGACTTTTTTAAACGTTGTGCCTCCGTCGGTCGAGGTAAACACCTCGCTTCTTCTGGACGATGTGGGAACCGTCGCCGCATACACGACATCCGGATTGTTCGGGGATACCCCGATGGATAGAATTGCGTTGCCGTTCAGCGCCGCGCTCCCATTCATCTTTACCCAGTCAGACCCGCTGTTATCGGTCCTGAATATATATGAAGTACCCGCGTATAAAACGGCAGGCTTTGACGGTGCAAGAACAAACGGCGCGACAAAACAGACGCTTCCGCCGGAAAGCTGGCTGGAAATATTCGACCAGCTCTGACCCCGGTCCGCCGATCTGCTGACACTGAGGTTCTGCGACGATCCGAACATGATCTTATCATCCTGCGTGTTGATGGCGGTGAACGCGCCATCGCCGCCGATGATGCCGGTTTTCCAGGTCGTGGTTCCCTGGTAGAGTACCGTGGAGTTGTCCTGAAGGCCGCCGATTGCACAATTCGGGTCTTTCGCCGAGCACGAGAAACCGTTATAAAATTGAGACGTGACATATCCTTTATTCAGGCTCTGAAAGCTGGATCCTCCGTCTGTGGTACGATACACCCCGCCGTCATTGCCGAAATAAACGATGTTCGGGTCGGCGGGGTGGTCTGCGTAACAATGATGATCCACATGCATGCCGCTTTTCGAGCTGAGTGTTTTTCCCCCGTCGGTTGAGAAGTAGAAGTTGACCCCCGCGCACATGACTTTATTCTTGTCGGCCGGATGTACTCTGACATAATGGGCAAACCATCCCTGATAACTGGCTACGTCTTCTGATGTAAGCAGTGTCCAGGTATCGCCGTTATCCGTGCTGGAGTAGAGGCCTTTTGAGCTGCCGGCCTCCCCGATCGACGCGAAAATAATATTAGGAGAGGCTTTGTAGATGGAAAGCAGCGCCTTGCCGCCCCATGACGAGGGCAGCCCGCCGCCTAATTTCGTCCAGGAACCGCTGTCACCGCCCGATTTTGAGCGATAAATGCCGCTGCCCGGGCTGCTCAGATTGCCGCATGACGCATATATGATTTCTGGATTATTCGGATTGATCGCAAGATCGACAGCCATAAGGGTTGTATGAACCAGCTCCCATGTCTCACCGCCGTTTTTAGTTCTGTATACCCCCTCGGAGGTTCCCGCAAAGAGAATACCGGGGTCAGTGGGATGCATTTTCATGCTTAAGACACCGCGCCGCTGATTATAGGACCAGTCGATGCTCTTCTTCCACGTTTTGCCGCGGTCGGTCGATTTAAGCAGTCCGATACCCACGCTGCCTCTGGTCGAGCGGACGTAAAATCCGCCAAACGATCCCTCATAGCTGTACATCTCGCCGGTGCCGATATATATGATATCGGAGTTGGTGTGATCAACGACAATGGCATTGACGCCAAGCACCGGATATCCCGTTTCGACATATTCCCAGGTATAGGAAGACGACGTGCTTATGGTAAGGCGCCAGAGGCCTCCGCTGGCTGAACCTGCGTATATTGTATTAGGATTTTTCGGGTCAACACACAGGCCGATCGTTCTTCCCCCCTGGTTCGCCGGGCCTATCGACACCCAATTGTCAAGCGACCGGACCCTCTTCATACGATTCTGTGCATATTCATGCGCGCGGTAGTATCCGTCTTCGGGGATGAATTTTTCGGGGTATGCGCGCTGATCGCCTAATATCTGCAGCGCCCCCAGAGCCTCTTTTTTTGGCTCTTCAGAAAACCGCATGCCGGCATGTTTTACCTCTTCGACCGCTTCGGTTTCCGGCGATTTGACTTTATGATATGAATTTATCACCAGGATGGAGAGCAGCGAGGTTGCAATAAATGCGAAAAAAACAAATACGATAGCGTAACCTATTTTTTTCATACCCCCTCCTGAACAGGCTTTATACGGTAGCACTGCACCCTGCTCTATTCCACCAGTGCGCAGGATTAATGCTATCTGTCTATTAATGTAACCATAAATGGAGTGCTTTGCCGTTTTTTTTAAATATTTTTAAAAAATCGGCGCTTTCCCGCAGAAAACAGGGGCTGGCTGGGTTGCGGTCATCAGCGTGTTTCTGCCATGTCATTCCGCTTTTGCCTGGTGTTTATGGCACAATTTTTAAAAGAAGCTTTTACCCGCGTACACTATTTGGTATTTTATAATAAAGACTAATAAGCCTGCTCTCACGAGAAAACACCTTTACCAGGAGATCGTTCATGGATAACGTGATCGTATTACCACGGGGAAGCATCGGAAAAAACTTCATACCAAAAGAGTTTCTCCACGAAGGAGAAGATGAATATTACATCCGCAATTCACAGGTGTCGTGGCCAAAGGAACGGTGGCGCAATCTCCGGTCCGACGAGATAGAACGCCTGGTCAGGAATAATAACACCTGCGATAACTGGAGCGACATTTTTGTTACCTACGATTTCAATCCGGACCTGATACGAAACACGGAATTCTTCGGCCTTGTCCGGATCGGTGCGATACGGAACGTGATTCTTCAGCATCATGACGTGCAGATACCGGTCGGCATCACCAACAGCCGTATTGTTGACTGTGATATCGGAAACGATGTCGCGATTCACGATGTACGCTATCTGTCTCACTACATTATCGGCAACCGGTGCATCCTGGCGAATGTGGATGAAATGCACGTCAGCAACCATACTAAGTTCGGTAATGGAATACTCAAGGACGGTGAAGATGAAGAGGTCAGGGTATGGCTTGAAATAATGAACGAGACCGGATCCAGAAGAGTCCTGCCCTTTGACGGCATCATACCCGCGGACGCATATCTCTGGGCAAAATACCGTGATGATACCGCCTTACAACAAAAGCTCCTTGAAATCACTCAGAAAAGATTTGACTCCCGTCGCGGTTTTTACGGAACGGTAGGAGAGCAGTGTGTCATAAAAAATTCCCGTATTATCAAAGATGCGAAAATCGGGGAATGTTGTTATATAAAAGGCGCGAACAAACTTAAAAACATCACGCTTAATTCATCGCCGGAAGAGCCCACGCAGATCGGTGAAGGCGTTGAAATGGTGAATGGGATCGTGGGGTACGGGTGCCACGTTTTTTACGGCTGCAAAGCGGTACGTTTTATTTTATGCAACAACTCCAACCTTAAATACGGAGCCAGGCTTATCAACTCTATTCTTGGAGAAAACTCGACCATCTCCTGCTGTGAGGTACTCAACAACCTCATCTTCCCGGCGCACGAACAGCACCATAACAATTCGTTCCTTATCGCGTCGGTTGTCATGGGCCAGAGCAACATGGCGGCGGGAGCCACGATCGGCTCCAACCATAACAGCAGGGCAAACGACAACGAGATTCAGGCGGGAAGAGGGTTCTGGCCGGGGCTCTGCACTTCCGTGAAACACTCCAGCCGTTTCGCGTCATTTACTCTCCTGTCCAAAGCGGATTACCCCTCGGAACTCGACATACCGCTCCCCTTCTCGCTGCTTAACAACAATCCGGCGCAGGACCGGCTGGAGGTGATGCCGGCATTCTGGTGGCTGCATAACATGTACGCGCTTGCACGAAACTCCGGTAAATTTAAAAGCCGCGACAAACGGAAGAATAAAGTGCAGAATATCGAGTTCGACTCGCTTGCTCCCGATACCGTCGAAGAGATTTTCAACGCCCGAAACCTGCTTGAAACCTGGACTGCAAAGGCCAGCATCAGGAAAGCCGGGGGATCGCCCGACAAAAAAACCGCAAAAGCCCTTGCGGAGATTGGCCGGTCACTTCTGTCAAACCCCGGAAACGAAACTGACTCCCTTGAGGTCCTGGGAGAAAACATGGAAAAATCAGACCGCAAGGTCGTCATTCTGAAACCCGCCGATGCCTACCGGGCATACGGCGATATGCTCCTTTACTATGCGGTTAAAAACCTCCTCGACTATGTAACCGCTGCCCCGACCGGTTCGTTTTCTTCGCTGTGCTCTTCTTTAAAAGGCCAGCGGGTGCGCGAATGGGTTAACCTTGGGGGCCAGCTTGTCGCGGCACGTGATGTCGATACACTGCGAAAGGAGATCGGCGACAGTGCACTTGATTCATGGGACGCCGTGCATCAGCGGTACGCTTCGCTCTGGGCAGCCTATCCTCTGGAAAAACAGAAGCACGCTTTTGCAACCCTCTGCGAGCTGCTGGGAACGGATATCCCCTCAAAACAGCAGTGGCACGAAGCACTTGACAAAGCGGTCGATATACAAAAATATATATCCGATCAGGTGTATGAAAGCCGTAAAAAAGACTATGACAATTACTTCAGGCAGATAACCTACAGAAATAACGAAGAGATGATCGCCGCGATAGGAACGATCGAGGACAACAGTTTCATCAAACAGGTGCGCAAAGAGACGGAAGCATTTAAAAAACAGATCGCGGACGCTAAAAAGAGGAATTAACCGATTCGAATTTCACCCTATAAGGAGTTATGTGTTATGAACCTTACCGATAAAAAATACTCTGGCTATGCGCTTGCCAGAGAAATGATGGATGTTACAGGGATCGTAAAGAATTTCAATGCAGACCAGACAAAAAAGGTCGCTGATAAAATCAAAACTGCGGGTAAACTGCTTCTTACCGGAGAAGGTTCGAGCAGAATATTCCCGGCAAAAAACGCTATCCGGAAATCCCTTAACTGGGGCTGTGATCTCCACATTGCAACCGATGGTTCCCGGCAATCAGCATCGTACAACCTTTCCAAATTTGCGGTGTTTTGCGCCTCTAATTCGGGCAGAACAAAGGAGGTCGTTCTGCTGGCAAAAAAGCTCGCGGAAGCGGGAAATAAAAACCGCTTCGCTCTTTCCGCAAATAAAGGAACTATCCTTGAGGAAGCGTGCACTGAAACATTTGTTCTGACCTGCGGCTGGGAGCAGGCGGTTGCTGCCACAAAAAGCGTTGTCGAGCAGGCGCTTTTTTACGAATCGATCCTTCGGCATATCACATCCAAACCATTTTCACCATCCTTCGGCGAACTGGCAAATAAACTTGAAACAGCCCTGACAATGTCCATCGACGCTTCCATCATTAAGGCGGCGGCAAACGCCACGACCATCTACTTTGCAGGTTATAACGACGGTGTCGCAGAAGAGCTCACTTTAAAAACAAACGAAATCACCCGTAAAAAATCGGATTTTCTCGAAGGCACGTATGCTGTTCACGGCATCGAAGAGGTGATGGAAAAAAATGATGTCGTTTTTGTCGTGGACCCGATACAGGAAGAGATTGAGAAATTTCAGGAAGTGCTGGTGAAAGGGGTGGGCTGCACCGTTGTCGCCATTGCAAACAGAGCGACGCCGTTTAAGACGATTACCGTTCCCGATGCCGGCGACCTGTCTCCCTATGTGTATCTGTGCTCAGGATGGAACCTGCTTGTCGAAATCGGTCTTGCGCTGGGGATCAACCTCGACAAACCGGAACGCGCCCGCAAGGTAGGCAATGAATATACCGGACAATGATATACCGTATTCAAGGTAAAAAAAACGTAACCATTCACGCCCCCTAAATCCCCCGAAGGGGGACTTATAAGGTGCTGATAATTGTTGTGTCATTAAATTATCGGATGATTTTTTTGTTTGACAGAAGCTATGTATTTACACCTGTTTTAATGGTTTTTAAACAATATTTCACAAATGAGCTAATCAATTTATACTTGTTAAAGGTTTTATAACTACAATAAAATTGAGTCATTACAAGTCCCCCTTCGGGGGATTTAGGGGGCGTGAATGGTTACAAAAAAACAGAGGCCTCTGTTTTGCCCTCGTTTAAATAAATCGCTGAAGCGTTACTTCTTATCGTAGGGGCTTTTAATTGTATACCCCTTCGGCGGATTGAAAAGATCAGCCTGCAGCGTCTTCTTTTCTATGGAAGCAAAGGTAACCTCCAGAACCGGTTTTCCCTCTTCATATTCCACCGTCATAACCGGGAAACCGTTGAGTGCGCCGGTTTGCGAATAGGGGTTATCGATCGATTGCATAAACTTGACGTCTTTGAAGGCTTCCATCATGCTCTTAAAAAAATCGGTCATTGCCTGAAACGCTTCGCTGGCCTCCTTGCCGTATTTAAAATTATTCCAATCGGTCACCCACAAATCGCGCACCCTGGCTTCCCCTTTATACGCCTCGGTTTTTGTACACGTATAGCCGTTTATCTGCTTTTTCTGATCGCTTTTTTTCAGAACAATCTGCTCTGCCGTATTGTTCGACAGAGGCCCCATCTGCCCTTTCATCATCTGCTCCACCATGGCCCTCTGTTCAGGAGGCATGTTTGCCATTTGAGCCTCCATCTGCTTCAAAGCGCCGCTCACCGACTGCCCCATCTTTTCTATTGTCTCCTTTGTAATCTCGGTACACTCTTTATCCTGCGGATTCACGGCCCAAAACAGCTCTTTGTCGCCCCTGAAAATCACATATCCTTTGTTTTCACCGGTGTAGAGCTGCATATTCATGTTCTTTCCTGATATATAAATAATGCAATTCTGAATCGTCTCTTTTTCCCGCATGCTTTTTGCGGTAAGATTAATGACAAGCCCCTCTGCCAGAGCGCAGCTCATGATCCCACAGATAATCATTCCAATAAACACTCTCTTCAACATACGAACTCCTTTGCGTTTTATAAAAATGTGTTGAACGGGGGGGGTATCTTCACGCCATCCGTTTCTGCGCAGCAGTGCCCTGCACCTGCCGTTTTGGTACATCAGTTTATTCTATCCCCCTCGAATTACTCATGACGCCCAATTAAAATTAATATAAATCCACGGCATTTACTATTTTTGATTCAAAATAAAATATATCGTTCGATACCATCTATACTATATTTAAAATTCAAAATCATTAACAAGAGACTGGAAAAAATGAACCACATTAAATCTGTAATCATCGCTATTGTCCTTATGTTGTATGCTGACATCCAATCGCAACCTTATTCCGTTCTCCTTATACCCTTCACTATTGAACAGAAAGAAGGGTTCTCGTTTTTAAATGACAGCATTTACAGCGTATTCTCGTCTACCCTCTCAAAAAAGGAGAGCCTGACCACTATAGGCCGTGATTCTATTTCAAAACAATTGGAACGATACAACAACACCCCTGAACAGGACCGCGCCCTTCTCATCGGTTCAAGCCTTAATGCAAATTATGTGTTCCATGGCGCCATCCTTGCTCCCGATAGTGTTATAACCATCCGGATAAAGGTTACTGACATATACCAGGAATCTGCAATAATCGATTTTTCAGACAGCACAAAAGTATTAAGTGAAGTTATTCCTAAGATAACCCTATGTTTTGTTACCAGTTATGCAAAGATTTTAGGTGAAAACCTGCAAAACGAAGCGAAAAAAGACTCAATAACAGCACAACCGATAAAAAAGGAAGCCGCTCCTGTTGAACAAAAGCAGAAAAAGCCTAAAAAAACGGATTCTCCACAGGGAGAGACCTCCGGCTCAACCGGTTTTTCAAATGATTTGTGGAAAAGTCCCGTACTTAATATCTGTATCAACGGGCTTGCTGTCAGTGATATAGATAATGACGGTAAAAATGAGATAATCATTTTAACCCCGAAAATGATTCACCAGTACAATTATGCGGACGGAAAGCTTTCCAAAGTCGCCGACCTTTACAAACCACGTTTTCTCCTGCCCATAAGCATTGATATAGCCGATATAAACAAGAACGGTTCCAAAGAAATCTTCATGACCTCTCTTAATACCTACAGGACCAATGTTCTATCAGTCGTCATCGAAAATAGCGGACAGGGTTTCATGCCTTTGGTGAAAAATATGAACTATTATCTCCGGGTAATAAAATCGCAGAATGATGAAGAGGTCCTTCTTGGCCAGAAACATAACAAAAACTATCCGTTCAGGGGCGAAGTATCACAAATTACAAGCGATAAATCAAAATACATACCCGGCAAGCAGCTCATTCCGTCGATGAATGTAAATGTGCTGGGGCTCGGATATGGCAGAATCGGCAAAGAAGATGAATATATAGTCACCTACGATAAAAGCAACCGGATCAACGTCATCAATCCCAACGACGGAGAGACCCTATGGGAGAGCCGGGACGATTATGGCGGCAGCAATTTCTATTATAAGCTCGAGGGTAGCTATGCCGAAGAGCATGAATACCTGCCGATGCGCATTATTATCAGCGATATCACCGGCGACGGGATCGGAGAGGTCGTCGCCGTAAAAAACTATGAACTGACCCGTAATATCCTGGGTAAATTCAGATACTACAACAAAAATCATATCGAAGTATTCTCGTGGGACGGTATTTCTTTAAACTCTATCTGGAAAACCGGGATTATCTACGGTTTTATCCGCGATTTCGCAATAGGTGATATCGATAACGACGGCAAAGATGAATTTGTTGCAGCTATAGTAAAAAAGGAAGGAAAATCCCTGTTTTTCAAACCGGAAAGCTATTTGATTGTATACAATATTAATTGACACAAAAAATAAGACCCGTAGTCTTACGACTTCGGGTCTTATTTTTTATATATCAGGTTGCAGTAATTCCCGATCAAAACTTAACAGCAGCATTCAATCCGGCATAAAAATATCTTCCGAATCCACAGTGCTTGCCGTAGATATACTGACCTACTTCAGGTGTAATTGTTAAGTGTTCAAAAACTTTTACTTCTGTTTGAGTATACCATGCATAGGTCGGTTCCCATCTTTTCTCATAATCTTTATAGTCATGTGTGCCCCTAATAGTTCCTCCTCCCGTTTCAAAAAACAGGTTATCCCAGGGTTTCACATTAATACGGCCGGCGATTTCAAAAACCCTGCCATTAAAAACTTCCTTAGAATGAATCGGGAAAAACGGCAACATAAAATCAAAAAAACGCCACCATCCGAATACATCTCCAACAGGCACGCCGTAAACCCCTATGTTCTGTCCACCACAAAGGTCAATCGCCAATTTGACCCAGCCAAGCTTAACCCCGAAATCTCCCGCGAGAAGCCAACTGGAAATATCAATCTTATGTTTAGGCTCAGACGGATCAATAATCACAGACTTATATTGTAAAAATCCTCCGCCAATCTTACCATTAAAGGCAAAAAAATCTTTTTCGAAGTTTGCAGCGAAACTGCCCTCAAATTTTGGCATTTTTGTCTCGCATCGATAAATCGTCTCCGGGCTGGATTTGTTATTATAATCAAAGGAAGAGGTGTCAATTTTCACTGCAGCAATCTTCCCCACAATTGTTTTATCCGCGTTGTGGACTGATACCTGGATCATAGGTTTTTCCCAGAGAGAGACAAATCCGACATTCTGCAACCGTGTCCCTCCATTAAATGCATGATTATTACTTCCATAAAAATTAATGGGAGTATCATATTTGCCGACAGTTATCGTCATATAATTGTTTGCATACCACTCAAAATAAAACGCATTGACGGTTAGAAAAAATGAGTGCTTTTGAAATCCCAAATAGACCGCTGTTTTAGGATTAAACAGGTTAGTCGCATACGAATTGTGCCTTACACCCATTTCAACACCACCGCCGAACCGGTCACCCTTGAATTTTATACCTAAATAGCCTGCCGGTTTCATGATAGTCGTATTCGTGGGAATTGTATCTTTACCTTTTACCGTTTCCCAGGTTGTATCCTTTTGGCCATTAGTAGTGTCGATGACAATTGTATCTATTTTTTTAATAGTATCGGCATAAAATCTCTCAGCTCGCATAAACCAGCCCGCCATTCCAATTTTGCCGTACACATCAAAATCAGAAGCAAATGTCATTTCCGTTAATAACAGCAAGAAAAATAATATTAATACATTTTTCATTTTATTCCTCCATGTTTTATGCATTTTTCGATGTCATTAGTAATTTTAAAACTCAACAATTGAATTTAAGCCTGCATAAAAAATCTTTCCAAAATATAATCGGCGGCCATAATTGAATTGCCCCACTTCGGGTACAATTTTCAAACGTTCGAAAAGAACCAATTCCGATTGTATATACCACCCATACATAGGCTTAAAAAATTTATCAGATCCACTATATTCAGGATTCCATATTTTATCTAATTTTTCAAACTCATGTTTTCCCCGGACCAACCCTCCGCCGATTTCAAACGAGAGGAAGTCTAATGGTTTAATATTCAATGCGAATCCCAACTCAAGGGCTCTGCTGTTAAAAACAACGCTGTCTTTGTATAAAGTGTACGGCATACCTGTATTGGTGTCGATAGCGGTGCCTGTCGAATCCCTGCCAAAATGTACTGGATAGAATACTCTCATATAATTGTCGGTAATTATAAAGGCAGGCATCGCATCATTAGCCTCCCTGGAATTCCACCATCCAAACTCCTGACCGACCTTTACGCCGTAAGAGCCCAAATTTTGCCCGTAGAATACGTCAAATGATAGCTTTGCCCATCCAACCTTAATCCCGAAATCCCCACCCGCGACCCAGCTATTAATAGCGTATTTACATTTATCAGCACTTACCTGCGCTTTAAATATTATTGAATTATATTTCTGAAAACCACCCACTGCCTTCGCATTTACAGCGAGACGTTCCTTGACAAGATTTAATCCCACACTCCCTTCCAATTTGGGTAAATCAGTTTCGCATTTATACGTTCTATCATACCCTGTTTCATTGAGATAATAGATAATCGCCGTATCAACTTTAATTACCGCTGCTTTTCCCTCAACAATGTTATTTTGATCATGGATTGAGAGCTGGAACATGGGATTTGATCCTGTATTGAGAATACCGACGCCATTGGGTTTAGTACACCCATTAAATGCCTGGTTTGAAAAATAGAAATTTGTAGGGCAATACTCTTGTCCTAATAAAAAAGTAAAATAATCATTAATATACCATTCAGCAAACCACCGGTCTACCTTCATAAAGTAGTCCCGTTTAAACATGCCGAATAACTGTGTAGGGGTACCTTTTAAATATGCATCATACACATTCATTTTAGCATTCAGCTCGATACAACCGGCAAATTTGCTTGTCTTGAATTTGAACCCCAGCGCGCCATATGGCTCCATAATATTATATGTAATGGGGACAGAATCCTCGCCCAGGACAAGATTCCCCAGGCTATCCTTGATATAATCGCTATAAAACCTTGAGGAATTCATCCACCATGCCGACATTCCAAGCCTGCCGTAAATGTCGAAATCAGCCGCTTTTAATGAAACCGCAAAAAATAATGCAACATTGAGAAATAGAAGCTTCTTCATTTTACAAAATCCTCCTTCTTTGGCTTTATAAAAATAAAGTGGTTGATAAATATCCCCTTACTTCCTAATATTTGATATATCTCGTTGGTTCAAAATAAGTTTTACGGATAAATAGTGTCAATGATTCAAAATTATTAATAAATATGTAGAAGGTCTTATTCGAAAGCAGAGTACCGTAATCCCTTTCAGACAGGCAAAAAAAACTGACGTTTTCAGCGAAAATAATTTTCTAATGTTCTTATCCAGTTCTTCTGATTTGGGACGCACCAACTAAAAAAGGTGTTTCGCTTGACGAGAAACACCTTTCAAATAAAATCAACTTAACTCAAATGTTAGTAACTTACTTTGATAAAAAAACCTTGTTATTCATAGTTTTATTGTCAACGCTCAACCTGCAATAATACAAACCACAGCCCAAGTCCGGGCAATCAATTATTGTATTATGCTGGCCGGCATTTTGATGCCCGGCGCCAACATTCCGTACCAACATTCCCTTTGAGTTGTATAAGGCAACAGAGACCTTTGCATCACTGGGCAGGACGTATGATACATTCACCTTGCTGCCATTTGCCTTGACTGCACTAATGAATTTAAAAGTATTGCTCTTGTCGAGAATTCCTTGTCCTCCGATCGGCAAGGTACCTTCAAATGGATAATAATTATGCGCCTTTGCTCTGACTTTCAACGTGCCGCTTGGATTTGCGTTAATGTATGCTGTTAGCTCGGCGCTCGTGATTGAACATTTTCCATCGATACCGGTCAATTGGGTTGCAATTATCTCGCTCGTCGTGTTATTTACCAGAGCTACCCATGTATACGGCTGGCCGGTTTCCCAGGTGAATGTTGTCGAGCTGAGCGGTGTTGGATATGTAGCAGTCATAGTCTGCGGGGTGTTGGTCCACACGGAGAGTGCTGGGTCACCCATGAGGATTGTTTCATAAATACAATAGGTGATACAATAAAAATAAGGAGGTGTATTCAGGTCCGTATTTAATACAATATCCTTAACAGATTCTTTGCCATGAGCGTGCAACCTTCCGAGATGGTGCATCTTTTTGGCTGGATTAAAAAGACCATCGATTTGATACCGGTAAGGTCTGTGGGTGCAGCCGTCAGTTCCGTCATTATCGCCCCATCCGGATTTTGCATTTGATATTGTAGCGACAAAACCAGTGGTGAGCTTGGCAAAGGCCTCCATAATACAGTCTTGGGCTTTAGCAAAAGCTCCAGGCAGGCATGCGCCAGAGATTGCAATCATATAGTTTCCGGCCGATCCACCGTTTTGCGGATAGTTAGTTGTTGTAACGCCACCAGTTTGTTCACACCATACATATTGTTCATTACCATGACCATCATGTAAGTACATAGTAGGTTTATGTGTCTTAAGCCCGCTTCTTAATTGGGCGATAGTCCATTGATCTGCAGACTGTTCATATAATTTCTGAATGGCCCACTCACTTGCATTGAATCCAATGGTTGTATACCCGTTTGCATTACAGGTTCCAATATGTTCATCGACATTTTGTCCACCGGTACACACTATACCATTATTGGTCCACAGGTAATTTCCGGCAAGATACAATTTTCTAATTTCAGCGGCAACCGGAGTCTTGGAGTATCCGGTTGTTTTAGCAATCATAGCATTAAGGTGGGTTGCATTATCAGCAGGGAAACGTCCCGAAAAAACCTCCCACGTCATGTCTTGAGAGCCTGGTGCACCATAGTAAGGGTCACCTGTTTTTTTCCATTCGCCATCAAGACATTCATAGTACATATCTGCGGGAATATCACTCTCCTCGTGAAGATTTGCTGTGCTGGTCTGATCGTGGTCCCAGAATTTGCAGCCAAAAAGCCGGGCAGCGCAGTCATCCGCGACAGTCGTGGCATCGTCAGCGCCAAGCATTAGATATGTAATTTTATTGTTTGTATATTCCCCTTTGATATAATTTCTGATCTTTTGCTGAAGATCGCTTCCCGTGCCATTAGCGTTGATATATGCAACTGTCTGGATTTTTGTACGCAAGCATCTTTCAGCATTAAAAGTAACAAAGGTTCCCCATGCATCTTTCAACGCATCAGTAGTAATAATCAAGTATTCATATTCACCAGCCCGTTGTTCCCTGTTGGCAAGATTAGCAACGGCTTCAGGATTATCGACCATAGACGCAAGTTCGCTCTTTATAGAGGGAGTGCAGAAAGCAGCGACTGCCTTTTCCTGCGGTTGAGTATGCACTGTCACGGTAATATTTTTATAATATTGGATTTGACTCGTAACAGGATTATACTGAACCGGATTAACAGTAGTAATTACTATCGGATGACCATTTTTGTATTGATTATTAAACCACTGTGATCTCTTGATCGGCGGGTAAAACTCGTTTCTGGTGTATACCTCCGATCTCGTTTCGTAAAAACTTCTTGCAGGCGGCGGAGCATCAATCCGAACGCCGGGAAACACCGGATTTAACTCATATTCACCTTGCAGCACGACTTTACCCTCATACGCTACGTCAACAGAAACTGCCTCCTGACCATCAGGAAGTAAAAGTACGACCGGTTTTTCAACCACGCTTGGTGCAAAATGGGTATACCGTAAATGGCAGCCATCGAGGTATACCTTTCCATCTTTTACCTGTGGTGTTTCGGTAAAAGAGTAGCTTTTTGTCACGGTATTTCCGTAAATAATAGCGACAAAAAGTACTAAGACAAGAAAAAGTTTTTTAAACATACAACTCCTCCATAGTTTAGGTTTTAGGATTCTATTAAAAAAAGGAGATGAAGCAAACATACTTCATCCCCTCCAATGTGTATTTACTTTATATATAAACTCCCGAGAAACAATCACGCCCAACCTCTTCTCTATATATAATATAACTAAAAAATGTTTCGAAATCAAAAATATTTTTTATAAAACTATTGAACTTTGTTTTTTTAATTCTTGCCACCATATTTAGTAGTAGCACCGTTCATACATGGTACTGATAAAAATAAAGATTTTGGACAATAAAAAAATATAAACTGTTTTTCTGTTCAGCCAGGAAAAAAAATATTGAGAAAAATATTGACGCTGTTATTTCTTTAAACTTATTTTGAATCATTACACATTCGGTGCTAAATATAGTGTTTAGCACAATGTCAATATTCAATAAACAGATGGAGTTTACGGATACACAAAGTGTATTGCATTTTCGTTTCAGGAAAATTATCGTTTAGTTTAAGATCAGAAAAAAGGGTGGTTCAAAATGAAAAAGTTTATGGTGGTCTTGGCAGTACTTGCGAGTACAATACCGGTACTAAGTGCTGATTCAAAACTGGATATTTACGGAAGATTAAACCTGGGTATATGGTATCATGCCCCTCAACGGTATTACGATGACACATCATCTTATATTACTAATTCGGTAGGAGATACCATAGGAGTCAATTACGGTCAAAAAGATTCCATGGATATAATAATTTCCAACTGGATTCCATTCGGGGCATTCGGAGTAAAATATAAAGGGGACAGATTCGGCGCCAATATAGCAATGGGCACACGTAACAATTCATACGATTATCATTTCAGTGGAAGCTTTTCATGGCCAAGAGTCAACAAAATGATTTCCGAGTATATAACTTTAAGTAAGTGGTATATGGAATGGTATATCAATGATTATTTTACGCTACTTGCGGGAAAAAGTCTTGCTCCAACCAATTTTTTCCCGAGCGACCAATTGTTCTTCGGCGGTTATGGATTCAATAACACCGGCTGCCTGTCAACAGGCTCATATCCGATGTTTCAGCTCTCCATTCATGATGCGGATAATAGACTAGAAGGCAAAATAGCTTTAATTAAAGTCGACACATCGGGAATTGAAATCCGAAATAAGGGAAGTCAGGGGGATGAGTATCAATGCAGCGCAAAGATACCAAAGCTTGAGGCTGGTTTTAACTATTCTTTTGAAAAAGGGATATTTTCAACCTATGGGAAATTTGCGGGTGGCTTCCAGACTTATGAGGTTACACTATACCAGATGAAAAATGCCGATCCTCAGATGAAAAAGGATAGTTGCACTATTGATAATCCGAGTTATGTTATCGGTGGAGATATTGGGTTTTCGCTTGGCCCTGTTTCAATAGCTGTTGATGCGCTTTATGGTATGAATATTGGGAATTACGGGGCTTTTGTCGGCGATCAGTTCGGCTTCTGGCGCACCAGTGATTATATGAACGTGTTTTTCAACATGCACGGCCAAAATACAGGCGACTCTATAAAAGGATGGCAAATGTTAAATGGAACAGCATTCGAAATAGCAGCTATACTTAAAATCAAGCCAAAGGAATTCCTGGAGTTCGAGGCAGGGGTAGGCATGGTTTCAGGAGATCATGATTTTGATATTTATTCTGATCGTTTTGAAAATTCCTTTGCCTGGTATTTTCAGACAGACATAACAGCTCTTGAAATGCTTAAGATTTCCCCTGAAGTCGGGGAGTTTGATTTTGGCCCAAGAAAATGGTGGGGCAGATATTTTTATTGGGGATTGAATTTAGGAATTGAATTTTAATTATTATGAATTTTAAGATACTCAAGTAATATAAAATAAGTTTGTAAGGAGGATATACTAAAATGAAAAGACTACTGGTTTCAGTGACAGTGCTTCTAGCAGCAGCTACCATTATGGGCGCAGATGTCGATATGTACGGAAAAATTAATATGGGAATGTGGTATCAGAAAAATGAACGCTTTTATAAAGACACGTCAATAGATAATACCACCACTCCCTGGGACACAACAATTGGCGGTGATACATTACCTATAGTAGTTGCCAACTGGATGCCATACGGCACATTTGGAGTAAAATACAAAGGGGACAAATTCGGCGGCTGCATTGAGATGGGCACCCATTACGCCGTGTTTGATTCAAAGTTTTATGGAAGCGCCACGACCGGAAGAATTCAAAGGAAATTCGGAGATTTTATATCAATGGAAAAATGGAATGCGGAGTGGTATATCAGTGATGTGGTAACTTTCCTTTTCGGTAAAGAATATACCCC
>Ga0105099_10000824_pt1 | contig 20614 bp, 19 predicted proteins | sample PPLLak3cmMay2015_2_FD_79138 | JGI IMG/M metagenome (GOLD analysis project Ga0105099, IMG submission 79138) | Freshwater sediment microbial communities from Prairie Pothole Lake near Jamestown, North Dakota, USA - PPLs Lake P8 Core (1) Depth... | ecosystem: Environmental > Aquatic > Freshwater >... | reverse complement strand
CGTGGCGAAATACATGAATGCGCCGACTATCGATGCGAACAGGTTCGCCCGTAGCGAATTTCCGCCGACCGCCGCCGAAACCCACCCGGACGGAATAATTCCCTCCTGCCCCGGCCTTCCCAAAAGCATACCGGAGATCACTACGCCAAGGAAAAGCAGCGGGAATATCTGTTTTGCAAACCAGAAGCTCGAGCCAAACCATTCCGACGCGTCGCCTTTGCTGGATGCGGTAATGAGTGAAAGCCCGATGATCGCGACGCTGTAATGAACAAGGGTTCTGCCCGGGAAAAGAGACACCGCCAAAGTAATGGCGCCTGCCGCGATAAGAACCTTCCACCATTGTACCTTGAACCAGAGTATGAGAATAATGCCAAGGCTGATGTTGAAGGCGGCCAGGAGCGTTCCTTTTACCAGATACTTGACTTCAGAAAGGTTTTTCTGGCACTCGCATCCTCCCCAGGTGCCGGTGACGAGTATTCCCGCCAGAACCGCGAAGAAGACGAGGTGCTGCCATAAAGGCCGTGCCGGTTCGGCAACCGGTGTCGCCGGGGCAAGCTTGATTTTTTTTTCATCTTCATGCCGGAACATGAGTTGCATAAGGAGGCCGATTACTATACTGAATCCAACGGCGCCTGCAGCGCGTGCTAAACCGATTTTAAGGCCCAGAACCCGCGCGGTAAGTAGTATTGCCAGAATATTTATTGCAGGACCGCTGTACAGGAACGTTGCTGCCGGGCCGATGCCGGCGCCCATTTTATAAATACCTGCAAACAGCGGCAGGATAGTGCAGGAGCAAACCGCCAGTACCGTGCCTGAAACAGAAGATACGCCGTATGCGAGCATTTTATTTGCACCGGGGCCGAGGTATTTCATTACCGCCTCTTTCGATACAAACACCCCGATTGCACCCGCGATAAAAAATGCGGGCATCAGGCAGAGTATGACATGGAGTCGCGCATACTCTTTCAGGAGATAGAGCCCTTCGAACAGCGCCTTATCGAAACGCGGTATTCCCAGCGGCAGATAATAAGCTGCGATTAATCCGCCGATAATGAGCGCGGCTGCTTTCCACTCCTTTTTCCAGTCCATGACTCTTTTCTTTTACCTCATTGTGCGGGACTTGAGTGCTCCCGACATACAGCATATAAGCTTTTCAGGTATGCGGGAGAGGCCGGATTCGACCCACCGCTCCGTTCAACGCAGTACTATTTACACGAACATAAGGTATTCAGCAATTGAATGTTATCTTTTGCATTATGCTCAAGCACTGATTCGATACATCCCAAAAATTCAAGTATGCACGGAACGCGAAGCGAATAGAATATCTGGTTGCCGTTTTTCTTCCCTTCAACAAGACCGCTGTTTTTCATTACGGAAAGGTGTTTTGACACCGTAGAGGTATCAGCACCGATCATATTCGTAAGCTCGGAAACACACCGGGGCTGTTTGGCTACCTCCTCGGCAATCAACAACCTTGTCGGGTGCGCAATAGCCTTGAGAACATCCGCAAGTGCATTATAGCGGGCCTTGCTCATATTTTCCATAGGTTTTCCCCTCCCTGTACACAAGAATGATTAAATGATATTGTTATTGGTAATGTAACCAAAAAGCCAATTGTCCGCCAATTAATTTTACGAATTATATTCTTTATATATCTATAGTAATAATAAAATAATCTATGAGGAATGGAGTAGATTGAAAATATACGTGCTGTCACCATTAGAGCTAAAAAACAATAGGCATATTTATTTTTGCCTGGTATTTTATGTGTATGAATCCAAAGAGAAATTGAATAGTATTCAGAATGACATCCCGACATGAACACAAGATACAAAAAGATCCGCGACAAACTCCTCGGTATCCACGATACACCCCACCGTATTGCTCTTGGCGCAGGTCTGGGGCTTTTTCTTGGCGTTTTTCCGGGGACCGGGGCTATCGCTGCGGTGGTTTGTGCGTTTATTTTCCGCGCGAACAAGGCGGCGGCGCTGGCTGGCGCGCTTCTGGTTAATACCTGGATCAACGTTGTTGCGTTTCCGGTTGCTCTGGCGATCGGCGCGGCTCTTTTCAGGATCGATCCGGCGACGCTTTCGCACCAATGGTCGCTGCTGAAACACGACTTTACGTGGGGGGGATTTTTTGATCTGATAATCCGTGATGCAGCGCTGGCAGTTATCACGGGATATATCGTGATAGGCCTTGTATTGGGTGGCATTGGATACGCGGCATGCCATGCGTTAATCAGCAGAAAACGCGCCACATGATCAAATTTTATAGCAGAACACCGGTGCTGCTGAAGCTGTTTTCGGAGGTGAATATTTTAAACAGATACACCCCTTTTTTCATGGCGGAACTGTTGATGTTGATGGTATAGCGACCCGCTGATTCCGGTTTCCCGTACAAAACATTCATTTTCCTTCCCAGCATATCATACAGGATAAGCTTGACATGATCGCTATAACCAGCCTCTGTTCTTATGGTGACGACGGTCCTGGAATTGCCGGCATCAGTGCGAATGGTGACCGCAGTACTGTTGATAACCGGCGTGGTATGCTTTATACCGATGACCTCTTCCGGCATCCACCAATTGCCGGAAATAAGCAGCATGCATAACAGATTAATGACGTCGCTGAAATAATCCGAGGTGGCATTTTTGATTGTTGCCCACCCGCTGTTCAGATAGGCCTGATGAACAGTGTCGATGATACATGCCGTTACCAGCGGAGCTGTGAATGCAGCGGAAGAGTAGGCTGCGAGCTGGTCCCCTGCGAGTGTATACCCGGCTTTTATATTTGCCGGATTGTTATTGGTTTTGGATTTAATCCAGGTAACGATTTTTGTCAGGGCGGTTTTTGCGCCGGCTCTTCCATAGTGGGCATAATCAAGCGATATCCGAAAGGGGAACCTGCAGGCGTTCCAGGAGTAGTCACCGTCGGTTTCCGCTTCAAGGAAATCGGGGGGAGCGGGTTTTGGCGGATTTTCGACGACAAAATCGGGCATCAGGCCGGTGGCTGGGGAGTAATTGGTACTGATGGTATTGATGAGTGAATACACGGTGTCGATAGCACGGGTCCAGAAAATATCATTAGTGTGACGGTAATAAGCGTACAGGTGGCCGGTCATCCAGTCCGAGGAACGGGTGGACCACTGGTTTGAGCTCCAGTCTCCCAGCTTGATTCTATAACTGACGCTGCCCGCCTCGCTTGTTTTTATTCCGCTGGTGATTATCCGTTTCGCTTCCTGCAGATAATTAACAGCGCCGCCTGATCCCCATTGATAATGGGCCAGAAGGAGTGAGTAGGCGATGTCCATGTCGCCGTCGGTTGCGCTGTTGTCGTCTTTGGCCGTCTGCTCGGTGGAATCGATGACCCATGACATCAAATCCCTGTCCAGTGTGCTCCGGTGTTTGTCATACATGTTGTATAACCCGTCGAAATAGATTTTTGCAGAGTCGTCGAGGCCCGCCATTAAAACCATGATAATCATTCCGTATCCATGAGCTTCGGAGGTGCTCTTTGCGCTTTCCGTGCTTACTGTTCCTTTCATGTCAACATAATAGCCGCCTCCGGAAGTAACGCCGTTCGATTTTTTGAGATACTCCTTTTTCCAGGCAGTATAATAACCGGCAACAGTACTGTTCATGGTTGCCTGCAATACAGCGGGTTTAATACACCCCGCAAATTTTAATGCCCTGGGGAACGGCCTGTTTTGAGAATATAAAAGGCTGATCAGACTCAGTACGAAAAGTACTGACGGGATCAGGTGATTGTACTGTACCTGAAAAGTCTGTTTGGACATAACAGAATACTCCTTGAATGTTTCTATGTTACTTGCTCATCCAGGGATCCGTGATGGTAAAAATCCTGCCAGGCGATCTGTGGTATACTGGTTAACCCTGCAGTAATTATACCATAAAAAGAGGGATGAGCGGTGAAAAACTGCGGGATCAATTACATTTCAGAGGCATAAAAATAGTAATAAAAAGTACTGTGCAGTACTTTCGTGGATATGGCCTTAATGAGTTTTTTATGCTACACTTGAGGATATACAGATATACGCTGTAATTCAGAGTGAAGATAGAATTCAATACTTTTCCCGATTGATCCTGCATATAGTTATAATTCCGGCGGTTTATTCCTGTTAAAGGAAGATACATGGAAACTACGCAACCCTCAATCGCTGCCGAAGACCGGCTGATCCGCAGTCTCGGGCTGTTTGATTCGGTCATGATGATTATCGGCATTGTCATCGGCACCGGTATTTTTCTTATCACGGGGATCATGGCTAAATATCTTCCTTCGCCGGGTTTGATTCTGTTGGCCTGGGTTATTGGCGGGGTTTTAGCGCTGGCGGGGGCGCTGACGTTTGCCGAGCTCGGCGCATCAATGCCCCGGTCGGGCGGTCCCTACGTTTACCTGCGGGAGGCATATGGCCGTCCTGCGGGATTTCTTTTCGGCTGGATGCAGTGCCTGGTATGCATGGGAGGCAGCATTGCAGCGGTTGCCGTTGGTTTCAGCGAGTATCTGGGATACTTTTTTCCGTTTTCTTCACCACAGCAGTATGTTTTCTTTAAAACGGTCTCATTTTCTTCGTTTAGTTACACCTGCACTCTTTCCTACGCAAAGATTGTCGCAGTCTCCGCTATTATTGTTTTGGCTGCTCTAAATTATATGGGGGCAGGGCTGGGGAAGAATATTCAAAACTTCATCACGGCAATAAAGTTAAGCGTCATCGGGATTTTTATTGTAATCGGATTTATATACGGGAAACCCGGAGGCGATGGGGGGGCTGTCACAGCCGCTTCCGGCAACCTCGCCATAGGGTTCTGCATGGCTCTTGTTGCGGTTTCCTGGGCATTCGACGGGTGGAACAGTATCAATTACATTGCCGGAGAGGTGAAAAACCCGCAACGTAATATCGTGCTGGCGCTGGTGCTGAGTGTCGTATTCATTACCACTCTGTATGTATTGATGAATCTGGTGTATTTGCGCACGCTCTCGATACCTGAAATGCAGGGAACAGTCAGGATCGCTGAAAAGACCGCCACCGCAATAGTAGGTGAAAAATGGGCAGGTATCGTGTCCGCCGTGGTCATGGTATCGGCGATAGGGGCGCTCAACGGGGCTCTGTTCGTAAGCCCGCGGGTTTTGTATGCAATGGCCAGAGATGGCGATTTTTTCAGGATAGCAGCAAAGATCCATCCGCGGTATCAAACACCCCATATTGCCATTCTTGTTCAGACCGGCTGGGCCTGCGTACTTACCTTGTCTGGCACCTATGAACAGCTTTTCATATATGTAATGTTTATTAACATCATTTTCTGGATTGCGGGAGCAGTCTCGGTTTTCAGATTAAGAAGAATTCGTCCCGATCTCCCGCGACCCTATAAAGCGTGGGGATACCCGGTTGTTCCGATACTGTTTATCGCCGGATTATGCATACTACTGATACATTCGCTGATTGAACGGCCGTTTGAATCCCTGGCCGGAGCCGGATTGGCTCTGCTGGGTATACCGGTCTATTACTTCTGGAAACGCCGGATTGCGAATCCAAAACCACGCGTGTCGCATACCATATAGCATATCCTGATTCGGTACCCATGGTTTTTGCATCCCGGTTGAAATCGAACATTCTCTTCCGAACGTCTGGATCTCTTCAAGAATATTCCCTGCACCTTAAAGTTATATTTTATTTTATTTAGTGTCTGTCCATATAAAAAGAGGAGTGAAGATGAAAGTATTTGTAACAGGAGGATGCGGTTTTTTAGGCTCGCATGTTTGTGAATATTATATCCGGCAGGGTGCGACAGTTACCTCGTATGATAATATGACCAAGCACGAATTGAACAGGACCGGTTATATGGCGGAGGGGGCTCGGAGCCATAACTGGAATTTTCTTAAATCAATAGGTGTAAAAATGGTCAAGGCGGACATCCGTGACTATGCCGAACTTCTGGATTATGCGCAGGGGAGCAATTTCATCATTCATACGGCTGCACAGCCTGCCATGACCATAGGCTGGGAAGATCCCCGCCTGGATATCACTTCAAATGTGCTGGGCACATTCAATGTTCTGGAAGCGGCAAGAAACCTGAAAGTGCCGGTGGCCTGCTGCGCTACTATTCATATCTACGGCAATGAGATCAACAGGTCCCTGACGGAAGACGCACGGCGCTATGTCAGGAAACCCGCAGGTATCGATGAGATGTATCCCACACTCGAGGGTACGTTGACTCCGCTGCACGCATCCAAGGCAGCTGGTGATATATATACGCGGGTGTATATCGACACCTATAAGGTTGAAGCGGCAAGCTTCCGTTTAACGGGAATCTACGGCACCAGACAGTTTGGCGGGGAGGATCACGGCTGGGTCGCGAATTTTTCGATACGCGCCGCGCTGGGCCGGCCACTGGTGATTTATGGAACCGGCAAGCAGGTGAGGGACATAATCTATGCGACCGACGTATGCACGGCATTTGACGCTTTTTATAAGACGCGCAAGCCAGGCATTTATAACATCGGCGGGGGAAAGTCTACTGCGATTTCTCTTCTGGAGTGTATTGATATCATTGAAGATGTCCTTGGCAAAAAGCCTGAAGTCCAGTTTGCTCCGGACAGGCATGGTGACCTGAGATATTTTATTTGCAATATCGCCAAAGCAAAAAATGAGCTGCAATGGAAACCGAAAATTACGCCACGGAAAGGCATAGAAATGCTGATCGCCTGGATTCAGGAGAATAAGGAACTTTTTATCACCAAAGGATAGCGAAAAGTATGAAAGCTCTGATTCTTGCCGGCGGCAGGGGAAAACGGCTTGACGCCTTATCTGCGAATAAGAATAAATGCATGATCGAGATTGCAGGCAGACCGGTGATTCAATTCAGCCTTGACGCTGCAGCGTCAACCAGCGTTGATGACATTATCATTGTCGTCGGCTACAGGGCGGAAGAGATAATCAACCATTACGGTAACCGGTATGGTAATAAACGCCTGAAATATGTCATTCAGTACGAGCAGAAAGGGCTTGTCCACGCCATGGAGTGCGCCCGCGAGGCGCTTGAGAACGATGACTTCATGCTCCTTCTGGGCGATGAAATCATGATTAACCCGAAACATCAGGCCATGATCGACGACTATGCTGCAAGCAGGCATGAAGTTTTTGCCATGTGCGGAGTGCTTCGCGTTTCAGACAGGAATCTGATCAAACGCACCTATGCCATAATTCAAAATGAGAAAAACCAGGTTTTCCGCCTGATTGAAAAACCCCGCAGCCTTCTCAATGACTACATGGGCACCGGCGACTGCATTTTCAACAATAAGATACTCGACTATATTCCTTTTACCCCGGTGCATCACGAGCGCAACGAAAGAGAGCTGCCCGATCTGATCCAGTGCGCCATCGATGATGGAAGAAAGGTAAAATCCTTCATTATCTGCGATGAGTATGCCAATATTAATTCTGATATTGATATTGAATTTACTAAAAGGCTGAATATTTGAGAATCGTAACAGTCGCTAAAAGGGACCCGGAAACCCATAGCCCCGATGTCATAAACGGCTCTCTTATCGTATACTTATGAGTTGGCTATCACTCGTAGTACATACAGTAATTTCGCATAGATCAGGCAAAAGTTATCTCTAATTCCTTACCAAGAGTATTGCTGATACGTTCAAGCGTTTTTATTGTGGGATTACATTTCCTCGGATTTTCCAGCTTTTGATATGCCTGGTATGATATACCCAGCTTTCCCGCTATTTCAACCTGAGATTTACCATTCCTCAATTTTCGCAGGATGTACGCAATTTCAATATGGGGAAATACTTTGATCGGGTAATAGTTATTTCCATTGTGTATTTTATATGCAGGCAGTGAGAAACCTCGCTCGAAGTCAGATTCCAGGCAACCATTCAACGCTTCGGCTGCATTGGCTTTCGCCTGTTCTAAATTCTCTCCATAAGTATTAATCGTCTCAAACTCCGGGAAAGAGACAATGTAATAGCCATCTTCTTTTAGTATTCGAGCATAGAATTGCATATTTAATTACTCCTTAATGCCGGTTTGTTTTAATATGGCGCTTAATAAACCTTTGGGCAAATCCTTTTTGCCGTGTACCGGCACCGGAACCGCTCTTTTTCCTTCTTTAATCATAATAATGCGTTGAACGGAGGGGCTGTACCCAGACCCTCCGTTCCTACGCAGTATTATCCTACACTTAGGGTAATATAATGGCTTCCACTTATCCGGTCTATAATCCATCCTTTTTTTTTAAGAATCTTGATCAGTTCTTTGCCCGTCATAGTATTAATATACAACTTAAAGGTTGTATTGTCAATAGAAAAATATCATTTGATTAAAAAAGCCCTTCCTGCCTCACTGCAGAAAGGGCTTTCCTGTACTTATATTTAAGCAGGTACTACTTTTTCCCTGCCTTCTTCGGTTCTTCCTTCTGTGCCGGGTCGATTTTCTTTATCTGGTCGAATGTCTTGTTAAAGTCGTCAAATCTGCTCTTATACATGACAAACACCGCTTCCTTATCATCTGCTTTGAGCCAGCGCTGGTTATCCTTTCCTTTTTCACCGCCGATGGTCAGGACTTTTTTGTCGCCGTTATCCAGGCCGATAGCCACGACAAGGTAGGGGTCGTTGAATCCCAGTGCGCTGTCAGAACGAACAGTGTCTTCCCAATCCGCTGTTGTAAAGTTGGAGAGCGTGGTCAATATTCTGGAAACGGTCAGACTGTCCGCCGGGCACGCTTTGGGTGCGGTAATGTCCCAGCGCGCCACGCCTGCTGTATCGGCGCTTTTCACCAGCTCGGTCACACCGCTGTCTTTTTTGGCAATGGAAATGGTTTTGGCGTTTGCTGCATTGAATTGTATAACCGATTTGTCTCTCCATCTTTTTTCATCGGCAAAGAAGGAGTATTTGATACTGCCCAGAACATTGTATACGTCGTTTGAGCCGACGGTGCGTACATAGTGGCTGTTCCAGTCCGGGCCGTTTTTGCCGATTCTGAAGGAACCCACCAGTTTATTCTGGTTGTCCCAGAACTCAACCAGCATGCCTTTTGCGCTGTCCACTTCGAAAACCGCCTGTTTATCGGGGTTTTGAGAGATCAACTCGTCTTTTTTCATCATGGCGAGTTTTTCAAGCACAGACTCGACCGATGCGCTGTCTGCAGGATAATCCTTTAATCCGGCGCCTGCCGCTATTCTCGCATCAAGTATGGATCCTGCATCCGCCTTTGTTCCTTCGTCCTTATCGCCTGTTGCAATAATCCACCCGTCGCCTTTGCGCTTGATCTTTATTTTCTGGTTATTTTCGGTTATGCTGAAGGCGAATACGGAACTCTTCGCGAGCTTGGGAAAAAACTCCTTTGTTTTATCCGATTTCTTTTTGGAGCCGGTGCCTTCGGTAAGAATAATGATGCCGACGATTCCAAGAAGAACAACGCCAAGAATAATCAGATTTTTGGTTTTCATTAGTTCGTCCCCTCTTTTTTATCGGTGGTTGAACTGCTTTTGACTACAACTTCACGACGTTTGAAGAAGATGAAAAGTCCGATTAAAATGACCAGTATCGGCATGCTTAATACATTCAGGTATCTGACGGTGTTTGCATAGGATGATGAAGCCAGCCGGTCGTTTTTCATGGTCCTGTCAACAAGCGTCCGCGAGCGGATGGAGATCAGGTTTTCATCCAGCGTAAGCCAGTCGACGACATTGAGAAGCCATGCCGTATTTCCCGGCGCTGCGCCCTGCTCGGTAAGAAAATCGGAATCTCCGGTAACGATAAGGTGCCTGTTCGTATTGGACGGCACAATCTGACGATCTCTGTCTGCTGCGTCCAGTTCGATTTGTTCCATTGCCCCGGTTTCCGACGGCAGAGGCTCCTTTTTGGGTGGTATTGATTTTCCCGCATAATAGCTTGCAAAATTCCCCGTAAGGTATGCAACTATCGTATGCTGTTTCAATTCTTCTTTTTTCGAGGTGAATATGGTTTGCCAGTTCTGCTGCGGATTCAGATTGAAATAGCCTGATTCAAGCCAGCTATTATCGGAAGACTGCACCAGCATCGTGGCTTTGACTCCCAATGCGCTGTCTCCCTGTTTCGCTGAATCTGCATTTTCAGCAAGCAACGTCAGCGGGCTTGCCCAGGGGAATATCATCTGGCCGAGTCCGGATACGGCCGGATTCTTTTTATTCAAGCCTTCGGGAACGACCCGTACGATGTACGGATAGTTTACCGGCACATTCATCTGGAACGGACCGACGCGCTGCGGAATCTGGACCTGACCGCACGAGGCGTCAAGCATGATGCTTTTCTCGACTCGCACGCCGTAATGTTCGAGCAGATTGAGAATCTTCGGTGATTGAACCATGGCATTAATGCCGTATTCCATCTGAATTTTAATTGCATCTGCAAGAACGATGAGGTTTCCGCCCTTCATGAAAAACTGGTCGATTTCAAAGAGGTCGCGCTCGCTGAATGAGGACTCATCGCCACCCGGGATTATAAGTGTTTTAATGGTTTCATCGATCGGCGTGCCGCCGGAAATATCCACCGTGGTTACGTCATAGTTATCTTTGAGGCTTGCAAAGATCGGTTTATATTTATCCTCGGTCTGGTCCGGAGGAAGCTGTCCCCGCATCTGCATCCGCATATTCTGGTCGAAATAGGGCATGGTGTCTGTTTTCAAAACACCTACCCGCGGGGTTGTTTTGCGGAACACTTTCATGATGCATTGAGCGAGGTTGTATTCAAAGTTCGTCATGTCCTGCACAACCGGCATTATTTCTTTTTTATCCTCGTACAGAATGGCGATCCCCATGAATCCATTGATAACTTCCGCTTTGTCTTTTGCAAAGGTTTGAAGCTGTACTTCAGGTATTCCGAGGGACGTGACCTTCTTTTTGGTCTCTTCGTCTTCCGAAGGGTCTTCCCAGATAACATGCAGGTTTTTACCGGCATACGCTTTGAATTCGGTTAAAACATCCCGCACGTCCGATTCAAGCTTTTTAAGATGCGGCGGAAGATTTTTCGAGAAGTACACGTTGATTTTGACAATATCATCAAGGTTTTTCAGCAGTTTTTTGGAAGCCGGCGATACGCTGTATTCCCTGGTTTCGGTCAGGTCAAGGCGTATGAACTTTTTTGATGCGAGATAATTGAAAACCGCGATAAAACCGAGAATAATCAGAACAAACACTATTGATTGAGTTAATTTTTTTGATGCCATATTATTCCCACTTCCTGCTTTCTAATGAACGGATATTCAAGAATAAGAAAAAGGATATTACCGACAGATAATAGAAAATGTCTCTGGTATCGATTACTCCTCTTCCTATGCTCTCGAAATGATTGCCAATGCCGAGAAAGGTCAGCAACGGTACGATCCATGATGGCGAAAGCATTGTGATAAAGGGATTGCCGATCATAAAAAGACAGAAGGTCATCACCACACCCAGGATGAAAGCGACAATCTGGTTTTCTGTCAGAGAGGAGATCCATAGTCCGATGGACAGATACGCGGCGCCGAGCAAGAGCGCGCCAAGATACCCGCCGATAATAGGTCCAACGTCCGGGTCGCCAAGTATCGCTATGGTAATAGGTATAGTCAATGAAAGGAGAAGCGAGATCGCTAAAAAGCAGAACGTTGCCAGAAACTTGCCGACAACAACTTCGATATCGTTGATCGGCCAGGTAAGCAGCAGTTCAAGCGTTTTGATCTTCTTTTCCTCAGCCCATGAGCGCATGGTGATTGCCGGAACAAATATGAGGAACAGCCACGGCAGGAGCGAGAAGTATCCGCGCATGTCCGCCTGGTTTATAATGAAAAAACCCTGAAAGAAAAGAAAGTTCGTTATCACAAGGTAGACGGTTATGAATACATACGCGATCGGAGAAAAGAAAAAAGCCTTAAATTCTTTTAAGAATATGGTTATTATATTTTGCATGGTATTAACCCCTTGTAAGCTGTGCAAAGGTTTCTTCGAGGCTTGTTGTTTCACGTCTGAGTTCCGCAAGGCTCCAGCCGTTTTGAACAACACATTTAAACAGGTCTTCGCCGACATCGATGGTACCCTCTGCGGAGACAAGAATCTGCAGCCAGCCGTCAGAGGAGGATTCGACTTTGACCTTCGATACGACAGGAAGCGTTGAGAGTTTGCTTTCTGCGGACTCCCGGTCGGCTTTTAACCGCAGACGGTAGATATTTCCTTTTCCGCTCAAAGCAGTGAGCTCGTCAGACGTACCTGTTGCAACAGAGCTTCCTTCATTAATAATAAGGATTCTGCTGCATGTGGCCGATACTTCGGGCAGGATATGAGAACAGTAGACCACGGTCTTTTCCTTGCCGAGGTTTTTTATCAGCTCGCGTATCTCGACGATCTGGTTGGGGTCAAGGCCCGAGGTCGGTTCGTCGAGGATCAGCAGGTCGGGATTGTGGATCAGCGCCTGAGCAAGCCCCACGCGCTGGCGGAATCCCTTGGACAGTTTGCCGATCTGCCGCTTCACCACAGTCGTCAATCCGCAGGTCTGATACATGGCATCCATCGCGGAACTGAGCTTGCTGTTCTGAAGGCCGCGGAGCTTTCCGACAAAGGCAAGGTATTCGTTGACCTGCATGTCGTTATACAGCGGCGTGTTTTCCGGCAGATACCCGATCTTTTTACGGATCTGAAGGCTGTATTCATGGATATCCTGGCCGTCCACCCTGATCGATCCGGAGGTGGCGGGGATGAAGCAGGTAACGATTCTCATGGTCGTGGTTTTTCCTGCTCCGTTCGGGCCGAGAAACCCGAACACTTCACCCTTCCTGACCTGGAAGGAGAGGTCTTTAACAGCAAAAACCTCGCCGAATCGCTTATTAAGTTTTTGAACATCAAGAATGACAGAATTGGTAGTACTCATTGTTTTACCTTTGGTTTAGAAAGATAAATATATTTATTGAAACTCTCTCTGAATTATCTGCGTTGTTACGAAGGTAATTCAGATCTGGAGTCTCTTATTCAATTGCATAGCTTAAAAAGTTTAAGAATTAAAATCCAGTTCAACCGGCTTAAGAATTTAAACAGCGTAATAAAATGCTTTTTTCTTAAGGTTTGTGTCAATAGCGATAATCAGATAATCGAAAAAGCATTTTATTACGAATATACCGGTCACTTTATTGTGGGGGATATTAAAAAAAATAAAAAAAGAGAGAAAGGTGTTTTTCTCCCTTTAAAACGTACCGACACGTATAAGGGCTGATCGGTAAGATCAGGCGCTTTTCTTCATACCCTGTATTTCAACGCGCAGATTTTGCGACAGTTTTTTTATATTCTGAAGGCATTTGCGGGCGCGTGTGCCTGCCGATTTATTTCCACGGGTGAATTTTTCATATTCCACTTTCAGAAGTTCAATCTCGTTTAATAATTGTTCCATACGGCTTCTCTCCTTGGTTTAATGTGGTTTAATGTAGTAATGGCAATGTGTCGTAATTTTTCTTTAAGCAAAAATTTATAATATTTTTCAGAATTAGTCAAATATTTTTTAAATAAAAGGAAAACAATTAAAAATTTTCGAGTAAGAAGTAGCATCCCGGTGGTATTTTAGGCCGGTTAAAAAACGGGACAAACCTGCCTATTCCCTCTGTCAACATTTCCTTGAGAAAATCCTGCTGCTTCCTTTTTTCGACCATTTTCGTCTTTTCGGGCAGGCTGCAGCACAACCGCAAGTATGAAATGGCGTCGCTGTAGGAGCCCAGGGTATCTATCAGGCCGGCGGCTGCAGCCTGCTCGCCGGTGAATATTCGGCCGTCCGCCATTTTTCTCAACTCTTCCGGTTTCATATTCCTCGCGGCGCACACATCCCGGATAAACTGTTCATAGGTGTTATCGATAAGCATCTGCAGGTACTTTTTTTCCTTTTCCGTAAGGTCCCGGTTGGGATTGCCAACGTCCTTGAATTCCCCCGATTTGATTGTTGTCATTTTAACGCCGATTTTATTCAGCAGCTCATAATAGTGAGGGAATTGAAAAATGACGCCGATGCTTCCGGTGATGGTTCCCGGGCTGGCAAAAATCTTTGTTGCGGGGCAGGCGATGTAGTATCCGCCCGACGCGGCAACGCTCCCCATGCTGACCACCACCGGCTTGTTTTCGTTTTTACACTGCATCATTTCGCTGTAGATTTCCTGCGAAGGCGCGACGCCGCCGCCTGGCGAGTTAACGCGGAGAATAATACCCGCAATCGTTTTATCCTTTCGCAGCTCCTGCAGCTGGCGCACATACTCTTCTGATGAGTAGATGACGTCGATGATTTTTACGAGCCCTATTTTTTTCTGCTGTGGTGCAAAGGGAATGTTCCCTTCCTCCCCGGCACTGTTTTTAAAAAACAGAACCCCGATAAGCACCGGCAGAAATATGATCGTCATGATGACCGTAATTTGACGTTTTGTCATGATCCCTCCGGAAGCACTATGCGTAAGGTATCTCCCGGCATGATAACCGAGTCCTGATTAAGGTTATTCGTTTCAAACAGAGAATCCACGGTAACGTTAAAATGCGTTGCTATTTTCCAGAGATTGTCTCCTCTTTGCACCGTATAATATATAATCTTTCCGGATGGGTGCACAGCATCGCTGCCGCTGCCGTTTATTGTTTTGTCCTTCTGGCTGTCGGCTTTGTATGCCTCGCCGCCGGGCGCTGCAATCGGTTTTGCCGTTTGGGCGCCCGCTTTTTCTTTAGATATTGTAGATTCACCGTCACCGGTTGTGCAATAATAAAAAAGTTTTTCTCCCGGATGGATAATCGGTTTTTCAATATCCTTGTTATTCCAGGCAGCCAGGCGTTCCATGGGGATGTTCAGCTTGCAGGATATGGAATAAAGATTGTCCCCCTCTTTAACGACATAGGTTCCGGATGGGGACCCGGTGCGTTTTTCATCGACCGTTTCCAGCATGGACCGGGGGCGCTCCTTTTTTTCCTTTATATACAGAGTAAGAGTCGTGCCAGAGCGGATATAGCGTGGTTTTGAAATGTTGTTCCACCTGCATATCTGTTGTATGCTTACATTAAATTTTTCCGCTACATGCCAGAGAGTCTCGCCGGATTGTATGCGGTAGGTTGTCGGCGGGATACCCTGAGTGTCAAATAAGCGATCTTTTTCCGGTACCGCAGCTTGTTTCCGGGTTCCGCCCGTCCCTCCGCCCGGAGCGCATTCCGCCGCAGGATAGCTGTTGTTTGCCGGAATCGGGATATAGAGATACCTGCCTGCAATAATAAAGTTGTTCCTCAATTTATTGATGGATTTCAGGGCTTCGACGGAAATCCGGTGACGTTGCGCAATGCCCAGAAGGTTGTCCCCGCTTTTAATCCGGTACCTGAACCATTTTACCTTATCGTCGTCGGACAAGGTGCCGAAAAACACCTTGAAAGTATCGGCAACTCCGCGAGGCAGGTAGAGCGTAACGTTTTCCGTCGTGGGAGGGGTGCACCACTGGCGTATGTGGGGATTGATTCTTTTCAGCTCCGCATACGGCACATTGATGCCATCGGCGATTTTTGTCAGATCAAGACAATCCGATATCTGCACCGTATCGAAATCGAAGGTATCCGCCGTCTGTGGATAAAAACCGAAGCAGTGCGGATTTTTACCGACAATCTGATACGCGATGAAATGAGGAATATAGTACATGGTTTCTTTCGGAAGCGTCAGGTCCCAGTAGGTTTTGGCCTGCGCTTTTTCCAATGCGCGTTCGATTCTTCGTTCGCCGCAATTATATGCCGCAAGCGCAAGGTGCCAGTCGCTGAAGTCGTTATGGAGTTTTTTCAGATACCCGATTGCCGCGACAGTCGCTTTTACGGGATCCCTGCGTTCGTCCAGCCAGTAATCGTATCGCAAACCGTAAATTTTTCCGGTCGAGGGGATAAATTGCCAGATACCCGATGCGTGTGCATACGAGTAAGCTTTCGGGTTAAAGCCGCTTTCCAGAATCGGCAGATAGGCAAGGTCGGTCGGCATCCCGTTTTCCGCAAACAGCCTCTGCATCATGGGCAGATAGTGTCCCGCGCGCGAAAGAAGCATCTCCATGACACGGTTGCGGGCGGTAACGATATAATAGAGCGATTTATGCACCCGGTCGTTATGGACAATCGGGATATTGTACGGCACCGCCGCTTCGCATTTGAGGAACGACAGGATGATGCTGTCGTTCGGGGCTATCAACAATGTGTCAACTGCCCGGGATATCTGATATTGAAATATCGTGCTTGCGATATTGGCCGGCAGACTGTCCAGATACTCCTTGGGCAGTAAATCCGCATAAATCTCGGCAATCCCGATATACATATCACCCAGCCGGTTGACGGATTCCTCGTCGGTGAATTCCGGCATATTTTCCATGTGGCGGAAGACCTGCATTAACGCGGCGTTCGCCTGCGGGAACTCGCCTGCTTCGCACCCGGACCGCGCACTCTGCATCAGAGAATCGGCAATGAAGAAAAAACAGGAGGCCGGGTCGGTGCTTTCGGTTTCGACAGTATCTTTCTGCGCGAGAACCGTGGAATCGGGTTCCTGCACCGGCTCCTTCTGAATGATAAGATGTTTACCCGTACAACCCGCAAAGAACAAAGTGGAGAAAATGCATAGACCAAGAAACAAAAAAAATATTTTTCGCATTATAAAAAGAGTATCCTCATACGAAGAGTAGTGAATAAAAACCTTCCCTGTATAAAATACCACACGAGAGGAGAGAGGGGAAGGAGGAGTTTTGGTTTTTGAAGGAGGAGGGCCACCGTGGTTAATACCCGGGTCCGTATAACGGCAGCATTTCCAGATATAGTTGCATGCATGGTAAGCTTACGAGAACAGTCTATTTTAAACAGACTACACCAGGGGGGCATACATGTAATCGTTTAAAACAATGTAATGAATTTTCCACCAGGTAATGATATAATAAGTTTGTGATACTATAGCTGAAGCAACCATCATAAGGAGGAGGTCTATGTTGTTTATTAATAAACGCAGGAAAATCTATTCAATTATTGTTATGTTTTTTCTGGTATCAGTCTATCTTTTCTGTTCCAACGATAAACTGACCAACGACGATACGATACCGGTGCATAAGGCTGGTGTCAGAGTTACTGTTACGGACAGCGCATCAGGTGCGCCGATCCAGAATGCGACCGTTGCTATTTATAATTCAATAACCGACGTCGAAGCTGCCAGTGGAATTACCGATAACCTGGGGAACTCTGTTCTTGTCGTTAATGCCGATACGAGCTATTACCTGAAAGCCGCTGCAGCGGGGTATCTGTCATTTGACGGTACGTTCAATCCGTTCCAGGTGACCGAGAATGATACGGTCGACCGGGCGGTTGAACTGGTAAAGATCGCTTCACCGGCGGTTGTCAAGGTGGTGGTGTCCCAGAGCGGTTCCACCATCCCGGTTAAAAATGCCGAAATCGTCATCTGCAAGACAAGCACCAATGATACGCTGCTGGATGGAACGAGCGATACGCTGGGGGTATGTTTTTTTATTGTCCCCGGGGATACGACGTATTATCTGCGTGTTTCGACCCCAGGGTATCTGCCGTACCCTCTGCCGGGAGTTACGCCGGTCCATTTTATTGCGAAGCAGGCGGACACCACGAGTCGCGCCGTCAAACTGACGAAAATAACCTCGCCGGCGGTTGTCAAGGTGGTGATCACCGATGATACCACGTCGGCGCCGGTACAGGGTGCTGCTGTTGTCATACACAACGCATACACCAATCAAGCGGTTGGCAGCGGAGCAACCGACAATCTTGGAACATGCTTTCTGGAGGTCATCGGCGACACCTCATACTACCTGAAAGTTACCGCGGGAGGATACTATTCACATCCGCTGCCCGGTGCAGCGACGGTTCCGTTTCTTGCAGCAGCAAATGACACAACCGATCGTGCCATTGCGCTGAAGCGTAAAACCTCGTCTGCAATGGTGGTTGTTTATGTGAATGAGGATTCTACCGGTATTCCGATAAAAGATGCGGATGTGGTACTGTATAATTCCAGCACCAGTCAGGCGCAGACGCGCGCGTTGACCGATAACGCCGGAGGCTGTATTCTCTTCGTGCAGGCAAATATCGGGTGCTATCTGCGGGTAGCGGCGCAAAATTACCGGAGTTCGCCTCCTCCCAACGGATCTGCGGTGCCGTTTCCTGTGGGTGACAGCGGCTCAATAACCTATAGATATGTTAAACTGAAAAAGAATCCCGTTGCGATCAATTGCGGAACAATCAGTGGAGCTGTTAAATCGGCGACCGGCGCTGCTGTCAGAGGCAGCCTGGTAATCGCGACGCGGCAGAGCGATTCAATAACAATAAGCGGTATTTCGGGTCCTGACGGCGTCTATATTCTCTATAACGTCCCGGCAGGCATATATGACATGCAGGGATTCCTTGAAGGCTGGTATCAGACCAGTCCGGTATGTTCGGTCGGCGTTACCAGCGGGAATGTTACCCAGCATGTCGATATTCCGATGACTGCCGTACGGGGTGCGGCTTTGAGCGGTATGATCACATTCCTTGCATCGGTAAACAGCAAGGTCGATGTGACGCTGGCACATCCGGTATCATACGAAGCGATTCCGGGTCTTTTTACCATGATGCTCGCCAACAGGAATTATGCCATCGATTCCATTCCTCCGGGAACCTATATCCCGTGGGCAAGCTACCGCAACGACGGGTATGTCATGGATCCGGACTGGATTAGAAAATTCGGACTCCCGGTTATGACATTCCTGCAAAATGACTCGGCGAAAACCCTTGATTTCAGTATCACCGACGCTATTCTGATCATCTCACCGACGAATCATGGTGATACCCTGATTCCGGTAAATATCAGCACCACAACGCCTGAATTTGTATGGACCAGTTATCCATCTACTCAGGAGTATATTGTCGGGGTGTACAATGAGTTTGGCGATCTTATCTGGGGAGGGTATGATGAAAACAACAAAATCCTTCACCCGAAGCTGGACGCCAAGACTACGCGCGTTGTATTTAATTTCGACAGCTCGGCAAAAGAGCCTATCCGCGGAGGGTACGCGTATCGCTGGAAGGTATGGGCGGATAAGGGATCGGACCCGGATGTTCAGCAGCTGATTTCAGCAAGCGAAGACCTGATGGGTCTTTTTGCGATATATGATAGAAAACGCAGACCGATAAAATGATGTTTGCCTGTTTGGTAAAACAGGCGATACTTGTTTTTAGTTTTAGTCTGCAAACGCTTTATGGCACATTCATAAACCGTACCTGAACCTCATGGGATAAAGAAAGCATTGCCAGGTTTGTCTGATAAATTACCAGGCAAATCCTGCTGCATTTGCACAAGTGCGGATTTTCAGGGTTACCCTGTAGAGCTTGCTTAAAGAGTCAAAAAGCCGTGCCCCGACCGTGAGGGAGGGGTTTTTTTAACAAATACAACCCCTCCCTCACGGTCGGGGCACGGTACAGTACTTTATTAATGACTTTTTTTAAACACACCCCTAAATATTCAATAATAAAAATGGGAATACAATTGCTGCAACTTTTTTCTTTATCTTACTCTGCAAAAACAGACATCATGGTGCGCATGGATTGAAGGTTAGCCGAATCCGGGTAGCGGGACTCCGTGGCGGCAAGGACCTTTTGCGCTTCTGCTTTATTCAGCAGGGAATAGTAGCACATAAAAAGCTGAAAGAGAACGATATCCCCGGAGATATGCTGTTTTTCCAAATTGCCGAGATCGATTTTCGCCAGATAGAGTAGTGCCTCTTTGTAGAGCTGCTCTCCCATGTAGGATGACGCAATCCGGTAGGCTAGCAAATCTTTATCCGATCTGGAGGCCGCGGTATATTTTTCCAGCAGCGGTTTGACGGTTTCCCTGGCCCGGTTTAGCCTGGCGCCCTGGGCTTTGAATTCGTTGATCGCCATTCCGAGCGTCATTTTGATGCTGCCGTAATACATGGACTTTGGATGGTTTTTCAGGAATGATTCGCCTTCTTCGACGGTTTTTTCCCACTGTTTGAGGCTGTTGTACGCGGTAAAAATATAGTAATCGATCAGTTCCGCCGAGGTTACCATAGATCCTTCCGGTTCCGGCGGCGGGGAGGCGCGCAGGGACAGGCAATACTGGAGCAGTTTAGAGTACTGCATGGCTGTCATGTATGAGGTGGTTACCTGAATGAAGCTCTGATAGGTGGCGGGCGCGTTTCTCTGGTCTTCGACCGCCTGCGCGTGAGCTTTGTCATAGGTGGCGATGCGTTTTTCGATATCGGTCAGTTCAAGCTTGAACCGCTCATAACCGGGCACCTCATCGATGATGGTTTTGAGAATCTCCTCTGCTTTTTTATAATCTCCTTTGTCTTTATAATCCAGCGCTGTACCGTAGTCGTTCATCTGGTCTACCGAGACGTCGTAACTTTCCGCTTTTAATGACGGCAGAACTATCCGGGGAAAGACTTTTTTCAGATTTTCCGCAACAGAGCGGGAAAGCATATTCTTGAGTTTGAGTATTCTGGTGCCGTCACCGTCAATGCTGCCGGACGCAAGGATTTTTCCTGTTTCCACCATAAGAAGCTTATACTGGACGACCACGGTGCGCCGATCCGCGGT
>Ga0105099_10000823_pt1 | contig 20616 bp, 13 predicted proteins | sample PPLLak3cmMay2015_2_FD_79138 | JGI IMG/M metagenome (GOLD analysis project Ga0105099, IMG submission 79138) | Freshwater sediment microbial communities from Prairie Pothole Lake near Jamestown, North Dakota, USA - PPLs Lake P8 Core (1) Depth... | ecosystem: Environmental > Aquatic > Freshwater >... | reverse complement strand
TGTCTCCCAGCAGCAGGGCATTTAGAATTTTGACGGATGCGAGGCTCAGGATAACTCCGGCAAATGATGTCAGAACCAGCACCTTCAGCTGACCCCCTGACAGGTTTCCAAGGCTGCCCATGGTCCAGATCACATAAGCCTTGAGCATCGTCTCATTGCTGAAATACTGCAGGATGCTGACTATAGCCGATATGCCGCTTGCCAGCATAATTCCGATTATCAGGATGGTCATTATTTCCCTGATCCGCGACGAGATAAACATTATCAGCATCATCACGGCCCCTGCTCCTGCCCAGGCTGAAATAACCAGCGCCCAGTTTCCAAGGCTCTGAATATTGCCGGGGACGAACCTTGCCGAGAACCCCAATATGACAAGTGCTACGCCAAGGCTTGCACCCGAACTGATTCCCAGGACATATGGCCCGGCCATGGGATTCCTGAACAGTGTCTGCATCTGAAGACCGCTCACCGAAAGAGCGATGCCGGCACATAACGCAGTAACCGCCTTGGGAAGCCGGAATTTGAGGATTATTGTTTCAATGCCAGGATCTCCGTCACCAAACAGGGCAGATACAATATCGGGTATTCTGATACTTAAGGAACCAAGCAATATATCAAGACAAAATGCTATCAGAACAAGCATTGATAAAACAGTAAATATCAATGTTTTACGATTCCACCGGAAGAATCCTTCTGATCGCAGGTTATGCTTCACTGTTTTATTTTAAGATATTTATTCCAATTTCCTGTAATAATAAAGCTCATGGCCGGGGAAAAGATCGGGATGCAGGATCGCAGCAATATCCCTTAGGATGAGATTCGGCTGAAGGATCCCGCTTTCCCAGTAATCATTAACTCCCGCCGGCGATACTCTTTTATTGTTGTTGTAGAGATTCCCGTTCTGGAACGGAGGGATTTTTTCAAGTCGCGGATCAAGCGAGATAATTTCCATTTTTGAACCAGCGCTGCCCGTGTTGATCCAGAAATCGGCTTTGAGAGACCTGATGAAAACATCTTCAATGCTGTAGGGCATCGATACTGAGGACTTTGTATCGTGCCAGAGATAATTTCCACCGGCATCTGCAATAAAACGGGCTGCATAGGAATCGCCGGGAGATATGAACCATGTGTCGCGGAATGGTAATCCAAGGAGCACATCCGGTTTCTCAGCAGTGTTCTGCTCAACATAGCTTTTTATCTGGTCATAGGACGTGCAGATTGTCCTGAAAATTGAGTCTGCCTTCTCTTCTTCGCAGAATAATGCGCCGAACAATTTAATCCATTCGGCTTTTGCAAGAGGATCATTTTCGAGGTAATCGGCATTGAACATCACCTTTATACCCAGCTCCTGCACCTTCGACAGGTATCCTGCCGATTCGCTTCCGATGCCATACATCATTATAAGATCTGGTGAGAGGCTCAATATCAGTTCATTGTTCATCCCGGCTTCATATCCGACATCATGCGCAGTGCCGTTAAACATATAACCAACGCCTGATACTCCCACGATCGCATAACTGTGTCCGAGCGCAGAAACCATTGCCACATGTGTGGTGGACATGCAGATCATCTTTTCAACCGGGACATAAATAACTGAATTCCGGTCCGCTGCCTCAAACAGGTTTTCATTCCTGTTAACCAGATAATAAACCTGCTTTATGTCTTTTGCCCCCTGCCACGGGTCAGTAATTGTCAGCAGAATGCATGAATCTGTTTTCTCAAGGGAGAACCTGCCGGCCCGGCTTACTATTGAATTATTGTCAAACCCGGCTTCCTGAAGTTGTTTGTTTTCATGATTCGTGCAGGATACTGCGAGTGCGGCGGCAATCAGTGAAAGCCGGAAATATTTCTTAAGCATGCTGTCATTAACCCTTTTCACTCTATTACCGGATCTGGATGGACCTTAAAGCACATTGAACCGGGGATTATTCCCGCCTGGTACGATCTTAAGTAGTCGCCCTTGTTGTTATATATACAGATGTAGCCTCTCTGCTGGTAATCGACGGCATCGGTAACAAAAATGTCGCCATTGACCGGATTTACTCCGAGCTTATAGAACAAATGATCTTTTTCTTCAATGAATGGTTCTGAAGGAATTACCGTTGCTTCAATATCCATTCTCCTTATGCCCTCCTCAAGAAAGAAGAGCGTATCGCCGCCGCCGTTTATTATCAGTCCGGAAGGAGAATCCAGCATTGAGCTGAAGATATGTCTTTTCATGATAGCGTGGGTCTGTGTGCTGATGCCGACCAGTTCAGCATAATTCTCCCTTGACCATCCGCCGTTGCACAATATCCATAGTATGTATTTCTTGTCAATCACCATGCTTTCAGGTTCCCTTCCCACTTTCACGGAATCAATAACCTTGTCATTTTCCGTATTTATCACCATTATCTCATCGCCTCCGTACCAGTTTGACACAAAGGCTTTATTGCCTGTCACAGCAATGGTTTCAGAGGTTCTGCGGATATTGATATAACCGGAGACAGAATTTGTTTTGAGGTCGATAATTGTCAGTGAATCGGAATACAGACTGGAAACATAGGCTTTCAGGTTGTTGATAACAACCAGATTCCTTGGCGATTTGAGGCCGGTAATCGTGGTTACTGATTCAAGGGAGTTTCTTTTCACCACTTCAACTTTCCCTGAATTGTTGACTACAATATAAGCATACTCGTTATAGATTGACATCGAGTTTGGGACGTCGCCCAGTGGCCTTCCGTTGACTATAGAAAAAACATCATTATATATTTTTACTGAATCGTACGAGAAATAAGATATTGTTCCGTTTCCCCAGGTAAAATTCCCTTCGTTCAATATAAACACCCCTTCGCCCGCAATAATTGATTCTTCAGGGTCGTCGGTCCGGGGATTATTTGTTATCCTTTCACATGAAACTGCCGGCAAAACAAGAATCAGCAGGAATAATATTTGTTTCATTTTACGGATTTGTTTAGTTTGTACAACAGGGAAAAATGCAATGAGCGTCCCGGCTGGGGATGGTAGGCTATTGCCTGGTATGCCGTATTAAAAATGTTATCGATCCTGAAATTCAGGTCAAACTGATTATGCTTAAACGGCAGCATTGCACCCCATACAATGCTGCAGACACTGTAACCGGGCAGGTAAACGGAATTATCCGCTGTAATATATCTGCGACCGTTAAAAGAGCTGATCCACAGGGAGTAAAAACTTCCTGATTCTGCGTACAACGTTCCTTCAGCCTGGTGTTCAGGAATATACATCAGCTGTGGCCCTGCTGAAGGCTCGGTATCTTCATCTGCTGATACAGCCCTGGTATATGTATAGCCTGCATTCGCGACAATTTTTAAAGTATGAACGCTGTATGCAAGTGAAAGCGAAGATTCAAACCCTGATGTGTTTATTTTTCTCAGATTGTCTGCGGTCCAGTATGAATATTCTCCCGGATGCCATTGTATCATATCTTTTATAATGTTTCTGAAGAATCCTGTTTCAGTATTAAGCTTAAATGAGGATGAAAGTTCATGATACATTTTGTATCCAAGATCGATCATATATGCATATTCATTCCTGAGTTCGCTGTTCCCGCCGGGGTACCACCAGCGGTCGTTCATTGAAGGGATTCTGGAAGTCCTTGAAATACCCGAACGCAGGAAATGATCTTCTCCCGGGAAAACCCTGAACTCTGCACCCGCTGAAAAATCAGGAATGAGGAGCTTCGTGTTATCCAGCGTTTCCCTGATGAGCAATGATGCACCCAGCCTGTTTCCTGCCTTGTGCTCTGCGATAACAGTAAGAGAAGCGTTACTGGCTGCGGCACTCTGACCGTAATTGTTTGATCTGACAAGATCCAGTTCTTCATTTATAAATGCCCTGAGCGTTGTGCCTTTCAGTATTTTCCGTTCAAATCCTCCCTTCAGCACAAAGGAATTTGAACAGTTCACCGATTCGATTGAAACCTGCGGGTTTGAGTAATCAAGCCTGTTGAATATCCAGGCACCTTTAATAAAATAGCCGGTCACTCTCTTGTCATTTTCATAGCTGAACATGCTCCGTAATGATTCGTCATACTGTTTTTCACATTCAGCGCCTGACTGGATAAGCATTGAGCCCGGAAGATTCCTGTCAGCGGACTGATACCAGATGCGGGCAGAAAACAGATCCCGGTCACCTTTCAGATAGATCTCCTGCATAAAATCCCTTCGTTTAAACTGGCTGTTACTCCTGGTTTCCATCAGAGGCTCTGAGGATGTTACAGTATTCAGGTAAGGGTAGTCATTGTCAGCAATATCATAGCTTGCCCTGGTTACGGATTGCAGGCGGCTGTTACCGGTCTGCAGGCCGGCAATGGTGAAGAACCTTCCAAAGCTTCCTGCTCCCGGGTTAATAGTCAGTATGGTTCCATTTTGCCAGCCAGGCCTGTTTTCAAGGTTTATCATTCCGCCGATTGCTCCGTTCCCGGTTGCGGCCGATGATCCCCCCATGCTTATCCTGACATTATCGATCATGCCCGCATTGATCAGGGAGAAGTCGGTTTGCCCCAGCATCGGATTGCTGATATTGATCCCGTTCCATGAGACAGAGGTATGAGATGCTCCCGTACCCCGCATGGAGGAGGTGGCAACCCCTCCGGATCCATAGCTCTTAATAAAGAGCCGGGAGCTTATTGTCAGAAGATCAGAAAGAGAGGAGGCACAAATCTTTTCAAGTAAAATTGTATCAAGGTCTGCACTCATGAAACCGGGAAGGTCGGAATTAACAGGCCTGCTGATGATCAACACCTCCTTTATCCTGATGGTATCATTAATAATCAGAGGCTGACAAAGAGATGGGATTGTCAATAGCAGTAGACCTGCAATCAGCAGGTTTCTCAATAACCAGTAGTGTTCTTTAAGCCTGATCATTCAACTCTGTCTTAACTTTCAGCCTTATTCAGGGATTTCAGCAGGACAGGAATTGAATCAACTGTGACACTGAGCCTTACTTCCCGAAAGCCTTGAATATGGGTTGTCTGGCAGGTCTTCTGACTTGTCCCGGCCCTGTGAAGCCTTCCCATCCCGGGAAGGCCCGGAACAGTGGCAGGTTATCACAAGACCATCATCGTTAGAACGATCGGGCATCACAGCAGCGGGTACTGTTGCGGATTCACACCGCATTCCCTTTTCATCACACTGATTTTAATTCAGTGCAACACCAATACAGCTCAAAGATAATTTATTTATACGACAAGAGGAAGTTAATAACCATGTGAGATATTAACAGGTTACTAGTTCAACTGGTTGCTGGCCACCTTCGCCAAGGCTTCGGTGGCTAAAAGTTGCTGGTTACTTGTTATTTTGAGTATTTGTTCTCCGATGCCTATATAGTTCCGCATGAACTCCTTACCACGAGTTCCGGAGTGATATTGACCTGGCGCTTGAACTTACCCTTCCCGGAGTTCTTCACTTCCGACCAGATCATGTTAGCCACTTTCATTGCAATCCCCGGCAGTGGTTTTCTGAGGCTGGTAACCGGCGAAAGCATGAGGTCAAATCCTATTCCATCCTCCATGGAGATAATGGCAATGTCCTGCGGAACCCGCAGTTTTCGCCGGTTCATATGAGCCATAAGCGGATAAACAAGAGAAGAGTTCATTGAAATGATCACATCAGCTCTGTAGGGTGGTCTGAGGAATTTCTCAAGCTGGGTAAGATCAGTATCACTCCCGTTGTATGCAATATCGAACTCCAGTAAAGCAGGCTTGTTTAAATTCTGAACCAGGGCCAGGGCATCTTCCATGGCTTCAAGGCTGCTCCTGTCGGCCCTCAATGATCTTTTATCAGCGACAATAACTACATTCAGGTAGCCCAGTTTGGCAATATGGTTAACAACCAACCTGGCTCCGGCAGCATAATCAGTGCATATTGTATTTAACCTCAATGTTTTCGACATCTTCTCGAGCAGGATGAATGGATAATCTGTTGAACGGAGATTGCGCACTGTCACATCGTCGGCAACGTCACCTACAAGAATCATCCCGCTGAAAAATTTTCTGAAAGCAGCTGCAAGCCTGTCAAACCTCTGATCATCGGGGTCCCTGGTGATTATTGAGAAACCAACACCTAGGCTTGCAAAAGCTTTCTGCAGGTAAGGAGTGATGCCTGCAACGAACGGATCGCTCATTGACGGCACTATCATTCCGATAACCCCAGGCTTCTCTTCAACCGGCGAAATAGCGCTGCTCTCTTCAAGAGATAAAAAATAGCCCATCTGTTTAGCCAGCGCAAGAACCTTTTCCTGCGTGTCTTTTCTTATTCCATGCTGATCAGCCTTGTTATTTAAAACAAGCGACACAAGAGTACCGGATACTCCTAATTTAGCAGCTAAATCCTTGTTCTTAAACTTTTTCCCCATTTCCCCGTAATATGAGAAGCGCAATATATGTTATTTTCTTATTGCGCTCCTAAAATTAATGTTTTTTAACAAAAAACGATATTTTGAATGCCGGAACTATCTCCTCGGAGGATTTAAGCCCCTTGCTTTGGCAGCTTCCTCGAGGCGCTGCTGCCATCTAGACTTCTTCACCGGCTTTTTTCGGTTTTCCTCAAGAGTGGCCAATACCTTTTCCTGGTTTATGAACCTTTTTGATATTATGTTCTGCAGCCAGGTGATCATGTTTGCCAGGAAATAATAATATGTCAGGCCTGACGACCACTGATTCAGCAGGAACATGAACATTATCGGCATCATCCACATCATGATCTTCATCCCGGGCTGATCAGATCCGGCCGTTGAACCCGACATCTTCATCGTTAAAAGCGATGAGGCTGTCATAAGGAGGGTGAAGAGGCTGACATGGTCGCCATACATCGGAATGGTAAAGGGCAGCTGAAGGATCGAATCATAGGTCGACAGGTCGGTTGCCCAGAGGAATGTCTCCTGCCTCAACTCAATCGATACCGGGAAGAACCTGAACATTGCAAACAGGATCGGGAACTGCAGAAGTGTAGGAAGGCATCCACCCATGGGGTTTATCCCTGCTTTTTTGTACAGGTCCATAGTCGCCTGCTGTTTTTTCATTGCATCGTCCTTCTTCGGGAACTTCTTGCCCAATTCATCAACAAGCGGTTTTAATACTGACATTTTAGCCTGCGACTGGTATGATTTGAATGTAAGCGGGAACAAAACGATCTTGATAAGAAGGGTCAGAATAAGAATTATGATACCATAGCTTCCGATAAATCTTTCAAGCCAGTTGAAGACCGGAATGATAACAAAGCGGTTTATCCATCCGATTATATTCTTGCCCAGGAATATTATTTTATCGAGTTCCATACCTTCTTTCCTGAGCGTTGAAATATGGTTGGGACCAAAGTAAAGTCTCATTCCAATATCCGTTTCCGGTCCGGGCGTAAAGGGAACTCCCACTTCAGCAGTATAATAACGGATATATTTTTCTGATGTCAGCGTCTTGGTTGAAGTCACATAACCGTTCAGAAAGAAGTCATCTGTGATGAGAACAGAAGAAAAGAACTGATCCACAAAAGCGATCCAGCTGAGCTTTGTGGTAAGGTCAACCTCCTCAACTTCCTTGTTTGATCGAAGCCTCATACCATCAACCTCATCCTGGAAATATTTATATCTGATGGTAGTGTAATTCTCTTCATTCTGCCTGCCCTTTTCCTGCTGCGGAATGAACATCCTCCAGTCGAGTGTGATACTGTTCTGGTTTGCCGGCAAGATCCCAGTCAGGTTTCTGAATTTGACATCAAAGTCAACGCTGTACTTTTCAGGAGCCAGGGTATATTTATATTCAATGTACCGGTCTTCGCCGGCAGGAAGCCTCAATACCACGCTTTGCTGCTCTGATTCAGCATTAAAGTATCGTGCATCTGAAGAAGGCTTGAAATAAAGATTATTGGTGATGACAGCCTTATTGTCAGAAGTAAAGAAGTTGAATCCGAAGTTTGTTGAGTCGCCCGAGAAGAGTATCAGAGGCAATGAATCGTGGGTTGTATATTCCTTGAGGCGTGCAGAATATACCCTGCCGCCCCTGAAAGCGATCTTCAGCTCAACTTTATCGTTCTCGAGTGTTATGAAGCCTTCTTCTCCGGCTGCCGCCTCACTGAATGGGCCGTATTCGAGTCCTCCAGGAGCAGCAGAGGGAACAGGTACAGCCGGAACTGCCTTTTTTGTCTCCTCGCTTACAGTTGATGTATCCTCTGCGGTCTCTTCAGGTGTAATACCGAGCTCTATATTAAGTTCATTCAGTTTTTTCAGCACATCGGGGTGATTTGGCTTAAACCTGAGGGCATTGACATATTGGGTCCTTGCCCGTTCAAGGTTGCCATCTGCCACTTCAGCTTCGGCTGCAGCGACTGCTTTCTCATATCCTTTTTTCAGACGGGCACTATTTATCATGCTTGATCCGATGAAGATCGCAATGATCAGTATAATGCCTATTATGGTATTTTTATCCATCATGCTCTTTAACTCCGCTTATTTTATGCATGCTTTAATGAACTGTACAAAAAGAGGATGCGGGCTGATAACAGTACTGCTGTATTCGGGGTGGAACTGAACACCCACGAACCATTTATGGTCAGCTATTTCCATTATCTCCACCAGGCCAGATTCAGGGTTGGTCCCAGCTGCCACCATCCCGTGCTCCCTGTACAGATCAATATATCTGTCGTTAAATTCATATCTGTGGCGGTGTCTCTCCACCACTTCGGTTTTTCCATATGCCTCATAGCTTTTTGAGTCTTTGCTGATTACGCACTTATAGCCGCCAAGCCTCATTGTTCCGCCCTTATTGACAACGCTTTTCTGCTCCTCCATCAGGTCAATCACCGGATGGATGGTTTTATGGTTCATCTCGGTTGAATGTGCACCTTCGAGTTTCAGGACATGCCGTGCAAATTCAATTACAGCACACTGCATTCCGAGGCAGATACCCAGGTAAGGGATGTTATTTTCGCGGGCATATCTCGCAGCAGTTATCTTGCCTTCAACACCCCTTATTCCAAAGCCCGGGGCAACAAGTATTCCGTCAAGCTTGCTGAACCGTTCGGCTGCGTTATTTTCGTTTATATCCTCCGACTGGATAAAGTCAATATTGACCTTGCACTCGTTGGTTGATCCTGCATGTATAAAAGCTTCGGAAATTGATTTGTATGCATCAGCCAGCTCAACATATTTTCCAACAAGGCCGATCCTGACAGAGTGTTTTGGATTCTTGAGATGACGCAGAAATTCCTTCCAGTCGTCCAGGTCCGGCTCTTTCTGCAGGGATAGGCCGAGTTTGGACAGAACGATCTCATCAAGTTTTTCCTCCTGCATTTTCAGGGGCACCTCATATATTGTAGAAACATCGACCGATTCGATCACAGCCTTCTCTTCCACGTTGCAGAAAAGGGCAACCTTGCGCTTCAGTCCCTCATTCAGGTTTCTGTCGGTTCTGAGCACCAGGATATCGGGCTGTATACCCTCCTCCAGGAGCATTTTTACCGAATGCTGTGTAGGCTTGGTTTTTAGTTCTCCGGTTGTCGAGAGGTAAGGCACAAGAGTAAGGTGGATGACTATGCAGTTCTGTGCTCCGAGTTCCCATTTAAGCTGGCGGACAGATTCAATATAAGGCAGTGATTCTATATCGCCAACAGTGCCGCCGATCTCGGTCAGAACGATCTCAAATTTTTTTCCGGCACTTACCAGTTTTATCCTTCGTTTGATCTCATCGGTTATATGCGGAATTATCTGAACCGTTTTCCCGAGGTAATCGCCTTTCCGCTCTTTATCAATTACAGTCTGATAGACCTGTCCGGTGGTTACGTTATTAGCTTTTCCCGTGGGCACATTCAGGAACCTCTCATAATGGCCGAGGTCAAGGTCGGTCTCAGCTCCATCGAGTGTAACATAGCATTCACCGTGTTCATAGGGGTTCAGGGTGCCGGGATCTACATTGATATATGGATCAAGCTTCTGTATTGTCACGGAATATCCCCTTGCCTGCAGCAGTTTTGCAAGCGAGGCAGAAAGAGTCCCTTTACCGAGTGAAGAGGTTACTCCTCCTGTAATGAAAATATATTTAACGTCTCTCAATTTAAAAAGAGGTTAATATTAAGTGAATACAAATCATTCATCGAGGCCCGACTGATCGATCATTTTGACCTTTTCCTCGAGAGTCTTTATCATTTTCTTTGCATGATCGATCTTGTCCTCCACTTCACGGATCATCGTATCAGCATTCGTTGATTTTGCGAAAAAGCCAATATTATTTTCCCACAGTACGATGTCGCCTTCAAGCTGCTTTATTTTGGTGACAAATTTGTCGCGTTCATTTCTGACTTTTCTGGAGGCTTTTGGATTTGTCTTCAGGCTATCGAGCTTGGTTTTGTATTTAAGGATGGTTTTATCTTCGTCTCCTATCTTGAGTTTGTCGAACTCTTTGTTTAGCGCGTTCCTGTAGCGGTTGGTTATTTCGTCCTTCATATTGAAAGGAACGAATCCTATATCAGTCCATTTCTTCTGAAGCTCCTTAAGCCGATCGAAGGCTGCCTGCACGTCGATACCGGGTTCAAAGCCCTCAAGCTCCTCAATAACTGCTGTTTTAGCTTTAAGGTTATCTTCATATGAAGTATCAAGCTTGGCAAAGAACTGGGTTTTCCTGTTGAAGAAATGGTCGCATGCTTTCCTAAAGCGTTTCCAGCATTTTTCCGATTGTTTTCTCGGAACAGGCCCTACTTCCTTCCATTCTTTCTGAAGCCTGATAAGGGCATCTGATGCTGCTTTCCAGTCGGTGCTTTCCTGGAGTGTTTCAGCCTGGACGCACAGTTCGATCTTCATCTGAAGGTTATTCTGCTGAACCTCCTTATTATCAGCATAGAAAGTTCTTTTCTTTTCAAAGAAATTATCGCAGGCATCGCGAAATCTCTGATAAACCCTGTTATTCTGCTTTTTCGGAGCAAACCCTATCGTTCTCCACATCTTCTGAAGAGCAACGACTTTTTCAGCCTTCACATCAAAATCCCTGAAGTTTTTTATCTCAAGGACATTCAGTGCTTCAACCTCCTCGCATATTGCAATCTTGGATTCAAGGTTCTTTCGCTGTTCATCCTTTTGATTCTCAAAATACTCGTGATGCCTTTTATTGATTTGTGAAGTAGCCTCCCTGAACCTTTCCCATATCTCGTTTTTCGATTCCTGCGGAACAGGGCCTATTTCCCGCCACTGGTTATGGTAATCCTGGAGAGCCCTGAAAGCATTTACGGGATTGGGTTCAAGAAGAAGCTCTTCGGCTTTTTCGCACAGCACGATCTTGGATTCAAGGTTCTTTTTCAGGTCAAGGTCCCTTAGTTCCTTGTTAATTTTTATGTAATCATAGAAGATCTCAACATGATGGTGATAGTTCTCCCACAGGTCTTTCAGCGAATTCTGAGGCACTATGCCTATTGCATGCCACTCATTCTGAAGGTATCGGAATTCGTGAAATGTCTTGTTTATTGATTCCTCACGGTTGACAAGCTCTTTTATCTTGTCAATTATATCGTATTTTTTCCTGAGATTCTCGTATTTCTCGGATTCCTGGACCCGGTTATAGTCTGATTTCCTTTCCCGGTATTTCTCCAACAGGTGTTTAACCCTTGCTTCAGACGGATCTACCCATGCGCGGTATTCTTCTATCTTACCGCCTTCTGACAGGAATTTGTTCTTCCTCTCTTCAGACTCCTGCTTAAGCTTCTTGTAGAAGAGTGCCTTGATGCGGTCAATATCGCCGTGTATCTCAGCGGGCGGCCTGTTTTCAATGATCAGGGCAAGAGTATCTACCAGTTCATTCTTTGAATATCCCGAATAGTCAACCGGAGGAAGAATAACATTGTCCATCTCATGGACGCTTTCTTCCCTCAAATCTTCAGCTTCCGACCCTGCTGCATAAGCTTTTCGTGATCTTCGCCTGACTTTTTTAATGACACCCTCCGCACTTTCCTCTTCTTTTCCTGCTTCTTTTTCTGTGTCTTCTTTTTCTTCTGCTTTTTCAGCGTGTGTGGTCTCCTCAGTTCCGGCAGCTTTTTCATCAGCCCCGGATTGTTCTTCACGAACAGAGTCATCCGGATCTTTCTCAATCATAATCAATCCTTTCTTGTTTCAGCCTCTAATCCATTCTTCACCATGGCTCTCCATGGATTTTTCAGACTACGAAAATATTGAAATATTTAATAATACTCTAAAAACTTTAATAATATCTTTGAAAAAAAATGCAGGCCATAGTTTGGACTGCAGATAAAATGATAAATCATCAGACTCTATGAGTACAACAGAAGTTTTGCTAATTGCACTTGCCTTTGCTGCACTGGGATTCAGCCTGTACAAAAAATATATTAAAAAGGATAAGGCCGGATACGGGCAAAAAAGAACAACAGGATCATCATTCTCATCCAGTTCGAAGGATGATGATTATGAGCCATACCAAAAGAATTGATCAGCTGTTTCTGCTTTTAGATGCAAGATGCCTGAACGGATTTATTATCTTCTGAATCAGCCGGAGATCTTCGGTTATGATTTCGGCAGTGCCCTGCATTTTCTGGGTGAAATCGAGTCTCTTCCCGTACAGAGTGGTAAGGCCATCAGGAAGTATTACCTCAATTACATACGCATCGCCTGAAGGAACCAGTGATTTTGATCTGACGATGCCACGTACCATGCCATATTCAAGATAAGGGTACCCGCTTAATTTTATATTTACCATCTGACCTTCTTTCACCTTTCCCGATCTCTGCATCTTCAGGTTTATCCGGCCGATATAATCCCCCGCAGTTTCAGGCACAACAGAAAGAACTGCCTGGTCCGCAGCTACAGACTGGTTTTCACTCCAGTATTCAGTAAATGCAATTTTACCTCTAACAGGTGAAACCAGCAGATAAGCATTTTCCCATATCTTAATCTGAGCCTTAAGGTTATAGAATGTTTCATCAAGCGCGGAAGAGAGTTTCTCCTTTTCTTCCTGCCGCTTTATCCTGTAGTCCTGAAGGAGCTGCCTTTTTTCAGCAAGCTCAATTACCCTTGAAGCATGATCAAGCCTCACTTCCTGAAGCTCGAGCTTTGTCTTAATAAATGCCTGTCTCGATATATCAAGGTCGCTCTGTGAATATACGTTTGTTGAATGAAGCGTTGAGTCGCGTCTGTATTTGTTTTCCTCAATCCGGAGGTTCTGGAAAACAAGCCTTTCCTTCACCTCAATTCTGCGGATATATTCATCGATCCCTGCGATCTCCTCAGAAACAGAGCTTATTTTACTGCCATAAAAATCGTTTTCTACATAGGTCTTGTAGTCAGCAAGGGCTTTAATGAATGATGAATAGTGACCCTGCAGTTCGCCAAGCTCAAAAAACACCTGAAACGGCTCATTCTGAAGTCTTTCCGGCCGCTGAACCGTATCAATAACAGCTTTAAGCTTCTCTATTTCACCGATTGATGCTGCGGTCTCCATCACGGCAAGCAGCTCCCCCGGTGAAACATTTTCACCGTCTTTTACGTATAATCGATTAATACGCCCTGTTATTTTACTTTCCAGCGTTACAGGCGGGTTTACTGTAGTTATCTCTACCGGGGCAGGAATAACATCAGGATATTTGATAAGCCAGGAAAGAACAGCGAGTAGTACCAGGACAGAAAATATCAGCGTTGTCCCCCACCGGACTATCCTGTTCGGCGGATCTGCAATGATCTCCCTCACGGGGTCAGAGTACAATATTTCAGGTTTCCTTTTCTTCATCCTGAGTTTATTTTCCAAGCTCAAGCTGGTTTTTCACCAGGTTAAAATAGGGTCCCCGTTTCTCTATCAGCGTGTCATGGGTTCCTGTTTCTGTTATCCGGCCATTATCCATTACCACGATCTTATCGGCGTTCCTGACAGTGCTTAGCCTGTGTGCCACAATAATGACAGTCTTTCCGCTGAAAAAACCTGCAAGATTCTCCACGATGGCTTTCTCGTTGTTTGCATCGAGTGAGTTGGTTGCTTCATCAAAGATTATGATGTCGGGATCTTTATAAACGACCCTTGCAATAAGCAAGCGCTGCATCTGTCCTTCGCTCAGTCCATGCCCATTCGCTCCTACCTTTGTATTATATCCGAGGGGCAGTGATTCAATGAATCCACGGATGTTGGCGACCTCTGCTGCTCTTACCATTTTATCCTCATCAACATCATCGATTCCCGGTGCGATGTTGGCTGCAATTGTCTCCGGGAAGAGGAATCCGTCCTGCATCACGGCGCCTGTTTTATGCCTCCACACTTTCAGGCTGAGGTTGGCCAGGCGGGTATCACCTATAAGGATATCTCCTGATACCGGCTGGTAAAATCCAAGCAGCAATTTGAGCAGCGTAGTCTTTCCGCTGCCGCTGGTGCCGACAATGGCAGTTGTCCGGCTTTCCTCAATGAAAACGTCTATATCCTTGAGAGCGTAGGGCGAATGAGGTCCCTCATACTGGAATGAGACGTTATTAACAAAAATATCTTTTTTGTCGGGCAGTTTCCTGACCTTGTATTCCGGCTCAGGCTCCTCGTCATTCATTTCGTGAACCTCCGAGAGCCTGTCGAGACTCATTCGGGCATCCTGCGACATTCTGAAAAATGATATCACCTGGCTGACCGGGACATTCATCTGCCCGATAATGAACTGTACTGCCAGCATTGCACCAAGCGTCATATCGCCTTTCAGGACAGCTGTAGCAGCAACGACGGTGATAAGCAGGTTGGTTACCTCGTTCAGGAATGTAGCGCCTGCCGACTGATACTGAATTATGCCAAGTGACCTGATCCTGAGTCCAAACAACGCCGACTGAATCTTTTCCCAGTCCCAGCGCTGGCTTATCTCGCTCTGGGTAAGCTTGATCTCCTGCATGCCATTGACCATGCTTATTAGTTTGTTGCCCGAGACTGACATTTGCTTGAATCTCTGCTGATCTAGTTTCGCCCTTTGCTTCATAAACAGGGAGACCCAGAGCATATACAACACCGAGCCGGCAAGGAAGATTGCAAGTATCCTGATATTGAAGATGGCCAGAACAATGCCGAAGATCACAAGGTTAAAGAATGAGAAGAGTATTGAGAGGCTGGTTGAAGTAAGGAAATCCTCGATCCTTGAGTTGTCTTCAACTCTCTGAAGGATATCTCCCGTAAGCTTGGTGTCAAAAAATGCTATCGGAAGTGACATCAGTTTCTGAAGAAACCCGGATATTATCGCCACGTTGACCCGTGTACCGATATGCAGCAGCAGCCAGCCCCTGATGAATTCGACCGACATCCTGCCAATAACCAGTGAAAGCTGGGCAAAGAGAATCAGGTAAATGAATCCCAGGTCGTTGTTGTTAATCCCAATATCGATTATGGACTGGGTAAGGAACGGTATGACAAGCTGAATGCCGCTGCCTATGAGCAGGCCCAGGATGAGTTGGAAGAAATACCTGTCGTACAGGCGGAAATACCTGAAGAGGAACCTGAAACCCTGCGATCTTTCATTTTCGCTTTCCTTTTCATAAAGCGCAGGAGAAGGTTCCATAATCAGCACAAGCCCTGCCGGTTTGCCGTCAGAGACTGTTGATGCCCAGTTCTTTATGAATTCTTCCCTATCGTATCTGACCAGGCCGAATGCAGGATCAGCTGCCCATACAGTGCCCTTCCTGATCTTATAGACAACAATAAAGTGACGCTGGCGCCAGTGCACAATGCTGGGAAGCGGAACGTTTTCCTCGAGCATTTCAAGGGGAATTTTAACACCAAGCGTTTTAAAACCCAGCGAATCGGCTGCCTCAGACAGCCCGAGAAATGAGACTCCCTCCCGGGTTATAAAGCATTTCCTGCGTATCGTTTCGAGCGAAAAGCTCTTCCTGTAAAAAGCCGACACCATTTTAAGGCAAGCCGGACCGCAATCCATTGCATCAGGCTGTTTTACGAAAGGAAACGGCATATCTTCTCCTGAGGTTTGTTATGCTGAGTAAAGATATTTATATTTTAACAAGAAGATAACTGTGCCTGCCATAAATTCAAAAGACGGTAATGCACCAAATGTATCCTGAGACGGAAATACTATATTTGCCACTACATTCTATCAAGCGGGGATTGTTTAAGAGGGTTTCAGATAAGAATATAATTGAGGGTATAAGGAAGCAGGACGATAAAACCCTTAACTGGCTGTATGATAATTATTCTCAGATGGTCCGGAATTATGTTATGAAGAACAGCGGAACAGTTGAGGATGTATCTGATGTTTTCCAGGACACGATAATCATCTTTTATAAACAAATAAGTGACCAGAAACTTGAACTCACATCCGATCTTAAGGGATACTTTTTCGGAATAGCTAAGAATGTATGGAATTCCTATCTCAGGAAAAAAAGAAAGAGCACGGGACTTGATATTGATCTTCCTGATGAGCTTGCACATGAAGAGTCGGATGAACCTATGTTTGAAAGAATAGTGAGCAGAGCTTTCCAGAAGTTGAACCCTGACAATCAGCTTGTACTGACGCTGTTTGCCGACGGGTGCACATACGAGGAGATAGCCCGGAAAATGAACCTGAAAAGCGAGATATATGCACGCAGGAAGAAGTATCTGAGCAAGGAAGCTCTAATCGAACTGGTAAAAAATGATCAGGAATATCAGGAGTACCTGCGATACAGGAAGTAGGCACCAATGAGGAAAATCCCGGCTAAGCTCAATATAATTATAGTCATCAGTTTACGTGGATAAACTGGTGAATTATCGCCATATACAACGAGCGAGGACCAGAAATTGGGGTGCGACCTGAGCTGGCTCGCATCCCTGAGATATTCTGTCCTTGCTTTTTTCAATGCCCTGCTTTTTGACATTCCTTTCTGAAGCCCATCGTAAAACATCTTCACTATTTCGGTTCCCGACCTGTCTTCTATCTCCCACATTGACATCACCACTGACTGGCTGCCGGAATAGAGGAAACCCCTGGCAAGGCTCAATATCCCTTCTCCTGATGATAAAATGCCTGATCCGGTATTGCAGGAGCTCAGGACAACCATCCTGGCTTTAAGTGGTATTCCGTAAACCTCAAATGTGTTCAGGAATCCGTCCTCCGGATGATCATGGCCCTGCGCAAAGATCATTGCCGATGCCATCGGATTCTGGTCATTCAGCCAGGTATGCATTGCCAGATGGATGATATCGTACTTTTCAGCTTCAGCCTTAAATACAGATTCCTTTGCATCCTCATTGAGGAATAATGTTCCGTTCGAGATTCCGGATACATATTCTGCTTCGATGCGTGCATACGGAAGGTCAAAAAGTATCTGTCTTTCCGCTTCACGCACTGCCGACAGCGAATCCAGATCGATAGCCGTTGTATACATAGGGGCAAATGCTGCCAGCTTCCGCGTTTTTCCATACTCCCTTGCCACAATCTCATTCATGAACGAAGCTGAATAAGTATATGAGATGCTAAAATCATTCATCAGGTAAGGCAAACTGCGGTAAACTATCCCCTCTCCCTGATATGGGGAGGAGAGGAAAGTCTCAAAGGGAAGGTAAGACAGGACATTGTCGGGTGATATTAGAAGCTCATCGGATATGAAGTATTCCTGCACCGGTTCTATGAGAATCCCGTAAAGTTCGTATCCTGTCCTGCTGAAAGCCTCAAACTTGCTCCTGGCGTTTACTGACATGTCGGTACCTGAGAGGAGCGATCTGAATTCACGCAGCTTTCCTGAGAGTGTCGAATCAATCCTCACGGTTTCCAGATGCTCATATTTTCTGTTAACCAGTATTATATAAAGCAGGGAGTCGGACACAACATAATTCAGATAGTTTGTATTCCGCCCCGCTATATGAGGAACATCTTTTATGGATAATACATCAGCAGCATACTTTAAAGTATAATATCCGGGATAATCCCGTTCAAAAGTCATTACCAGTGAATCCCGGGCCCTGACCCTTTCGAGAAGCCGGTTATTCCATTCTGCAATAAGGTTCCTGTCAGGATCAGCCTTTTCACTCTCCCCGGATATCCTTGAATTATAGAAAGCAATATCGCGCTGAAGTGATTTTTCAAGTTCTGCTATACCGGCAGGTATGTGGAAATTCACGGCATTCAGTTCGCGGGTTGCAGAGAGTAATCCCGCAACCTTGCTTTTCTCGGCAAATTCGAATACCTTTTCAAGGAACCGTGTTTCCGCGGTGTTCCTGTAGCAGAGCTCAAAATCGCTGATAGCCAGCAAATATGAATCCCTGTAGCTGCTTCCGAGCACTATCCTGCTTTCATCTTCGCTGATGTTTATTCTTATTTTGTCGATCAGGGATATTATCAATTCAGATGTAACTGCAGCATTTTCAAGTACTTCCTGACTGCCTGATTCTGAGTAGATCTGTTTCAGAATTTCGCGTTTAATCCTGAGCACGCGAACCATTCGCCGGTCGGTTCTCAACTCTTCCAGTTCCGGGTTCTCGTATTTACCCCGGGGTTCTTTCGTATCATATCCATAAAAAACAAGGTTCTGTATCACCGTAAGAGCTTCCTCATGCTGTCCGTCTTTGGACAGGCTGAAGGCGTAACCTGACAGCACCGGTTCGCGAAGAGCGGTTTCTTCTGCATGTCTTTCAATGTAATCAAGACATGGAAGGAACAAACGAATCGAGTTTTTATAATCATGTTTATACTCTGCCATATAAACCGCATAAATATGAAGGGCTTCAATATAAAAACGGGAATCGTATCCGTACACTCTTGCAGATCTTTCGACAAGGTCACTGATCATCTCCTCTCCCTTTGCTATGTGGCCAGAGCGGCCTAGCTCATTCGCAAAATTAATTATCAGGTTGAATGCGAGGAATGAATTGCTCCTGACAGCAAGCTCCATCCCCTTTTCATAGTAATCTTCTTCCCTTGACGTCAAACCAAGGTTTCCGTAGGCCAGTGCCAGGCTGTTTATCAAATTGATATAATTGTTGTCCTTTTCCAGGCTTTCCTTATTGTAAATTGTTTCAGCCTCCTCCAGATAGATCCGGGCTTTTGCATAATCAGCGAGCCTGGAATAGCCCACACCCACGTTAATGTAAAACCTGGTCAGTTCCAAACCTTTCAGTGCATCCTTGTTCTCATTCAGTATTTCCAGTGTTTTACCGGTGTATTCCCTGTGTCTTTTATAATCAGACTGATCCAGCGTGACACCTGCAAGTGTTGAATAGGCTCCTGCAACCTCAGGGCTGAATTCGCCGTACATCTTTTCAGCCACTATTATGTAGCGTAACATGTAATCAGTGATTCCTGAGAAGTCGCCCAGGTAATTGTATGCAACTCCGATATTGAAAACAGCATTTGCATAATGATTATCTGTGATACCCAGATTCTTCTTCAAATCAACACATAGGGTGAGCCAGTCAAGGGCTTCATTATATTTATCGCACAGCAAAAGCGATACACCTATATTATAATAGATCTCAGACAGTGATGAACTGTCGGGCTGAGTAGTTGACAGCGAGTTTTTCAAGCTGTCGGAAAGGGTTTTCAATCCATTGAAATCCTTCGCAAAGAAGAGGGAGCCGATCCTGGAGTTAATTCTGTCAATGGGACGATTTTGCGGCTGGGGCCGATTGAACAATGCATTTGCCGCCGAAGAGTTAAATATTGCCGGAATTAAAAACAACAAACAGAATTTATATATGCATTTCGGCATCATGTCAACGCTGAAATCTGATTCAATGACCAAATCTACTATTTTTTTTTAAAGTTTTTATTTCTCTATATGATTGATAATCAATATATCATGCATTTTGGGAAAAAATATCTGGATTTTTTGTGTCACAAATGCATGGCAACCGGCATGTACAAATGAATTACCCTGAATTATTAATTTTAAAACGAGAATTATGAAAACCCTGGATTTTGAAAAAACAGTTGACATTTTTGCTGAATTTGCTCTCTCAAATGAAGAAATGATTAATGTACGGGGCGGTGATGGTGATATGGTTCCTCCTCCTCCTGTAAAGATTTGACATTTTGAAATATTTACTGCAGGATTCTGCAGTGACACTGCCATGCAAGCCGTGCGGCTGATGGCATTTTGTTACGGGCCATGGAATAGGTCTGTGTGAATAGGTACAGCTTAAGCAGATTATGCATTTAAGCCTATGTATTTGAAATACAATTTGTTATGAAAATATAAAAAATAAATATACAGAAGCATGAAAACAATTGACTTTTCATATTTCATCGAAAGGTTTAATGCCGGTGAAATGAATGAATCTGAAAAGATATGGTTCCGGAAGGAACTTGAAAACAATGAAAAGCTTCGAAATGAAGTTGAATTGAGAAAAATGACGGATATGGTTCTCAGTGATCATGAAGTCATTAAATTGCGCAATAAACTAACTGAAATTGAAAGAATAAGGGCAGCAGAAAAGCCTGTTAGAAACCCGGCCAAACGCATATCTCTCCGGTATGCTGCGGTTATTGCAGGTTTCATCCTGGTTGGCAGCATGGCTCTGTATTTTAACGGCAGGAGCCTTACCACTGATGAGATACTCGACCGGTTCTATAAATCGTATGAAGTAACTACACCTTCAAGGTCTCAACAAGCCATTTTAAATTCTGATTATTCAACGGCGATCGAGTACTTCAATATTCATGATTACAG
>Ga0105099_10000822_pt1 | contig 20634 bp, 21 predicted proteins | sample PPLLak3cmMay2015_2_FD_79138 | JGI IMG/M metagenome (GOLD analysis project Ga0105099, IMG submission 79138) | Freshwater sediment microbial communities from Prairie Pothole Lake near Jamestown, North Dakota, USA - PPLs Lake P8 Core (1) Depth... | ecosystem: Environmental > Aquatic > Freshwater >... | reverse complement strand
TTCTGAGTCAGTATAGTATCCTTCAACACTTCCGACTGCTGTTCAAGAGTCTCTTCTTTAGGCAACCTCAGTATGACGTGATATCCGAACTGGGTCTTGACTGGCTCTGCAGTGAATTCGAACTCGTCCAGCCCGAATGCAGCCTCTTCAAAAGGCTGTACCATCTGGCCTTTGCCGAACTCACCAAGGTCTCCACCATTCTCCTTAGCAGAAGGGTCTATGGATTTCGCCTTCGCTATCTCAGCGAACTTGGATTCAAACTTCTTCAGTGAGACTCCTTTCAGCTGAGTTATTATTGCCTTGGCCTCATCTTCAGTCTCAACAAGGATATGCATAGCACGTATCCTTGAATCGTACAATTCAGAAACCTCAGACCCTGTGACTTTTAGATTCACAAATACCTTCTCTTCAAGAAGCCTGTTTATCGTCAACTGCTTCTTATAGAGATCCTGCAAATATGCCTTTGTTATGTTCTGCTGCGCGAGCCTTGATTCAAGATCGGCTTCACTGACTCCTGCCTTCTCCATCGCAGAACTTATCTCACTAGCGACATCCTCATCAGTCACAACTATACCTGCCTTCTTCGCTTCCTGCAACAGGAGGACTTCATTTATTGTCTGGTTCAGAAGCACAGACTTTGTTATGAATGACTGATACATGGCAGGTATCTTAGAGTACTGATCATCAAGATAAGACATCTTGATAGCTTCACCATTGACAACTGCTGCATCCTTGTCTGAAAGCCTCAACTGACCTGACTTAGAAAGAAGCAACAAGGCACCAACAACAACCGCCACAAGAACGACAAATACCGCCGCTCCAAAGAATAATCTTTTCCGGTTTCGCCCGCTCTTCTTATGGGCCGTAACATTATGTTTTCCGTGACTGTGTCCCTTACGTTCCAAAACAATCCCCTCCTATTTTTGATATTTCAATCATCAGAATCTTTCTGATAATCCTTCAAATATGCATCTAGTGCAAATGAGGTAAAAATAAAAGCCGTAATATATAAAAGTTACCACTGGATTCACCACTGCAGAAAAAAGAATCCATTGTCACCCAGAAGTTATAATAAACCTTTATATTAATTATTAACGGGATATTCAAACATGACCAGAGATATCATAGTTGGGAGACTTGAGTCAGACAGGGAGAAATACGGCAACAAAGGAATCATACTTCTTGGAAAACAATACGTAAAGATGGGCAGGGTCACAAGCCTATCAAACAACATCTACATGGATGTGGCAGGAGCGCACGTCATGTTCATCTGCGGCAAAAGGGGCGGCGGAAAGAGCTACACCATGGGCGGCATCGCAGAAGGCATGGCAGACCTGCCAGATGATGTCAAAAAGAACCTCAGCTTCATATTCTTAGATACGATGGGCGTGTACTGGACAATGAAGTACCCGAACAAGAAAGACGAGGCACTCCTTGACCAATGGGGATTCAAATCAAAAGGACTCGACCTTGTGATCTACACACCAGTAAGCTATTTTGAGAAATACAAGGCAGAAGGCATACCTACAGACAGGCCATTCTCAATAAAACCAGCTGAACTAGATCCAGAAGACTGGTGCAGTGCATTCGACCTGAAACCGAACGAACCTATGGGAATACTGATAGAAAGGACAGTCCACCAGCTAAGAAAGACAGTCGGAGAGTACGACATAGACATGATGATCCAGGCAGTACAGCAAGACGTAAGAAGCGAACAGGTCACAAAAGATGCGCTTGAAAACAGGCTAAGGAGCACAGACTCATGGGGAGTCTTCGACATGAAAGGAACCCCGCTAGGCGAACTTGCCGCACCAGGACAAGTGACTGTGCTTGACGTAAGCTGCTACGCGACAATGCCTGGCGGATGGAAGATAAAATACCTAATAGTAGGACTCGTATCACAGAAACTTTTCATCCAAAGGATGGTAGCAAGAAAGAAAGAAGAGTACGACATGGTACACTCAACAATGGACTACTTCTCAACAGAAGACCTGTCGAAGAAGAAACAGGAGATGCCACTCGTATGGCTCGTTGTAGACGAAGCGCACGAATTCCTGCCTCGCGACCCGAAGGACGCAAATGCAGCCACACAGCCACTGATAACAATCATGAGGGAAGGAAGGCAACCAGGAATCTCGCTCATACTTGCGACCCAGCAGCCAGGGAAGATACATACAGATGTCATGACACAATCAGACATAGTGCTGTCACACAGGATAACTGCAAGGATGGATGTCGAAGCTCTAAGTCTCTTAACGCAGAGCTACATGAGAGAGGGTTTGACACAGGCAGTAGATAATCTACCACGGGTAAAGGGCGCGGGAGTCATATTCGACGATTCCAATGAGAAACTATACCCTATGAGGGTACGACCAAGATTCACATGGCACGGCGGAGAGTCGCCATCGGCAGTGAAAACAGAGAAAAAAGAGTTCTGAACATTCAATTATTTGCGGTAGCAAACAGCATTAACAGAAATAACAACCTATTTCCTGAAAGAATAACAGATTATAGGAAAATAATCCATATTTCTCTTAGAACTTTTTATTAGAAAGAAAAACACATAGTACTGCATGGTCTTCAGCAAAACATTTCCAAGAGAAGTACCAGGAAGCAACAGCCCTAAGTGGGAGGAGATGTTCCTCTCGGCTCAGGAAGAGCGGGAAAGAGAGCAGGTCGCAAGACAAGAGAACCTCTTTCTTGTAAGGCAGTGCATAGCGGATGCGAGGAACATCCTCCGGGATGAGAAGATGATGGACACGCAAAGCCACATCCTAGGCATCGCCACTGCGCTCTTCAACAAGCGGGCAAGCCACGCCGTGCACTACAAGGAAAGCAAGTGCAAGGACAAGTTCCTCAAATATTGGGGAAAATTCAAGCACGGCAAAGGCGAAGAAGGGAAAAAAGAAGTGAAAGAGAAGAAACAGAAGGCTTCCTAAATTATTTTTTTATTTTTTCTTTATATTAATGCCGCGCTCGCAACGATTCTTTAATAGATGTTGTTTGCCCAACTGCGCTGTTTTTCGGAAATTAATTTCGCCGCTCGCTAGGCGGCATTAAATAGAAAGCTTATCTCTTTTTCTTTTTTGGCCTTACCTTCTTCTGTTTAGGGAAAAGTTCAGGAGCGAGCTCGAGCTGCTCTTCAATCGTCGCATTCGTCATGGATATCAATGAAGCTATGAACATCATCGAAAAGACAAAACCCATCGCAAAACCCCAGTCAGTGCTTATGCTGCCATACGCAGTGTATACTGTGATTATAAGAAAACCAAGCATGGACATGAGCATGAAACTGCTCTTCAACGGAGCGACTTTCCACATAATAGCACCTCTTTTTACAAATATTCACCAATAAACTGATGAGACACAATAAAGGGGATGTTTTTAAATAACTTTCGACAGAATTCAGGAGAATTTCACGAAATTGAGCTTATTGACTTTCTTCTTAGCGTCTTCTACGCCCTTCTGGAACTTCAGCATGAATGCTTCCATGATCTTACAGCAGTTCTCCTTGTCTTCGCCACAAAGGAGAGTACCTGCTTTACAGTCATCATAAACCTTCTTCAGTTCAGCATCATCCTCAATAAGGTGCTGCTTGTAGAGCTCAAAGATCATGCATTTCTCAGGTATTCCACCAAGCTTCTTCTGCACTTCAACAGTATCCCTGCCGCCAGTCAGCGCGCGTTTGATCTTCTTCTTGACAGATGCGATGTCTTCAGGAAGCTCAATGCAAGACTCTGGCTTTGACTTGGACATCTTCAGGCTGCCATCAAGAGACTGAGTGTATTTGTGATAGATAGAAGAGGGATTGAAGAACTTCTTCGCTTTTGTCCTATCAACAATATCCCTTGTGAGCCTGATATGGGGATCCTGGTCAATACCTACAGGGATTATTCCCGGCATCCTTTGAGCGATCTGAGGATATAGTATATCTCCGACCTGTGTGACAGCAGACATTATCCTGCCCGGGTCAGCACTGCCGTATATCCCTATGAACTCATTAAGAGTGATCTTCTTTGCGAACTCGTAAGCCAGATGGAGAACCTCCTTGTTCTCTGACTGAAAATAGAATACAGTCTTCTCAGGGTCAAGACCCAGAGCGATGTAAGCAGGGATATGGAATTCCAAAGCCCTTTTCCTGCCTTCCTCAAGTGAGACACCGCGGGCTGCTGCCGCTTCAAGGTCTGCAACAAGAATATACGCCTTACCGCCATGCTCCTGAAAGTAACGGATGTTCTCAACGACCATCTTGTTGCCGAAATGAATCCTGTCCCCGCTGGGCATTATGCCTGACAATACATAGAAAGGTTTCTTCTGAGCTATCCTATCCGCAATGACTTTCAGGTCGCGTCCGGAAAACACAACTCCACGGCGCATGAGCCTGTTAGGTTCAGGAAACATATCTGGATTGAAATCCTCAAGACCGAAGTCCTTGACTATCTTAGAATAATCTTCAGGAAGTTCAGCGCCATACGGGTCGATTGTCTTAACCATAAAAACAAGAAACAGGGTTTATATTATTTAAATTTAACTTAATGATACGGCATCAGCACCGCCACAGCCGCTCGCTTCTAGGGGGTGCTGAATGTTTATCTCGAGTACATTTAATCGTAAGTGGTGTTGGTAAGCTCGCCAGGGCGGTGGCGGTGCTTGAGTTCAGACTCAGCTAAGCCACTTCTGGACGACTTTCAACGCCGCATCCCTTGTCTTAGGGAATGATGCCAATGTTATCTTTATGTGGAAGCAGTTGCCGCAGTCTGTTATCCAGAAAGCGTCCTCCTCCAATAGCTTTGCCTTGTCAAGTCGGATGAAGAAATTGAATTCTGAATCAAGCCTTGTATCTGCCTGCATTATCAAGAGCGAACGCTGCTCTTTAGCGAGCCTTTCCTTAAGCGATGCAAGGAACTTAGAGGTGTGCTTCTCTTTTGAGAGCAGTATCTCAAGTATAGTTATCTTACGCTCATTGAAACCTTCAGCAACTGTAGAATCCAAAGACAGCTTCTCTTTCCCAAGATCGAACGGAAAGAGTGAAAGAAGTTTCGACTTCACTTTCTCTTCATCCTCTCCCTCATAACAGAATACACTAAGCTTGACATTATGCGCTAGCTTCATGTGTCCTGGGAAAAACGAATGATTTAAATAAGTTTATGAAAACTGTCAGAGGCATGAAACATTCGTTGGCAATAACACTCATACTTGTCGCTGTCTTCTTCCTATCCCAAATCGTGGGCCTTTCAATACTAAGCCAGAGCATAGAGCAAAAACAGGTCAGCGAGACAGGAGAAATCAATGTCACGTACACAAACCTGCCTCTAGGCATGGAAAGACCTAATTTTGACAAGACACAACCGATACAGATAGTGGTGTTCATAGTCGTCGCGATACTGGTCGGAACAACACTCGTATTGATACTTCGTAAGTTTCGGGCATTCAAGACCTGGAAATTCTGGTTCTTCATGTCTGTATCAATATGCCTTATGGTCGCATTCTATTCCCTCATCAAAAAGCTCGTGCCGTTCGAATATAGCGGAATAGCAGCAGTATCTTTGGGAGCCATTGTCGCATTCCTGAAAGTATACAAGCAGAATGTGATTGTCCAGAACCTTAGCGAGGTATTCGTCTATGGAGGGCTGGCAGTCATATTTGTCCCTATACTAAATATATATGCAGTCACGCTGCTACTCCTAACAATATCAGTATATGATATGATAGCGGTCTGGCAGAGCAAGCACATGGTGAAACTCGCAAAATTCCAGACAGAATCAAAGGTCTTCGCAGGACTCATGATACCCTATGCGATGCCAAAAAAAGAGATTGAAGAACAAAAGATAGTGCATACGGGAAAGAAGGTAGAGACAGAAGAGGTGAAAAGCGCAATACTTGGCGGAGGAGACATAGGATTTCCATTGCTATTTGCAGGCGTGCTCATGGAACATTTCGGATTCCTCAAAGTACTTATCGTACCAGTTGTCGTTTCTATAGGACTGTTCCTGCTTCTCTATTTCGCAAAGAAAGACAGGTTCTACCCGGCGATGCCATTCATAACCGTGGCATGCTTTGTGGGGTATGGAATACTTTGGCTGATTTAGAAAACACGTAGCTTATTGCAGCGCCTACGCTACGACGCTCGCATCATTGTCTAACCATATAGCTTACCGAGTTTAGTTTGAATCGAAGTTTCTTTCCGAAGGCTCGCAGGTCGGTAGCGATGGCGCTGCTGGATGAATAAGAATCAATTCTTCCTTTCTAACTTCTGAAGCTTGTCAGACATGTTGTGGGCCCAGCTTATTCCTTTCAGGCTCACAGTTATCTTATTGCTCTCCTCGAGATAGGCAAGGATCTGCATCAATGTATTATGATTGACTTTCTTTGGGAGCTTGTTCTTGAGTTCAGGTATAGAGAGGAAAGAACCTTCATTGTCTTCCAGAACTGCCTCGACCATCATTATGGTATTTAGTGTCGGGGAGTGCAGATTCTTTGATGCGTCATCTTTCGTCATGTGAAAATCACCAAATGTTACATTCCTGTAATTTATGTGCATATTTAAAGGTTGTGGGGGGTTTTGGGATGTTGCATCGCAGAGCCGCGTGAAGGCTTCGGCGTCGGATGATTTCTTCGTATCTGACTTTCCCGTAGGGAGCAACCCCTTGTCAGAATAGATTAATTTACCGAAACGCCTGCGCAGACTCACGGCGGCGCTGCTATATGCTATTGTCCTTGGGCAAACATTTAAAAGTCAGCTTTTGTTTGAGATGCGTGGGCAGGCTAGGCCGGGAGGTTAGTCGTCTCCTGTGACCATCAACCGACTTCAGGTGGGGCCGAAGCCTGGAGAGAGGCATCTCTTCGGGCTTAAAGGTCTTGGCTAGGCCAATGATACTCTGTCCTTGTGGATCGGCTTCAAAGGGAATCGGGTCAGGCTGGGAACAGAGCAGCCCTAACCATTCTGGCTGGTGCTATAAGGGTAGCGGGGTTGAGAAGCAGTCAAGATTAAACCTTTAGGTTCGAGGTATGTCCATCTTTGGGCACGCCTGCCTACTTTTATTTTTCTTATTTTTCAAAAGGAGTGACACGGTCGCTTTTCGGTAAATATCGAAAATATTACGTTCATTTATAAATAAAACTTTATAATTTATAAAAAATTGGCCAAAAATGACGAAAGATTTATATAGTAGTTATTACATAGTATTCGGTTAACATGCTCTTTAGCGAAATGACTGGACAATGGAAACATAACAGTAACGTAGACGTTTCGCTATTTGGAGATGTCTTCAATAATACAACAATTTACCCAATTATGCGCTAACAAGGCTCCTGGTCAAAAGACAAGGACTTTGTTGCGCTGGACATCTAACTTCTAGCAAGAACAAAAGTCCTTGATTGACCTACGAACCGATAACAAAGACCAAAAAAGAACGGTAACATCCAGGTGTCGAGAGAAATGAAGGAGAACCCCCAAGGATTAGAACGTAAGTTGAGACGAGAACGAAGCGACAGTGTCGTAAGCAACACAAATGCGCTCAGGACTGGTCAGCTGATGGACCTGATAGAACAGGCCAACTCTAAGCTGAACTTCCTCCTGCCTGACAGGAGAATCGTCCTTGTCGAGAGGAACCATGACCATCTAGAAGAGATGATGGCCAAAGTATTGGGAAGACTTACGCCCAATTACGTACACACCAGCCTTGACCACCACATGCAGCACTATGTCGTTCATGATGGAAAGATAGACGTGTACACCAATCTAGATGCTGCTTCTCCGATAGTGAAGGTGAAAGCAAGAGTCAAACATCCTGACAGCATAGCAGAGAAAGTACCAAGGAAAGCAGAATATTTCGGAAGGATATCCGAATACCATGATAAGTCAAAACTCATGGTTGGAGATGTACTTGGCTTTGAAGTCGTCGTCAGAGACCAGAAAGATGTGGAAGCAGTCAAGAAAAATGTCCTTGCTCTGCCTTTCTTCAGGCTAGAACACGAAGAATCGCACAGGAAGAGCAATGGCTACACTTCAGACCACCTGAACCTGAAATATGAGAATGGAAACCAGGCGATGAGAGGCCTCGAAGTAGAAGTCCAGGTGACTGACCTCAAGAGCCACACCAACAGCTTATACAACCCTGAACAGGATCATGACACTGCATACGCACAGGATAAACTGATGAGCAGACATAATCTTGATGGACAGCTGATAATAGTCGGCAATGCAGTAAAGATACCTAAAAACCTGGCGGCACACCTTACTGATGAATTAGTCATATCAGAAGTGCCTAACGTCATACAGCCATATACCTTAGTATTGCCAAGGTACCTTTAGAAATCTTTATTATAACATCTTTTTTCTTTATTTTTTATGCAACTCAGCGATGAACAGAAGAAGATGATAGAACAGCAGAAAGAGCAATGCATATTCTGCCAGATAATAGCAGGAAAGATACCATCCAGAAAGGTCTATGAAGACAAGCTATTGATAGGTATCCTTGACATAAACCCTGCTTCTCAAGGACATGTACTTTTCATGCCTAAGGAGCACTACCCTATAACACCCCTCATCCCTCCCGAGACATTCAAACAACTAGCAATAAAGACCCGGGAAGTCGACAAGTGCATAAAAGAGGCGCTGCTATGCAAAGAGACTACCATATTCATAGCGAACGGAGTCGCTGCAGGACAGCAGAGCAACCATTTCATGCTACACATAATCCCACGCGAGTCAAGGGATGAATTGCAGATGCTCAACATAGACGGGAAGAAAGCGCCTGAAAAAGACATAGAAGAGACAATCGAGAAGCTCAGGAAAAACCTCAATGCAACGCTCTCCAGAAACCTGCAGAGCAAAACAACTGGCGAGAAGGTCACAAAAGACCAGCTCCTGCAGATAATAGACTCTAACGTGCAATTGAAGGATGCTATACTCAACAAGAAAGAGCAGTTCAAGAAGATAGTTGTCCAGAACCCGCAACTGAACAGCCTTTTTGCAGATTTTGACATAGATGAAATATCAAAAGAGGTCAAGAACAGGCAGAAACCAAAATCCCTGAAACTTGAGGGGGCACTCAAGTAAAATGGCCGACTGCAAATACTGTGAGATAATAGAGAAGAAAAAGAACATCGTCTACGAAGATGACGAGATGGCAGTAGCCGTACCCGAGAAAACAATAACAAAAGGACATCTCATAGTAATACCAAAAAAGCATCACAAGACATTCCAAAAAACAGAAGATGAAGAGACAGCTAAACTCTTCCTTACAGCGAGCTTTGCGGCGTCTTCTCTATTTGAAACAATGGCAGCAGAAGGCACGAACATAACCATGAACACAGGCAGCCTCATAAAAGAAGAAGGCCATTTCCATATAGATGTCATAGCCAGGAAGAGCGATGACAACCTAAACCTAATGTGGAAACCGACCCAGAGGCCAGAAGAGGAGATGGACTCTACGAAGAGCAAGATAAAAGACAGGTGCGACCTCATAGGGCTCAAGAAATCCAAGGAAGTCATTGACCTAGACAAGAAACAGATAGAAAAGATAGGTGGAAAAGAGGAGCCTGGAAAAACAGACATAAAAGAAGAAAAGAAAGATAAAAAGGAAGATAAGAAAGAAGAAAAGCCAAAAGATGCAAAAGAAGAGAAAAAAGAAAAAGGCGAAGAGAGCTATCTTGTGAGGCAACTGAGAAGGATGCCGTGAATTATCGCAAAAAGATTAAAAATCATTTTACAGACTGTTCAATATACCTGTTTCGGGACAAACTCCTTCTGAAAATATGCAAGTATAGATTGGTCAGTCATGCATGCTACGACATCTATTGTCTTAAACGCAGCTTCCTTCTGGTCAAGACTACCGAAACGATTTTCCATCACGTGCTCGAATACTAGTTTTATAAGATTCTTGGCTTTCTTGAACTCTACCTCCAAAAGACCGCTGCCATAGACATCCTTATACATGAATCTCCTGATGCCTTCGAATGCATCAAAGTATGGACCGTCAAGAGTTATCTCACCTGCCTTGATGCTTGACTCGACAACAGCACGATTCAAAGAACCTATCCATTTAGACTTACGGGGGCCTAATAGCTTAAGCTCTGCCTGAGGTATATTCACCTCTTTTATCATATTGACGCGCAAAGCATCATCAAGGTCGCTACATGTATAAGCTATCTTATCAGCAAGACGAACAACCCTGCCTTCAGGAGTTATGGGAAGATCCGCAATCTTATCAAGCCCTGAAGCTCCAAGAGAATGCTTCAAGATACCATCACGGACCTCTTCTGTCAGATTAAGACCTTCACCATTCTTCTCAATCCTATCAACAATATCAAGACCATACCGGGCATGATGGAATTGATAGCCCTTATCTCCTGTAAGCTCTCTCATTATCCTTGTTAATGCAGACTCTCCAGCATGACCGAACGGAGTGTGACCGAGGTCATGACCGCGCGCGATGGCTTCTGCCAATGTACGGTTCAAACCTAAGTGAGAACATATCCCGCAAGCGACCTTATACACCTCTTCAGTATGAGTCATCCTGGTCGTAAGATGCTGTTCTGTAGGGCTCAAGACTACCTGGGTCTTGTTCCTCAGACGCCTGTACGCTTTAGAATATATTATCCTATCAACATCCCTTTCAAAACAGGTACGCCACTCTGTATCACGCTCCTCTTTTGCACGTCCGCGAGATGAAGAAGAAAGCGTATACGCATCCGAAAGAAGACCTGAATCGATCAACCTGATTTCCGCCTCTTCCTTCTGCTTCCTAGTGATTAACTTAAGCCCCATGTCAAACCCCCCCCTCAAAAATTAAATGATGAAAAACAGATACTCAAAAATCATTCAACAATTATAGCAGGCTTGCCCGGCAAAGCATTCTTAGCCTTGGCATCCTTACTTGATTCGGCAGCGACAATCTCGATCTTTGCGCTGAATTCCTTCTCAAACTCGCCTTTTCCTGACACAAGAGCTTCAAGCTCCTCTTCCTGCGAAGTGACGATGTCAGGTATCTTCGACCTGTCCTTGACCAATCTTGGCACAAGCTTTGAAATTTCAGTGCCGTGCTTCTGGTCCATAGTGGCCCTTATGAGTTCGCCAACATTATATGTCTTTGTCAGCTCTACTTTCAGCTTCTTCACGAAATCATACTGCCATTTCTCTGATATGATGATTGTTATCTTATTTGGCTTCTCGATCTTTACTAGCTTAAGTATGTCATGGACATCATTCAATGTCGATTTTACAGTCGCTTCAGCAGCCTCGGCCTTCAGGTCTATCTTCTTCTCATCAGCTTTCGGCCATCTCTCTAACGAAACAAAAGGCTTGTTACCGATCATCTCCCAGAACTCCTCTGCAAGATGAGGACATATAGGAGACAATGCCCGTGTGAAAACTTCAAGGTCCTTCTTGCTACACCCTGATTCTAAAGATGCGAACATGTCTTTCAGCTTTATCACAGCAAGGTTATACCTAAGATTCTCAATATCATCATCGTATTCTTTCAGGAGCCTGTTGAACTTGCTCTCATTAAGCTTGCTCATCTTCCCTGGCTTCCAGGACTCGACAAAACTTACAACCCTGTTGATAAACCTCAGGCTGCCATTTATGCCTTCATCGCTCCACTCAAGATCCTTATCAGGAGAAGCGATGGAAACCAGGAACAGCCTTGCAGTATCGATACCATGGGTCTTACTTATCTCTTCAGGCAAGACAACATTGCCTTTTGACTTTGACATGACAACGCCTTCCTTGTGAAGCATGCCCTGGTTGAAGAGTTTTGTAAAAGGCTCATCAAGAGCTATGAATCCGAAATCACGCAGTGCTTTAACGAAGAACCTGGCGTATATGAGATGCATGCAGGCATGCTCTGCTCCACCTATGTAGAGATCAACAGGAAGCCAGTGCTCTGCCTTTTTCTTATCAAAAGGAATCTTAGAGTTCTTGCTATCAGTGTACCTAAGGAAGTACCAGCTGCTATCAAAGAATGTATCCATAGTATCTGTCTCGCGCCTTCCATCTTTGCCGCACTTCGGGCACTTGACTTTCAGGAAGTCCTTATTTGTAGCAAGAGGATTGCCTTCGCCGAATTTGACATCCAGAGGAAGCGTTACAGGAAGGTCTTTTTCAGGTACGGGGACAATACCACACTTGTCACAATAAATTATCGGGATGGGAGTCCCCCAATACCTCTGCCTAGAGATCAACCAATCCTTGAGCTTGTAGTTTATGGTCTTCTTGCCGAAGCCTTTCTTTTCAGCATATTTGGTAATGTCTGACATCGCATCGGAGTTGTCCATGCCATCAAAATCGCCCGAATTCACAAGCACACCTTTATCGACAAATGCGCGGCTCATCTTATCTGCTTTAAGTTCCCAATCTGAAGGAGATATCACGACCTTTATCGGAAGATTGTACTTCTTTGCAAATTCGAAATCACGCTGGTCGTGGGCAGGGACAGCCATCACAGCTCCAGTACCATAATCATAAAGGGCATAATCTGCAACCCACAGAGGACACTTCTCGCCATTGAATGGATTTATGAAATACTTGCCAAGGAACATGCCGTTCTTAGGCTTGCCTTCAGCAGTCCTATCAATCACTGAGACCTTCTTTACACTCTCAACAAAATCCTTGACTGGTTTTTCGTACTTGGTGCCTGCTGTAAGCTCCTTGATTATCGGATGCTCTGCAGCTATGACAAGATAACTTATGCCATATACTGTGTCAGGCCTTGTTGTGAAAGTAGAAATCGTCTTCTTAGCATCTGAACCATCTTCGTTCACGATCTTGAAAGTCAAAAGAGTGCCTTCGCTCCTGCCGATCCAATTCTCCTGCATCATCTTTATGCGCTTAGGCCAATCAAGCTTCTCGATATCCCGCAGAAGCTCATCAGCATAATCAGTAGTCCTGATGAACCACTGCTCAAGGCTCTTAGGTTCTACAGGAGTATCCTCATGTCTCCAGCAGTTGCCGCCATGGACCTGTTCATTAGCAAGTACTGTGTTGCACTTCGGACACCAGTTCACGCTCGCCTCTTTCCTATAGACAAGCCCTTTTTCCATGAACTTCAGGAAGAAATACTGGTTCCAGCGATAGTATTCAGGAACACAGGTCTTGACAAGCCTATCCCAATCATAGCTAAGCCCGAGCTCCTTCTGCTGGCGTATGAAGTTTGATATTGATTTCTCAGTATAATCCTTAGGATGGACTGAGGCTTTTATTGCAGCATTCTCTGCAGGAAGCCCGAAAGCATCATAGCCCATAGGATAAAGGACATTAAATCCATTCATCCTCTTGAAACGGGCATAGATATCTCCGATAGTGTAATTGAAAGCATGACCCATATGAAGGCCAGAACCAGAAGGATACGGAAACATCTCAAGGCAATAGAACTTCTTCTTTTTAGGATCCTCACTTACCTTAAAGACACCTTTATCTTCCCATTTTTCTTGCCATTTCTTCTGCACTGAATCAAAGTCCATGTTAACCTTTCCTAAAAAACCGGTCTCTTATATAATTTTTTAAGTCAAATTACTGAAAAGTGCCATAAAATGATCACTGAAGCTTCTGCTGAGAATCAGTGCTTATCAATATCTGCCTCTCATCAATCTCTGCATAGTTGATACGCCCTTTCAACTTGAGCTCTTTTAGGTAAGCGAAGAAAGATGTCCTTCCACAGAGCTGTTTTTCATTCACCACAATCTCTTCTATCTCCTTTGTAGAATACTTATTCTCACTTATGAGGTCCATTATGTATTTCAGCACGTAACCCCGTCTGTTAGGCATGACCCTTGAAAGGATGTGCCTTTGGAAACTTGCACCATTCAAGGCAACCTGTGGAATGATTGGCTGAGGAACACTCACCAGTTCTACAGGCCGTGAAACAGCCACTTCTGGCCTTAAACTCTCACTTTTGGCTAAAGTATGAGCGTTTTTGGCTAAATTTTTGGTATTTTCAAGCTCTTTTTTAGTAGAATCGAGGTCATTTTTAACTGTAGAAAGGGTAGACTTAAGCTCATTATTCTCGGTTTTAATGCCATTTAGAAGCTCTGAGAGCCTAGTTTGTGTATCTGCCCAGTGTTTCTGGGTATTCAGGATATCTTGCTTTAAATCGTCTTCTTTCCTCTTCTGCTGCTCAATATGTGTGGAAAAGTAGGTTATCCATGCTTTAAGCTTAGAAAGTTCACTCTCAGAGAGATCCTTATGCTGCCTAAGCTGGTTATGGACCTCATTCCGGAGTTCATTCTTGTGTGTCAAGATAGCGTTAGAAAGCTCCTTATGGCTGTTTTCTAGGCTTTCAGCCACGTGGGCGGTCTTAGAATGATTAACTGCCAGCTCCCTATGGGAAGTATGTAATTTCTGGTGATTTTCGTCCATTCTTGTATATTTTTGTGACAAGTATGTGTGTGAATCTGACAACTTCTGGGCGTGCCTGTTCAGGTACTCAATCCACTGATAAACCCTTTCCAGATCCCGTCTATTTGAGTCAATCTTATGGTTGACCTCTGAAATATCACTTTTTATCTGGCCAAAGGCGTGAGCAAGCTGCTCTGAGAATGTAGCGAACCTATTTTCGATTTCCCTCTTTTTTATCCCTTTGAAAATTGCAAAAACCATGTGAAAACCACCCTTCAAAACATACCGATAGATGACCAAGAATATAAAACTTTCTTTTTAGTTCGTGTTCAGTACGCACTGAACCCGAACTTCATGAACCCTCAAAAAACAGGTTTTTGCGGCCTAGAATAGCAAAAAATAGGTTCGAACTGAACTTGAACCTGAACTGAATTCACGTCGGAGTCCGCACTGAACCTGAACATGAATGCCCTGTTTTCTCGTCGAGAAGCGATTTTTGACAGATAAAATACAAGTACGAATACGAATCAAGTACGAACTGAACTGAACCTGTTTAAAACAGCTATAACGCGCGAATTCGGCCGAACTGGCGTTTTTCGAACTTGGTCCGAACGGGGTTCGGAGATTTGAAAAAAATCAAAAAATAATAAAAAAATGAAAATCAAGAGATCATAAAAAATCGATATGAAAATAAACTCTAAAAGATATTTTATGAACGTTATTTTGCAATAATTTCAATATAATATATATTTTAAAAAAGAATCTGAGTTTTAGAAAAACAGGATGTCAAAAAAAGATGATCCAAAGGAAAAATGGCCAAAAAGTAAGGATTTGAAAAAGACTATAGATGGGTGGTAGTTTTAGCAGTAGTACATCCATAATATGACCGGTTTTAGAAAAAGGTATTAAAATGCCAAAAAAGACTAGCAATGGCCAGTAAAGTGAGGGGTTATATTGCTTGAATAGGGGAGAAGAATGAAGTGGTAAAAACAAGATAATACTTAGTGGATCATCACTAAACAGCCTAAAAACCCTTAAAATAGCCTATAAACTGGTTGCTTTGCCCAGCCAATAGTGGATGTCTAATGTATAACTGGCTTAAGATGCAGCGCTAGGGTAAAAGTCGCTTAGTGGCTATTGAAAACCCAAGATTGGGAGCATAATATGAGCCAAAATGAATCAAAAAATGGCATAAATACCTAAAAGTGATGATTCTAAGCAATATAGAACCCATAAAACAAGGTAGAATAAGCAAAAAGCACCTATTAATAGAGTATATGCGTATCAAATATTAACATGAATGTACTAAACTTGATAAAAAGTTATAGTCAGGACTATAGCTATTTGATGAATATCCGGGCTATAAAGCCAATATGACTTAAGAAGGAAAATAAATCGGCCTGTGTAGCCTAAAATGATAGAAAAGTGATAATAAAAAAGAAAAAAATGTTAAAATTAGAACTTCTTGAACTGTGATGCTATGTCTATAAGCTCTACATGGCCCATTATCTGCTGCCTGCAGCAGTATCTGTCAAGGCCTAGATCATCCATAACCTTTTTCATGGGCTCTCCTTTGGCGACTCTTGCCTGGAAATCCTCCCACAAGTGGGCTATTGGCTTACCGCAGCTCCAGCATCTTATTGGAATTATCATGTGTTTTCACCTGAATATCATCTAAATCATGAAAAAGTGAGCAAAAGCGTGATTTATCTGACAGTCACCTATTCATCTGTAGGATTTCTGCCTTGCAGCTCTAGCCCTTGAATCGTTAGGCTTACGCTGTTCCTTGAACCTTGTATCTGCAACAAGGAATGACCTATCATAATCAAGAAGCAGCCTTCTTACCTTCTCGCCACCGAACTCGGCTAATGCCTTGCCCATGGCCTGCCTTACTGCATCGACCTGTGACATCACACCGCCACCAGCGACCTTAGCAGTCATATCGACCTTAGATGCGAGATCCCCTACTAATATAAGTGGTTCCTGGAGACGCATCTTAGCGAGCCTTGGTTCATAAGTATCAAGAAGCTTTCCATTTACCCTGATCAGTCCTGTACCTGGTGAAAGAGTGAGCCTTGCTATAGACTTCTTCCTTTTTCCTGATGTCTGTATATCTTTAGATTTACTCAATCTTACCACCTATGAAATTAGTAATTTTTGCTAGTGAAACATAATTTATGGATAGCTTTGAAGCATCTGCTTCCTTGAAGCTTGTGGCTTTCTTGTCCTTGAACTTTTCAGGGACGCCATTCCAGCACATTATGCTCTTGAAAGCAGCTTCTCCCCTGGCCTTCTTGTAAGGCAACATGTCCCTTATCATCCTCTTAAGGAGCATGTCTGGAGACTTAGTATAGTGAGGACCCTTTGCCCAGGTTCCCCTGATTACCTTCTTCTGGAATTGAGCAAGAACCAGCTTCTTCCTTCCGGATATGACTGCATTCTCTGAGTTGATTATGTCTATCTTCTCTCCAAGAAGCGCCTGCTTAGCTACTATTGAAGCCATCCTTCCTATTATTTGGTTTGTTGCGTCGATTAACATTTTAGCCTATTATCCTTATATCGGATGTCTTTGGTTTTTTCTTGATCAGATCGCTTATTGAAAGCAGATTGCAGTTCTGTTTCTTAAGCTTATCAACTGCCCCTCCTGAAAAAGAGAAAGCAGCTATAGTCAATGAGTGATCCAAGAATCCTGAACCGAGAACCTTGCCTGGAATGACAATTGTCTCCTTGTCTTTGGTGAACCTGTTTATCCTTGAGAGATTTACTGCACGCCTGTTCCTTGTGGGTCTCTCTAGGTCTGTCGCGAGCCTCTTCCATAATGGAGCCGAGTCTTCAATCGACTTCTTCTTCAGTTCTGCAATCAGAGTTATGAGCTGCAGATTTGATGGACCTGTTCTTTTCATTTTGGTTTTCTTCTAGTTTTTTATGATTTGTTGATGAAACGATTATGATGCGGGGGAAGGGGTTTGAACCCTCGTAAGCACTAAGCTATACGGCCCTCAACCGTACCCGTCAGATCTGTTGAAATGCAATCATTCACAACAATTGACCACTCCGGCACCCCCGCATGTTAGCGGGACTCACTGGACTAGCTTTACTACCTCATCACACTTTTTCTGCATTATATCCACTGCTGTGGTCACGATGTCCTTAGGACTCAACTGTCCCCAAGACTCGACAGTGAACACAAAATCAGTGTTTGATTCATTGAGCTTTATGTGTTGAGAGTCAACATCTGTGCATGCACCGCACAAGTGGCACTTCAAAAGATTATCCTTGTTTATGGACAATTCCTTGTTCTTGACTGAGTAAACATCAACAGGACATGAATCTGCAACCGCGTTCGGATTCTCGACTCCTTTCTTCACTTCAATCTCTGGCTTTGACTTGTAGTATGCAAGGCCTGGAGACCATTTCGCGTGCTCTTTTCCTCTGCCAAGGACTGCTGTGACTTCTAATTCAAGCGCTTGGCTCTTTATGAGCTTGACAATCGGCATCTTATCATGGACAGGGACGACTTTCGGGTCCTTTGATTTCAATTCTGAAGCATAAACAAAGCCTGGCCCTTTACCTTTCAGAGATAATTGGAGCTGGCATTTTGAGCATCCTTCACCTTTGCAGGTGCATTCTTCTGGAAGATTGTAAGCAGTAAGATCAGTCGTCAATGGGATCAGGCCCAACCTGTGAGCTATCATCTCATCATACAGCACTGAACTGTTCTTCCTCATCTCAACGTCTTCAATCGCCATAGTAGGAACTTCATCGATTATCGTCTTCCTAAGCATGTTCGCAAATGCAGGTGAAGTGCCCTTTATGACAAAAGACAACCTGTTATGCTTCTTATCCTGCTCTAGGAATTCGACTTCCATTTTTTAGACTCTCCTTCCTCTTCTGCCGCCTTTCTTCCTGCAGCCATCATGAGGTACTGGAGTGACATCCTGGATGACACCAATCTTCAATCCCATCCTTGACAAGGCTCTGACTGCTGCCTGAGCTCCTGGTCCTGGTGAATTAGGACCGCCATGTCCTCCTGGTGCCCTGATATTGACATGTATACCGGTTATTCCCCTCTCTATTGCGAGTTCTGCTGCCCGTTTAGCAGCCATCATCGCGGCAGTAGGAGATGACTCCATCCTGTCTGCTTTCACAACCTGTCCACCAGAGCATCTTGCGATAGACTCTGTACCCGTTATATCAGTAATGTGTATTATAGTATTGTTAAATGATGAAAATATGTGGCAAAGCCCCCATCTTATCTGCCTCCTGTCTGCATACTGTTGTCTTGGAGGAGCACTACCTGCTCTCTGAGTAGATTCAGGAGTCTGCTCCTTCACCTGTTCATTCGCTTCTTTTGCTTCTGGAGCAGCAGCGGTTTTAGTAGTATCTTCGGCCATTTTCAATTCCCTTTCTTCTCTGGTTTCTTCTTGTCGAATCTTCTGGGCCTTTCCTTTCTCTTGTCATCCTTCTTGAACCCTTTGTTGAATCCGCCTTGTCTCTTGTCAAATTCTTTAGGTTTCTCTTCCTTCTTGCCATCCTTATCTTCCACTGCCCTCATCTCTTTAGATTTCTTGGCAGCTGCCCTTTCAGGATGTTCTGGATTTGATAAATTTGAATTTGTCTTGAATGATACCTGATTCTCTTCACTCAAAGGAACAAGATAGCCTGGAGAAGTCAATACTTTGCCATTGACGCATATGTGACCGTGTGTTATGAACTGCCTTGACTGCTTTGCAGAATTTGCAAGACCTTTCTTGTAGACCATTGTCTGCAGCCTTCTTTCCAATATATCCCGCAGTGAGATTGAAAGACATTTGTCGAGATCATCTTCTGCCTTGAGGAAACCATACCTCTTGAGCCTTGTAAGAAGCAATGTCTTCTCTGTCTCTGCCTGAGGACCTGAAAGCGTGACCAGTTTCTTTGCCTGAGCAGCAGAGGTCCTAAGTAAAGACTTCAGCTTCCAAATCTCTTTTCTGTTCTTGAAGCCGTACTCTTCTACAAGCTCCTTCTCTTCCTCAATCCTCTCTCGTTTCCAAGGATGATCTGGAGTCTGGTACTTCTTTCTTGTTTTCTTTGGATCTCCCATTTTAGCTTAATCACTTCTTGCCTTTTTTATCTGCTGATTTGGCTGCTGGAGCTGCTGGAGCTCCGGCTTTCTTCCTCTGGACACCAAGAGTCGACTTCTTATTCCTTTTATTCCTAAAGTTGCTCTTAGTACTCTGGCCTCTAACTGGCTGGCCAATCATGTGCCTGACGCCCTTATAGCATCTTATCTTCTTCATGAGTTTGATATCATTATCGATAGCCACTTTAAGGTCTGTGCCGATATTGTGCATGTCTTTTCCTGTCTCGACATCTTTTCTCCTGTTAAGAAGCCATGTCGGAAGACCATATTTCAGGGGATCATTCAAGACGTCCTCTATCTTCCTGACCTCATCTACGGTCATCTCACCAGTGATCCTTTTCATGTCGATCCCTGATGCTATGCATACTGCGTGTGATATCATGAAACTCACGCCATTTATTTTTCTTATAGCGCTGAACAATTGTTTAGAACCATCGAGGTCAGTGTCAGCTATCCTGACAATGTGCCTGAAATCCTTCTTCGGTTGATTTATTTCTGCCATTTTAGTTGAAATCGTTCTAAATTGTCTTTTTTTGAGTAAATAGGCTTCAGAAGGCGGTATTTATCAGTTTTAACTGATTAAAACCCTAAACGCGCCCAAAAAGCCTTTGAACTCGGGTTTGGATATAATTAAATTGAACTTTGAGTCATATATAAAAGTATTGAAAATCACGTAAATACATAAAAAGATCAGTTGAAAAAATCAAAAATATAAAAGGGCGGTAACCGAGAATTTCAGGCTTTTACGGCTTATGAGCCATAAATTAGCATTTTGAACTCGGACATAAGGATGACCGCGCGTAAAAGGCTCCACAGTCCTTTGTGCTGCCAGGTTACACCATTACCGCCATCTGCATTTCCGGGTTGTAAGAATACTGCTTATAAATGTTTTGATGATGACAGTTTTATCAGGAAAATAAGATATCATGACGCCTGAGGCGGCAATTTATGTTTTCTCTCAGCCCAGATATCCCTCATCTTATAGAAAAAATAAGGTGCGCTGAAACATACAAGATATACGACACTCAATATGACCGCATTGTGAGGATTCGGGTTCTTTATTATATCATTGAAACGGTTAGCGACATTGACCATGACGTATGTAGTTATGAGTGCCAGAGCAGGGATGAATGCTCCTGCCATTATGTGATGACGCTGATCGACATGCTCGATG
>Ga0105099_10000821_pt1 | contig 20660 bp, 13 predicted proteins | sample PPLLak3cmMay2015_2_FD_79138 | JGI IMG/M metagenome (GOLD analysis project Ga0105099, IMG submission 79138) | Freshwater sediment microbial communities from Prairie Pothole Lake near Jamestown, North Dakota, USA - PPLs Lake P8 Core (1) Depth... | ecosystem: Environmental > Aquatic > Freshwater >... | reverse complement strand
GAACATCCGCCAATTCTTGCTGGAGCATGCCGGGAGAGACTGGGCCTTCGGCTCTCTCTATGTCTCCCTAGCCAGGCTGGAGCGGCGGGGGCTTGTCCGAACCTACCTGGGCGCGCCCAAAGGAGGGCGGGGAGGCAAGGCGATCACGTATTATGACGTCACTCCCGACGGCTTGGCCGCGCTGGCCGAAGCCAAGAAAATGCAGGATGAAATGTGGCGGGGCTTTCCGGCGTTTGCCCTGAAGGCGGCGGCTCATGAAAAGTAACACCGGTTTTCCCCGGACGGTTCGCCGGCTTTTCGCCTTCTTTCTGCCTTCCGGCGAAGCGACGGAGGTTCTGGACGCCCTCCAAGAGGATTTCAAGCGCTTAAGTCTGGCCAAAGGACCGGCCGAAGCCCGCCGCCGGGTGTGGAGGCAATTTTTCCTCTCCCTGCCGTCCTTCCTCAAGAACGCGGCGTCTTGGACTTTCCACATGATCGTCGACGACCTCAAGGTCTCCCGGCGCGACATGCGCCGCCATAAAGGATATTCGTTCATTACCATCGCCGGCCTGGCGGTGGGCGCGGCGTCCTGCCTGCTCATCACCCTCTATGTGAAACACGAGCTGAGCTTCGACGATTATCACAAGGACGTCGACCGGATTTTCCGGCTGCTGGTGACCGCCGATTTTTCGGACGGCCCGCAACTCATGTCTGCGACCAGCGAGTCGGCGGCGCCTGCGCTGAAAAGCGATTTTCCCGAAGTCGAAAACGCTGCCCGCGTTCAGCGCTGGATGGCCCCGCTGTTCAAATTAGAAAACCGCGTTTTCGACGAGGATCTCGTTTTCTATGCCGACGAGGCCCTTTTCGATATTTTGACCATCCCGTTTCTTTCCGGAACGCCCCAGGGTTCGCTGGACCGGCCGGGGACCGTCGTTCTGACCCAATCCCTGGCCGCCAAATATTTCGGCGCCCAAGATCCCCTCGGCAAGACTCTCGTCGTCAACGGTGTTTTGACCATGGTGACGGGAGTGGTCAAGGACTGCCCGATCAACACGCATTTGCAGTTCCGGGCCATTCTGTCCTACAAGACGTTTGAGCCCCGGCTCCAATCGCCCAGCTGGCAGCGTTTTGACCCGAACACGTATTTCAAGCTCCGCCCGGGAACGGATTTGGCCGCCTTTTCCGCTAAAGTCATCCGGCTTTCCGAGCCATATCTGAAAAAAGAAGATCCTTCCGCCGGAGACCAGCAATACAGCCTGCAGCCGCTGCGGGCCATTCATTTAGACACGCGGATGCCGCGCGATCAAGTGCCGCACGGCAATCCCTCTTCCCTTTGGTTGTTCTCCGGATTGGCAGCCGTCATCCTGGTCCTGGCCTGCTTGAATTTCATCAATATGACGACCGCCCGTTCGGCCGGCCGGGCCAAGGAAGTCGGCGTGCGTAAGACGGTCGGCGCGCGCTCGGCCCGGCTCATCCGCCAGTTTCTCGGCGAATCGTTTTTGGTGGCCTTGGCGGCCTTCGCCGCGGGGCTGCTTTTGACCGGCGCGCTCCTGGCGCCCTTTAATCGTTTTATCGGAACCGCGTTTTCCTGGTCCGATCTCGTCCGGCCGGACATGCTGGCCATCGCCGTCAGTCTGCTCCTGTTCACCGGTCTGGCCGCAGGCGTTTATCCCGCCTTTTTTCTGGCCTCGTTCCGTCCGGCCGCGGTCCTGCGCAAAGATGCCTCCCTGCGCCTAAAGGGGGGCCTTCTGCGCCGTGTCTTCGTCATCGGCCAGTTCACCGTCGCCGTGGCCTTGGTGGCCTTGATGTTTTCCATGAACCGGCAAATCCGGTTCATGAAAAATACGTCTCTCGGCTTCGACAAGGAACAGAAGCTCGTCGTCGTCTTTCCGGGCGGCTCCGGCAGCATCCCCAGCGCCGTCCGCGGCGATCGTCAGGCGTCGGTCAAGCAGGAGCTGTCCCGCCATCCGGCCGTGCGCTCGGCCGCCCTCTCCTCGACCGTTCCGGGCCGGGGATTTTTCTTGAATGGAACGCGTCGCCCGGGCGATCCCCTCGAAAAATCACGTTCTTTGCGCTATCTCTATGCCGACGCCGATTTTCTTAAGGATTATGGAATTTCGCTCGCCGCCGGCCGTCCCGTTTCTGAGAATGGGGGAGACCGGGAAATAATGCTCAACCAAACGGCCGTGCCGATATTCGGTTGGCGGACGCCCGAGGAGGCCATCGGCGGCCGTTTGATCACGGATCGCGGCCTTGAATGCGAAATTGTCGGCGTGGTCCGCGATTTCCATCAGTCCGGACTCCAGAATCCTATTCAACCCCTGCTTATCGGCCGGGGCCTGGATCGGTATCATATGCTCACGCTCACGTTGACAACGGCTCGCGCGGGCGACGTCCTCGATTTCATCCGCAAACAGTGGCCCGCGCTCATCCCGGATCGCCCTCTCAACTATTTCTTCCTGGACGAGAATTTTTCCCGCCAGTACGCCAAAGAGGAGAAGATGGCCGCGCTGTTTTCCATCTTCGCCGGGCTGGGGATCGTCATCGCCTGCCTGGGCTTGTTCGGAATGGCTTCGTTTCTGGCCGCCAAAAGGACCAAGGAGATCGGCATCCGGAAAATTCTCGGGGCCTCGGTCCCGGGAGTTCTGGGCCTTTTGTCCCGGGAATTCGCGGCGGCCGTCCTGATCGCCAATATTCTGGCGTGGCCGGCCGCCTACTTCGCGGCCATCCAATGGCTCCGGAATTTCGCCTATCGGGCGGCCCCGAGCCCGGGCCCCTATCTGGCGTCGGGCGGATTAGCTTTGGCCATCGCCCTTCTCTCGGTCGGCTGGAGGTCCTGGCGCGTCGCCCGCAGCAATCCCGTCGATTCTCTGCGCTATGAGTGAAGTCGGAATATCTTTATAAATACTCAGCAACCTTATTTGTCCTCGTTGCGTATACTAATCATGAGGAGTACGCGATGAGGATCTTATCCCGGATCGAGGAAATCTTCCTGCTGGCCATTTGGCGCTTGGGCGAAAACGCCTACGGAATCACGATCCGCGAGGAAGTCGAGCGGGCCACGGGAAAAAACTGGTCCCTCGGCGCCACCTACGCCCCGCTCGATCGGCTGCGGAAAAACCACTACGTCACAACGCTCATCAGTCCGCCGACCAATGAGCGCGGAGGCCGGCGGAAGATCCTCTACCGCTTGACGCCCTCCGGCAAGGCGGCCCTGGCCGAAGCCCGGAAAATCAACGAACGGACGTGGGTTGGCGTGCCGGCTTTCGAATTCGACAAATCCCGATGATTAAACCCTCCGCTCCGCCCCGGCTCGCGATCCGTCTTTTGGAGCGGATCGTCGAGCGGGAGGACGAGTTTGGGGCGGCCGGCGACCTCGAAGAGCGCTTTGCTTATTGGGAGAAGGAAAAAGGTCCTTGGCTTGCCCGTCTCGATTGCTGGAGGCAAGTCCTGGCCTCTCTCCCCGGCTTTATCAACAATCAACTTTATTGGATCCATCAAATGTTCAAAAACCATCTCAAGATCGCCCTACGCAACCTCTGGAAACACAAGGGTTATTCCTTCATCAACGTCGCCGGCCTGGCCCTGGGCATGGCCTGCGCCCTGGTCATCCTCCTCTGGGTTCAGGACGAGATGAGCTTCGACCGCTTCCACGCCAACGCCAAAACCCTCTACCGCGTCGAGCAGGATCAGAAAAACAGCCAGGGCAAATTCCACCACCACTCCACTCCTTACGGAATGAAGGAATTTCTGATCGCCGCGATCCCGGAAATCCGGGAGGCCTCCCGGGTTGCCGAGGGGAGGTCTTTTCTTGTCCGTCAGGGGGATAAGGCCTTTTTTGAGAGTCGCATCATGGCCGTCGATCCGGCTTTCCTGAAGATGTTTTCCTTCCCGATCGCCAGAGGCGGTTCCGAGTCGGCCTTGGCCGGTTCGGAATCGATCATCCTGACCGAGGATCTGGCTAAAAAATATTTCGGGGCCGACGATCCGGTCGGCCGGACGCTGACCATTAATAGCCAGTTTCCCGTCATGGTCTCGGCCGTGATGAAAAACATTCCCGCCGCCTCGAACCTTCAATTCGACGCCATCGTGTCCGTGGAATTCCTGAAAAATCTGAATATCGACATCAACGGCTGGGACAGCAACGAACAACCCACGTACGTCCAACTCCACGAAAACAGCGATGTCGCCGCCGTCAATCAAAAAATAACCCGCCTTGTCCGCGACCGGACCCTGGCCGACTGGCGGGGCGACGAGGCCAATTGGAAAAGAATCCAGGCCGATCCGGAGCAATTGCGGCGCTATAACAATTATGAGGGGCCGGATTTCATGCTCAGGCCCATTGTCGATGTGCGGCTCTACGGCTATTTCGGATTCGACCGATCGGATCAAGCCATTAAAACCGTGACGACGTTCGCCTTCATCGGACTCTTCGTCCTGCTTCTTGCCTGCATCAACTTCATGAACCTGGCCACCGCCCGGTCGGCCCACCGGGCCCGGGAGATCGGCTTGCGCAAGGTCGTCGGCGCTTTTCGAAAAGGCATCGCCGGCCAGTTTTACGGAGAATCGGTCCTGATCGCCCTGCTGTCCGGTTTCGTGTCGATCGCGCTCGTGGCCGTCCTGCTGCCCGCCTTCAACTCCGTCGCGGGAAAAACGATGACGCTGGCCACCCTTTTCAGCCTGAAATTCGTCTTGAGCCTCCTGGCCGTCACGGCGTTCACCGGAATCGTCGCCGGAAGCTACCCGGCTCTCGTTCTGTCTTCGTTTCAACCGATCAAGGTCCTCAAGGGCCGATCCTCGGATGGCGCCCGGGGAGCCGGATTGCGCCGGGCCCTGGTCGTCGTCCAGTTCGGGCTTTCCATCCTTCTGCTCATCGGGACGGCGGCCGCCGTCCGACAGATCGATTTCATGCGCGGGAAAAAGCTCGGCTACGACAAGGAGCATTTGATTTACCTGCCCTTGCGCGGAGAAACGGGCAAAACCTATGCAGCCCTGAAGGACCGCCTATTGCAGAATCCGAGGGTTCAGGCCGTTACCGGAACGGCTCAACAACCCTCATTAATCGGCTACAACGGCGGCGGGGCGACCTGGGACGGCAAGGATCCCAATCTGGATTATCAAATCGGCATCGAATTCGTGGATTACAATTATCCGGAAACGATGAAAATCGAAATGGCCGCCGGGCGCTCATTCGACCACGGCTTTTCAACGGACGCGTCCACGGCCTTTCTCATCAATGAGACCGTGGCCAAGATCATGGGCCTCGACGCCGCATCCGCTGTCGGCAAGAGGTTCAATTTCTGGGGCCTACGCGGCACCATCATCGGAGTCATGAAGGATTTCCACTATCGATCCGTCCGGGCTCCCATCCAGCCGCTCGCCATCGCCATGAGCGGAAGCGATCCGGCCGACTGGCATCGCGCCGTTTCTTACGCCGTCATCCGGCTCAAGAAGGGAGATATCCCCGGCTCGATCAAATCGGTCGAGGAGACATGGCGAACCGTCAATTCCGCATACCCCTTCGTCTACCGCTTCTTCGACCAGGATTTCGACCGGATGTACCGGGCCGACGAGCAAACGGGGACCATCCTCAAAATCTTTTCCCTAGGAGCCATCGTCATCGCCTGCCTGGGTCTCTTCGGGCTGGCCTCCTACACGGCCGAGCGAAAGACCCGGGAAATAGGGGTCCGCAAGGTCCTGGGCGCGTCCGCGCCGGGTCTCGTCATCCTCCTGTCCAAGGAATTCGCCAAGTGGGTTCTCGTCGCCAATGTCCTGGCTTGGCCGGCCGCCTACTTCATCATGCGCGGCTGGCTGCAACAGTTCGCGTACAGGACGAATATCGCCTGGTGGCTGTTCCCGGCGGCCGGCGCCGGAGCCCTCTTGATCGCCATGATCACCGTCAGCTTCCAGGCTCTGCGAGCTGCCCAGACCGATCCCGTAAAGGCCCTGAAGTACGAATAAACGGAAAGTCGACATTTTCTGTAAAATAATTTTGTCCGTAATCGGACATTTTGCACGTAAAAGCGAACATTCCGGAACTCCGTAAGCAATCATCAGGGGAAAAAACGGCGTAGCTATTGGCACGAAAATTGCAAGCCTAGAGCGCGAAAGTATATTCACGAATGAGGTATATCGAATCGCGGCCATGCGAGCGATGTCCCTGAAATTCGCTTTGAAGGAGGATCTTTATATGAAAAGATTTGTCGCCGTCGTTGTCTCCGTCCTCATCCTCGGTTCGGTCGTCTCGGCCCAGAGCGCCGATGAATTGATCCAGAAAGCAAGCCAAGCCTATGGCCGGAAACAGTTCGCTCAGTCCGCGGCCCTTTACGAAAAAGCCTTCGCCGCCGGTTCCGATAACGCCCGAGCCGCTTATAGCGCAGCCCGGTGTTACGCTCTCATCGAAGGACGGGATAAAGCCTTCGCCTTTCTGAACAAAGCCGCGGAGCTTGGCTGGTACCCTTCCGCCGACCAAGTCCGGAAGGACGCCGATCTCAAATCGCTCCAGACCGATCCGCGATGGGAACCGGTTCTGGCGCGCTTCGAGAAGAACCTCAAGTATGTGGAGGCCATGTGGTACGCGCCGGTTTGGAACGCTCCCTATGCCGAAGATCTGCCGGAGGATCTTAAGGTCGCGGGGCTCTCCCGGTTTTGGTCCGAGGTCAAATACAACTTCACTTTTCCCGAGAAGCTCGCTGCCCTGGATTGGGACGCTCTTTATGTCGGCTTCATCCCCCGGGTGAGGGCGACGCGTTCCACGGTCGAGTATTATCAGGTCCTTCAGGAGCTCTGCGCGAAGCTCCAGGACGGCCACACGACCATCATCATGCCCGACCCATACTGGAAGACTTGGGTTGGGCGGCCGGGCCTCCAAGCCCGCCTCATCGAGGGCCGCGTTATGGTGACCAAACTTTGGAATCCCGAACTCGAAAAGCAGGGTATCGCCGAAGGCATGGAAATCGTCAAGATCGACGGGATTTCGACGCGTTCGTATGCGGAAAAATTCGTTATTCCCCGTCAATCCTCTTCCACGCTGCCCTACTTGGACATCCTGGCCTATGAGAGGTTTCTTTTAGATGGATTGTCCACCCAACCGGTCGTGCTGACCTTGGAGACGGAAGACGGGCGAACGATCGAACGGACCGTCCGGCGCCTCACGTTGCCGGAGTTGACTAAGCTCTCGCCGAATCCTCAGCCGAATCCCTTCGAATTCCGGATGCTGTCGGGGAATATCGCTTACATCGCTCTCAACAGCTTCATGGACGATGCGCCCGCGGACGAGTTCTTCAAGCGCTTCGCGGAGTTCGCCGCATCCGATGCCCTGATCCTCGACTTGAGGGGAAACGGCGGAGGCAATACCAACGTCGGTTACCGGATCATGGCCGCCCTGGCGACGGAACCGTTCTTAGGTTCGCGCTGGTCGACCCGCGATTACAAGCCGGCCTTCCGGTCCTGGGGACGCCCCGACCGCATGTTCATCGAAGCGGCTGAACGGGAGCCCGCTGATCCGGACCATCATTATGCCGGTCGGGTGGTCGTTCTCACGAGCGCCCGGACCTACTCCGCGGCCGAGGACTTTCTCGTCGCCTTCGACCAGAGCGGACGGGGGACGATCATGGGCGAACCGAGCGGCGGCAGTACCGGCAATCCTCTCTACTTCGGTCTTCCGGGCGGCGGTGGAGGGCTCGTCTGTTCCAAACATGACGCCTATGCCGACGGCAAGGAGTTTGTGGGGGTGGGCGTCAAGCCCCAGATTACGGTCCATCCCACGGTCGCCGACTATCGGGCCGGCAAAGACACCGTTCTCGAGGCGGCCGTGGCGGAGATCGGGAAAAGCCGGTTGAAAAAGAAGGAAAAGTGAAGGATTAAACCATGATGTCGAGAACGTTGATGGCCGCTTCGACGCGGCCGATCATTCTGGCCATCCTTTCCCGGGGAGAGGATTACGGATACAACATCATTCAAAAAGTAAAAGCCTTTTCGAATGGAACCATCGACTGGACGGAAGGGATGATCTATCCCGTTCTTCAAAGAATGGAAGTGGACTCTCTGATCATTTCCACATGGACGATGTCAGCGGATCGCCGGCCGCGGCGCTATTTTCGGATCACGGACCGGGGCCGGGCGGAACTCTCGTCCGAACTGTCCGGTTGGCGAAACGTCTGGAAAGCGCTGACGCACTTTGCCGAACCGGAGCCGGCCGCAAAGTAGACGAAGGGAGCCGATTTATGTTCGATCTCGAAAAATCCATCCACGTCTGGAAAAAAAAATTACGAACGCACGAGGCGTTCGAAGACGGAATGATCGCAGATTTCGAGGCCCACCTTCGGGACACGATCGACGCCTTGAAGAAAGAGGGTTTCGCGGATGAGGACGCGTTCCGCGAAGCCGCCGCCCGGATGGGCGCAGCCGAGAGCCTGGCTTCCGAATGCGGCAAGGTTCGCGAATACGCGCTCGACCTCCGTTCGCCATGGCGGCCGGCCCGTTTCATGCCGGCTCTGCTGGGGAACTACCTTAAAGTCGCCCTCCGTAAAGTCAGACGCCAGAAAGGCTATTCCTTCATCAACATCGGCGGGCTGGCTCTGGGCATGGCGTGCGCCATGTTGATTCTCCTTTGGGTCCTGGATGAATTGAGCTATGATCGTTTTCATGCTGACGCCAAGAGTCTTTTTCGCATTGAGCAGGACCAGAAGGGAGGCTCAGGGAAATTCCATATCGATGTGACCCCCTTCGGAATGGGCCCGGCCCTCAAAGCCGAAATCCCCGAGATCAGGGAGGCCACGCGGTACGTCCGGATCGGAACGCCGCTCGTCCGCCAGGGAGAGAAAATATTCTTCGAAAACGGCTTCGCGGCCGTCGATCCGGCTTTTTTGCGGATGTTCACATTCCCGACCCTCCAAGGCGACGCGAGTACGGCCTTGGCCGGCCCCGCGTCTGTCGTCCTGACTGAAGATGTGGCAAATAAATATTTCGGCGCGGACAATCCGATCGGCCGGACGCTGATCCTCAATGATCGATACCCCGTCACCGTCACGGCGGTTCTAAAAAACATCCCGGCCAATTCGAGCCTTACTTTCAAGGCTCTTGTGTCCGTTGAATTCATGAAAAAGCTGGGCGCCAATCTCGATGATTGGCAAAACAATGGGATTTTCACCTTTGTTCGGCTCCATGAGAAGAGCTCCCTGCCCGCGGTTAAAGCCAAGATCAATCGCTTAGTCCTTGACCGGCACCTGGCCGGCTTGCGGGGTGATGAGGACAATTGGAAAAAGATTCAAGCCGATCCGCAGCGGTTGGAGCAATACCATCGTTATGTCGCCCCCGATTGCCTGCTCATGCCCATCGTTGATATTCATCTCTTCGGCTTTATCGGATTCAATCCGTCGCTGCAGCGAATCAGAACCCTGTCCGCCTTTGCCGCCATCGGCCTGTTCATCCTGCTGATTGCCTGCATCAATTTCATGAACCTGGCCACCGCCCGCTCGGCCGGACGGGCCAGAGAAATAGGCCTTCGCAAGGTCGTCGGCGCCCGACGCCGCGGCATCGCCGGCCAGTTTTACGGGGAATCCGTTCTGGCCGTCGGTTTGGCCGGACTGTCGGCCGTCGCTCTCGTCGGCCTCCTGTTGCCCCTTTTCGACTCTGTCGCCGGAAAAACGGTGACGATTGCCTCGTTGTTCGGCGCAAAATTTCTCTTCGGCGCCTTGGCCGTGACGGTTCTCACCGGAATCGTCTCCGGAAGCTACCCGGCCCTGGTCCTGTCCGCTTTCCAGCCGATCGAGGTCTTGAAGGGCCGGGCCTCGGATGGAGCCCGCGGAGATTTCCTTCGCAAGATCCTGGTCGTCATCCAGTTCGGTCTCTCGATCCTGCTGCTGATCGGTATGGCCGTCGCCGCCCGCCAGCTTGAATTTATGCGCGCCAAGAAGATCGGCTATGACAAGGACCAATTGATTTACCTCCCCCTGCGCGGAGAAACGCGTAAGAACTACGCGGCGCTGAAGGAACGCCTTCTGAGCGATCCGAAGATCCAGGGCGTCACCGGAACGGCCCAACAGCCAACCGAGATCGGTTCTAACAGCTGGGAGGCGACCTGGGACCGCAAGGATCCCGACCGGCGTTTTCTCATCAGTTGCGAATTCGTTGACTACGACTATCCGGAAACGATGAAAATCGAGATGGTCGCCGGGCGCACCTTCAGCCGCGAGCATGCAACGGACGCGACGACGGCATTTTTAGTCAATGAATCGGTTCCCAAGCTTATGGGTCTCGACGCGGTCTCCGCCGTCGGCCGGCGGTTCCATTTCATGGACATCGACGGCATCATCGTCGGCGTCATGAAGGATTTCCATTATCTCTCCGTCCATGAGGCGATTGACCCGCTTGCCGTGGCGCTGAGCGCCGGTCCGCAGGGATGGCCTGTGAATTACGCCGTCGTCCGGCTCAAGGCGGGCGATATCCCGGGCGCTCTCGCCGCCGTCAAATCCGGCTGGCTGGCCGTCAATGCCCAATATCCCTTCGACTTCCGTTTTTTTGACCAGGATTTCGATCAAATGTTCCGGGCCGACGAACGCACCGGGATCATCCTCAAAGCTTCCGCCGTTTTGGCCATCGTCATCGCCTGCCTGGGTCTTTTCGGCCTGGCCTCCTTCATGGCCGAGCAAAAGACCCGGGAAATCGGCGTCCGCAAGGTTCTGGGCGCGTCCGCGCCGGGACTCGTCGTCCTCCTGTCCAAGGAATTCGCCAAGTGGGTTCTCGTCGCCAATGCCCTGGCTTGGCCGGCCGCCTACTTCATCATGCGCGGCTGGCTGCAACAGTTCGCGTACAGGACGAACATCGCCTGGTGGCTGTTTCCGGCGGCCGGGGCCGGAGCCCTCTTGATCGCCATGATGACGGTGAGCTTCCAGGCCCTGCGCGCCGCCCAGACCGATCCGGTGAAAGCCCTGAAGTACGAATAGGACGGAAGTTCGGACGGGCGATGTTTTTCTTCTCAAAACGTCAGCGGCGAACTCCTTGATTTTATTGCATTACGAAAAGAGAGAGCATTTAGCAAAAAGTATTGCCAAACGAAAAACTCATGGCATATCGTAATTTTCCTGAGTCCTCGGCTGGATGAATCCCCGCTTCGGGGATCGACGGGGCTTGGCCGTCTTACTTCTGGATCTTCTTGCCGGAAATCGTCCGGCCGTTCTGGGTCAGGACCATCCCCGTCACCCGGCCGGCGGCGTCCTTGACGAACTCCACCTGCCCATCCACCACTTTAAGGAAAAATTTCGTTTCCGATTCGGCGAAGATTTCGAAGGCGGCCTGTCCGGTGGCCTGGGTCATGAACTTGTCGCCCTGGCGGAAGAACGTGATCGTGAATCCCGGCTGGATCTCGTACTCGCCGGCGTATGAATCGAAAATCTTGGGATCGATCGCGACCGCCGTCCTCTCGCCCGGCAGAGGCTTGCCGAGCGCCAGAGCGGCGATATGCGGCGTAAACCGGCCCGGGGCGCGGGTTCCGACCGTGCTGTTGGTCAGCATGATCACGATCAGGCGGTCTTCCGGATACAGGATGCCGTCGGAGGAGAAGCCGAAAATGCCGCCGCCGTGGGAGATCACCCGCCGGCCATCGACGATCCCGACTCCCCAACCGTAGCCGTAGCGCGCGGAGGAGCCGTCTTTGAGTTGGTAAGGCGTCCAGGCTTTCTCCAACGACTCTCGTTTGATGAGCTTCCCCGCGAGCAGGGCTTCGTTCCAGGAAGCCAGGTCGTCCACCGTGGACAGCAGCGATCCCGCCGCGTAGGGCTGGGTCATGGACAGGTATTCGGCGTTGAGAAAGGCGTTGTTCGCTCCGGGAGCATATCCCCTGATGCGGCGGGGGATCATCCGCGTCGTGCTGTCGTAAGAAGTGTTTTTCAAGCCGAGGGGATCGAAGATATGTTTCTGGAGGAAAGCCGCGTAGCTCATCCCCGAGACCTTCTCGATGATCGCCCCCAGCAGGATGTAGCCGGAGTTATTGTAGTTCCAGCGCTCGCCCGGCTCGAACTCGAAAGGCTTGTCCTTGGACAGGGCGATGATCTCGGCCACGGTCATGTCCTTCCGCTGAAGGGGAGGCCATTCCGGCAGGTTGGTGTAGCTCTGGATGCCCGACGTGTGGGTCAGAAGGTGTTCTACCGTGACCGTCCGGCCCTGCATTGGATAGTCCGGAAGGAACTTGGTCAGCGGATCGTCCAAGGCGAGCCGGCCCTGCTCCATGAGCATCAGGATCGCTACGGCCGTGAACTGCTTGGTCATCGAGCCGATCCGGAAGACGTGGTCGGGCTTCATCTCCACGCCAAGCTCGAGGTCGGCCATGCCGTAGGCTTTGCGCACGAGCGGCATGCCGTCCTTCATGACCAGGAGCGCCGCCCCCGGCTCGCCGGCCTTGAAGACGGGAGCGAGAAGGGCATCGACTTGGGGGAAAAGATCCGCCTGGGAAAGCGCGCGGGCGGTTGCGAAGCCGTCCGTCCCCCCAAGACAGAATGTTGTTATAGATAGGAAAAGGATCAGGCAAGGAGTAAATTTTTTCATGCCGGAATTATACGATGAATCGGGATCAAACAAGAAGTTTGAAAGACGAAAAACGACGAGTTGCCCGGCGATTCCCGCGGAATCGAGGATGCCGTGGATGTTCTTGAGCGAAAGGAGTTTGCTCCTGAGCCCGTCCTTTGGTGCCGAGAAGGCTCGCTTGCTATGACTATAATGTCATGATAATCTGCCAAAAAGGGGAGACGAGACGCCACCCGTTGACCTTCATGGGTTGTGATAATGATTACTAACCTTTTGGCCGGAATGATAACCGGATTTGTTGTCGCCTTACCGCCGTTGGGGCCCATCGCCTTTGCCGTGATCGGCAAGGGTTTTAAAAACGAGATCTCCGAGGGGAGAGCCATCGCCTTTGGCGCGGCCTTCATGGATTTTTTCTATTGTCTCATCGCGTTTACCGGAATTGCTTTGATTACTTCATTCTTCCCTTCCGGGATAGCCGAATTTTATGCTGCGAACGCCCGGACCGTCGAACTCGTCTTGACATTCGCCGGATGCGTGATTGTCGCGATATCCGGCCGGAAAATATTGAAAAAGAAGATAACCTTCGACAAGCTCGAAGCGGATGAATCGGCGAAGGTTGATTCCGCCTCCATCAAGGCGCGCAAACTCAGGGAAAAAACGGAACATGCGGCCAAACACCTCAAGATTCCGATCACAAAGAAGACGAATTTATTCGGATTGGTATTTATCGGGGTGTTGTTATGCCTATCTTCGTTGACCATGCCCGCCTCCTGGATTGCCATTATTGGGTATTTAAAAGGATATCAATTTCTCAAATCCTCATTTCTCGGTGGACTCGTTTTCTCAATGGGAGCGTTTTCGGGATCATTCGCCTGGTACTTTACGCTGTTGAAGCTGATCACGGGCAATAAGAAGCGTATTCATCCGGCAACCATCAACACGCTTAACGTCATTGCGGGAGTCATCTTATTAACGCTCAGCGGAATTCTATTTGTTAAAGCGATCGTATCCGGCTTGAAGATGCTATGAAATCATCGGAAAAGAAATCATCCGCGAGTGTGCAATGCTTGTCGTTGGTTTGGCCATGTGTCAGTGGCCGATGACGTCCAGGAGACCGCTCCGCAGGGCGGCCCAGAGAAATCCCAAAAACGTATCGCCGGGTTTTCTCGTGTAATCGATTGGACGCTGCTTTGTCGTGCCCGAGGCATTCGTCGCATTGGCATATCGGATTTTAAACAGGTTCGCCAGGAACGAGGCGAAGCCCCGCTCGTTTCCGGACTGTTCGTCAAGAACGGCGATCGTTAAATCTTTGTAAGTCGCGCTCACCTGGCCGCGAGCACGGCCGTCGGCCACATCGAATTCGAACGCCGCATTTTTCGCGAGGCCGGATTTGATCCGGAGACGTTCCACGACGTCAAGAAACGGGCTGAGGCGGGACAGGTCCATCGCGCCGAGCGAACCGGAACAGTGAAGCGAGAAGTCCGGAGGGGCGATCGGAATCGACAGCCGGACTTTCATCGTTCCGGTATTCATGAGGTCGCCCTGGGCTCGGATTTGGATGGCGACCGCCGGCTCGCCCTGGTTTGCGATTCCGTCGGCGGAAAAAATCACAGCCCCGAACGTCAGCACGCCGGGGGCGGATCCGGCGATCGGCCTCTCACCATAACGAATGCGGCCTTCGGTGACGGTCAGGCTGCCGAGACACAGCGGACGCCGGATGGCGGCCAGCGTCTCGTGCACCATGAGCGGATTTTTCCCGGATACCGGGGGCTTGTCGCTATTGACCAGCGCGTCGAAGGAGGGTCGGGAAAAGTGGATCGACTTGGCTCGATACGACTCTTTCCGGAGCAATTCACCATACGCCAGGCCCGACACGCGGCATTCGGGGACGATCACCTGAAACCGCGTTGTTCGAAATTCGCGCGCCGCGAAAAATTCTTCATCGCCGATCAAGGGCCGCAGCTCGGCTCCTTCGGCGATCAGTTCCGCATCCGGTCCCGAGCCCCGTAATCGCGCGCAGCGGACCCCGTAGCGCGCTCTGGTGAATTTCATGTCGAGATCCGTCGCTTCGAGGACGGCCTGGGCGAGGATGTCCGCCGGCGCCGACGTCCCCCGAAGCAGTTGCATCCAGCGAACTCCCGTCAGCGAAATCCGGCCGACCTCGAGCGTCATGTCGGTTGTCCTCAGGGTCGCGGATTGAGCGATCAGTCGATTGGCGCCCGCCGAATACTCCAGTTCGCCGATTTGCAATCTGGACCCCGGAACCAATTCGGCAAACGCTCGTTCCGCCTTTTCCTTCCCGTAGCGGTTGAGGAGGGAGTTGCCGAATACAAAGACGAGCCCGACGACGGCGAGAACGAGTGCGCCTAAAGAAGTCCCCATGTAGGCCGCCAGCCTTCGCCGCGACAACCTCCGGCCGGGCTTTGCCGTTCGTTTATGGGACATGGTCTTCAATAAAGGGTATTCGTCTTTCCGTCTTGCGAGGAACATTCCCTCTTGATCATGAGGAGATGCTACTTCCTGACGGCCAAAGGTGTCAAGAATTCCGCGAAGACGCCGCCGCTATTTTCCATCGCCCGACAGTGAATTCCGTCCAACCTAAGCAAAAATTCTTTATGGTCATCTATTTTATTTATGCTTTTCCGCTTGTAAGGGAGCTTGACTGCGAGAACCATTTCGAGCAGGGAGAGAACACGCGCCAAGTGAGACGATGGCCCCTTATAGAAGGCCATCGATCAACGGATAAAAAGTAGGCCGGGATAAAAGGCTCCTCGTCTCCAGGAGCTCATATCGACGAGACTGTTTAGCCCTCGATGTCGGCTTATCTCATTTGGGACTGAAACGGATCCCAAGGGTTCGGCCGACCGGCCTGATCGAAAACGGCTTTGTCTTGCGGTCTGACCACACAGGGAACGCTCGGGTAATCCCGGCTGAAGACCCTGATCACGCGGTCCGCGTTCGGGTCCAGGACCTTGATCGCGTAGTCCCGGGACAGAGAGACGAACAGGAGATTCCGCTTCGGCCGCTCCTGAGCGGGTCCATGAGCAAGCCCATGGTCGGCAAGAGAAGGACTCCGGTTTTTAGTCGACGATGAATATCGCTTCCGCCCATAAGATCCCGTTGGAGGCATAAAAGAAATACTTGCCGTCCGGAGAAATCGTGGGACAGAATCCCCGGAAAGACGGCGGAAGCTTCGCCGGCGGGAGCCAATTTCCATCCTTCCCTCGAAAACTGATCGAGAATTCCCACGCGTTGCCTTGTCCATAAATCAAATAGGATTCGTCCGGCGCGATGAAAGGGTAACCATCGTTGGTCTTGCCGTTGATGATGGGACCCAAATATTGGGGTTTGACATATGTGCCGGCGATGAGGCGGGAACAGTATAGGTCCATTTCGCCGTATCCATCCGGCCCGGTTCCCGAAAAATAGAGGGTCCCAAAATTGGAAACCGAGACCTGCCAGTGAAGCGGCATCGTATTGACTTCGGGGCTCAGCGGTTTCGGGTCCGACCAGCCGGTCGGATTTCTATCTGTAAACCAGATGTTTTCTTTTCCGGCGGAGGCTGAATCTTCCGGTCGTTTTGAGGTAAAAAACATTTTTTTGCCGTCGGGCGATATGAACGGGACATCATCGACGAATCTTTTCTTGATCTTTTGGCTGAAGGGAACGGCTTCCGGTTTGGTCCATACTCCGTTTTCCAGTTTTGTCGTCCAGATCGTTTGTTCCGGCGACTGCCAGTAGAATTCATTTCCTTCGGGAGCGATCGTGATACCGGAATGATTGGAGACGACGATATCGGGGGCGAAAACACTCGGGTTCTGACCCGGGGCGGATTGTCCGAGGTAAGGCCCGCGAAGCTCCGGAAATTGCTGCGGACTCGAGTCGCCGCCCAATTTTGTAATCAAGTCCACCACATCCTTCCGCCCGGCCTCGCCGGCGATGTTATAGGCCGATTTTCCGGAAGGGGTTCGGACATTCAAATCGGCCCCGTTGTTTACGAGAAATTCGATCATGGCCGAATGTCCGTTGAGCGCGGCTTGGTGGATCGGCCTCCATCCTTTGAAATCGCGGAAATGCTTGACGGGGATATCCCGGGCCATCAGCATCTTGACGATTTCCAGAGATCCCCCGCTGATGGCCGTATACATCGTGAGATTGTTGGCGTTTCCGTCGGCCAACAAGCTGGCTCCCTTCTCGGCGATCGATTGAAACAGCCGCGCCGCGCCGCATTGAGCCGCTTTGCGTAAGATCTCCATCCCTTTGGCACCCGTCAGATCGAATTCGGCTTTGTTGTCCAATAAAAAGTCGATAAACTCGCGATGGCCGAAAAACGCCGACCAGTTCAAGGGCCTAGAGTCAAAGTTGTCTTTCGTATTGAGATCGGCCCCGCTCCGAAGCAACATTCGGCCGATGTCGACGTTGCCTGTATTCCGGGCCGCGAGCATAAAGGGCGTATGCCGAGCCTCGTTGAAGCTGTCGATTTCGGCTCCTTTGGCGATCAAGATTTCCACCGTGTTCTTTTGGTCGCCGTCCACGGCGGAATGGAGAGGGGTATTTCCGAAGAGATCCTTTTTGCCCAAATCGGCGCCTTTCTCGATGAGGAGTTCGGCCATGGCGACGGAGCCGTTGGCGGCCGCGATGTGCAGCGGAGTCCGGCCGTCCGCATCCTTGGTATTGATGAGGACCACATCGTTCGCCTTGACCGCGTCGAATATCCCTTGGGCCTGCGGATTTGCGAAGCCAAGACCGACGGAAAAAACCGCGATGTAACTTAATATTTTAAGGCGCGTCATTTTATCGTCTTTCCTCATTAATCGAAAATGCCATGGAATATTATTGAGCAAGACATATGCCATTTTCCGCGGCAAGAGTGAGCCATAAGAAATACTGTTATTGAATTGCGGGTGGTCGATCCCGCAACCGGCCTGTTCAAATACGGACGCTTTCCTGGAAAGGATAAAAGGGATTTCCAAGGAAAAAGGCGATGCGGGCGGATTGACAGGTCTCCTCGCGTCTTGATAGTGTTAAAGCATCCTCGCGAAGGAGCCGTCATGCATACCGACGAAGTCCTCGAGCTTACCGGAGAAAAGAACGCTCATATGCCCGGCGCCGTCAGCCGCCGGAAATTTCTCGGCGCGGCCGCGGCCGGCGCGACCGGGCTGGCTGCGGCCCGAGCGCTGGGAGCCCAGGAAAAAGCGGCCGACCACAAGCCGCCGGCCCAAAAGCCTGCCGACATCAAAACCAACATCGACAGCGTCCGAAACATCCCCCGGACAAAAGACTCCATGCCCGGCCGGTATCCCGGCCGGGTCATCAAGATCGCGACGCCGGGCGCCTCAGTCGAAGGTAAAATCAACGCGGCGAGGGCTGCCGAAGCGGTGAACCGGGGAATGGCCGAATTGACCGGAGAAACCGATCCGGCCAAGTCTTGGCGGCAGTTCGTTTCCCCGTCCGATATCATCGGCCTCAAGATCAATCCTATCGGCCGGAATCTTCTTTCGACCAAACCCGAGGTCGTCGACGCGATCATCGCCGGTCTCGTCTCGGCCGGCGTGCCGAAATCGAATATCGTCATCTGGGATCGACGCCACTTTCAGATGATCGAAGCCGGATTCACGCCCGAGCGGTTTCCCGGAATCGGCCTCCTGGGAACGGAGATGAAAGGCCCCAACGGCGATTTCTACGACGAAAAAGGCGAGATGTGGGCCAAGGATAATATCGACAGGCAAGCCCCGTTCTATTCCGCCGACGTGGAGATGAAATACAACAAAAACACCCTGCCGATGATGCTCAACGAAGGCCGGGAGTCCTATTTCACCAAGATCGTCACCCAAAAATTAACGAAAATCATCAACGTCCCGATTTTTAAAAACGCCGGGACAACAGTCACCCTCTGCCTGAAAAACCTGTCTTACGGTTCGATCAGCAACACGTCGCGTCTCCACGCGATCTGGACGAAATCGGTCGCCGAACCGTGCGCCTTTCCGGTTCTCCGGGATAAAGTCGTCCTGAATATCGTCGACGGCCTGCAGGCCTGCTATGACGGCGGGCCGGGGGCCAATCCCAAGTTCATCTACGATGCCAACCTCATGTTGTTCGGCACCGACCCCGTGGCCGTCGACCTGATCGGACACGAGCTCATGACGCAAGAGCGGATCGGCCGGGGCATCCAGCAGTTTGAAGACAAAGCGCGCCGCGAGTTTTTAGACATCGCCGCCGCGCTGGGGCTGGGCACGGCCAAGCGTGAAGCCGTCATCCTCAAAGAGCTTTCGCTGGCCTGACGGCCCGCGTACGAAATTGAAAAATACAAGGAGATCGACCAGGCGGTCCGGCGCGGCCCTGGCCGTCGCCCTCGTCCTGGGGCCCGGATCGCTCTTCGCTCAGTCCTCGCTCCTGCCGAAATCCGGAGATGTCGGCGAATGGAAACCCGCGGCCGCTCCGGAACGGTACGTCAAAGAGAGCCTCTACGGCTACATCGATGGCGGAGCCGAACTCTTTCTCCCTTACGGATTCGAAAACGTGGACGTCGGACATTTCACTCGGACGCCCGGAACCCCGGCCCGGGAAATCGTGGTTGAAATCTACCGGATGGCCTCGCCGCTCGACGCCTTCGGAATATTTTCGGTCCAACGCGAAGGGGATGAAAAATCCTCCGCCGCCCTCCCGCGCTCCAATTGGATCCTGCCGGGGCAGGCCGCCTTTGTCAAAGGCTCTTATTTCGTGACGGTTCAAGGCGTCCCCGCAGACGACGAGGGCGTCCAGGCGATGGCCATGGTCATCGCCCGACGAATCGAGTCGGGCGACGACGCCTTCGCCGCACCGCCTCTCCTTGCTTTGCCGGCGGAGGGCCGAAAAAGCGGATCGGAACGATACATCAAAGGCGAGCCGGCCGCCCGGGCCGAGACGCAGTTTTTCTCTCTGCCGTACTGGGGATTCGCCGGGGAGACGACGGCCGTTTCGGCCCGGTACGAGTCCGACGGAACCAAGCTCCTGATCGTCGACATCCCCACGATCCTCCCGTCCCTCGATGCGGACGTCCGGGCACAATTCGAATCGAATTTAGAGGGGACGCGGATTTCGGAGGGGACGATCTCCGCCCGGAATTCCGCCGGACATTGGTTTCTTTTCGCTCGGCGGGGCCGGCGCGCAGTGTTCGTTTTCGGAAAAACGAACGAAGCCGAGGCCTTGGCGATCTTGCGGCGGGCCCTCGGAGAATAAACAGCGGCCGCCCGCCGGAATTCGCCACGGCCCGACACGGAATTCCATATTCATAAAGATCGCAAGATTAATCAAGACAGATCGAGCGGGCTTGACATAAATTTTATATGAAGGTGAAATGACCCGGAAAGAGCGACCATGAACCGTCCCATCCGCATCCTCGGCGCCCGCGTTCACAACCTGAAAAACGTCTCCGTCGACATCCCCCGCGACCGCATCGTCGCCGTCACCGGGGTTTCCGGCTCGGGCAAGTCCAGCCTGGTCTTCGACACGCTGTACACCGAATCGCGGCGCCAGCTTCTGGAAACGTTCAGCTCGTATGAGCGGAGAAGCTTGACAAAGCTCAGCCGGCCCGATGTCGACGAGATCCTCGATCTGTCGCCGGTCATTGTGATCGATCAAAAACGGCTGGGCCGCAATCCGCGCTCGACGGTCGGCACGGCCACGGAGATTTATACTTATTTGCGGCTGCTGTTTTCGCGTTGCGGCGAGCCGCGGAGCGGTGACTCGTTCGCCTTCTCCTTCAACAACCCGGCCGGCATGTGTCCGCGCTGCCGGGGCCTGGGGCGCGAGTATGTTTTGGACGTGGACTCGCTCATCGACTGGGACCTGTCTCTGAATCAGGGCGCGATCAAGCACCGCCATTTCGTCCCCGGCCGCTGGATGTGGCGGGTCATCAGAAACAGCGGCCTTTTCAACCTGGACAAGCCGCTCAAGAAGTTTTCGGCCAAGGAACGGGACCTGCTTCTCTACGCCGAGAAAACCCACCTCAAGGACCACGAGGGCAACAAGTATTACAACATCAACTTCGAGGGCGTGGGACCTCATCCCTTAAAACTGGTCCAGACAAAATGTTAGTTTTTTGGCAAAATATCTCTCTCGAGGGAGGCTTTGCCGATGAAGAAATCGAAGTTCACCGAGGAGCAGATCGCCTTTGCCCT
>Ga0105099_10000820_pt1 | contig 20676 bp, 17 predicted proteins | sample PPLLak3cmMay2015_2_FD_79138 | JGI IMG/M metagenome (GOLD analysis project Ga0105099, IMG submission 79138) | Freshwater sediment microbial communities from Prairie Pothole Lake near Jamestown, North Dakota, USA - PPLs Lake P8 Core (1) Depth... | ecosystem: Environmental > Aquatic > Freshwater >... | reverse complement strand
TTTACCCATCACGATAATGTCGCAATTCCGGTTTTCCGCCACTTCAAGAATTACCTGAACCGGATTTCCGATTTCAACCATAATTTCATCGAAACTGATTTTAGATGATTCGTCCGCGCTCCTGACCTTTTCGGCAAACTGTTCCAGCACGTCCTTAATCGCTAAATGCTCCGTCCTTTTACCGATCAGGGCCTGACGGGCATCGTCCAAATGGCGTTTCTTGATCTGTTCCCACCTGTCGGCATCAATATAGTTGGCCACGCTCATATCCGCAAATCCGGGAATTTCGTGTATCACATGCAGCATTGTTATACTTGCAGAGTATTTTACAGCAAGGCTTACCGCATAAGCAAATACATGGCGTGCATTGTCCGATAAATCAGTTGCATACAGTATTTTTTTGATATTGATATCTTGCGCCTGAAGCATCATTTCAACTCCTCTTTTTTTGTGGTTACTTAACAGCATGAAGGATTCTGACAATATCATCCCCAACCTCGGATGATCTGGCATCCCCACCCAAATCTTTGGTTCGTATCTTTTTTTCCGCCAACTGCTTTTTAACAGCCTGATTCAGTAAGCCTGCCATTTGAAATTCACCCAGAAAATCGAGCATCATTTTAGCTGTCAGAATCGCCGCAATCGGATTGGCAAGGCCTTTTCCCGCTATGTCGGGAGCAGAGCCGTGAACCGGATCAAAAAGGCCGGGAACAGTCTTATCTTTCGGATTGAAACTGCCTCCCGGCGCCAGTCCCATGCCGCCGGTAATCCCTGCCGCCAGATCGGATAAAATATCGGCAAACAGGTTTGATGCCACAATGATATCATAATTTCCGGGATTTCTGACCGCATCCATGCATGCCGCATCAATAAGTTTCGACTCGTGCCGGATATCCGTATATTGGGATGAGATTTCCCTGAAAATCTGGTCCCACAAGACCATGCCATATCGCTGCGCATTTGATTTTGTCAATGATGTAACTTTTTTCCGTCCGTGCTTTCGGGCATATTCAAAAGCATACTCCATAATACGTTTAATTCCCTTCCGGGTAAAGACGCTGCTTTGAACTGCCAGTTCCTGATCCGTATGACCCACGATACCGCCTACGTTTGAATACTCTCCTTCCGTATTCTCCCTTATCACGACAATATCAATATCGCCGGGACGCTTGCCGGCCAGAACCGATGACACGCCGTCATGAAGGTAAACCGGCCTTAAGCCCGCATACAGGTCAAAGCCCATTTTGATGGGAAGAAGCAGTCCATGCAGGGTAACATCATCCGGAACCCGCGGGTCACCCACCGCACCCAGATAAACTGCCTGAAAATCTTTGAGAATCTTCAGGCCATCAGCCGGCATCATAACGCCATTTTTGAGAAAATAATCACTTCCCCAGGGAAACATCGTGAATTCAAACTTTAATTTCCCGCGCAGATCGGAGAGGGCGTTAAGACATTTAATGCCCTCTGTTATCACCTCTCCGCCGATTCCGTCCCCGGGAATAACAGCAATCCGATAAACTGTTTTCATATCAAACCCTTCATTACGCCGATACCGTTTTTTTCTTCCTGATCAGCTGTATGGATAATATGGTTCCCAAAAGCCCCAGACCTACAGCATCCGTAATCCAGCCCGGCTTTATCAATAAAAGCGCCGCTATTAATAATACGCCTCTTTCCGCCATAGATGCATGCCATAACAAATACCCCTGAACAGCGCCGGCAAGCGCCATACATCCAATAGAGCCGGTTACTATAGCTAAAGCTATTTCACCGGGAGATCCTATCAACACCATGGCCGGACCGAACACAAACATGTAGGGGATCAAAAAGCCGGCTATTGCAAACCGCATTCCCTGCCAGCCCACGTCCCATGCCTTGGCATTTGCAATGGCGGCTGCGGCAAATGATGCCAGCGCGACCGGTGGGGTCAGGGCGGATAAACAGGCAAAGTAAAAAATAAAAAGGTGTGCCGCAATAGGCACTACTTGAAGCTGGATCAGCGCGGGCGCAAGGACCGACGCACAAATGGCATAGGCGGCGGTAGTGGGCATGCCCATTCCAAGAAGCATCGCAATCAGCATGGTAAAGATCAATGCAATCAGAAGATTGCCGCCGGAATAACTGATAATGATCATCGCAAGTTTCATGCCCAGACCTGTCTGTGTCAACACACCGACAATAATACCGGCTGCCGCACAGGTTGCAGCAATTTCAATAGAACCTCTTGCACCCTGGGCAAGGGTTTTTAATATTTTGACAAACCCCATGCGGGTTGATTTTTTTGCCCAGCTTACGATGATCAGTGAAATGATGGCGTAGATGGCGGACCGGTAAGGTGATAACATCAGGATCATAAGAGAAAAAAGGAGCACTACTATTGGAATCAGCAAATAGCCTTGTTCTTTCATAAGTGTAGAGAAAACCGGCAAATCTTTTCTCGCCACACCTTTTAAATTCTTTGAAGCCGAATAGAAATCGATCATAAAATAAGCCGCGACATAGTAAAGAACTGCCGGAATAATGGCGGCTAAAGCCACGACAGAATAGGGCACTGCCAGAATTTCAGCCATTAAAAATGCGCCTGCCCCCATGACCGGCGGCACAAGCTGACCTCCCGTGGAATTCATGGCCTCAACAGCGCCAGCCACAGTCGGTCGGAATCCAGTGGCCTTCATTAATGGAATATTAAATACCCCGTCCACCACAACGTTGGCCACCGATGATCCTGACGCTGTTCCGATCAGGGCGCTTGATATAATTGAGACCTTGGCCGGCCCTCCGCGGTATCCGCCTGCAATGGAGCGGGCAAAATCAACAAAAAATTTCCCGGCCCCGGATGATTCCACGAAAGCCCCGAACAGGACGAAGAGAAATATGTAATGCGCAGAAGCAAGAATGGGAAGACTTAAAATACCTTCCAGACTGAATAAAAAAGTAATCAGACGATAAAGTGAATATCCCCTGTGATAAAACAACCCGGGCATGTAATTTCCAAAAAGACCGTACAGAATAAATATTCCTGATAATATGGCAAGAGGCAGACCGGTAGTTCGCCGGGTCATTTCAAAGATGGCAATCACAAACAGCGTGGAAAATATAAAATCCAAGTCTGTAGGCACAACACCCACACGATTGATCCAGTCATCAAAATCCGAAAAGATATAGACGGCAGGAGCTATTATTAGAAGCATAAACAAGTAGTCGAGCCACTCAATCCGCTCCAGCGACGCTTTTTTCCATCCCGGCAGCCACGCAAAAATCAGTACTCCTGCAAAAACAACATGCATGGTTCTGAAATACCATGGATCAATAGCGTATACTGTAAGTACAATAATATGGAACAAGCTCATGGCGAGACTTACGACAAAAAAGGCGTTTTTCAAAACCCCCTTCAGCTCTCTGCCTCCTGAAATCTCGATATCTTTTATCTTCATTTCAGCAAGCTTTTTTTCGACTTCTTTTATATCGACAACTTGCACATCTTCCATTTTGGTCTCTCCGGATTAAAAAAAATGGCGCGGATTTCAATCTCTGAAAAGCCGCGCCAATGGTTCTTTCTGTATTATTTCGCTATCAGCTTGTCAGGGATCTTTATTCCGATTTCCTTGTAATACTTTGCTGCCCCTGGGTGGATCGGAATGGGGCTATTTACGATATTTGCAGCCTTTACCTCTTTTGCTGAGGCGTGAGCTGCAATCAGGATATTCACATTTTCAAAGGTCTTTTTAACCACTTCATACACAAAGTCATCCGGTGCATCTTTGTGAACAGTCATGAAATTCCCTATGGTAATGGTTAGAACATCGGAATCCTTATTGCTTTTGTAAAATCCTTTTGGAATGGAATCTACTGCAAACAGCGGATAATTTGCGATAAATTTATCTGCGGTAGCTTTATCGATGGGAATCAGCCTGACGTCATGAGTTGTTTCAACCTCGGTAACTGTTACCCAGGGAAGCCCTACTGCCTGGCTGTTCGCATCTAGCATACCGTCCTTTAACTGTGAGTTCAGATCGGCAGAGCCGGCATTGACAATACGGCCCGCTTTAACGCCTGCTGCTTCCAGGATTTTCGGCCAGTATGTCGCAGGGGTCCCGCCGGTAGGCCCAACGCCCACGCTTTTGCCTTCAAGATCCTTCAGAGTTTTTATACCTTTTTTGGTTTCAGCATACATTTGAAACCATGTGGCATACATCGGAAAAATAACCCTTACATTCTGGTGTTTCTTGCCCTTTGCCCATCCTTCGCCGGTCCATCCTTCATAAACCGGAGCCGAAGTCACCATGCCAAAATCGAGGTTCTTTGCGTCAACCAACTGGGTATTGTGAACCGGGCCGCCTGTGACTTCCACATTGGCCTGCACCCCGACTTTTTCATGAAGCAGTTTGGCAAAGCCGCCGCCCCAGATGAAATAGGTGCCGCCAACCGGCGCCGCCCCGATAGTAACACCTTTCGGCCAACCCGCTTTATCCGCCGCCATACCGGTGTTAACTGCAAAAACAATCATTCCTAATATCGCAACAACAACTGCAATTTTCCGCATGATCCTTTCCTCCTTGTTTTATTAATGTTAATAAACGCCAGGTAGTTTTTTTTAATGACTTATGCGGCCAAAAAAACAAAAAAATCCTTCCTGTTTACTTACCGGCAACACACTACGAGAAGCTGAACTGTTGCCGACATATGAATCGTATTTAGATGATGTTTATCATTTATGAAATGCCGTGTCAATCCGATGAATTCTGATTTTACTGTAAGACTTTTTCTTACAAATTTAAATTTTGGGGTCATCTCCAAAAGAGCCGGTGATACTGTCAGGGTTCAAAATATCAAGGATTACGCTTGCCCCCTTGAATCCTCGAACCTTTTTACCCAGCTGCCCCCTCATGCCGGCGCAGGAACGACGAAGCATGAGAACACAGGAGCCAGGAGTCAGGAGCCAGAATAACCATGGTCTTGTTTTTCTTCTGTATTCTGAATTCTGACTCCTGTATTCTCTTATAAAATGTTATGGTTCAACGAGGCGGTTCTGGATGGCAAATCTTGAGAGTTCGGCATTATTTCTCAGGTTCAGTTTTTTCAAAAGCCTGAACCTGTAAGTATCGACCGTTTTTATGCTTATTCCGTATGCTGAGGCTATCTCACGGTTCGTGTGTCCCATGGCAAGGCGTCTTAGGACCTGAAGCTCTCTTGTTGAAAGTGAATCGAGCGGAGATTGTCCCTGAGACCCCCTTGCGACACGCAGGGCAAGAAGATCTGTGGCTTCAGCCGAAAGATACCGGCTTCCGGCATGCACCTTGCGTATCGCATTTACAAGTTGTTCGGGCGCCGATCTTTTCGTTATGTATCCCATTGCGCCCGCCTCGATAGCTCTTATTACATATTGCTCCTCCTCGTGCATTGTCAGTATTATAACAGGCAGCTTCGGATAACCGGCATGAAGCTGGGCTGTGACTTCCAGGCCGTCGAGCCCAGGCATGGATATATCGATCACGGCAACATCAGGCTGCTCTTTCTGAACCTGCAGCAAAGCGCCTTTACCGTCCGATGCTTCCGCTATAACTTCCATGTCGCCGCTCTCTTCGACGATACGGCGCAGTCCCGCTCTTACTATGCTGTGATCGTCTGCAATAAGAACTTTTATCATCATAGACTCCTGATCTGATCGTCGATCTGTACTGTAAAAGAGACTTTTGTTCCCTTCTCCGGAAAGGATTGAACTTCCACCACCCCCCCGGCAAGCACAGCCCTTTCGCGCATTCCCGCTACCCCGAGCCCCTCAGACTCTCCCAGTTCAGATATGTTGAAACCTTTACCATTATCAGAAACAACAAGCGTCAGGATTCCGCTCTCAAACCGTAAAATCACGTCAACCCTGTTCGCCCCGGCATGTCTTGCCATGTTAGTCAGAGATTCCTGGGTGATACGGTAAGAAGCCGTAGCGATGGTTTCGCTTAATGCCGGCACATTATAATGCTCAAATATGCAGGTAATTCCTGTGCGCCTTTCAAAATCGGAGGTATACCATTCCAGCGCGTCAACCAGACCGAGATCGTCCAGAACTCCGGGTCGGAGACGTATGGCCATGTTTCTTACATCCTGGATATTCTTGTCAACCAGGTCACACATTGAAAGAGCCCTCAAAGCCGCCTTTTTATCACTCTCTTTCAGCCTTTCGTACATCCAGACCGAATCCATTCTTAAGGCAGTCAGAACCTGCCCTAGTTCATCATGGAGTTCGCGAGCGATCGCGAAACGTTCTTTTTCCTGGCTTTCAATAATGCTTCCGGAAAGGCGCCTAAGCTGATCCTGGGCTTTTTTCAGAGCTGTAATATCGGTTAAAATCGCACAAATCCCGTTTATGGACCCTGCCTCATCAAACAGAGGAAATTTGACCGAAATATATGTATGAATTCCTTCTTCATGTTTTATATTCTCGGTAAACTGGCAGCCCAGTTTTCTTTCCAGAACTATAATGTCCGAATTTCTGAAAAGATCAGCGGTCTCTTCAGGAAGAATCTCGTAATCCGTTTTGCCGCGTATCTCTTCGATTTTAACCTTGAACAATTCTTCATATCTTGAATTTACGAGAATATAACAGCCTTTAAGATCCTTGGTGTAAACAACAGCGGGTATATTTTCCAGAATACCGGTAATCTCTCTGGTCCGCTTTTTTACCTGCAATTCAAGGTCTTTGGAATAACGACTGAGTTCCTCCTTTGCTATCTTAAGAGCCTCTTCCGCCCTGTTTCGTTCGGTCACATCGATAGATACTGCCAGAGATCTGATTATTTTTCCGCCAGAATCCCTGTCCCCAATCGCGGAGAGAATCATGTCCATCTCTTCGCCGTTTTTTTTGACAAACCTGTACTGCGCGTCCTTATAATAACCTTTTTTGAAAAATTCCGGGATAACGACCTCTCTGGCAAACTTTCTGGATTCTTCAGAAAAGAAATCGGTTATCATTTTCCCGATTACTTCGTGCCTTTCATATCCCATTACATCCAGCCAGTGTTCGCTGACGCTTACAAGGCGTCCGTCAGGGTCAACGGAATGTAGCATTGCAGGCGTATTATTGTACAAAGACCGGTATCTCTCCTCGCTTTCCCGAAGGGCGTTCTCCACCGATCTTCTGAGTGAAATCTCTTCCGTTGCCTTTCCGTAAAGAAAAAAAACCGAAATACCGATAAGAACGGTCAGGGCAAGGACTATCGGGCCTGTAATACGCAACAGAGGGTCGGATACAACCTTCGAGATTGCTGCAAGACTTCGAAGATGAACCACTCTCCATCCGGGATAATCCTCTATCTCCGTCCGGTTCATAAGATATCCGTTTCCATGGCTGTCTTTTGCGAATTTATCATTTACTATTGTCAGGCCGTTCCAGTGCCACGGACCTTCTCCGAATTGCCGCGATGCAGCAACAAAATCTATCTCATCTGCAGACAGATTTGTTATCGAATTGTAAATCCAGTCGTTTCTGTTTGAAATAAAAATTATGCCGTGCGGATCGGTTACCAGCAGAATCTCATCCGGTGAAAGAGAAAGCTCTTTTTCAATCATCTGGATGGATACTTTTATCACTGTGACACCTGCCGGCTTATCTCCCTCCCTGCCGTAAACCGGATAGCTGTAATAGGCGCCCCTTTTTTTCGATGTAGTCCCGAGGGCAAGATAGGTTGCCGGTTTGTTTTGAATAGCCTCTGTGAAATATGGTCGGAATGAGAAATTGTGTCCCACAAAACTGTCCGCGTCATTCCGGTTGCTGGATGCTGTCGTATTTCCCTTGCTGTCGATAAGGTAACAGACTTCAATATCCAGTGAATCCTTAAAATGATCGAGTATGTCGTTTGCATCTATTATATTAACAGGATCGGGATTGAGCAGGTACCTTGAAACCTCCTTCATGCCGGCAAGTGTTCTTACAGATTTTCTGTGTTCGGAAAGCAGGGAAGAGAGGTTTGTTTTTATCATTTCAAGACGGGCAACCGCCTGGCGTTCAGCCTCCTTGAACGCGGATTCCTTAAGTGATGAATAATAAAGATAACCCCCGGCAGTGGCCGACAGAAAGGCCAGCAGAGAGAGAACCATAAGTATTATTCTAAGTTTCAAAGGCTGATATCTCCTGCAAGCAATCTCCCGGGCACAGCCTTAAGCGCCCTATGCCAACTGGTGGACTTTCAACGAAGTCATCTTTAGGGTTTGTCTGGGACGGACTGCCGCATAGCGACTCAAAATTGGTTTTCAAACGTGTTAATATTATTGAAACGTCTACGTTAAATCAAACACAAAGTTAGAACCGGTCATATAAATACTCTCTTATATTTTTTTGAACCGAAACAGCGGGCGCAACACAGAATAATGATTTTTTACCGGGATTACCTGTTTTTATTTATAACGAATCCGTCAGGCGGCAGGTTTGGATCTGGCGCAACACGCACGGTTTTGATGCCAAACATGTTTTTTATTTTATCTATATTTCCGTTTTTCAATCCACGTAGTTTTGAAACACTATTCGGATGAACCCTTATGCTTATCTCTTCAGAGATGGATGATTCGGATTGAAGAGCACCGATTATATTATCAAGAAAGATCTCAGAATAAACAAGCTGGCCGAAGGCGGGATGATATGGCCCTGCAAGAATTGAGGTTCCTTCCCGAAGATCCTCTGTTGCCTGCAGACCCATGCGGATAACCCTTATGTTCTTTTCCCTGAAAACAAGATACACCTTTTTTGTAATAGACACTCCTTCTTCAAGGGTAAGAGGCAGGAATTTTCCTTTCTTATGCAATACGGCAAGAGCGCTTCCTGCCAGTACAACGGTCGGATATATTCTTACAAAATCAGGAGAAAGTTCCGATATTCGTCGCGCAGTATCAATCGACGTTTTTTCGTCGTCGCCAGGCAGACCTATCATCATCTGAAGACCTGTCGTGAAATTCCTTTTTTTGATAAGCGAAACAGCCTTTATTGTATCTGAAGATGTGTGGCCGCGTTTTGACGCAGCCAGCACGCCATCATCCATCGACTGCACCCCCAGTTCTATCGTCGAAACAGGGAAGCTCTCCGCAATATCAAGCCTGTTGTCATCAATAGTATCCGGACGTGTTGAAAAACGAATGCTATCAACAAGACCGTTTGTTATATATCCTGTCGCCACAGACAAAAGGTGTTTTATTATATCGCTTTTGAGGCCCAAAAAATTACCGCCGTAGAATCCGATCTGAACCCTGTCTCTTTTTTCTCCCTTATAATTTAAAAATCTATCTATATTGTTATGGATCTCTTCCGGCGAAGGTATGTCTCTTTTTTCTCCTGTAACGGTATTCTGGTTGCAGAAAACGCACTGATTGGGGCATCCCGCGTGGGGTATAAAGACAGGTATTATAAAATATTTTCCTGTATCAGGCATCGGATGGTAATCTCTTGCAGTTTGCGTTTCGACTTCCAACATGTTTGTCGAATACAGATTGCCTTAAAGCGGCATTAAATTGCTTTTTATGAGTCCATAATTGCGGCGATTTTACAAAAAGCTGTCATTCATTATTAGATAACAGATCAAGCGCTTTTCTGGCAGCATCCTGTTCGGCAAGTTTTTTGCTTTTCCCGCATCCTTCAGTATAGATCTCTTTAAAAGACAGCGCCACCCTGAACACCTTGTCATGGTCAGGTCCTGTTTCATCAATAACAGTATAAACAGCTTTAACCCCCTTACCATTCTGTATTAATTCCTGTATCCTGGTTTTATAATCATAATTTACAGAAGGTTTTCCATCTGATTCAAAATGTGGCAAAAAGTTTTTTTCTATTATTCCAAAGGCTGCATCATAGCCGCCATCAATATATATCGCTGCAATAAGAGCCTCAAATGTGTTGGCAAGAATTGAGTTTTTTTCCCGCCCGTTGGTTAAAAACTCTCCCCTGCCAAGCAGGACAAAGGATCCGAGATCCAAAGACCGCGCAATAGACGCAACCTGTGATTCATTAACAAGATTTGAGCGCATTCTGGAAAGATCACCTTCTTTAAGTTTCGGAAAGCGATGTATAAGAAGATGGCCAATTACCAGATTCAGAACAGCATCACCTAAAAACTCGAATCTTTCATTGTCACGCAATTGCGTGCCGGCCTGCTCGTTCACGAACGAACTGTGCCGCAGAGCTTCTTCAAGCAGGTCCTGATTATTAAATTCATATGAAAGTTTTTCAGTTAAATCTGAAAGCTCCGGACGCGCCATAAAAAATTTCCTGTTGTGCTCTTGGTTTTATCTGCAAAAAAGGAAAACCCGACCACCGGGTCTTGCCTGAACAGCAACAGATAGTGACTCCTCTTCTGCTTAAGACAGGGTCAGCGGGCGAATTTGTAAAACAGACTAAATGCCTTGCAGCCCTCGCTTACCATCGATCCCGGGGAGTTTTAATTTTATAAGATTTTCGTATAAATTATAAGGCACATGAAAGTTTCCTCTCCCGGATCCCATGCTGATATCGGGTTTCAGCGAACCATGAAAGTCGGTACCACCCGTGATAAGCAGCTTATGCTTTTTCGCCAGTTTCATGTAGCAGGAAACCTGTGCTTTTGAATGCTCCGGGTAGTAAACTTCCATACCCTTAATTCCCATTTCTTTCAAAGCGGCGACCAGATCCTCTAAACCCTTGTCATTATAAATATTGATAAGTGACGGATGGGCCAGAACGGGGATACCGCCTGCACCGGTTATGATTTTGATCGCCTCATCGCATTCGATCCTGTATTTATCAACGTATGCTGGTTTTCCTTTGCCCAGGTATTTATCGAATGCCTCGTTGATAGATCCTGCAAAGCCTTTTTCCGTCATAAGCCGCGCAATGTGCGGTCTTCCTGTCTGCCCGCTGCCTGCAAGCTCTGTAACCTCTTCGATTGAAATATCAAAACCTATATTTTTCAGGCGTTCAATAATACCGGGATTGCGGTTTTTCCGGGCCATTTGGAGGGTGTATAGAGTCTGATTCAGAACAGGATCATTCAAACGTAAAGAATAGCCCAGGATATGTATACTTCCGGAACAGGAAAAAGATAAAGGGGGAGCAGCACTGATTTCAACTCCTGTTAAAAATTTTATTTCCGATGGAATGCCTTTATCTATAGCGTCTTTGGAACCGTCAATTGTATCGTGATCTGTGATTGCAATCGCAGCAAGATTGAGCTTTGTTGCCAGGGCAAGAATTTCGCAGGGAGAAAATGTTCCGTCTGATGCGGTTGAATGAATATGAAGGTCTATACTCCTGTTATTACTATAAACCAAGAGCTTTTTCCAAGGCCTCCTCTTTGGATTTGCATTCTATGCACTGGGAAGTGACCGGGCGTGCCTTCAGCCGCTTAACTGAAATCTCACCGCCGCAGGTTTCACATATGCCAAAAGTGCCGTTTTCTATGCGCTCAAGCGCCGCTTTGATTTTACGTATAAGCTTGCTCTCCCTGTCCCTGATCCTTAACATAAAATTACGGTCAGCCTCGAGGGCGGCCCGGTCTGTTGGATCCGGAAAATTTTCTTTGGGATCAGTCATGCCTGAAACGGTATCATCAGCCTGATTCAAAAGTTCTTCCAAGCGTTTTGTCAAAAACTCTCTGAAATATTCTACGTCTTTTTTATTCATAGCAAGTCCCTTTTCATTAAGAGATTTCTATTTTGAACCGTTGCAAATACCATAAAGAATAGATTAAGTAAAGATTTTTTTATACAAAAACTGTATCCGAATATTAAAGCGCATTTTATATATTGTATCGCGGTAAATTATGTAATATAGATTAATTAAACTAAGGTATATGCGAATATTTTAATTTTTTCCAATTAGTGCCCATACCGAAACAGAGTTTGGGCATATTTATAGTTTCCAGAAAAGACTCTTCTACGCGGTGAGGCTGAATGCGCCGAAGTCTTTATGGCTGGGAGCGTAAATTGTATATAAAAATAAGGGGTGAATAATTGGAACAAAATAAGCAGGATATATGCACTGAAACGCATTACAGGAAAATCACCGTCAAAACCTCGGACGGATCGACCATTCAGGGAAAGATAAATGTTGCCGCGAATCAGAGGGTCTCAGATATTTTTACAAAATCCGAAGCCTCTTTTATTGTAATGGTTGATGTTGCTTACAGAGATGGAGTCGGTAAAATTCTTTTTGTCAACAAAAGGCATATATTGTGGGTTGAACCGGAAGACAGTGAAGATCCCCAGCAGGATATATGTTAAGAGTCGTTGCCAAATAACCCTTTCATTAAAGCTCCTTATAACGGCCAGCGAGTTTCAATGTTTCGGTTATGTTTGAACGACGCATAGCTTAAGCCTATTTGATTTCTTTTATAAAATTCTCAAAGCTTTTTATCGAGTTGACGGTATAAATTTTGCGAGGGTAATCCTTCGGAAGTATTTTACCCAAAAGACCGGCAAGCACCCTTCCAGGACCTATTTCTGCAAATATTTCAATCTCTTCATCCATAAGTCTTTTGATTGAATCAAACCATTTTACAGGACTGCACAACTGCTTTCCCATCAGGACTCTGATTTCAGAAGGATCGACAGAATGATCTGCGGTAACATTATGAATAACAGGAATCGCAGGCTTGCTGAAAGTTATGTTTTCAAGGTATTTCCCAAAATCATCTTCAGCGCCCTTTATCAATCTGCTGTGCCACGCGCCGCTGACATTTAATGGAACCGATTTTGCTCCTTTTTCTGAAGCAAGGGACGAAACCCTGGTGACCGCTTCCGGTTCGCCGGTGATGACAATCTGGGTCTTTGTGTTGTGATTTGCTACCGATATAATACCCCCGTTTTTTACTCCGGCTAATATAAGCTCAATATCTTCTACAGGAAGCCCGATTATCGCATGCATTGCGCCTTTATGCTTAACCGATTCCCTGTGCATTAGTTCCCCGCGTTTATAGACAAGCCTGAAAGCATCTTCACGGGAAATCACACCAGCGGCACACAGGGCGCTGTATTCTCCAAGGCTGTGTCCAGCAAGAAAAGCCGGAATCATTCCCTCTTTTTCAACAGCGCCAAGACATGCGAGATTAACTGCTGTCACTGAAGGCTGCAGATTAATAGTCTTTGTCAGCTCTTCCATGGGTCCTTCGAAGCAAAGCCGTGATATGTTTATTTTGCATATTTCCGAAGCCATTTCAAAGAGTTCTTTGATAAAAACAAACTCCTGATAAAAATCAAACCCCATACCGACATGTTGTGATCCCTGGCCGGGAAACAGAAAAGCTGCTTTTTTCAAATCGGTCCTCCATCATTAATTTTTTTACGAATCCGTCACTCGTCAAGATTGAAGAGCTTTCGAGTAATATCAATATAAACAGAATTGTTTCCGTGGCACCCGTTCCGTTTCAGCAAAAGGGTAGGGTTATGCATTATCTTGTTTATAAGAGCATTTTTCATCCTGTAAAAGGCTTCCCGATCGCTTTCCGGAAGATTCATTGACTGTAAAGTCTTCTGAATTTCAGCTGTAACAATCGAGTCTATTTTATTCCTTAATTCAATTATGGTGGGAACAACATCAAGACTGTAATACCATCGCATGAAGCTTATAACGGCTTCTTCAATAATTCTTTCACCCTTTACAGCCTCTTTGTTTCTATCCTCAATATTTTCATCTATGACACCATTTAAATCATCTATATCATAGACATAAACGTTGTTCAGCTTGTTTATTTCAGGATCAACATCCCTCGGAACAGCAATATCAATAAAAAAAAGCGGGCGATTCCTCCTCCCCGGCATTATTTGCTTGACCTGCTCTTTTGTAATAATTATGTCAGGAGAGCCGGTTGAACTGATAATAATATCAACCTGCAGAATAAAACCGGGGATCTCTTCAAACCGTATGGCATTCCCGCCGAATTTTCTGGCTAGTTCCACACCGTTTTTAAAGGTCCTGTTTGCAACAAAAATCTCTTTAACCCTGTTTTTCAGCAGATGCTCGACGGCAAGTTCGGCCATCTCCCCTGCGCCTATCAGCAGTACTTTTTTACCCTCAAGCTGTCCGAATATTTTCCTGGCCAGCTCTATTGCTGCATAACTGATTGAAACAGCATGATCTCCGATTCCGGTTTCTGTTCGTATTTTTTTTGCCGTAAAAAAAGTTCTGTGAAGAAGCCTGTTTAGTATTACTCCTGACGTTTTTCTTTTTGTTGCATTAAAATACGCCTCTTTTATCTGCCCAAGAATCTGAGGTTCTCCAACCATCATTGAATCAAGACTCGATGCGACTCTGAATATATGCCGGACAGCTTTATCGCCCTCATAAACATAAATTGAATCTTTAAACTGAGCGAGAGGTACTTTTTTAAATCCTGAAAGATGTCTCTTGGCTGTTTCAATAGCATCCGCTTTATCGCCTGCCGCCATCAGTATTTCAACACGGTTGCATGTCGAGAATAAAACGACTTCATTTACGGAAGATGATTCTTTAATTGCATCAAGCATCGCTGCGGCTTCTTCTTTCGAAACTGCCAGGCGCTCTCTTATCTCAACCGGTGCCGTTTTATGATTTAATCCAATAAGTATTATTTCTGACATATCTTTATTTTTAATAAACCATCATATGTGATTAACTTGTAAAAAGTCATATATGAACGTATTTGAGATTTTTGGGAAATAGATTTTTAAAGAACAGAGCGTTAAAATCACAAGCTGTTTGATCCCGCGCTGGGCGGGAGAGTTCTTGTAATTTAACGAAGTGACTTTAAAATCCCCCAAAAGCTCATTAAGTAGGCATATTTCGACTTTTTACGAGGGCATCATTATTTATTACCGTGTAAATACTCCATGATGCCCTTTTAAAAGAAAATTCACGCCAAAAAAAGTAAATAATACAACAGCAAATCCTATTATGGCCATCACGGCTGCTTTTTTACCTCTCCATCCGACAGTAAGGCGCCCGTGAAGAATAGCAGCATACAGCAGCCATGTGATGCCGGACCATACCTCTTTCGGATCCCAGCTCCAGAATCTTCCCCAGGCTGACTTGGCATATATGAACCCTGTAATAAGTCCAACAGTTAGAAGAGCAAAACCGGTTGCAATAGAGGCATAACCTGTGCCGTCAAGAAGATCGAGAGAAGGAAGACGTTTATAGAAAAAACCATGCCTTTTTCTCTTGATCGCATTTTCCTGAGCAATGTAAAGAATCCCGGCTCCGCAGGCGAGGGCAAAAGACGCATGTCCCACAAAAATCGAAACCACATGCGCCACAAGCCAAATACTGTTGAAAATGCTCTGGGTTTCGACAACTTTAACGGGGACAAGAAAAGATGCGACAACGCATGCGGCAGCAAGAAGGGCGGCATATCCGCCTAATACTTTTACCTGAAACCTGTATTGAAAAGCAAAAAAAACCCCTGCAACAGCCCAGCCTGCTACTATTAGTGTTTCGTGCAGATTTCTGACAGGTATCTGCCCTGTTTGCGCATAGTAATAGCCTATAATGATCGAATTGCACAGAAAGCCTGTTGCCAGAAAAACCTGACCCAGCCTGTGAAGGTAATTTTTCTGGAAGAAAAGAAATAGAATGTATCCAACCGAACTCAGGACATACAGCAAACTGGCTACAATAATCAGGTTATCCATCTGTCACACCGTTTTATCTGTTAATCCGGTTTTAATTAGTGTCCATCCGGAAACTCATTATTCTTCCTGCCGCATTAAATCCATATAACCGTAACCTTCACCAAGCACCTCAAAAAGAACGGAATCAATTTTTTCTTCATCATTGTTCTTTATCAATTGTACTATATCTTTACTTATGAGTTTTTCAAAAAGATGCTTGTGCTCTTCAGGCTCATGGTTGTTGCTTAAAAGTCGCTTTCTGATTACTCCCATGAGTTTCAAAAAATCAGCGTATTCAACACCATATTGTCTTTCGAGATCTTTTCTGATCTTTTTTGCAAATGCAGGGCTTTTGCCCGAAGTAGATACTGCTATTACAAGAGATCCCCGTTTCACAAGTGCCGGAAGAATAAAGTTACAGGCCTCCGGGCGGTCTGCAATATTGCAAAGGATATTAATTTTTCCCGCATCACGGCTTACCTGCAGGTTAAGCTCTTCATTATCTGTCGCGCATATGACAAGAAAAGTACCGTCAAGGTCTGTTCCGGTATAGGGGCGTCTCTTTAACTCAATAATGCCCGATTCCGCAAGTTTTAAAAGTTTCTCGCTCGCCATAATGCTCACAACAGTCACAGAGGCCCCACATTCGATAAGCGTTAAGACTTTACGGGTTCCTACCTCCCCGCCCCCGACTACAAGGCACTTTCTGTTTTGTATATCAAGATTAACCGGATAATATCTCACGACCTCCGCTCCTCTTCGTGTGTTTAGCGCTACGAAATAAATAGTGCCTTTCAGGCTGTTTCGTTGCGATGCCTTAAGCCGTTTTTGATATTCAGGTGGTTACTTTTATTTTTTACAGCGGCTTCGTACTCTTTGCCCCAATACACACCTTCATTAAATCTCTGCCCAGAATAAGCGGGCCCTGATAAGTCCTCCTGCATTGTTTCTCAACATCAAAATTATCACATTCGGGATAGAAATGAGTCAGCAGAAGTTTTTTAACCTTTGCCCTGGCCGCAATCTCTCCTGCGGCAGAAGGTGTTAGGTGCCCTTTGATCTTAAATTCATCAGGAAAAGCGGATTCACAGACGAAAAGGTCTGCATGGCGCGCAATATCGATCAGGCTGTCACAAAAATCCGTATCTCCCGAATAAACAAACGAGCCGCCTGCATTTCCTGTTATTCTGAAGGCAAGGCTTTCTTCATTGTGCTCGACATGAACAGATTCCAGTATAATGTCATCTGTTTTTATAACACTATTATTCCCTTCAAGTTCTATTATATTTATCCGGTTCGGCTCAAGATCTATCCAGCGGCCGAAAACTGTCTTCAGCCCGGCATAAAAATCGGGGATACCCTTACCTGCTATTATCGAAAGCGGTATTTTGCGCCTGTTTCCATCCGGATATTTATTGGCAAAAAGAAAGGGCACTAATTCTCCCGTATGGTCAGGATGGAAATGACTTAACAGAATGTGGGAAATGTCGAATATCTCTGTTCCGTTTTCAAGCAGCCTTCTCATTGTACCCGGACCGCAATCTATAAGAATTTTATCTCTCCCGGTTTCAGCCAGCACAGAACAGGAGCTTCTTGCAAGCGATGGAACACAGGTTCCGGAGCCGAGTATGGTTAACGTTATCTCTGTATTTGCTGTTTCCATAATTTGATAATGTATTAAAAAGGCAAATGCTGATGGTTTCCCAAAAATCTCAAATCCGTTCGCATATGACTTCCAACGGGTTCATTATAATCGATGAGTTTGTTGGAAGTTCAAAAAAGCATACGGATCTGATGTTTTTTACTTCTTTCCGGCTCTTTTTTCTATCTGGGCTATTATCCATTTTAATACCATCTCATCGCTTTTCAAATCCGGATGCCCATTTAAAGCGGAGATAGGAATTTCAGCCCTTGCCATGCTCTTGTGCCCTCCTGCGGAACCGATATGGCCGAAACTCTCTTTTGCCACACGGCCTGCATTTTTGCGCAAACCGTCATTTCTGAAAATGACCACAAGATGATTTCCGCATACACCCGAGACAATGCTCCATTTTATGCTGTTGATCCTCATAAAGAAATCGGCCAGCAGAACGCAGACATCCGGATTGATTACCTGTCCCGTATGAACGAATATTCTGTCTTTCCGCTTTCGCATGTTTTCAAAGGCGTATTTGAAATATTTCAAAAAATCGAAACTTAATTCCGCCTGCTCAATCTTTCTCGCTATATGGATATTGGCATGACGAAAAAGAAACTGAAAAGCCCTGACATCCTCAACCAGCGCCTTTCGCTCGAAATCGCTGGTATCTGTCTTAATGGCATAATATAAAGCTGTTGCAAGTTTATATGAAGGTTTTATCCTTGCAGCTCTCAAATATTCGGTCATTATGCTTGCAGTTGCGCCATATCCGGGACGAATATCTTTAAAACCGGCATCCGTATCCGTTTCAGGATGATGATCAATAACAATATCGTATTTGAACGCGGTAAAAGCTTCGTTATGCCCAGGCTGTGAATCAACAATCACAAAACGCGAATATTTGTTTTTATCTATTTCTTCTATATGTACAAGATTAGCCCCAAGAAGCCTAATCATCGCAAGATTATCCGGTCGTTTTATAACATTTATCCTTGAAATGGTCACTCCGGCTACACGGTGCCATAAAAGTCTTTTTACAGCCATTGCGCTTGCAATGGCATCAGGGTCGGCGTTGATTAAGATCAGAACATTATCGTCGCCTGAAAAATGGCTGTAAAATTTGTTAAGTTTTTCCAATGCCGGAAAAAGCATTTCTGATTACATCCCTATTAACAGCACAGAAAGTCATTGAAATTATTTTAAACCAAACTAACATAAGGCAAGCATGATTGTAAATATACCAATTAAATATTTCGGTTTGCTCTCCTCATGGCTTATCTTCTACGCCAGTTGCTTCATAAAGATCTCACAGGATTATATTGCTGTTTATGTTCCACTTTATTATATTTATAAAATCTGCTCGAGTTGATAAGATAGCGGGACATCTTATCCTTGAACAGGAAAACACAAAGGATTTATAATGGAAGTAGATTCTCTCGTTACGTGGGTCAATTTTCTTATTGTTGTTTTAATAGTTGCTAAATTTGCCGCAAAACCTGTTATGGATTTATTAAAAAACCGAAAAAAAGACAAATTCAGCGAGCTTTCCCGACTTGAAGCTGAAAAAGAAAAAGTCTCAGACGAGATCGGGAAAACTCTTAAGATTATAAACGAGAAAAAAAACCTTCTCTCCGATACTGAAAAGAATATCATAAAACAGGGAGAAAGTATCAAAGCAGGCATCATTAAGGAGGCCGGGATTCAAAGCGAGCTGATTCTTGCAAAAGCAAAACAGGAAGCAGAAAAAGAGCTTGAACAGGCAACTGAAAAACTCCGGAATGAAGCCATGAAGGAAGTCCTTGATAAGCTGCCGGGCGCAAAACAGGATTAAAAATAATTGTAACTACTCAGCCACCGATCTACGCTGATCACCACTGATATTTTTTCTTTTATTACCATAACTGCTCAGGAGCCAGAATTCTGACTTCCGGCTCCTGAAGAGCTGCTGTATTTAAATATATCCGCGTTCATCTGTGTGAATCTGTGGCCGGATAGTTAAAAACAATCTTATCCCCCTTTGCTTCAGCTTTTACCGTGCTTCCCTCAGCAATTTCACCTTTGAGTATTTCTATTGAAAGAGGGTTCTCAAGATATTTCTGGATTGCGCGCTTTAAGGGACGGGCGCCGTAAACCGGGTCGTATCCCTTATCCACTATCAATTTTTTTGCTTCATCCGAAAGCACAAGCCTGATGTTTCTTTCCAAAAGCCTTGCTTCGAGTCTTTTTATCTGAATCCCGACAATTTCACCTATCTGCCCCGGAGTAAGATTGTGGAAAATAATAATTTCATCTATCCTGTTTAAAAACTCCGGCTTAAAACTTGCCCTTAAGGCTTCCATAACACGGGATTCCATCTCTTCGCGCTTTGAAGCACCGAGTTCCTGTATCCACTGGCTTCCTACATTGGAAGTCATTATAATTATTGTATTTTTAAAATCAACCGTTCTTCCGTGACCATCCGTCATTCTGCCATCATCGAGTATCTGCAGGAGGACATTGAAAACTTCGGGATGTGCTTTTTCTATCTCGTCAAAGAGGACAACTGAATAAGGTCTTCTCCTTACGGCTTCCGTGAGGTAACCCCCCTCATCGTACCCGACGTAACCGGGCGGGGCTCCTATAAGCCTCGATACGGAGTGTTTCTCCATATATTCGGACATATCAATCCGCACTATAGCCTGCTCACTGTCAAAAATAAACTCGGCAAGAGCTTTCGCCAACTCGGTTTTTCCGACTCCTGTAGGTCCCATGAAGATAAAGGAGCCTATAGGCCTGTTTGGATCCTGCAAACCGGACCGGGCTCTTCTAACCGCATTTGAAACAGCCGTTATAGCTTCATCCTGACCGATTACCCTGTTTCCAAGCCGCTCCTCCATCCTGACAAGTTTTTCTCTTTCTCCCTCCATCATTTTCCTGACCGGGATTCCTGTCCACTTTGACACAACTTCTGCAATATCTTCATCATCGACCTCTTCCTTGAGCATTTTTTTGTCCTGCTGCAATTGAGAAAGCTTTTCATTGGCATCATCAAGCCTTTTTCTCAAATCAGAAGCTTTTCCGTATCTTATCTCAGCAACCCTGGCAAGGTTGCCGTCCCTTTCAGCCTGCTGCTCTTCAATGCCAAGCTGCTCAATCTCTTCCTTTATCTTTCTTATTACCTGAATCAGGCCTTTTTCTTTCTGCCAGTGGGATTTCATTTCGTTTATTTCATCGTTCATAGCGGAAAGCTCCGCTTCAAGCTTTAAAAGCCGGTCTTTTGAAGCAGGGTCTGTCTCCTTCTTCATGGCTTCCCTTTCAATTTCAGCCTGGACCATCCTGCGCTGAATCTCGTCAATTTCAGCGGGCATGCTGTCAATTTCAATTCTCAGTTTCGAAGCGCATTCATCAATTAAATCAATTGCCTTATCCGGAAGAAACCTGTCCGAAATGTAGCGGCT
>Ga0105099_10000819_pt1 | contig 20680 bp, 19 predicted proteins | sample PPLLak3cmMay2015_2_FD_79138 | JGI IMG/M metagenome (GOLD analysis project Ga0105099, IMG submission 79138) | Freshwater sediment microbial communities from Prairie Pothole Lake near Jamestown, North Dakota, USA - PPLs Lake P8 Core (1) Depth... | ecosystem: Environmental > Aquatic > Freshwater >... | reverse complement strand
TAAACCAGGCGTCGTTGAAGTCATCGGTGGTTCCGGTCTTTCCGGCGGCAGGCAGCTGAAATCCCAACTGCCGCACCACGGTTGCGGTTCCCTCGTCGAGGACCGCCCGCATCATGTCGACCAGCTGAAAGGCGATGGAGGCATCCAACGTCCGGCGACCGCTTAGAATGCGCTCTTCCAGAATCCGACCGGCGGAATCCTCCACGCGGCGGATCCAAAAAGGTTCATGCTGAATGCCGCCGGTGGCAAGGCTGGCGAAAGCCGCCGCCATCTCCAAAGGGCTGACTCCCGAAGTCCCCAGCGCCACGGAGGGAACCGGCGCCAGCGGACTCCTGACCCCGAATTTTCGGGCCGCCTCGATGACGGCCTTGGGGCCGATGCGGCCCACCAGTTGCGCCGCGATCGAGTTCACGCTGTGCGCCAACGCGCGCTTGAGAATCATCGGGCCTTCGTGCTCCCCGCTGAAGTTCCGCGGAGTCCAGGGGGGTTGGCCCGGGATGGGGATCGCCACCTTGCGGTCCACGAACACCGTCGCCGGATTCAAACCGGCCTTTTCAAGCGCCGCATAGTAGAGAAACGGCTTGAACCCCGATCCGGGCTGCCGATTGTTCTGCAGGGCTCGGTTGAATTCGGTCTCGGCATGGTCCCTTCCGCCGACCAGCGCCCGCACCGCACCCGAATGCGCCTCCACGGCCACCAGCGCGCCTTGCGGGTGGGCGCTGGAATCGCCGCCGACCGCGGCCGGGACCCGGAGAACCTGGTCGAGCCTGGCCAGTCCGTTTTGCACCGATTCCACGGCCCATGCCTGCAACTGAGGGTCCAAAGTGGTAAAAACCTTCAGCCCCGCATGATGGACCACGTCACTTCCGAAGCGTTCCTCAAGATCCCTCAGCACGACATCGACAAAGTAATCACCCGCCACCGGGCCTCCCCCCGGCGCCCGGAGGGTTAAACGGGTTTGATAGGCCCTTTCGGCCTCAGCAGCTGAAATGGCGCCGACGGCCGCCATGCGCGCCAGAACCACCTTCTGGCGCCCTCGGGCGCGTTCGAAATGGCGAAGCGGATTGTACCGCGTCGGGGACTTCGGCAACCCGGCCAAAAGGGCTGCCTCCGGCAGGCTGAGCTGAAGGGCGGGTTTACCGAAAAATACCTGGGAGGCCTGCTCGATGCCGTGAGCGCCCACTCCGAAGGCGATCTGATTGATATAGGCTTCCAAAATCTCGCTCTTGGCGTAGCGCGCCTCGATCTGCAGGGCGACGGCGAGTTCGCGGAATTTGCGCTGGTAGGTGCGTTGGAACGAAAAGAAAAGATTTTTTGCTAGCTGTTGGGTGATGGTCGACGCCCCTTCAACCCGGTTGCTGCGAAACAGATTGACCCAAAAGGCTTTCAGGATCCGCAGGTGATCGATGCCGTGGTGGCTCCAAAAGCGGTGGTCTTCGGTGGCGATGACGGCCTGGATGAAAAAAGGGGAGACGCGGTTCAGCGGCACGGTCTCCCGCCCCCCGATGATCATGATACGCTCGCCGGTGGCGGCATAGATTTCGGTCGGGGGGGTTTCGATGATGCGGCTCAAGGGGTCCGGCACCCGCGGCAGGTCCCCCACGCTGACAAAAAAGAAGATCAGCAGCCCGGCGGCGACGAGGCCGATCCCCAACAGCCCGGCGTAGAAAACGACCCTGAACCAGGAAAGCCATGCCGTCATTGCGCGGAATACGCCTCCTGGGACCCCTTGCCGGCGCGCGGCCGTGAGAGCTTGCCCTCCAAAAGCGACCGCAGGCGCCAGACCGCCCAATCCTGGCCCTGAAGCAGAAGAACCCGGCGCTGGGATCCCGCTTGGATTTCCACGCCGACGTCGACGAATCCGGCCACCGCTTCATCGGAAATACCCACGCGAGTGACCTGTCCGGAGACTTCCAGCAGCCGTTCCGGCTGGGATATCAGCCCGCGGCGGTCCTCTTCCGGAAGCGAGGCCAGCGCCGCAAAAAAACGTTCTGCAGGATAAATCCGATTTTGGAAGCTGGCCAGATCTTCCAAGGACTGGCTGGCCATGTCGCTTCGACGAGCCACCAGGGCGAGGGTGGCGGCAGCGACCTTGAACTGCCGCAGGACCTGGTTGTTCGGCTCCAGCAGATACACCATGAGGCCGTCCGCCGTTTTTTCGAGATAAGCCCGCGTCCACCGTTTTTCGCTGGTGAACCGCAGCAGGTCGAAGGGGGATATCATTTCAGCGGCGATTCCGGAGGGAATCTTTTGATACAGCTCTCGGAAGTGCTCGGCGGAAAGCATGACGCCCTGGCCGGGGGTGAGCGCCGCAATAACCTCGTTCAATGTCCCGGCATTGCGGGCCATACGCTGATGCGCTTCGCGGTCGGAAGCGAGTTTATCCACCGCCAGGCGCGCGGTCTGGGTTTTGCGCCCCTTTTCCCAAATGGCACCGGACTCGGGTCGGTCATCGTTGACCGCGACGAGGTAGGCGCCGACGGTACGCTCAGCCCAGTTCAGTTTCAGCTCGGATACGATCAGGACCAGGAACACCAAGCCCAGCATGAAAACCGGTGCGCTGAAAGACCGCACGACCCACTGCCGGAGGTCATTGGGTTCTGTCAACTCATGCATGCCGTCATGCTACCAGTAAACGCATCGCTCTGGCAAGATGTCTGTCCAGACATCGGCAGCGGGTCGTTGACAGGGCTCAGCCCAGACGCATGGTCCCTGACGGAGAACGGTTATGAAATGCAACTTCGGAGGGGTCGAAGATCCAGGATGAGAGGCTGGGTGCTTCCATCGGCTGAATTGAGCGAGGTATCATCCGCTCAATTCCGGTTCAATCGCTTTCTCCCAATTCGCCCTGCAATTCTTCCCGAACGTCTTCGCTCAGGGACTTGATGGCCGGAAAAAGTCCGGACAGGATGAATTTGGCTTTGTCCACGCAGGAAACAGCCTGATTCAACTTATTTCCCTCGGTGGGGGTCAGCTGGATTCTGCCCCGGATGTCGTCGATATCATCGCGAAGGACTTCACATTCGTTGATGACGTTCATGAGCTCTTCGGTCTGCATGCAGATTCTCCGTTTTCAGTTGATGATAATATCGGCGGGGTGACGTTGGAACTTTAGACCAGAACGTATGCGATGCACATCGGCACGGCGCTGAATTGCTTTTCCACTGCTTTTGTGGTTTAGAGCCACAGGCTTCCGAAGGATCGCCGGCGCCTTGCCATGTTCCACATGCCTTCAATTGAAACCATATGACCGCAAACCCCACCCGAAAAAATATCGAAGACCTGGCATCGCATTTAAGGGCGGTGGCAGAAGGTGATGTCTCGACCGGCACCCCCCTGGCACCCTATACCTCCTATCGGATCGGCGGGCCGACCGCCATCTGGGCGGCCCCGCGCTCCGCGAACGGTGTGCGGCGTGTCCTGAAGGCGGTCCACGCGACTGCAGTGCCGCTGTTCGTCCTCGGCCGCGGCTCCAATCTGCTGATCTCCGACCGCGGCTGGCCCGGGGTCACGCTTTACATCGGCGAGAATCTGAGCGATCTTCGGTTTTCCGAGGTGCAGGCCGCGGCCGGCGCTGGCACCCTCTTGATGGACGTGATCCGGGCGGCCGTGGATCGCGGGCTGGGCGGAATGGAACAGATGGCCGGCATCCCGGGCGGCGTCGGTGGGGCGTTGCGCATGAATGCCGGCGCCTTCGGCCGCGAAATCGAGTCGGTTACGGCAGAGGTGGCGGGGTTCACGGTCGATGGATCCCCCTGTCGGATCGCACGCCCAGACATTGCCTTCGGCTACCGGCGCGCGCCGCAACTGGAGGAAGTCATCATCACATCGGCCCGTTTCCGGTTTGAGACGGAATCCACGGCGTTGCTCCGCGCCCGAGTCGATGACATCCTGGCGCTACGCAGCCGCAAGCAACCTTTAGAGCATCCTTCTTGCGGCAGCGTTTTCAAACGTCCTCCCGGTTACTATGCCGGGGCTCTCATCGAAGCGTCCGGATTAAAAGGCGAACGGGTCGGAGGCGCGGAGATCAGCCGCAAGCACGCCGGCTTCATCCTTAATGTCGCCGACGCCGCTGCAGCGGATGTCTACCGTTTGATCCGTCGGGTCGAGGAGCGAGTCTTCGAGCGGTTCGGCATTCGGCTGGAGCGTGAAGTGCACTTGGTGGGCGATTTCAGCGAAGCGGACCTCGATGATTATAACTCCGGCAGGGAAACAGGTCCAACTTGAGCCGAGGTTCGTCGCAGAGGAGTATCGAACACGGGCCGCCGGCCGGGCAAGGGCGAATCGCGTGAAGACGTCTCCGAAGAATCGGAAACCGTCCGGTCCGACGCAATCATGATGGATTCAGCGCTACGCAACGATACCGAGACAGGTCTTTCCTCTCCGGGCTTTTGGCGACTGGCGCGGTTTTTTTTCCCGCTGGCGGTACAAGCGGCCTCCCAGTCGTTGTGTTACCCGCTGGTGGCCATGGTGGCCACCCGCGGCCCCGGCGGGCCGCTGGACTTAGCGGGCCTGGCTCAATCCAACACCATCCTGTTCTTTCTCGGCATGTTCGCCATCAGCCTGGTTCCGACCGGCATGGTGTTCGCGCGCACCCGCGAAGGTTACCGCCAATTCTACCGGGTTTCCATCGCGGCCGGCATCTGCGCGTCGGCAGCGCAGGGGGTTCTTTGCCTCCCGGGACTCTCCCACCTGCTGTTCGGCCGATTGATCGGCCTGCCGCCATCGATCGAAGCCCCGGCTCAAATTACGCTTCTGGCCAGCATCCCTTTGCAGATGCTGTTCTTCTCGCGCATCCCATACTTCGTCGTCATGTACCTGAACCAGGCCACCGGGATCGCCAGTCTCGCCACCATCGGCCGGGTGGTGCTCACGGCCGTGCTTTCTCCCTTGTTTTGCTGGGCGGGGCTGGTCGGGCCGGTATGGGCGGTGGTGGCCTTGACGCTGCCCGTGGGAATTGAGGCGATTGTGTCATGGGCGTTTGCACGACCATTCCTGAAGAACCAACCCCTTGATCCTCGAAACGCACCCAGTCTGAGGGAACTTTTTCTGTTTACGCTGCCCCTGACCATCGGGGGATATTTCCTGTCGCTGTCGACCATCCTTCTGGCGGGAATCGTCGCCCGAGCCCCCGAGCCCGAACGCATGCTCCCGGTGTATTATCTGGCCCTCGGCTTGGCGAGCCCGGTGGCGTTCGCCGCCACTCGCCTGCAAACGATCGTGCTCGCGTTCCCTCCGGCCGATCGACACCGGCGACAAACGCTGCGCTTCGCCGTCGCCGCCGGATTCCTGCTGGGACTTCTGCCGCTCGTGTTCATTCTGCCGGGCCCAGCGGAGTTCTATTACGTGCGGCTGCAAAACTTGGATGCAGGTGATTTGGGATGGGTTCGGCAAACCGCAGCGGTCCTGGTGGTGCTGCCACTAGCGGTGGCCTTGAGGGCTCAGAGTGAAGGCCTGGCGACCTGGCGCAAACAACCATTGATCGTGCTGAGCGGACACGCCGTTTTCCTGCTCACCGCCGCGGCGGCTGGCATCCTTGCCTTAAAGGCCGGCGTGCCCGGATGTCTCATCGGAGCCGCCAGCCTGCCGCTGGGTAGCCTGGCGTCATCGGCGACGATGCGCCTGGCATTGAAAACAAAGCGGGCATAGCGGCGAGGATAATACTCTCGGCGCCATGCCCCATGTCCATGCGCGATGAGGCCGGAATGAACTCAACGAACACGTTCGGTCGCAGGCTCTTTTCGCCCTGCGCAGCTAGTCCTCTTCCCACTTGATGCATTCCACCGGACAGGAACTCATCGCCTCTTCGATGCAATCCTCCGGTCCTCCCTCCTCCTTGACCACTTCGGCCTTCTCCGTCGCATCGTTGAAAGCAAAGACGTCCGGGCATAGCTCGACGCACGTCTGGCAGCCCACGCACTCTTCTGAATCGATCACGACACGCTTTGCCATTTCCAAATCCTCCTGTCTGCTGATTGGGTCGGTTTAACCGACCGCCAGCACTATTTGTTGTCACAACGTACCGATGCATCCAACCCATTCGGGAAACATCAATATCAGGTCTGAAGCTGTTGTTTATCAGGCGTCGATCTGTTAGGGTCTCGTCGGGTTAGGCGCAACCGCAAGATTTCCAATGCAAAGATGAGGTAATGACCATGACCGACCGGCCCCCGATGGATGACATAGAGCCCGGAATCGACTTCAGCATCGATCGCTCCAATCTGTACCTGGAAGAGACGTTCACGGACTTGAAGGCCGGAACGGTGAAACGGTTCACGCCTGTTCTTCCGGACGGCTCCCTGGACAAGACCCGCAAGCCCTTGTTCCTCGGGCAAACCAGCCTATACACGCCCCATGGCCCCCTGCCGATCCAGAATGCCATACCGGCCAAAGAGCTGTCGCAAGCGTTCAAACGCTTCCCTGAAACCATGCATCAGGCCATGGAACAGCTGATGGAAGAAGCCGATAAAATGAGACAGGATAAAGTCTCCCCCATTATCCAGACGCCGGAATCGCGGATCATCGTGCCTTGAATTGCACCGGGCGCTGGAGCTCTCGCCGCAAATCAAATTCAGGAACTGCCGGAAAATAGCTTGGCACCGGAGCAAGACCGCATGTGGCAACGATTACCCTGCCGCGCCAGGGGCGGCGACCGGGTTGAGGGGGCTGCCCGGCGGATAGGCCCGCGCGGCGAGCTCCCGGTCAAGCATTAAGAGCCCGGATTTGTCGCTGCCCACCATCTCCAACTGCTCCGCGATCTTGCCGGCGTTGGCCTCTTCCTCGACCTGTTCGTCGGCAAACCACGCCAGCAGGGGCTCGGTGGCGTATTCCTTCTCCTTGCGCGCAATGGCGGTCAGCTCGTTGATGGTGCCCGAAATGAACTGCTCATGCTTGTAGGCGTCCTGAAATGCCTCGAGCGGCGATTTCCAAGCAGTCTTGAGCTGTTTGATGTCTTTGAGAACGACTTTGCCGCCGCGGTCGATCAGATGGCCGAAAAACTTCATGGCATGGGTCAGCTCCTCATGGGCCTGCACGCGCATCCAGTGCCCCATGCCGTCCAGAGACTTGGAATGGAAATAGGCCGACATCGACAGGTAGATGTAGTATGATTCCAGCTCGTTCTTGATTTGCGCGTTGATGGCATCGTTCAGTTTCTTTCCGATCATTTTTTTCTATCCTTATGTTTGATTTTAATCGTCTTCGAATTCGAATGGCGTTATCGAACGCACACATCCGAGCCACTTAAATTTGCTTTCGGATGCGCATTGTTAGCATCGCCCCCAGCGTTGTCAAATGGGGGTACCCCCTTGACTTGAACGGAGTAAGTCGATTAACGTAGGACGATCCTCTGCCCTGCGGGTGCCGCCGTCTGTGGGCCGGCGAATGATGGAGTCCATGACCGAGCAGCTGAGCCTGTTTCAAGCCCCTGAGGGCCGCGCCATCGAAGGCCTCATCGCCGCCGGGCCGGTTCCCGGTGAATCGGATGGCGGCGCCGTAGACGAACTTTTTCGTCGTGACCGTCGCTGGCGCAGTCGCTCCGGTTTCCTCGCACTGCTCGAATTCATTGCCCGGCTGAGGGCCTATTCGCCGCTTAATGCGTTTCTGATCCATCTCCAGGACCCTGCGGCCACGCGGGTGGCCACGGCCCGGATGTGGGCCCGCAAATACCAGCGGCGATTGTTGCCCGAGGCGCGCCCGATTGTCATTCTGGCCCCCATGTCACCGGTGCTGTTTGTGTTCGACATCCGCGATACGGAAGGCCCTCCGCTGACCCCGAACACCCTTTCGGCAACGGCCCTCGAGGCGCGACCGGCCCGCCTGCTTGACACCGCCCGGCACAACTGCGGCATCCAGCGCATGGCGGTGCGCGAAGCCACAGGGCTTGCCCCTTCCGCCGAGCGCGCCATCCGGCTGACGCCGGCGTTGCGAAGGAAGCATGCCGAACTGGGCTTGGAGCCGAATACCCGCTATCTGGTCCTCCTGGACGCCGGGTTGAGCGTAGAGACGAAATATGCGTCCCTGAGTCTGGAGCTCGGCCGAATTTTCTGTGGGCATTTAGGCATCGACAGGGAGGCCTGGTGGCCCGACCGTAAGGACCTCGATTGCGAATGCATCGAGATCGAAGCCGCCGCAGTCGCCCAGCTGGTCTGCCGCCGCAAGGGGCTGGCGGCGACTCCTGAGGGCTTTCTGGCGGCATGCATCAAAAACGATCAAGAACTGCCTGCGTTCAGCCTGAATGCCATTTTTCAGGCTGCCGGCCATATCGAGGCCCTGAGCCGGCGCCTCTGGAAAAAGCCCCGCAACTAGGGCCGCTCCGAGAAGATCGAAAACGGATGTCGACCAAACCCTCTGAAATCGTGATCCTTCGAGAAAATGCCGTTTTTCGGCTCGACGGCCGCGGTCGCTGGTGCAATGTCCACGGAGTCTTCCAGAACCGTAAGATCATAGACTACTTTCATTCCGCTATCCGCCGCGACGAAGACGGGTATTTCGTCTGCCAGGAGAGGGAAAACATCACGGAAAAAGTCTACTTTCCATATGAGGATACGGCGCTGTTCGTTTTCGATGTGATCATCTCCGAGAGCGCCATCCTCGTGCTGAACACCAAAGAGGAAATTTCCCTTTCGCCCGAAAACCTGTTTATCGCAAGCGATAGCCTGTACCTTCGGCGCGGGGACGAACGCATCAAGTTCACAGAACGGGCATTGATGAAACTTGCAGATGCGCTTGAGTTCACGAATGGTGCTTATTATCTCCGGCTTGCAACGGGCAGATTCCGAATCCCGGAGGAATCCAGCAGTTTTTAACCGGCCACGGTAGAAAGAACGCATATGCAATGCGGCGCCATGAACAATCCGTTGAAGTCGCTGGCTGTGGAAGTCGAACGGGTTGCGTCCCTGGGATTCGACTACCTCGAGCTTTGCATGGATGCACCGTTAGCACACCACACGATCATTCGAGAGAACCTTCCGTTTATCCGCCGGACGCTCGGGGGGGCGGGAATGAGCCTGGTCGGCCATCTGCCGACCTTTGTCCACACGGCAGACCTTACCGCCAGTATCCGGGCTGCGTCCCTGGCGGAAATCCTGACATCTCTGGAAGTCGCCGCTGAACTCGCTGTCACCAAGGCGGTGCTGCATCCCAGCGCCATCCACCCGCTGGGATCGACGGTGATGGAGCTTTCGATGCACTATGCCGCCGAAACGTTATCGACAGTCGTCCAGAGGGCAAATCAACTGGGAGTGATACTTTGCATCGAGAACATGTTTCCTCGCTACCGTGCCTTTTTCGAACCTGTGGCCTTCGTGGACATTTTCCGACAGCACGCCGGGCTCATGCTGACCCTGGACATCGCCCACGCCCATATCGGCTGCCGGAACGGCGCCCGAGCGCTCGAGTTCATCCAGCGTTTCGGCAAGCGGATCGGCCACCTGCACGTCAGTGATAACCGGCTCAAGCGGGACGACCATTTGCCCCTTGGCGCCGGAAGCATCGATTTTCAAGGGATCGCAGAAGCGTTGAAGCAGTCCGGTTATGACGGGACCGTCACTCTGGAAGTCTTTGATCAAGACCCGACCTCAGTAGTAAAGAGCATGGAAAAATGGAAACACATCTGGAGGGAGACCCACCTATGATCCGCGCTTCGAAAAAACGGGTCATCATTTCATGATACGTGCCGCGGCCAGGCGGATGGTTTTTCGCACAACCGCAGTTAGGGGCGAATTTCGGACGGCCTACGGCCTGGAATTCGACTGCCCCTTCACGGGGCGTCCCCTGAAGTTTGAACGGCCGGTCGGTGGATCCGCCATGGAATTCGATCAATACTGTTCCGGCGAGCCAATTAGGCTCACCTCGGTCATGTCATGAGCAGGGCCCAACCCGAAAGGAATTTCTATCATGTTCAAGGTCAGTGTGATGTATCCGAAATCCTAACGCCGGCTTAGGGAACAGGTCTGCAAAATCGAAAAGAACCCATTAGCTCCAAAGACCAACTCGTCGCTTAACGGCCTGATCCTGCTGGCGTTGCTCAGCCTGTTTTGGGGCCTGGGGTGGCCGGCCATGAAAATCGTCTTGAGCGAGGTCCGCCCCTGGACTTTCCGAACGGTCTGTCTCCTGGCGGGCGGCTTGAGCCTGCTGGGTCTGGCCCGCATGGGCGGCACGCGCCTGAAGGTGCCTTCCGCTGATTTTAAACCGCTCCTGATAACGGCGTTGATCAACATCACGGGCTGGCACATCCTCTCCGCCCACGGAATCGCGCGCATGCAGGCCGGGCGAGCGGCCATCATCGCCTACACCATGCCCATGTGGGCCATTCTCCTCAGCCGCCTAATGCTGAAGGAACACGTAACGCCCATGCGCTTGTGGGCGCTGGTTTTCGGATTTGCCGGGCTTTTTCTGCTGCTGTGGCCGGACATCCAGGCAGTGGAAGCGGCCCCGGCGGGAGCGCTGTTCATGCTGGGCGCCGCGTTTTGCTGGGCGGCCGGGACGGTGCTGGTCAAGTTCTTCCAGTGGCACATGCCGGCAACCCTTGTTATGGGATGGCAGCTGTTGATCGGCGGCGTTCCGGTTGTTTTCGGCGCTTTTCTCCTGGAGCCGGTGGGTGCTCTCGCCACCATTTCGTTGCACGCTCTCTGGACTCTGATCTTTTTGATCCTGCTGCCGATCATTTTCTGTCATTGGGCGTTTTTCAGGGTGGTCCAGATCTTCCCCGCCAACGTCGCCGCCCTGAGCACGCTCAGCATCCCCGCGATCGGCGTGTTCAGCAGCGCACTGCTGCTGGACGAACCCCTTCGACTTTACGAGCTGGCGGCATTGGGGCTGGTGGTGGTTTCTCTCGGATTGACCGGTTTGAGCAAGCGGCCGGCCCAATAGTAGGGTGCTTCAATTCTGAGCAGCTTCGACGGACATAACCAGCGCCCGTTTTATCCGGTGCTGGCCCTTTTCATCCAAACACTTTATCGCCCTGGTTCCAAATTCAAGAAAGGAAACGCTCATGATAGAATCAATTTCACGCTGGAGTCTGGCCGCTGCGTGTGCCTTGCTCATCGGTCTATGGGCAGGACAGCTGCTGGCGCCTCCGAGCGGTTGGGCAGGCTATGACCGCGTTCCCGAACCCGATCCGCCGACCGTCGACCTGGGAGAGGTTGGAGTCCCGGCGGCGGCTGCGGTTGAAAACCAGACGGCCGCAGCGACCGAATGGACCTACCATAAGACCAGCGACAATCTGCACCCCGATGGCAACGAGCAGCAGTTTTTATGGCTCATGAATCGCGCGCGGTCCGACCCGGCGCAGGAGGGAATCTGGCTGGCGACGATGGACGATCCCGACGTTGCCGCCGCGCGGGACTTTTTCAACGTCGACGCAAGCGCTCTCCAAAGTGAATTCGCCGGTTATGCCGCCAAGCCTCCGGCCGCCTTCGACGTCCGGCTCTACTATGCCGCCAAGGCTCACTCGGATTATTTGATCAGCATCGACGACCAGAATCACGACAATCAAATCGCCCGCATCAGCAATGCCGATTTCATCTATAGCCAGGCGGCCGGCATCGTTTTTTCGTACTCGGACCATACGATTTTCGGCTATGCCGGCTTCAATATCGACTGGGGCAACGGAAGCGGCGGCACCCAGGACCCGCCGGGACACCGCCAAAGCATCATGTCCCTCAGCGGCAATTACACCAACGCCGGGCTCGCCGTGGTGCCCGAGGTCAACCCGGCCACGGAGGTGGGCCCCCAAGTGATTTCCGGCAACTTGTGCGAGGCCAACACCGGCTTCGCCGATCACCACAATCGTTTTATCGTCGGTACGGTCTGGGAGGACACGAACTCGAACAGCCAGTACGACCCCGGCGAAGGCTTATCCGGTGTCACGGTGATGCCCGACAAAGGAATCTACTATGCAGTCACCGCCATCAGCGGCGGGTATGCCATACCCATACTATCCAACGACACCTATACCGTGACCTTTTCGGGCGGCGATCTGACCGGCATTTTCACTCAATCCGCAACCGTCGGCTCCACCAGCGTTCTGTTGGATCTGGAGTATTATGCGGCCTCATCGGTCCCCCCGCCTGTCGGCGGCGGGGGCAGCAATGAAGACAGCAGCTCAGGAGGCAGCAGCAGCGCAAACGACAGTGGAGGCGGCGGCGGCTGTTTGATCGGCACCGTTTCAGAGGACATCGATGGGGCCTGTGTGGTTCGGACGGTATTAGGGTCAGCCATCGTTCTCCTGGTTTTCGCCCTGAACGGCGGCCGAGGGAGGTACTCCACCGTCGAATACCGCCAAACTTCAAGCCAAGCAGACTCAAGCGGATAGGCCATCACAACCGCAAACGGCGGATGGACTTGAACCTCACTGACGCCGACCGGCTGGACACCGTTGCTCAGGGCACGGAAAGGGCCACCTTCAGAGTCTCCGGGTTGAAATCGCTGAGGCGCGCGATGTGGCGCTTCTCCTCGTCGATGATGGTTTGCAGGTGGCTGCGAGTTTCGCCGTCTTCGATAAAGGGTGCGACCATTTCATAAAAGAGCACCGTGTCCTTCTCGAACTCGATAAAAATCGAGACCAGTTGCTCCAGGCTTTCCACTTCGGCGAAATTGACCTCCTTGAGGGAAAAGCTTTGGCTGCCTACCAAGTCGTCGAACAACTCCCGGCTCATCTCCTCCCAAAATGGGTTTTTCCCTCCCTGGTCGAGAGAAACCCTGAGATTGGAAAACCATTGCGCGTGTCGGGCCTCTTCCTGTGCCATCCAATCGAGCGCGGCCTTCAGCCCCTCATCGCCGGATCGCAGGATCGCCTGCCGGTAGGTGGCCTCGCCGTTCTTCTCCAACCGAATCGCCAAGTCCAGAATTTCTCGGATCTCAAACACAACCGCCTCCCGCATGGGTTGAGATGGGCCGGGGGTTTGCTGCCGCAGGCCGTCTGAAAGCGCGCATTATACTCAATCCTGGGATAATTTCAAACGCTGGGAAGTAAAATGCAATAGGAGTCATTGACTTCCGTGACCATTGTCAGTATCAAACTATAGGAGGAACGGCCATGACCGCTTATGAAAAACTTGGCGTGTTCTATCTTGGCAAGGCGTTCGACCTGGGTTCGGGCAAACTCCAGGAGGATCCGATCCTCTATGACTCCAAGGATCTCACCACCCATGCCGTCATCATCGGAATGACCGGGAGCGGCAAGACCGGTCTTGCCATGGGGCTGCTGGAAGAGGCCCTGATCGACAATATCCCCGTCATCGCCATCGACCCCAAGGGCGATCTGCCTAACCTGCTGCTCACCTTTCCGAACCTATCCGCCGCTGAATTTCTTCCCTGGATCGACGAGCAGGAGGCTGTCGCCGCGGGCTTCAACCGCCAGCAATTTGCCGCCCAGCAGTCCCAACTCTGGCGCAAAGGTCTTGCCGATTGGGGGCAGGGGCCTGAACGCATCGCCCGGCTGCGCGCGGCGGCTGAATTCGCGGTCTACACCCCGGGCAGCCGCTCCGGCCGGCCGGTCAATTGCCTGGGAAATTTCGCGCCGCCCGACCCGGCTATCGCCGCGGACGCTGATCTGCTGCGTGAGCGCGTGCAGAGCACAGCGACCGCCGTGTTGGCGCTGGCGGGAATCGATGCCGATCCTCTCGCCAGTCGTGAGCACATTTTGATCGCCAACATCTTGAACACCGCCTGGTCTCAAAATAAGGGACTTGATCTTTCCAACTTGGTCCGCGCCATACAAGAGCCTGCGCTCACCCGGGTGGGGGTCATGGATCTCGAATCCTTTTATCCGGCCAAGGACCGCTTTCAACTGGCTATGCGCTTCAACAACCTGCTGGCGGCGCCGGGCTTCGAGGCTTGGCTGGAAGGGGAGCCCCTCGAAATCGGGTCACTCCTGTTCACCTCGGAAGGCAAGCCCCGCGCCTCCATCTTCACCATCAGCCACCTGGGCGACAGCGAGCGCATGTTCTTCGTGTCCAAGCTGCTGACCGAGATCCTGGCTTGGGTGCGGACCCAGCCCGGCACCGCCAGTCTGCGGGCCGTCCTCTATATGGACGAGATCTTCGGATATTTCCCACCGGTCAGCAACCCGCCCTCGAAGCAGCCCCTCCTGACCCTGCTCAAACAGGCCCGGGCCTTCGGACTGGGGGTGGTGCTCTCCACTCAGAACCCGGTGGACCTTGACTACAAGGGGCTTGCCAACACCGGCACCTGGTTCATCGGGCGCTTGCAGACCGAAGGGGACAAGCAGCGCGTCATGGCCGGGCTGGAGGGGGCCGCGGCCGGCAAGCACTTCGACCGCGGGCGGATGGAGCGGATCCTGGCCGGGCTGGGCAAGCGGGTCTTTCTGCTCAACAACGTCCACGAAAACGAACCGGCCATCTTTCAGACGCGCTGGACGCTGTCCTATCTACGCGGACCCATGACGCGCGAGAACATCAAGCTCCTGACGGCCGCTAACGCGGCCGTCAAACCGGCGGCCACGGCGGCCGAAACAGCCTCGCAACCGCAAGTGCCGGCAGCACTCTCTGCGAGCGCCGTCCATGAATCAGACCCGCCGCTGCTGCCGCCGGGGATCACCGCCTATTACCTTCCGGCCGCCGAGGGCGCGTCGGGAATTGAATATTTCCCCGCAGTGGCTGCCAGCCTGGACATTCATTACACCAGCGCCAAACACCGCATCGACCTGTCCCGCCGTCTGGCGTATGCGGCGCCACTGTCCGAGGGGCCGGTTCCCCTGAACTGGGATCAGGCCGTGCCTGTCGCTCTGGACCCTTCCGAGCTGAAGTCCAAGCCGGCTGCCCCATGTAGCTTTGGCGAGCTTCCCGCGGAGGCGAAAAAACCCAAGGCCTACGACGCCTGGCGGAAAGACCTCACTCGCTGGGTGCGTCAGAATTGCTCCCTCCGGCTGCTTCGCTCCGAACGTTTTGGAATCGCCTCATACCCGGAAGAACCCCAAGCCGAATTCCTGCCGCGGCTGGCTCAAGCCGCCCGGGAGCAGCGCGACCTGGAAGTCGAAAAACTGCGCCGCCGCTATGCCGACAAGTTCGCCGGCTTGAAAGACCGATTGATGCGCGCGGAGCAGGCCGTCATGCGTGAGCAGGAGCAACTCTCCGCCAAGAAGGTCGAAACCGCCATCTCCTTCGGAACCGCCATTCTCGGGGCGTTTCTGGGCCGCAAGGCCGTCAGCGCCGCATCGGCCGGACGCATGGGCACGGCGGCGAAATCCGCCGGCCGCCTGCGCAAGGAGAGCATGGACGCCGCCCGCGCTCAGGAGAGTGCCGAGGCGGTCAAAGCCCAGATAGCGGAGCTGGATCGGGCCTTGCAGTCGGATATCACCAAACTCGAGGCCGCCTTCGACCCGTCCGTTGAAAAGCTGCAGGAGATCTCCGTGGCGCCGACGCCGGCAGGCATCACCCCGGAATTCTTCGGCCTGGTCTGGCTGCCCTATCATCGCGACGCGCACGGCAAGGCCATCCCCGCTTGGAAAGCGGCTTCGTAATAAACTCATCTTCGGCAAAAAAAAAAGCCCTTTCCTGGTTTTGACACCAGGAAAGGGCTTAGGTGATCGGGCAAGAGTCTCCGAGGCTCAACTCGCGGCCAGCCTCTGGCCTGGTCATTTTTCCTGATCAGATCAGACCCCGACCCTCCCCGATCATTCCTTCATCAATTTTTCATGGTAAAAATCTTTGCCGCGCTGTCACGCGGCAAAGATTTTTAGGCGCGGCCGATCACTAGCTTGAGCGGGTCCACTTCTTCCCGCAGGATTCTCAGCTCCTTCTCCATGGGCGGCGCCGTCCGTTCGACCTTTTTAGGAACAATCAGTTCGAAGCCTGTTTCCGCCTGAACCTTGTCGATCTCGATTCCCGGGTGCAGGGACTCGACCATCATCGCTCTGGTCTTTTCGTCGAACCCCATGACCGCCAGATCCGTGACGATCTTGTAGGGGCCGCCCTCCGGCAGCCCGGCGGCCTCGCGTGCGCCGGCGCCCGTGAGGAACCCCGGCGAGGTGACGAATTCGCACCTCTCCACAAACCGCGACTTGCTGTGGACGGTCATGATCATCGTGCGCCAGCAAAAAGACGCAAAGTCGTTGGCGCCGCCGCTGCCCGGAAAGCGGACCTTGGGCTTGTAGTAATCCCCCACGACCGTGGAGTTGATGTTGCCGAACTTGTCGATCTGGGCGCCTCCCAGAAAGGCGTAGTCCACCTGTCCCCGGCAGCAGGTCGTCATCATCTCGGTCATGCCGGCGGCCATGACGGCGCGGAAAAAAGTGCGCGAGTCGCCCACCGAGATCGGCATCTGAGGCAACATGGGCGAAATCCCCCCGGCCTCGAAGAGAATGATCAAATTGGGCGACTGGGTTTTTTGGGCCAACATGGCAGCGGCGCAGGGTGCGCCGGTGCCGACCGCCACGGTCTTGCCGTCCTCGAGATAGCGCGAGGCTACGCAGATCATCATTTCCATCGTGTTGTATTCCGGTGCCATACGATCCAGCTCCTTCCTCAAGCGGGTTCCCCCGCGGGCATGGGTCATCACTTGTCGACCAGAGATTCCTGCTTCTGCAGTTCTTTGAGCTTCTTCAAGCCGCCGCAGCGCTCGAGGTATTCCTCGAAACACGACACCCCGTAGATGTAATGGTCGAGAAATTTCTCGAATTCCTTGGGATCCTTCTCGGCCTTCATCCACGCAGCCAGGTGCTCCTCATCCGAGAAGTAAAGGTAGGGCATGTTGCCGGGGTAGCTGCCGTAAGGCACCTCGACCACGGCGTCCACCAGGTAGAAAGGAATCGAGGTGGCAGTCGGGTTGCTGCGGATCGTGAAGTTGGTCACCAGGCGCTCGGCGGTGATGATCAGGTGCTTGGCGGCCCGGGCCAGCTCCATGTCCGCGATGGAGATCCCCTTGAAAACGGAGTTGCCGTACATGTCGGCCTCGTGGACATGGATGACGGCCACGTCCGGCCAGAGGGCCGGCACCGCCGCGAACTTCTTGCCGGTGAAGGGGCATTCGATGACCTTGGCGCCGGACATCTTGAAGGTGTCGGTTCCCAGCATGCAGCGCACGATGCCGAAGGAAACGCCTTCGGCCGCGGCCCTCAGCCGGGCGGCCAGCGAGTAGTTGGTCCACTCGCAGACCTTGACCTCGCCGGACTCCATGTATCGCCGGGCGTTCGGGGAAAGGCCGCGGGCTTCCAGCCCGACGATGTAGGCGGCGTCCAGGCGGTTGAAGCACTTCCCCGCGCAGAGCAGCTCGAAGTCGTGGGTCGAGGTGTGGCCGAGGAAGCCCAGGTTCTTGCGCCGCGCCCTGAGAATCTCGTGGATGACGGCCGTCGGAATACGGTTGGCGCCGAAGCCGCCGATCCCCAAGTAGCAGCCGTCCGGAATGAACTTCTCCACCACTTCCTTTTCGGTCATGCGCTTGTCGGTCATGGCCCGCGGCTTCTTGCGGAAAAACTCGCGCGCCTTGTCCGGGTCGGGATCCATGAAGACCGGGTTGACCCCTTGATCCAGCACTTTCATAGCGTTCTCCTCCAGCGTCGATAAGGGTTACAGGTAAACTGAAAGGCAGCACTCCCCCGCAACTTGGGTTCAGCAACATATATGCCACTCCCAGCGCATTAAAGAATCCAAAAGCGGTTGTCCCGATGAATGGCTTAGGTATCTGAATTTAATCTAATTTATCATCATATCGCCGATGCCGACTTGGGATGGCGTGAACCGGGCTGGCGTTAAGCGTATCAATTTTTCTACAATGCCGCGACGCGGAGTACATGGTTGTTTCCGGCAAAGCGAAAAATGAGATTTGACCATTAAAGGTCAGGGCAATCGGGCGTCCTTGACCGAGTCCATTACGAAAACGATGTGCTGGCGCATGGCATCGAACGCCGCCTGCGTGTCGCGGTTCTTTATCGCGGCGAAGATGCCTTCGTGCTGCGCGCGCAGCAGGTCCTTGTTGTTGACGTTGCGGTAAAGGTAGGTCAGGTTGTCGCGGATTCCCAAAAGAAGCAGGTCATAGAAATGCTTCATGAGGTTTATCTGGACCGGGTTCTTGCTCGCATAGGCAATGCGCATGTGAAAGGATACGTCCTCCTGATAGGCGGTCTCGCCTGCGTCGGTCAAATTCCGGATGGCGGATAGGCTTTCTTCCAGCAGGGCGATATCGTCTTCCGTCGCGCGCCTTGCGGCCAGCACGGCGGAATTACATTCCAGCCCCAAGCGAACCTCCAGCAAGTGCTGCGAGGAATCACTGCCGTCTCCAATGACCGCTTTCAGTGGATTCCGGTCCTGATCTTCGGAATAGATCCTGACGAAAGTCCCCTGCCCCTGGTGCTGTTCGAGCAGCCCCATATTGACGAGTTTCCCCACGGCCTCGCGGATGGTGGGGCGGCTGACCCCCATGGTTTCGGCAAGCTCGCGCTCAGGCGGAATCTTTTCGCCGGGCTTGATCTGCCCGACATAAATCAAATCTCGAATTTGCTCAAAAACAAGGGCTGCTGCCTTTTTCTGATTAACGGATCGGTAAAGATTTGCTTTCATCCGGGGCCCTCGGTCGGGGATTGTTGTCGATCGGGATGGATAAATTCGAAAAAAATAAATGGTATTGGTAATACCATTATGAATCCATAAGATCAAGGATATTCTCAACATCAAGAACACCATAGAACGATTGCCATTATGGTATTTGCAATCATCCATCCCATCGATTGGAGTGGCGCTAATAAAAAACAGCTTGACAACTTGCTTATTGGTAAATTATTAATACCAATAATGCCAATAATATTTGAATAAATATTCAGAGATTATTTTAACAATTTGGAATAATTAAATAAAAATATAATCAATTAAAAAATTTAATTGGTAATACCAATATAATTATTTATGTGCAAACAATTCGCAGGCAGAAATATATCAAAACTACTACATGTATCATTTTTTATTCATTTTAACTGTTAAAAATTCTTTTAGTATGACCTGCGCAGAAGACACAAAATTAAAGTTAACATACTGAAAATATAAATTTAATGTAACAATTAACCATGTACGAAAATTTTTGCCCCATTGTGGCCCGGGATTTGCTCTTGTTTCGTAACTGAACTGAACACGGGTCACACCTGATTGCGCGGCTGGCACGGCCGTCTCCCGAGGGGAAGGAGGAAATCCGTTCATGGACATCAGAGAGCCGGAAATCAAACGCGACCAGATCCTAGTTCTGGCGGACAAGCATTTCAAAGCCGAGAATGTTTGCATCGTCACCGGCGCCGGCACGGGAATCGGGCGGGCCACCGCGATTGCGGCTGCCGCGAACAAGCTCATGACGGTCGGGCTTGACATCAACGAAAAGGAAGGCAAAAAAACCCAGAAGATGGCCCGCGACATTGGCGGCCAGATGATCTTCATCAAGGCCGACCTCTGTAACGACGAAGAAATCACCCAGGCCGTCGCCGACGCAGCCAAATTGGGAGCGATCAAGTTCGTGGCCAACATCGCCGGCCTGCAGCACATCGACTCCATCGACAACTTTCCCATGGAAAAATACGACTTGATGCAGCGGCTCATGCTGCGGGCGCCTTTCCTCATTTCGAAGCTAGCGATCCCCCACATGCGCCGGAGCAAGGACGGCGTGGGCGTGATCGGCCACATGGCCTCGATCCACGCCCACATCAGCACCAAGAACAAGCCGGTCTACAACATCACCAAATTCGGCCTGCGGGCCCTGGCCCAGTCGATCTCGGCCGAGGGCGAAGGCCATATCCGCTCCTTCACCATCAGCACCGCTTTCATCAAAACCCCGCTCGCCCTCAACCAAATCCCGGCCCAGGCCGCCCAGCGCGGCATTACGCAGGAGGAAGTGGTGCGAGATGTGATGCTGGGAAAGTCGCGAATCAAGGAGATGATGGATCCGATCGAGGTGGCCAATTTGTTCCTTTTCGGCTTCTCGCGTCACGCCCGATTCCTGATCGGCGGAGACCTGCTCTTCGACGGCGGCGTAGTGTTGACATACTAATTGACAAAATCATACAAGAAAGACTTTGGTGACAAAGAAGTTTTGTTCTTGTGGGAGAGGCTTTCAGCCTCGATGATCGCGGCTGGAAAGCCGCTCCCACCGAAAAAAATTCAAATAAGTCAAGGAACCTCCAACCGTTCAACCGGCCCAAGGGGCCGCAAATATTCTATCGGGCAAAGGCATCATGTCTGAAACCGTACAGATCATTATCGGAATCCTGCTTCTCGTCGGCGTTTATATTTTCACCCAGATGGTGGTGGGCTTCCGCATCAAACGCGCCGCTCGCGGCATCGTTCGCGATCTCGACTTCAAGAAAGCCTACAGCGCGGAATCGGCAATCGAGCTACCCTATGCCAAATCCAACCTGTTCCGCATCGGCCTGCGGGATTTCCGGCCGAAGGCAGTCGCCGCCCTGGTTCAGGGTGGGGTCATAGCCCAAACGGCGGCGGGCAAGTATTTTTTAACAAAGCGCGCTAATGAACTGAACCTTTAGCTCCGGGCGGCGCATGGCCGCCCCCTAAACGGGGAAGGAGGTGATGGGAACCCAGCTTGGTTTCACTCGGCAGGAACATGGGTGTCGACATTAAACTCTTCAAGGAGAAGACGCGATGAAAAGGATAGGGTTCTTCAGTCTCATCATAGCTGTCGCTTTCATGGCCTCAACCTTTATGATTGGCTGTTCGGACGACCAACC
>Ga0105099_10000818_pt1 | contig 20680 bp, 18 predicted proteins | sample PPLLak3cmMay2015_2_FD_79138 | JGI IMG/M metagenome (GOLD analysis project Ga0105099, IMG submission 79138) | Freshwater sediment microbial communities from Prairie Pothole Lake near Jamestown, North Dakota, USA - PPLs Lake P8 Core (1) Depth... | ecosystem: Environmental > Aquatic > Freshwater >... | reverse complement strand
CCTCCGGGCAGGAAACAGGTGATCGTGGCAGTCAGCAGCCAATGATGCTGGTTTGGCTGGAAGTTCAAGGTGGACGACAGGGCGGCGCCAATATCCGCCTGGATTGGACCGAAGGGAATACCCAGTCCGCCGCTTATCCAAAGGAGGTTTATCCGAGGGTCGATCCGCGGCTGGGGGTCAACCCGGATCCCGAAGCGGGGGGTTAGCGGTTTTTCGAAGATGCGGAAAATCCCTTCGACCGCTACCGCTGCCTGTAGGGTATTGCGCATGTGTCCCGGCGATTCCACGCCAAAAGAAAGGAAGCGATAGGATTCCCATCGGGTATGAACCAGTTCTAGAAGGAGTCGAAGCGGCGGCTGATCGGAAGTTGATCCCGGGGGGGTCCATTCGCAATCGAGGGTGACCTGGAACGGCCGAACGAGGAGGTCGGAGGCGGTGAACTTCTCTTCGATGTGAAAGTTGATGGGGAGTGACACAAAGGTGCAGGTCAGCGTGCTCCGGACCTTCTCCTGGAAAGGGATGATGCCGAGGAGGCCGAGCCGCCATCCACCGATCGGTCCCACAAGAATTCCCAGGGAGGATCGAATCCCGGATAAGCGATGGCTCTCCTGTTCCGAATAGGTGGTTCCGGAACCGACCGAATCCATGCTTTCGATTGAACGGGTACCGGTCACCCATTCCAGGGCAGCCCCGAGGGAAAACCGGGGGCCGATCCGCCAGGAGAAAGCACCGTACCAGGCGCCTTTCTGACCTTTGATCATCACCTGAGGAGAGGTTGAACCTGAAGGAAAAGATGGGCGGTCCAGGGTTTGGAGATGCCGGAAGCCGAAGGTGATCTCTGCTTTTTTACCAGCCCACCCGATGCCAAAGGAGGGGGGGAGGGGCGTTTTCGAACCGGTCACTGGAGAGCCGGCCGTAATCACGCCCTCGTTCAATCCCCTGAACTGGAATGCCTGAAAAGAGAGCATATGCAGGCTGAGGGCGACCCGCCAACCTGGAGCCGGAGAAAGCGAGGCGGGACGTGAAATAAGCCCGAACAAGGGAGATGCGCCCAAGGAAATCCCGCCCAGGGCCAACCGGCGGGAATCGTATGACCCGTACTCATGCCAGGAGACAGCCGGAGACCCTTCGCTGTGGTAGTCAAAATTCTGTGCAATGAGTGAAAACCCAAGCGGACAGGCACAGACAAAAACCATCGTGACCAATCGGGTTCGACTATTCATGGTTCCCTCGTGCGCTGGCCGGGTCCAAAGAACCGGATTATTGGTCTTCCCCGCAATAGGGGCATTTCGCCATTTTCCGGCCCATGGCCTTGCGGCATTGCCAACAGATGTAATCGGTCCGTTTGCCATATGCTTCGATCCGTTGCTTGATATCGTGAATTTCGGTTTCCATATCCCGGCCGCGCTTCTCCATGTGATTGAGATCGTCAATGACGGCGGCGGCGTTTTTATACCGTTCACCCAGATCGGGGGAGAGCGATTTCATGATGATCCGGCTCAATTCCGGGGTGATGGAATTGTTCTTTTTCTGGAGCGGAGTGATCTGGCCGGCTTTGGCCCGCTTGTATATGTCGACGGGATTGGCCAGGATGATCGGAGGAAAGCCGGTGACCATTTCGTAGAAGAGGCAACCGGTGGAATAGAGATCGGAAGCCAGGACCGCTTTCCCTTCGAATTGTTCCGGCGCCATATAGGGTGGAGAGCCGATTTTGGTGGTAGCGTATTCTCCATGCTTGAGTAGTGTCGATGTGCCGAAATCGGTGATTTTCACCTCGTTGGAACGGTTGATCAGAATGTTGGAAGGCCGGATATCGCGGTGAATCACCTGATGGTTGTGGGCGAATTCCAGAGCTGAAAGAATCTGCCGCAAATAGATAAGGGCAGTTTTGATATCCATGGTGCTGCGTTGATCCAGAATTTTTTCCAGGTCAGTCCCATCGATAAATTCCATCACCATGATCAACTGCCCGCTGATGATATCGACGGTCAACAGCTTGACGATATTGGGGTGGTCGAGCAGGCGGGTTTGCAGGATCGATTCCTGCAGGAGCTTGTCGGTAGGGGCTTGGGCCCGGTGAGGGATTTTCAACGCCCGCATGCATTTCAGGATTGAATCTTCGGCCAGATAAACGGTTCCGAACCCTCCGCTGCCCAGCTTTTTCACGATTTTGTATTTGCCGATTTCGCCTTTCAGGTCAATCATGGTGAAGGATGGCAGCGATCGAAATCGCCGCGGTTTCGGTCTTCAGCAGTGAGTCGTTGATGAGCAGAGGCTGAAAACCTTGGGATCTCAGGGCCGTTTTTTCCTCCGCGGTGAAGTCTCCGGGAGGACCGATTGTCGCCAGAACCGGAAAACTCGGCTGCCATTGACCATCCCGGGGGCCTTCGCAATCGAGGAGCAACCGGTGGGGGTAGTCCAGGGCTACGGTCAGCAATTCCGTCAGACTGAGGGGTTCATGGATCTCACTCAGCCAGAGCCGGCGGTTCACCTTGAGTGCTTGGGCCGCCAGTTTTCGCCAGCGTTCGAGAGCCGGATGATTGTTCTTGGAATGGAGTTCGGTCCTCTGGAAGGTCATTGGGATTACGGTGTCGACACCGATTTCACAGAGCTTTTCCACCATCCAGCTCATTGTCGGACCCCGCAGCACCGATACGGCGATAACAGTCCGTAGCGGTGGTTTCGGTGCGAATTGTTTTTCATCGAGGCGGGCTTCCAGTTTGTTCCGGGTCATCCGTTCGATTTTGGCGCGGGCCCAACCACCCTGTCCGTTGATCACCTCGATCCAATCTCCAACACGGGTGCGCATGACTGTCCGGACGTGGTGGAATTCATCGCCGTCGATGGTTACCCGTTCGTCATCCTGCTCCCATAGGGCAAAAAAACGCCGGTTTTCGGTCAATGGAGGAATCCTTTTTTAGCACCCTTGGAAACGCTTTTTTGGCTGTCTTCCAGATCCTGCAATTCCTTATAGAGTTCTTTTTCCCTGCGTCCGGGATTCTTTGGGGTGACCACCCGGACATGAATCAGGAGATCGCCCTTCCCCATCCGGTTGATCCGCTTGAATCCTTTTCCCTTGAGCCGTAATACATCTCCACTCAGGATGCCGGGGGGCACCTCGATCCTTTCCTCTCCATCCAGGGTGAGTAGGGGAAGAGAAACTCCCAGAACCGCTTGCGGAAAAGATATTTTCAGATCATGGATCAGATCGTCCTCTTCGCGGCGAAACCGGTCATGCTCCCCGACTTGAATGAGCAGGTACATATCGCCGGGGGGACCACCGTTGCTCCCCTCTTCGCCCTCGCCGCTGATGCGCAGCCGCTGTCCAGCATCGATTCCGGCCGGGAAACTGACTTTGAGGGTCTTGATTTCCTCCATGTGACCACTTCCCTTGCAGTCTTTGCAGGGGTGGGCGACGGTTTTCCCGCTTCCCCGGCAGCGCCCGCAGGTGGTGGCGACGGTGAAGAATCCCTGTGACCGGTGGACCTGGCCGGTGCCCCGGCACTGGGGGCAGGTTTCCGGAGATGTGCCGGGTTCGGCGCCACTTCCCTGGCAGGTCGTACAGTTCCGCTCACGGTGCAGATTGATCTCCTTCTCAACGCCATGGAAGGACTCGGCGAAGGTCAGGACGACCTCCATACCCAGGTCCCTCCCCTGTCGCGGTCGCCGTGAATGACGTTGCGAACCGCTGAAGACCGAACCGAATCCGAACAGGTTGCCGAGGATATCGCCGAAGTCGGAGAAAACAGAATCGGAGAAGAAGCTGAAATCGGCGGGTCCGCCGTTGCCGGCACGCAGGCCGTCGTGGCCGTATTTGTCGTAGATTTCCCGCTTTTCTGGATTTCCGAGAACCGAATAGGCTTCCGATGCTTCCTTGAATTTTTCCTCGGCCTTGGGATCGGTCTGGTTCCGGTCGGGATGATATTGCAGGGCCAATTGGCGATAGGCTTTCTTGATTTCGTTTACCGATGCGGTTCGGGGTATATCCAGAATTTCATAGAAATCCTTTTTGTTTCTCATTGTCCTCAATCAATGCATGCTTGATTTATGATCCCGGTTTTGCGTCCGTCGGAGGCTCGATGGTTGCCTTCGGTACCAACACTTTGGTCAGAGCCGGGCGAAGCAGTCGTTGATTCAGGAGGAATCCCTTTTGATAGACTTCCACTACCGTTGGATCCGTGACGTCGGGGCTTTCCTCTTTGGCCAGGGCCTCATGCAATTCCGGGTTGAATGGTTTGTTCAATGCATCGATCTCCTGGACCTGGAAGTTTTTCAACACTTCCTGGAACTGTTTGACCGTGATCTCCACCCCGGAGATCACCGTCTGCTCATTGCCGCTCCCCCTAACTTTGAGAGCCCTCTCCAGGTTGTCGAAGACCGGCAGGATTTCGAGGAGGAAGTCGGTGATGATGTACTTGCGGTACTCATCTTTCTCCTTGGCGACCCGCTTACGGAAATTGTCTGTCTCCGCCAGTGTCCGCAGGTACTTGTCGTGCAACTCCTCTTTCTCCTTTTTATGGCCGGCGATCTCCTCTTCCAGCTTATGGATGCGGTCGTGGGCTGTTTTTTTTACGACGGCTTTCTTTTTTGCCGCATGGTCCGGAGATCCCTCTTCGGGTTCGCTGCAGGTTTTCAAGTCCGGGGTTTCCAGGTCATTCCGTTTTTCGTCCATCGATCGAACCTCCACTTGCATGGCAAGTCAGATTTGTTGCATTTGAATTTCTTATTGTATCTGATCGGCCTAAGATTGTCAATTTCAGATGCAGTCCGGCCGGGCGTTTCGGTCCGGTCTGCCTTTGACTAGCGCGAATCAACCGGGTCTGAAAATGGAGGAAATCGGGTGCCTGGAAAGAATTGTCAAACCGAGGGAGTTGTGCTATTGTGAAATATTATGGAGATTCGCTTTGGGACCGATGGTTGGCGCGGCCGGATGGGCAAGGATTTTTCTTTTGCCAATGTGAAGCTGGTCTGCCAGGCCTATGCCAATTACCTTAAAAAAGCGGTTCGCAGCAAGGATATACTGGTGCTGGTTTCCCACGACACCCGGTACCTGTCACGGGAATACGCCCAGCAAGCGGCGACCATCCTGACCCTGAACCGCATCAAAGTCCATCTCACCGAGCGGGATGTTCCCGTTCCCGTCCTTTCCTTCGCCGTCGCCCGCCAGCAGTTGCACGGCGGGATTTGCTTCACCGCGAGTTACAATGAACTGGTGTTCAACGGCATGAAGATTCTGGACAGCCGGGGAGCCCCCCTGCTGCCGTCACGGACGGCGCTCATCGAAAACGAGGTGAGCAAACTGACGGATGGGTTCTACAGCCCTCCACGTTATCCCGATTCCCGGTATTTTCTGGAAATGGACCTGAAGACTCCCTATCTCGACCTGCTGAGCGAGTGGGTCGATTTCGCCAAGATCCGCAGGTCCGGTATCCACCTGATCGTCGACAACCTGTACGGCACATCCCGCGATTACCTGGACAAGATCCTCGCTGATCACCAGATTCCGGTTTTTACCATCCACAATTACTCCGACTCCCATTTCGGCGGATTGCTCCCCTCGTGCAGCCAGGACAACCTGAGCGAGTTGGCGCGACTGGTGGTCGAGAAGAAAGCCGACGCCGGGCTGGCCACCGATATCGACGGGGACCGGTTCGGGATCATCGACAACCGTGGGCGATTCGTCGATTCGAACACCATCCTGCCACCGCTGCTCGAATACCTGATCACCATCCGGAAGATGCAGGGGGATATCGTCAAGTCGATTACCACCACCAACCAGATCGCCCGGGTGGCCGCCCATTACCTGCGGAATGTGTACGAAACTCCGGTCGGATTTAAATATGTCGCCGACATGCTGATCAGCCGGAAGGCGTTCATCGGTGTGGAGAGCACCAACGGTGCTGCCCTGAAGGGGATATGCCCGATGAAGGACGGGATTCTGTTCAACCTGTTGATTGCCGAGATGATGGCCCACTATCGGAGTCCCGTTCATGAAATTATGGCCGCTTTCTACAGCCGGTTTCCCCGGATGTTCCAGTCGGAAGCCCGGATAGCCGCGACACCGGTTCATCTCGAGGCTTATGGACGGGTGATCGAGAAAAAAAACCTGGCGTTTCCCGGAAAGAAAATCCAGAAGGTGCAGAAATTGGACGGGATCAAGGTGGTGTTTTCCGATCACTCCTGGCTGGTGATCCGTGAATCGGGGACCACACCCGGTATCCGATTGTATGCCGAAGCCGCCAAGGCCGCCGAGGCCAAACGGCTGGTCAACTTGGGGAGGAAGCTTCTTGAGTAAGACTGGGCACGGGTTTCAGATCGTTCTTTCCAAGGGGGTTTTGCTGGCGGTCTTCCTGGTGCTGATCATACTCGTTCTCACCTTCATCTTCGGCGACCGGGGGATCGTCGAGGTCGTCCGGATGAATAAGCGGATCGCCGTCATTGAGAGTTCGATCCGGCTACTGGAGCAGGAGAAGAAAAATCTCCAGGACGAGTTGACGCAACTTCAAAACGATCCGAGAACCATCGAGCAGAAGGCCCGGGAAAAACTCTGGTTAATGAAGAAAAACGAAAAGGTGATCGTGCTGGTGAAAGAAAAGCGAGGAAATGCCCAATGACCAATAATCTGAAAATCGTTTTTTTCCTGGGATTGCTGACCGGCATATTGATGTTGCTCGGAGGGGTGTTCGGCGGCCGCAGCGGCATGATCCTGGCTCTGGTGATCGCCGGAGCGATGAATTTCGGAGCCTATTGGTTCTCCGACCGGATCGTGCTGAAGCTGTACCGAGCCCGCGAATTGCCGGAGAATGAAGCTCCGCGTATCCGCACCATTGTCCGGGAATTGTCTCAGAAGATCAACATTCCCATGCCGAAGATATATGTCATCGACCAGGAATCCCCCAATGCCTTCGCCACCGGGCGCGGACCCGGTCATGCCGCCATCGCCCTGACCAAGGGGATCATGGAGATGATGCGGGAGGAGGAATTGCAGGGGGTGATCGCCCATGAGCTCTCCCATGTCCTCAACCGCGACACACTGATATCGGCCATTGCCGCTACCCTGGCCGGAGCCGTCATGTTCCTGGCCCACCAGATGCGCTGGCTGGCTTTCTTTGGCGGTCGGGATGACGATGACAATGGCGGTATCATCGGACTGCTGGTAATGACCATTCTCGCCCCCTTCGCTGCCATGTTGATCCAGATGGCCGTCTCCCGCTCCCGGGAATACAAGGCCGATGCCTCTGCGGCGCAGATGACCCACAACCCGGGCGGACTGGCGGCGGCTCTGGAGAAGCTGGAGGATTTCAGCAAAAAAATCCCCCTGCCGGCGACTCCCCAGACCGCCCATCTGTTCGTCGTTTCTCCGTTGACAGGGAAGGGTCTGTTCAATCTGTTCTCCACCCATCCGCCGATCGCCGAGCGGGTGAATCGTCTGCGGGAGATGCGGTTGGTGTAGGTTGGCGTCGAGTTTGGATCAACTTTCCAGGAGTCTTATATACAGTTCCTCCTGGCGGCGGACCATGCGGTCGGCGTCCCATTCGGAAAAATCCTCCCCGGTAAAAGAAGCCAAATAGGCTCGCAGGTGCGTATCGTAGATCAACAACCCGATCCGTTCGCTGAATTCTTTATAGTCGGTGCCATCGACCAGGAAGCCGTTTTTTCCGTCGGCCACCACCTCGCGGTTTCCCGGGATGGCGGAAACGACCAGGGGAATTCCCATCAATCTCATCTGCACCAGGCTTTGCGGCAATCCCTCCCAGAGGGCTGTGGATACGCCGATGTCGAAGCAGGAGATGGCGGTCTCGATCTCGCGGATGAATCCGGGGAGGAGAAAGCGTCCGGTCATACCCGCCCTGGCGATTTCGGCTTCAAGCGCAGGACGGAGCGCGCCGTCTCCGGCAATAAAAAAAAGGGTTGCCGGGTGCCGGTCGAGCACCAGGCGGGCGATCTTCAGAAGATGAAAGAGCCCCTTCTGCAGCTTGAATGGGGCGATGACGCCGACGACCACAGTATCCTCGGGAATACCGAATTTTGTCCTGAGAAGCGACCGGTCGAGAGGAGAGCGACGGAACCGGTCCAAGGGAAAGCCGCTGCGGATCAATGACCCGTTTTCCCCGATCAGGTTCATTTTCCGGGCGGTATTGAAATCACTTCCGGAGACGAAGATGAAATGGGTGGTCAGGGGGGCGGTCAACCGCTCGGCGAGTTTGAATGCCTCCCGCTGCCAGAAGGGCTGAAACGGTGAAAAGGAAAATCCGTGAACCGAGTGGACAATGACGGGGACACGGGTGGAACGCGCGGCTAGACGGCCGAGAACGCCGGCCTTGGACGAGTGAGTGTGGACGATGTCGGGGCGGAACTCCCGGAGCAGAGCCTTCAGTTGCCGGTAGGCATGGAAGTCGGTCCAGGGGTTGACGGGACGGCCGAGTGAGGGGAGGACGCGCCAGTGTTCCCGGAAAGCGGCGGCGGGTTCGAGCACGCCGCCGGGTCCGGAGGCCAGCATGGGGAAAAACCGGGAGCGGTCGAGGTGTTCCACGGTGTAGAGGGTGTTGACCTGAGCCCCGCCCAATTCCAGCTTGGTGATCACGTGCAGGACGCGGATGGGGCGGTTCATCGTCGATTCAATCCGGCCGCAATCTCCCTGGCTGCGACCATATCGTCGGTCATGGAGGAGTAATCCCAGGAACCGTACCGCCCGATCGAGTAAACACCGGAGGCGGCGAGCTTAATCCGCAGCGGCGGCACTAATCCCGCCCAGTGGTGATCGAAGAGGATGTAGGAGACGGGGATGAGTCGATGGTCGAGGAAGAGGATCTCCCGTGGAGAGGAGATCATGCCGGTCGCGGTCAGGAGGAGGCGTACATGGTGTTCTAGAAACGATTGGTCGGGAATCTGCCGAGGATCGACGGTCATTTCGGCGTAAAAACGGGGTCGGCCCCGGGTGGGGTAATAGCCGATCCGATACCCGGGATACCGCCGTTCCGGAATATAAACCCAGTGGAAGCGGCGCCGGCGGCAGGCCAGCACACCGTTGACGACCAGGGTGGAGATATGCCGGAGATCCCGGGAAGCTTCGATCAACCGAGGATCGGCGGTCATGGAGAGAAAGGAGGTCAGGGGTGTCGTATTGACCAGTATTCGGTAGGGATACCGACCCTGGGAGGTGATCACAGTTTTTCGTTTCAGGTCGATCCTAATTACCTTTTCTCCCGTTTTCAGGAACGGCCGGATCGGTGCGGCGTAGTTGTCCAAAAAACGGTTCAGCGAATAATCGCGGGGGTAATAGAAGCGGGGATTGTAGCCCGTCTCCCTGAACCGCTCGCCCCGTGCGCCCCGGACCATCTGGTCGCGGTCGGGGACGGGGATGCTGCCGCGATCCATATGGGCCATGATCCGGGTCAGGTCGGTCTGGTAGTACTTTTGCAGAAACGGCTCGAAGAACAAGCTGTATAGGCGATCTCCGAAGTGGTTCAGGAGAAAATCCTGCAGATTCTCGGCTACTCCGGCCGGAACCGCTGCGGTTTCCCGGAGTACCGCCTCCCGGTCGCAACTGTCGAGGAAAGAGAGATGGTATTGGATGGGGAAGGGGATGAACCGGTTTTTCAGGAAGACTCGGCTGTCGCGATAAAAATTCCGGAATTTTGCGATCGGCTGCAACTCGGATAACAGATGCTCCTTACCCTGAAAATGGAAATAGTGGCCGCCGAAGGGGAAGGTATGCCCATCAACGGAGTATTCACCGGCGAGACCCCCGGGGCGGTCTTCCCGTTCGAAGATCAGAAACGGAGTACGCAACTCCCTGGCTACGGTCAGTCCGGAGATGCCGGCGCCGATGATGAGTATCATTCCATCTTTACCCGGCCCAGATAAAATCCCAATGCAATCAGGACCAAAATGAGCACACCGGTTGAATACAGGGTGAATGAGGGAGTGGCGAAGAAATTGATGAGTACGATGATGGCAAAAGAGAACTGCAGCAGGATGAGCATGGAAACGGTTGCTTGCGAACTGGTTTGAAACTTTTTTCTAAGGCGCAGGGCGATGTGATCGGGGCTGCCGCGGAACGGGGAGCGTTTTTTACGCAAACGTAAAATAACCACGTAGCTCAGATCGAAGAGGGGAATCCCCAGGACCAGGAAAGCTGAGAAAAATCCCAGCGGGTTGTTTTCGGTGTACCCGATCATGGTGGTGAGAGCGCCGATGATCAGTCCCAGGACCATGCTGCCAGCATCGCCCAGGTAGATCCGCGCCGGTTCCCAGTTGAAGCGGAGAAATCCTAGCAGCGAACCGGCAAAGGCCAGGGAAAGGATCGACAATATCGGGTTTTCACCGTAAATAGAGACGACAAAGAGAGTCAGGGTAGCCAGGAGGCCGATGGAGGTAGCCAGTCCGTCCATGATATCGATCAGATTGTAGGCGTTGATGCAGGTGAGAATGATCAGGAAGGTGAGGGCCAGGTTGAGCCAGGTGGGGAGAAAGATGAGATAGATCCGGATCCCGCTTTTGATGAGAATAAAGGTGGCCACGATCTGGAAGAGAAATTTTATCCCCGGCGTCAGTGCTTTCAGGTCATCGAAAAGGCCGACCACGAGAAGGATGGAGCTGGCAAACAGGATACCCAGGAGTTCTCGGGTGAAGGGGGAAAAAAGCGCGATTGCACAGATCAGGGCGAAATAGACGATGACCCCACCCATGTAGGGAACCGGTTCGGTGTGTTTTTTCAGCCGGCCGTCGGGCATATCGAGCATGTTGTAGCGGAGAGCGACACGGCGGGTAATGGGGGTGCCGATGAAGGCGATGATGAGTGCAACGGCGAAGGTGAGAATGAAGGTGAGGCTATTCATGCAACCGGATCTGTTTCCTCTTTTTCCAGGCTCGGGAGGCCAAACCACCCGCTCTGGCCAAGGCGATTATAATAAGCGGTTGCCTGATTGTCAATGCACCGCACCAGGCCAGGTCGCGAAAAAAAATGAAGGGAAGGCGCCAGAATTGTCGACGCCAGCGGAAGTTCTTGATCAGGGTCAGATAGCGGTTTTTCAGCAAATGATAGCGGATCGGGGCCGGTCGGCTCAATGCCAGTGAAACCTTGGTCAGGGCATTCCGCTCGAGGGTGCCGCTGCGGAAATGATGGATGACGATGTCCGGTGAGAAGAGGACCGGAATCCCCAGGAGTTGGGCCCGCCAGCCGATATCGAAATCCTCCCAGAACATGAAGAAATCCTCGTCATAGTATTCGCCGTCTATTCTCAACCGGTCAAGGGCGGACCGGCGAAACAGGGTGGCGGCCCCGCAGACCGAAAAAACGGGGTGCGTTTCCAGCCGGGGGAAAGAGGAGAGTGTCCGGTTGTATCCGATCTCCCGGGGGTGGAGGGAGAGGGATGGGATTTGACCAGCCGAATCGATGGTCTGGCCGTCGAACCGGAGCATCAGGGGGGAGAGCATCCCGGCCTCCGGATGCTCGGCGGCTACTTGCGCGACCCGGCAGGAAAAATCGGCCGGGAAGCGGGTGTCGGCATTGGCCACCATGATCAACTCCCCGTCAGCCGCGGCGATCCCCCGGTTGGCGGCGGCGGCGTAACCGAGATTTTGTCCCAACTCGATGATTCGGATGCCAGAGAACCGTTGGAGGATTTCCAGTGTGTTATCCTGCGAGCCGTTGTCGACGACAATGATCTGCTTAAGCGGAGGATCCTGATTCTTTAGGGAAAGCAGATGCTCTTCGAGAAATGGAGCGGAGTTGAAGCTGACGGTGATCGTCGATAGGTCAGTCATGGGATGAATCGGAAGAGGATCTTCCGCTTCCCGTCATTTTTTGGAAAACAGTTTTTTCAACCCCGGTGAACTTTTTCGGGTGGAAAAGGAGACCGTGAAACGTTCTTTGGTCTTGATGATCCAGTTGTCATTGGAAAGCACGGCATAGGTGATCTCTCCCTGGATGGAGTGTTTGCCAATATAGGCGTTTTCCGAAACCGTAAAGGGGATTTCGATCTCTTTGTCAAGGTTCAGGAAAACACCGTCCCCATCCTGAATTCGGGTGAATTTGAACTCCGATCCCATGAAGAAAAGCTTGGCGAAAGAGAAATTTTCACCGTCCTCGATCCGGATCATGAATTCCGGATGAGCCGAAATCCGGATTCCCGGACGGGGTGTTACGCGGATCTTCAGGACGCCTTCTTCGCCGATCCCGACCGTTCCCGGAAATACGGAGCAGTCGATGCGAATATTATCCTGGCTGTTGAGAAGGATCGCACTGAGCAAAATTCCGAAAAAAAACAACCCACGTTTCGCCATAATTGGTTTCACTATATCACTTTATTTTCGATTGTCAAGCTTTCCATTTTGGGAGGTGAACCGGGTCACACTTCAGGGATCTGCCGGTTCAGGATTTGAGCCAGAGTGATCTTCAGGAAACTTTTCTGTACTGTCTTTTCAAGGGCGGACCAGATCGGCCGGGTTAGGCAATCATCGGCCAGGGGACAGTTTTTTTTCAGGCAATCGGTGATCAACAGTTTCTCGTTCAGGGCATTCAGGATCATCTCCAGGTTGATTTCCTCGGGCTTGCGATTGAGCGCATAGCCGCCATGAATCCCCTGCAAGCTCCGGATCAGCCCGTCCTTTTCCAAAGGGCCGGCGAGCTTTCGCAGGTACTTGGGGGAAACCAGCATCAATTCCCCCATTTCTGTCGTATTGATCACATTTTTCCGGCCAGCGATTGTGACCATCATTCTCAAACTGTAGCGGATGCGGGTGTTCATCTTCATGTGCAGATATATAACTTGACCAGTTAAATTTGTCAAATCTGCAGGTTGAATTTATTAAATTCTCTGTTTAACAATTGAAAAAAACGTGACATGAAGAGATTTTTGAGAAAAACCGATGGGCTCTGTATTGAGTTGGGTGTAAATTTAATGTACAATAAACATTGCCCTTGACCAACCCCAAAAGGTAATGACGGATGCAGGAAGAACCGACGGTAATGGAGTTTGCCTATTCCGAGATTTTGCCACCCAAGCAAAAAATCGTCTACCACAAATCCTATCGGAAGTTGATGCCTCAGAATAGCCGCACGATTCTTTCAACCTTGCTGCTATCGATTCTGCTTCCGGACCTGGTTATATTCCTCTTTTTTCCGCAGATCACCCAGACCATGGCGGCCGTCTCCCGATGGGCTCTGTCACAGGCCGTTCCGGCGGAAGTGATCCAAACCATTTCCCGGGAGTACTTTCATGGCCGGATCTATTTTTTGTCGCTTCCCGGCCACTACCCCAGCCGGAAGCTGGCGATCATCATGGCGATCATCTTCATGACCTTTCTTTTTGTCATATTCTATTGGAAGAAGGTGATCGATCCGAAATGGGTCTGGGTGGTCTTCATCTCGTTCATCTGTCTGGTTTCTGCTCTGTTTTTCACTTTTTTCTCGGTCTATTTCCCCTACGATATCGAGATATTTTCGGAAATGTATTACAAGACCGAGATCGGCGTCTGGCTGATCATCCCCTTCATCCTATCGATTTCCCTGTTGCCACTGCCCGCCTCCTTCAGGAGCAAAACGGCGGCGATCTACGGGACGCTCCTTTATTCCATCGCCTTCGCCTGCATCCGCTATATTGTCTTCCTATACCTGCTCCGGTCGATCTCGTATTTGTTCATGCCCCTGATGTTTTTCGTTTTCGGCCCGTTCCTCGATTTCGTCTACGTGGTCTCGGTCTATTCACTCTTCACCTCCCGTTGCGCGGAGAAACACAAGTCGAGTTTGGACATATGGCAGTGGTCGTATTGATTCTCAAGGTGTTCACGGTTTTCGAAATCGTGGTCATGCTGGTCTATACCATCCGCCATTTTGCCTTCACCTACAACCGCCTGTTCGGGGAACAGCGCCTCTATTACCAGGATATCGTCGATTCCGATCTTCCCGTCGTCACCATAGTCGTCCCCATGCACAACGAAGAAAAGGTAGCCAAGGATGTTCTGCAGCAGTTAACGACCATCGATTATCCCCAGGATCGCTACGAGGTGATCCCCATCAACGACCACTCGAATGACGGGACCCGGGATATCCTCGATGGATTCGCTGAACGGTTCCCCTTCATTAAGCCTCTGCACCGCGACAGTGGCGGACGGGGCAAGCCCTATGGGTTGAACGACGCCATGGATATGGCCCGGGGCGATATCATTGTCGTTTTCGATGCCGATTACATTCCACCGGCGGGGATCGTCCGCGATATCGTCATCTGCTTCAAGGATCCGCAGGTCGGCGCGGTAATGGGACGGGTCATCCCCAAGAACACCGCCACGAACATGTTGACCCGCCTTCTCGACCTGGAGCGGTCGGGAGGGTATCAGGTCGACCAACAGGCCCGGCACAACATGAAGCTGGTCCCCCAGTACGGCGGCACGGTGGGGGGATTTCGCAAGAACGTGGCTCTCTATCTGGGCGGCTTCAGCCCCCATCTTCTAACCGAGGATACCGAACTGACGTTTCTCCTGTTGCTCAAGGGTTGGAAAGTGGTTTATGCGAACCGGGCCGAATGCTACGAGGAGTCTCCTGAAGACTGGCGGGTCCGGTCCCGGCAGATCTCCCGCTGGGCCCGCGGCCACACCCAGGTGATGCTGAAAAACCTGGGGCCGGTGCTCCGTTCCCCCTACCTGAACCGATGGGAGAAAGTCGACGGCATCCTGTTGTTGCTGATCTATCTGATCCCCCTGATCATGATCATCGGCATTCCCGTATCCCTCTCCCTCTTCTTTCTGGAGGAGATGAACCTGATCGATTTCGTTCTGATTTTCATCGTCGTGGCCGCCTACAATTCCTTCGGCAACTTTGCCCCCTTTTTTCAGATCGGTTCCTCGGCCTTCATCGACGGCGCCACTCATCGCATCAAGCTGCTTCCCCTCTTTTTCTTTTGCTTTCTGTTCAATGTTCTATACGTATCCAAGGGATCGTATCTGGCTTTCCTCGATGTGATCCTGAAACGCAACCCCGAATGGCAAAAAACCACCCGTTTTCGCAAACAATCCGATTCGCCTTTATAGCGGTTTTGCTGGTCGGGACCCCGCTTTTCGGCGGTCAATTCCCGGCCATTGCCCCGCTGCGCCCCTGGGTGCCGATGCTGGTGGTTCTGGTATTCGTTCTGCTCAATTCGGTCCCCTTCCTGATCGCCGTCCGCGAACTGCTGGCCCCCAAAGACAATACACCGCTTTATATCGATATGCACTATTCCAAGGATCCCCTCTTCTTCGGCCGCAAATTCCGAAAATTGGTCGATACCAACCTGGCGCCGTTGTTCGTTACCCCCGGCATGCATTCGATCGATCTCTCCCGGCAGGAATACGTGGAGGTCTCGACCGCCACTGAAATCCCGCCCGGGCTCCGGTTTCTCCACATTTTCGTGGGCCTGAAGTGTCTGCGGACCGCAGCCAAGGTGACCTTCGCCAAGGAGCTCTATGTCCGCGGCCGGGCCGAAATCGGGGAGGGGAATGAAATCAAGGCGGTCTATGCCGAGGATGACCTGGTGCTTGGCAAGGGGGTCGTTCTCCATCGCTGGGGGTACAGCCGGCGTAACATCATCGTCGGCGGTGGCGCCAATCTGGGCCGAAACCTGGCCAGCGAAGGCGCCATGATCATCCGGCCGGGGTGCCGGTTTCAATCATTGTACGGCTTGCCGATTTGCTTTTCCGCCAATGGTGGTGATATTGGGTCGCTCGCCACCCGCCAGGTGGGGGAATTCGGATCCCATCCGGTAGCGGCGTCAATCCAGACAGAATGGGTTCACTCCCCGGGTGAGTTATTTTTCAACTGGATCCCGCTAAAGAGCTCTCCCGAAACCGGTGACGGAATCGAAGGGTACGGCGACGGGAGCTCCTGGCATTTTTCTCAGGAATCGGCCCACCTGCTCGCCGGTTCTCGTGTCCACTGCAACATCGTCAGTAAGCGGAACCTGTTCATTGGCGAAGGCTGTGTGATGGATGCCAGTGTGAAGTCGTATGGGGCGATCCACCTTCGGAAGGGAGTGGTGGTCAAGGAAAGCCTGTTCGCTGAGGGAGACATTCGTATCGATGAGAATGTCCAGGTCTGGGGGAATGTGTTCTCGCAATCCCGGGTGACGATCGGGCCCGGTGTAAAAATCGGTCGTCCCGGCTCGGTCAAATCGGTCATCTGCAAAAAAGGTCTGGTGGTCGATCAGGACGCGGTGATTTTCGGCTATGTGCTGACCGAAGGGGAAGGGATGTCCAGTTGAACCGACGAACACTGCTTCTTACCGTCTATATTTTGGCACTCTCATTGATGATCGTGGTATCCCGGCGAGCCCGGCAACCGGAGCGTGAGGATATCCGTGTCCTGCTTCTCTATAACCACGTCCTGGCCGACACCCAACGCTACGTTCTGGACTCCTACCGCAGCGTTTTGGAAGAGGAAGGGATTCCGTATGAAGCGGTCACTCCCCAGCAACTGCTCACCGAAAAGATCGGGGCCGACACCACCCGGACTCCGGCGTTGCTCATCCCCGACGGAGTTTGCCGGATTCTTCCCGGAGACATGAAATTCTGGGTGGGGGATTTTCTGGATCGCGGCGGCAACGTCTGGATGGCCTTCGATGCCGGCACCCAGAACATGCGCCGGAAATACTTGAATCAGGCTGTTTTTGATGATCTACTGGGGGTCAACTATATTCTGTATGATCATATCAAGGAGGGAGGCGATGCCCATACCTCCGCACCGATCCAATTCCGGGACGAACAGGCGTTGGCCGATTTCCAAATCCCGCCTGGGAAGGTCGACGAATGCTACTTCCTGACCGGCTACCGGTATGGGCGGTTGCAGTATCCCATGGCGGTTCTCAGAACCTATCCGAAATTCCGGGCGGAGGCGGTCCGTGCCTGGGGAGTCACCGAGGAGGGGAAACGCATCCCTGCCATTGTGGAAATGTATCGGGGCCAGGGGCGGCTTCTGTACATCAATATGCCACTCGGGCACCTCAAGGCCTATGCCGATGATCTCCCCTTGCGCTCCCTGCTGCGCAGCTTCCTGTTGCGGATCTGCCCGGTCCCCCGCCTGGTCAATCTTCCCCGGGCCCGGCCCGGTCTGGTCATCAATTGGCATATCGATTCCAATGAGGACTGGCGCAGCATTCCCGATATGACGAGCAATTTTTTCCTTCGGCCGAAGATGCGCTTTTCTTTGCACATCACGGCGGGCGATTTCCGCGATCAACCGGGTGACGGTCTCGGGTTCGATGCCTGCGGCACCGGCCGGGGATTGGTCGATCTGCTTCGCTGCTTCGGCACCATCGGTTCGCACGGCGGGTGGGCGCACAACTGGTTTTCGGGACGGTTGAATTCCGGACAGATGACCCCGGTCGAGACCGCACGCTATATCCGGATGAATTCCGAATGTCTGGAAACATTCACCGGTAGATCGATTCGGGAGTATTCCGCGCCCAACGGCGTTCACCCTCAACCCCAGGTTACCGAGATCCTGGAAAAGCTTGGATTTCTGGCATATTATTACACCGGAGATACAGGTTCCATGCCCAACCGAACTTTTTCCAAGGGTGTCAGGGTTTCCGAACAGGTGATTGCCTTCCCCATTGTCCCCCTGGAAAAAGCCGCCTCCTTCTACGAGATGAACAATCTGGGCTACTCCCGGGAAAAGGTCGGTCGTTGGCTTGAGGACCTATTGGCGTATATCGTCCGCGAGCGGACTCTGCGCCTCATCTATTCCCACCCTTACGATATCCCCCTTTATCCGGAGGCTTTGACCGTTTTTCTTGATCGGGCCGGAGAAGCAGTCGATCGCGGCGAGTTGGCCGTCGAACCCATGTCCTATTTCGCCGGTTTTCTGCAGCGGTTTTTCCGCACCCGATCCCGCTTTGTCTGGCATGGGGATCGGCTGGAGATCAGTTTGTCGAACCCGCTGGGCCTCAAAGAGATGGCGGTGGCCATCCCCCGGCGGATGGTGGTCCACCCAGTTCCGGACGGTCGAGGTTGGACGATGTCGCAGGATGATCGTTTCTACTTTCTGACGATCGAGGAAGAGTGCCATGAAAAAACCCTTTTTCTGTCTCGTCGGTAGTTTGTTTCTAGGAGCCGCTTGCAGTTCCCGGCCGCAGGCTCCGCTGCATCATGTGCTGTTGATCGTTTCTCATTTCCAGAAGATTTCCGCCAAGTCCATGCTGGTGATCCCCGAGCAGGTGAATATTCTCGCCATCGACCTGCTGCGCAGGCAGGCAAGTGTTCCGGAATGCAAGAACTACATCCAGTGGGTTCTCAATCATACCAGTTCGGGTGACCGCTGGGGGATCAGCGGCACCATCTACGATTACCGGGTATTCCGGTCGGGTGAGGAAGAATCCCTGCAGGAATACGAAGCCGCCGATTCCCAGGCCGCCAGTTTCATCCTCCTGATCCGGGAATACTTCCGCCGGACCGGATTCCGGATGATGATCGAGGGCAACCAGGAAAAGATTCGCGACATTGCCTTCCTCCTCGCCCATCTGCAGGATGAAGACGGATTGACCCGCATCCGGCCGGACTCAGACCGGAAACTGTTGCGCAACAACTGCCTTGTCTATGCCGCCTGCGGGGCATTCATGGAGCTGTCCCGGGAGTTCCAATGGAATCTGGAATCCTTCTACGAGGAGGTCCGTGAGGGCGTGGGCGACGCCATCATGGAAAAACTCCTGGTTCCGGATTCCGGAGAGTTCATCCAGGCAGTCGAGAAAGGGGGGGGCGCCCGGCCCGATTGGTCGGTGGCCGACCCGGACGCCTTTTCGCAATTGTTTCCGATTCTCTACCTCGACCGGCTGGAGGAAGAGCGGAAACAATCTCTCTGGAAGCGTTTTTATGATCATCATGGAGATGGATTTCCCCGATCCGACTGGCGGCGGGTCGTCGTCGACTGGACCCGGAATTACCTGGAGCAAGCGAAATGAGCGGCCGGTCCGGACAAAAGGGAGCTGCAAAACGATCCATCAAGGTTGCCCTGGTCGTTTGCGCTCTGGTATCTGCGATCTATTACCTGATCACGCTCCTGCCGAAATCCAGTCCCACTGATCAAGACATCACCATCCTCCTGGTCGAAAACGAGTTCTCCACAACCGTCAGGAAGCAAATACATGATGCCTATCGCAGCGTACTCGAGGAGGAGGGGGTTCCCTTCCGGGTCACCCGCCCCGATGAACTCCTGTCTCTGCCCGCCCGGCAGGTGGCGGAGAGTTGCCCGGCTATCGTCTTCCCCGATACCCTGGCCCAGATCCTGCCCCGGGATATCACCTTCTGGGTGACCGAGTATCTTCGTTGCGGCGGGAATGTGGCCATCGTCTTCGACGCCGGTACCAGGCATTTCAAGAATCGCTTCCTCAAAAAGACCGTCTTCGCCGACCTCCTGGGATTCAATTACCTTCTCTATTCCACCCTGGAGAAACCCGGCGAAGCCTACATGAACTCCTATGTCCGCTTCCGCGGTACCGAGGCGTCGAGCCTCTTCCAGTTTCCTCCGGGGAAGACCGACGCCGATCATTTCCTCTGCGGCTACGGCTATGGGAAACTGATCTATCCAGTCAGCCGGGTCGAGTTCGAGACCGGTTTTTCGGCAGCCGATGTCCAGGCCGAGGCGGTGACCGAAGCCGGGGAAACCTTCCCGGTGCTGGTCCATAAAAAGGTGTTCGGGTCCAGTCTCCTCTACGTCAATCTGCCGCTGGGCCATCTCAAAGCGATGACCGATGACCTGCCCATGCGTGCCATCATGCGGACGTTCCTCTTCGATCTGGTGCGGATTCCCCACCTGGTCAACACTCCGGATGGGATCGGTGGGCTGGTCTTCAACTGGCATATCGACTGGAGCGAGGATTGGCGGGCGCTCCGGTTCCTGATCGACCGGGGGTTCTTCCCGCCGGAGCTCCGCTTCTCCTTGCACAATACCGCCGGACCGTTCACCAACAAGCCGGGCGACGGCCTCGGATTCGACGCCTGCGGGCGGGGGCGCCCCCTTCTGGAAGCGATTCTCCCCCATGGTACGCTCGGCTCCCACGGCGGCTGGGGGCACAACTGGTTCGCCTCGCGCATCGCCGACGGAACCTTCGGTGAAGCGGAGATCGAAACCTACATCCGCAAGAACAACAACTGTCTGCAGGGCATCAGCGGTTATCCGGTCAGTGAGTATTCGGCCCCGAACGGGCTCCACCCGCAGCCTGTCGTGACAAGGATCCTGGAGCGGAACGGCGTCGAAGCCTATTACTACACGGGTGATTCGGGGTCGGCCCCGAACCGGACCTTCCACCAGGGCGAAATGGTCTCGGAGCGGGTGATCGCCTTTCCCGTGCTGCCGTTCGGGAAGAACGCCTCCTTCTATGAAATAGACAAGGCGGGGATACCGGCCGCATCCCTGAGGGAATGGTTCTCCTCCATAATCCGTTATTTGATCGAAACCCGGTCCATCCGCATGATCTATTCCCACCCCTACGATGTCGAGCCCTATTACCCGCAGGAGGTGAAAGCTTTTTTCACAGAGCTGGCTGGGGTGATTCGGGAGAAAAAACTCTCGATGAAGCCGATGACAGATTATGCCCGGTTTCTGCGCCGGTTCCTGCAGACCGACACCCGCTTCCGCCTCCGGCCCGGGGGTCTCGATGTCGAGGTCGAGAATCCCCTCGGACTGCAGGGGATCACCATTGCCGTTCCCGGT
>Ga0105099_10000817_pt1 | contig 20680 bp, 24 predicted proteins | sample PPLLak3cmMay2015_2_FD_79138 | JGI IMG/M metagenome (GOLD analysis project Ga0105099, IMG submission 79138) | Freshwater sediment microbial communities from Prairie Pothole Lake near Jamestown, North Dakota, USA - PPLs Lake P8 Core (1) Depth... | ecosystem: Environmental > Aquatic > Freshwater >... | reverse complement strand
GATCACCTCGGCGACGCTGCCGCCGTACTTTTCACCGCCGGGTTTTCCGACAACATACCGACCTCGCTTTTCAAGCCCGTGGCAACCCTGCCGCTTGCCATCTTCTTCCAGCTCGGCACACCGTTTCCCGAGGTCCAGGCGCGCGGGTATGCATCGGCGCTCATCCTCTCGATACTCGTGCTGGCGTTGTCGATATTGCCAAGAATCCTGTCCCGTAAATACACAAAGCATACCTTAAAATAGAGGTTATCATGCAACAGAACTCACATATCAGCGTGCGTAATCTTACCGTGTGGTACGGCCCGCATCAGGCGCTTAAAAACGTCACCGTCGATATCCCCGATAAACAGATCGTCGCGATCATCGGCCCCTCCGGGTGCGGCAAATCCACGCTGCTTAAATCCATGAACCGCCTGATCGACCTGCAGGACAATATAAAAGTCGAAGGCCAGGTGCTTATCGACGGTGAAAACATCTACTCCAGCAATGTGGAGATCACGCGCCTGCGCAAAAAAATGGGGCTTTTGTCACAGCGGCCCCAGGTTCTGCCCATGTCCATCTTTGATAACATCGCCTATGGCCCCAAAATCCACGGCATGAATGACAAAAAGCAGCTTGCCGAAACCGTGGAAAAATACCTGAAACTCTCAAGCCTCTGGAACGAGGTCAAAGACCGACTCAACACCCCGGCCTCCCGCCTCTCTATTGGCCAGCAACAGCGCCTCTGCCTTGCCAGAGGACTTGCTGTCCAGCCCCAGGCCATTCTGGCCGACGAACCGACCTCCGCGCTCGATCCGGTCTCCTCCCAGAACATCGAACAGAAATTTTTGGCACTTAAACAGGACTATACCATAATACTGGTAACCCACATCCTGCGCCAGGCGAAAAGAGTGGCAGATTATGTGCTGTTTATGTACCAGGGAGAACTGATCGAACATGGGCAGGCACAGGAGGTTTTCAATAATCCGCGGGAGAAACTGACGAGGGATTATATGCAGGGGATTTTCAGTTGATGGGATAATGCATAACAAAGCAACAACGAACGGAGTAAATTTATTGAAAAAATTGCTGGTTCAATATAGAAGAGTCGCCATCCAAATCAATTCTCCATTCACCGCGGTTAATTTTTTTTCTTAGCCGGATTTGGCCAAGTTGTCCATTGGTCATATGAATTTTTTTAACAGTTTCTTTGATAGTTTTTTCAACGCTTTTTGGACGCTTTGGAGACTTATAAATTTTAGGTAATCCAGCGATATATGCTCTTTTAGTTTTACCGCAAATCCTTTCGATATCGTCTGTTGTAGGTAAAATTTGACCGGCATTATTATAAGAAGTAAGAAGACTGATTGGAGATGGTGTAAGCATTTTTTGCCATACTTCTTCGCAGTGGGCCGAAATTGAGCCATGATGAGGAATTTTAAAAACTGACGATTTTTTATTATTCCATATATTCGAATCTACAATTGCTGTCCACCCGTTTTCTTTATTCGCTCTCTCTTCTAAATCTGAACCTAATAAAATTACTGTCTTGTGTATTTGCACTAACAATACTACAGCTGTTTGGTTCGGTCTTTGAGATATTATTCTTCTTTTGGGGATATATTCTTCCGGTAAACAACTTGATATCTCATTAAAAGCTTTTGTGATAGCACCATCCATTGGTGTTAATGATTTAATGAATATTTTATATTTTTTATCTTTATTTTGAATTCTGTCTTCACGTATTATGCAGTTTGCTTTTGCCCGTTTTAAGCAATCTTTTCTTTCTGCTTTTCTAGTTTTTAAAATATTTAAAATTTTCGAAAATTCTGTAATACCATTATCATTTATTCCTGCATCCTGATAAGCACATACAAGAGTTAAAAATTCCTTTCTGTTCAATGCCATTGAACACCAGAACTCGGCATTTTTTGCTAAGTTTGTAATTTCTGACAAACCTCTAATATGGTCATCATGCCAATGTGATGCAATGATTGTTTGTATTGCATCTTGTGCTTTTACTTTTATTTTATTAAGATATTGAAGGCTTGCAGAATGGTTTGTATTTGAATCAATACAAGAGTCGACTTGGATCCAGCTATTATTTCCCACATGAAGTAAAACACATTCACCGTAACCTGGCCCAAATATGGACACTTCAATTTCGTCTTTATCGGGCGCAATTAAGGGGAATTCACCAATCAAGTGTTTTTCCTAACTCTTCTGCTTGGAGTTTGGCCTTTAAAATGGAGTTTTTCTGCCATACGGGTTCTCTTTTAAATCTGATTTGTGATTGTCTGCTTCTTTGTCCGCCTGGAGAATCATAATATCCGATGCACCAATAAAAATAGGCGCCTTTGGTAAGCATTTCACGATCCGGCATCGGAACCTCCTCTATTTCAATCTCAACATCTTCGTTCGCGTGTGAATTCGTCAAATCAGACAATCGAGCAATAAAGGTGGTTTTATTAACTTCTAATATGTAGCCTTCCCATTTTTGTAAAGCAATGAAGTTGTCTTTTGAATCTTTGTAACTGGGAAACACTATTAGGTTTTCAAATATTTTATCTATATCGTTACCCCAAGAATATGTATCAGATGTAAAAGGTTCATTCTGATTTTCAGATTTTAAATAAATCTTTTTTGCATCCAAATCATCTTTAAAATTTGATATTGCATAGTTTTCTCCTTCTACATTGGGTAGTGAACTACTTTTACCACCACTACTAAAAATTGTTTCAATAGTCATTTCTTACTCCCATAAACTTTGTACAATTTTTTCTGCTTCAATCTTCGAGTTTTTCCAAATTTCTTCAAATTTATCAACGATTGTCATGAAACCTTTATTATCTTCGATTTTATCAATATCAAAATGGTCGTTGATCCGCATTAAAATCCCATATTTGGATAGTCTTGAAGATGGTTCAATAAGCACATTTATTAATCCGGGGTAGCCACCAACTTTAATATCTTGAATTTCTATTCTTCGCATACCAGGTTTACTGAATATCTTCTTCCATAGTTCTTTTGGAGCTAATTTATCTCCGAAAGCATGCCATTCTTCCTCGGAGTTCATTTTAAAATGATATATCCAATTAATGCCCATTTTTTGTACAGGTGTATGGCATAGTAATTGAAAGGTTCCTTTTACAAGATCCTTTAAAACCTCAAAATGAGAACTTTTTTCTGTCAAAATGGTGTATCTATCAGCTAATACTGATAGACTGAACCAATCTGTATTGAAAATTGCAGCCTGTTGTGCTATTATTTTAATTTTTGCATTCTCAGCTTCTTCTTTTCTAATTAAGTTATTATTTGAAAACCATAATGGTACAAATATTGCCGGATTGAATGCGCCAAAAAAAACAATATTTAATCCTTCTGTTTCTTTTGTTGGTGTTGTCATATTTTTTTCTTACTAATTTGTTATTGTTTATGTTTTAAGTATATACCTTAATATTAATCATGTCATTAAGTTTATTTCTGGTTATTAAATATTAATAGATTGAAGAACATTATGAAGTTATATTAAAACCTTTTTAAAAAATTTAAACACTAAGACTAAAATATAAATTAGAAACGTTTTCTATGTTAACATTTTTTTGTTATGGTTGGATAACAGGCGATTTTTATAATTTTAACGCTTCTTATTTACTTCTATCTTATTCGTTATGTTACATGTTAAAAAATACAAATAGGATTAATACATAGAATTTTACCTTACTTTTTCAGATACTAAAGATAGTCCGTCCCAATTGTTCAAAAAACATATTTTCTTAAGACACAGACACTAACGGACCCTTTTTTTCGGAGCGATGAATCTCTATTGTAGCTAAATAATTTCTTTTTTAAGCCTTTTATACAGCTCATATTCCGTATTAATCCGCTCCTCAATAACATTTTTCAGCCAACTCTGATACCCGCGCTCTTTATGTATGCGGGCGAAAAATTTCGCACGGGCTATGGTGCGGGTGCTTAAACGGATAGAGGTTGGCCGCATCCGGGGGAGAACCTCTATCTCTTTTTCCCAGGCAGCAGCATCATTGCTGCGGGCTATGACCTCTTCATCAATCTCCGTATCACGCTTCGTTGTCTTGACATTCTTGATAACACTCATACATCCCATCCTGTTATTAACAGAACCAGTATCCGGTTCAGGGTGAAAGATACTCAAAAGGTGTCGGTAGGGATTTATGACCTTGCCGGACGCCTTATAAAGATCATCTACCAAAACAATGCTTTGGCCGATAAACTCTATACGGCATGCTGGGATGTCACGACAACCAACGGCAAGAAAGCTGCTTCCGGCAATTATATTTGCCGCTTAATTGGCGGGAATGTGACCCTTGCACGGATGATAACCGTGAAGAGGTAACACGCCGATACTTTTTTTATTACAAATAGCACTTCATCTTCTGCCCGATCACGCCGGCGTATAATTCAATAAAACCCTTTATCGGGCTTGAGGCGATCTTTTCGAGCAACACCTGTTCCACCTGGAAGAATCCTACGGATTCGGTCATCAATACCGTTATTTTTACCGGGTTTTTGCTCCCTTTTTCTATGGTAACGCTCTTTACGGAAGAGGAGGAGTATTTATGAATATCCCCGACATGGGATTCGGTTTCTATCATCAGGGGAATCCGGGCTCTGCCCTGCTCCATGTCGCAGCCGTCTGCCACAAGGATTGTTCCCGCTTCAAGGGAATGAATTTTCTGCGTACCCATGTGACCCATGATCGCTTCGACCGCAAGCGAGCGTAAAATGACCCGCTTGCCGAAATCGTCGGGATATATCTGTTTGAGGATTCTTTCGATAATCGGGGTTGTGATGAGGGCGCCGGTTTTCTCGTGGTCTTCCCTGCCGATGGTCATGCCGATGTCGTGCAAAAATGCCCCGATTAACACCGCAAGCGTGCTGTCTTCGAAGGTTCCTATCTCTTCCCGTTCAAGGCTCAGCGGTATTTTCGCCTTATGAAGAAGCTCAAGTATCTGCAGCGCGTTTACCGTCACCTTGCGCATGTGCACCGGGCCGTGGTCGTTATAGTGCAGCCGTTTAATGGATACGGTATTGGCGTACTCCTGCAGGTGCCGTATTTCCGCATCCTGCATCAGCAGTTTTGCAGCCTTGAGCGGCTTTCCCGAAAGCATGCTTACGATTTTCCGGTCAAGGCCTTGTTGTTTCGGCGAGCTCATACAATCTCCGTTTGTTAAAATAATTATCTATGTGCAATAATATAAACAGCGGGTTAGAACCTTAGAAATAGTTTTCTGACATTTTCAGGCAGAAAATTATTTCGTGAAGGCTTTAGTCCTGCACCAGCAGGGTTCTTATCCAGCTTGCCTGGGTTATGTACGAACAAGCTAAATATGAAAAACTGGGAATTGTTATGGGGTTGGCCGCGTTACCATGCTTTTAATCCAGTAAAAAATTCCAGAAAAGGCCGCGCCATAAATTCCAGCCAGCTCTCCGATCCAGTTTATCCGGAAACCCAGAATCTCATATCTCAAGATGGATTCATAGGGATGAAAAGATATTGCCCGCGCGATCACAAAAACAATCAGAAAACCGGTGAAGAATAATTCTCCCCGATGTGCGATAAAAAGATTCCGGGGTATTCGCTTTAACAAAACAGCAGCAAGCACGATCAGGCAGATGCCGAAACCGGCCATAAAATACGCCTGGAAAACCCTCCTCTGCTGCATCCATCCTCCGGTGCGCGCAGCTATTCTTCCGAGTTCCGTGAACGCAGACGGCAGGTTGAATTGCTTGCACACGCCGAGAAAAGCAATTGTACAACTCATGATAACAAAGAACCTGAAGTCGGATGGCCGCTTTCGAAACTTGAAGAATATAGCCGCGCCTAAACACACACAGGCAGCTATATAATAGGAATACACTGTCAACCACCCCATACCGGAGGGATCACCGATCTGCGGCGTCCATCGCCCAATGTGGAACTGATTGAAAATCATAGGGTTGTACTATTTTTCTTCGCCCTGATTATCTGCAAATAGAGTGCTGCGAGGATTATCACCAATCCCAGGAGTTCAATAGCATGAACATGAGGCAGCCGATTTTGTTCCAGCCGGATGGCACTGTTAACATGGCTCATGGATGCGGTTCGAATCAGTACAAAACCCAGAAGAATTCCGGTACCCAGAAGCTCCAGCCATGATTCAAGCAGAATCTTTCTTGTCCGCCATAATACGCCAATGCCAGTCAATCCCAAACCGCCGGTAATGACAACAGCAAAGAGTTTCTGCACTACCCTGCGATATTCAAACCAGCCCTGTGCAGACGCGACAGCTCTCCCCGCAATGGTTAACAGTATCTGGAGGTCGAGCTGTTTGTTGATGCCGAAAACAATAAGAACTATCGTTATGCAGATCCAGAGAATCTTTTTTTCCGTTGCATGATTCCGGTGCAAGAGAATCACAAAATAAACGGATATAATGGCTGCAATTCCGTAGAAAAGCGTTATCAGCCAGCCCCAGAACGTGGTGTCACCCAGCCTGCCGGCCCATTGTTCGATAAGTACGGAGACTGTGTCCATGAACAACCTTTCCCAGTATAATTCAATGCGTGCGTAATCGTGTAAAATATATTATAAATGCCCTTAAGCCGGAATACTATTAACGCTGTTTTATCCACTTTATATGTATTCCGCTCCGATACATCGCTACACATACGATTATGAAATACGAGAAAAATGATAATTACCATTACCGCTGATAGGTGATAGTATTTATATTTACTTAATGAAGGAATCGAAATAGTATTATTAATACCAACAACACAAATTCCTGTAATAGAATTCTACTGTTTATGAAATTGAAAAAAGTAATTTCCGTAGTACCCATATCCAATGCCATGCGCGGGGCGCAGATGACGAAGCATCTAACCCCAAAACAGAGACTTTCTCTTCTGGAAGATCTGCGACGGGAGGCAGCAAAGGTTTGTAATTATGAATACCCACAAAGAATTCCTAGAATTCTTGAAGTTGTTGAACAAGAACGACGTTGAGTTTGTAATAGTCGGAGGATATGCCGTTGCTTTTTACGGATATGTGAGAGTAACCAAAGACCTTGACATCCTCTTTCACAATAAACCCGATACTATTGAAAAGCTTAAAAAGGCCTTAAAAGAATTCGGTTTTCCTGCTAAAAGCCTGGAGGGTGTTGCTTTTTCCGAGCAGGGGAAAATAATAAGAATCGGCGTTGCCCCCGTGATGATAGAATTGATTAATGCCATCAGTGGCCTTACATTCGAACAGCTATGGAAAAATCGTGTCTCGGGTTTATATGGCACTGTCAAGGTCTACTATATTTCAAAAACCGATCTGTTAAAAAATAAAACCGTTTCAGGCCGGCCTCAGGATCTTGCAGATATTGAAGAGCTGAAAAGCATAGACTGAAAATAGCGTTGAAGGTTTTAGTCCCATACCATATAAAGAATAGTTCTGCCTATAGAGCGATAGCGGATATGCTGCACACCCGGGGTACTATAATCGGGACTTTCCGTTTTTTTCAACAGATTATGAATCGGTACTTGCACAAATAAGCAATGTTACTATCTTTCATGAATAGCTGACATCATATACTACTCCAATACCTGCCAATACCTACAGTACAAAACCGTATGCCCAAAATCTCATAGTTTTCAGAACCATTCTTCTCCCGGTTCTCCTTCAACAAAAATATCAATAATTCCAATACTTTATATCAAATTGCCTCATTAAAATTTTAGTATAATTACAGTAAGAGATTTTTAGTAACCATTCACGCCCCCTAAATCCCCCGAAGAGGGACTTGTAATGACTGAATTTTATTGTAGTTATAAAACCTTTAACAAGTATAGATTGATTAGCTCATTTGTGAAATATTTTTTAAAAACCATTAAAACAGTTGTAAATAGATAGCTTCTGTCAAATAAAAAAATCATCCGGTAATTTAATACAATAATAAATATCAGCACCTTACAAGTCCCTTCGGGGGATTTAGGGGGCGTGAACGGTTACGATTTTTATAACGCACGACGGTTTTCATATCTCTTTGATAATTAGCAAGATAAACAGAATAACAACCATTTATTCCTAAAATATGGGAGGGGAAGTATGCATAAGCGATTGATACATATAATGGTTACGGCGTTTGTACTGATGTCCTTCTTTTCAAGCTATGGCAGGACCGTCATGGCGTGGGTTTCAGCATGCGATATAGATGATGCCCGCACAGAGCTTCAAAAATTTTACGGTATCAAAGAGGCTGTCAACGTGATCGGGTTGCAGTGGTGGCTGCCGAATAGAAGCGGCGCAATCAAATATTCCGATGATTTCGATCCGAGTGACACGACCATCATGCCGCCTGATGATAATGCGGTTAAATGGTTTCGCACCTTCGCAGATCAGAACGGGATAAAGCTGTATATGTGCCTGTATAACTGCCTGGATAACAACGGCACGCCGTTCTGGGACTGGGAGCTTGCGAAAAGTGCGTTTGCAACCTATCCGTCGCAGACCATTACCGGTCTGGTCAACGAGATGGAACGGCTCAAGCTCGATGGTATCGACGTCGACCTTGAATCGCCATACGCCGCATCCGGCGACAAAACCGCATACATTCAATTTATCAGCAGCCTGTCAACAGCCGTGCACGCCAAGGGCAAAAAACTTTCAGTATGCACATACGCCTCCAACAGTTTCTCGCCGGGCACCGACTGGTGGAGCAGCCTCAGCGGCAAGGTCGATCATGTCATGTGCATGGCGTATGAGTGGGCGGGCGTTTCCGGCTCGATTACCTATGCGTCGCTTGCCAGCGCAGCATCCAGCGCAGGGCTTGGGAGCGGCGTCATGTGCATCGGCGCCAATGCCGATCTCAATGACAACTGGCAGGGGGGAGACGCGCGGACTCAACTCAACGGCATCAAAAACATCAGCAGCGTCGGGCACTGCATCTGGACCTGCGCAATCAAAGGCGGCGGCCAGTGGCGCGAAACCGCGACCTGGGACATCGTAAAAGCCATCTCCGGCAAAACGGTCACGATTGACACCGTAACACCAAGCCCCAACCTGGTGCCGGTGTTGAACTTTCAGGGCAATACGGACCCGTCGTCAAAAAGCGAAGTCTCGGTCGGCAACGGCATATTGAACGTCAAGCTGACGCAGGCGGGCTCTGTGGACAACGGGTACTGGGCGAATGTGGTCGGACACTGCGCCAATGATTTCAAGGATGTCAAATGGATCAAGATAACCTATACCAGCACCAAGCCGATCACACTCCAGCTCTATCAGGTCGACCTGGATACCATGGGAACCTGTTTTCGCGAAGCCCTGCCTGCGGCAACATCCTATACAACAAAGGTGTTGAGTGTCGGCACTTTTTTCCAGCCCTGGTGGGCGAAAAAATACACGACTCTCGATCTCACCAAGGTAAAAGGTATTACGCTCGACCCGGAACTGGAGGGCATGGGCAATACCACGATCGCCGTGAAGGAACTCGTGTGCTACGGCCGGTCGAACTGGATTGTCACGCCGATTGTACAGCCGCAAAAAAACCTCTCGTTGCATGCGCCCTATTCACAGGCATGGCATGGCGATGCATTGCGATACACCGTGCCATCGGACGGCTCGTATGCGATCGATATATATGGAAGCACCGGGAAATGCATCCGGTCATTCGCAACCGGCAACATTGGCGCCGGTGCCAGCGCAATAAACGACGCTGCCTCCGGACTGCCATCCGGGGTCTATTATACCCGCATCAGCGGGGCTCCGGGGACTCTGACAACCACGTTCATTAAACAGGGGAAATAACATGACAAAGCAAAAATTCATATTGGCTGCATGCATAACACTCTTTATATATACCGCGGTGGTCATTCCGGGCGCGGCGGTTCGTCAGGACAATGTCCCGCCTTCCAAAAATCCCCCGGGCTCGCTTACGCCGGCACAGGCGCCCCAATTTGTTGTTCTCGGATTTGACGACAACAAATACCAGGACGGCGTCGAGTGGACTGCGCAGTACCTGCGCAACCGGGTAAACCCCAAAGGAACAGGGAACCCGGCGACCTATGACAGCACGCCGGCGCGGGCCAGCTTTTATGTGCTCGCGCTGCCGTCATATAACAACCGTTATCTGCAGCAGGCATTGAAAAGCCTGTACCATGACGGGCACGAATTGGGCAACCACTCGCTCAACCACTTCGACGGTGTGGACAGCAATTTTACGGTCGATGCATGGAAAAAGGAGCTCTCTCGATGCGGTTTTTTGCTGACCGATACGCTGGGCATTCCGGCTGCCGATATCTGGGGCTTCCGCTCGCCGTATCTGTCATATAACAACAACGTGTTTACGGCAATACAGCAGTCCGGGCTTGTATATGACTGCTCGATCGAGGAGGGAAATGATTCGACGCAGAACGGAACGGATTATTACTGGCCCTACACCCTTGACAACGGCAGTCCCGGCGCGAATGTCTCGGCTGCAACGGGCATCCATCAACCGGTCGACTCTTCACACGACGGGCTGTGGGAGGTCCCGGTATACCTGGTCGTCGCGCCGCACGACAGCCTGTGCGCCAAATACGGCATTCCGGCAGGCCTGCGCAAGCGGCTCTTCAACAACCTCGTTGCCTTGACCGGCGACACCACCTGGGACACCCTGTCCGGCAAAATCACCGGCCTTGATTATAACTTCTGGTTCGATTTCAATATGACGAAAAATGAGTATATCGCGATTCTCAAATACTCCCTCGACCAGCGGCTTGCCGGCAACCGCGCGCCATTCATTTTCGGCGCGCATTCGGACTATTACAGCCTTCAGTATATTTCCGAGCCGAAAAATTGCAATACCAACTATATGCAGCGGCGTGAAGCAATGAAAGCGTTCCTGGACTATGCGCTTTCAAAACCGGAGGTCAGGGTTGTCTCCGCCCGCGATGTCATCCGCTGGATGCGGCATCCGGTTGCGCTGAACCAGCCGTTTACCGGGCCCTGCACCTTGACGGTTGCGTGTATCGACAGCGGGTCGGTATCCGTCAATCCCCAGAAAGAGTCCTATGCCACGAACGAGATGGTTGCGCTGACGGCAACTCCGGTCTCCGGCTGGAAATTCGAACGCTGGTCCGGGCCAGATTTTACCGGTACGGGCGCCGCGCTCAACCTGCGCATGTATAAAAATATAGCCGCAAAAGCAGTTTTCATAAAAGAGGAGCCAGTGCTTGATACGACGCATCCGACCGCGAATCTCGTGTCTGAAGCCACGTGGGGGTCGTACACGGACGACTCGTCGAAAATCATCTCCCAGTCGCTTATTGACGATACTGTAAGAGTAAAATTCTGGCAGAGACCGAAAACCGGGTCATCATGGCCCTGGATAGAGCTGGTCGCAAAATTCACCGCAGCCCTTGGATCTGTTATCGGCGTAGAGATAGAGTATCAGTGCGACAAGCCGCTGCTGATACTTTTCCAGCAGCCGGAATTCGAAACGGACAACAGCTATGCGCACTACCAGTACGCCTGCCCCAAAAACGTCGGGACATGGAAAAATATCCGCGTTCCCGTCACCCGGTTCTATCAGCCCGACTGGACGCCCCTGGCGAGCAAAAAGAGCCTGAAACTCAATACCGTGAGAAACATTGCGTTTATTCCTTCGGTGGGCGAGGCCGGCGATACCACAGAGGTAATCATTCGGAAATTTGTGTTATATAATACCACAACACCGATTATCATTGATTATAAGGCGAGAGCCCCTTCCGCGATCTCTCTATATTCCATCAAACCGGGGCAGTTCAATCTCTCGGTTCCTCAGGCGGGAAAATATTCCATCGCATTCTATTCGCTCAAAGGGAGCAGGATCATGCTGATTGCGGATGTCGTATGCAAAAAAGGGAATAACCGCGTCTTGCTTGACCGTCGCACGCTTGCCGCTGGTGTGTATGTTGCCCGGATCACCGACAAAACCATGAAAAACGCTTCGGGTAAAATACTTATACGCCGATAGGCTTTCCCCTGTCGAAGAACAGCTCCCTCTGCAACAGCAGGGGGAACCTTGTTTAAAAGCAGCATTTGCTCTCCTTACTCTCGTCAGTCGTTCTTAATTATGCACAGCAAATTATATGTATAAAAATATGGTAATTAATATGGTTTAATTATATATTGTATAATGACCATGAAATCATCGACTTTTGAATGGGACAAAACAAAAAACAGAGAAAATATTGATAAGCATGGTGTTGCTTTTGAACGCGCGCAGCATGCATTTGGAGACGCGTCAAGAGTTATTGCTCTGGATCATAAACACAGCACAAGAAGAGAGAAGCGATACTTTTGTTATGGACAGCTCGATGATGATATTGTGACCGTGCGATTCACCTGGAGAAACGGAAAGATTCGAATTTTTGGCGCCGGATTCTGGCGGGAAGGAAGGTATAAATACTATGAAAAAAATAAGTGTCGATAAGACACCCAACGACATTAAAGAAGCAATCGAAAGCTCGGAGATTGTGGGTGATTTTCTCCCTCCGCCTCAGGACCTCGTGTATAAAGAAGATAATGTCAAAATAACGCTTGAGCTGAGCAGGCGCAGCGTAAACCGGTTCAAGCGGTATGCAAAAAAGAGTGGATTTCCCTATCAACGCATGATGCGAACTCTTATCGACCATTATGCATATAAAGCCCTGCCCGAATAGTATTTTTTCGGATAGGGAGATGAATCCGGATTCAGTATTCGGAATAGTACATTGTATCCGATCGAGGAGCGCTCATGAAACGTTTTGGCATTAATATGTATTTGATTATGGCCTATATGGCACTGCTTTTTTCCTGCACCGAATCGGAAGAGAGTACTACCGTCACGCTGCCCCGCAAGGGCGTCTCGTTTTTGGATCCTGATTATGGCACAACCGTTGTTCGTATTACCGATAAAACCATCGACAACTACGCAGGCCCCGGCATGGAAAACGAGTACGCGCGCACCGATCCGGAGAACTGCAACGGCACCTTTCTTGTACTCCGGTCCAATAACGGTGAATGGTACCTGTATAACGCAGCTACCTGGCGGATGATTCGCCATCTGACCATTGTCGAGTCCGGTGGCGAGGAGCTCGAGCCGCGCTGGGATCAGACCGATCCGAACGGCTTCTATTTTTTTGACGGCCCGCGGTTGAAACGGTACGACGTCGCAGCGAACACGACCGCGCCAGTTCATGATTTTACCAATGCTCTTTCGACGCCGTGCTCCTATATCACCACAAAAACCGAAGGCGACGCGTCGCTTGACCGGCGGTACTGGTGCCTTATGCTGGAGGACGCCAATTTCAAGGTCATCGGGGTTGTGGTATACGATAAAACCAATAATAGTATTCTCGGCCAGAAAACGAGCTTCAAGGACGGCATCAACTGGGTGAGCATGGACATGTCCGGCACCTATTGCGTGATCGGATACGAAGACTCTGACTCCGATACCGACCAGTACACCCCGCCGGTAGATGTATTTAACCGCGACTTTACCTTTGTCGTCTCTTTACCCGAAGGAAGCACCGGGCACATGGATCTTGCGCAAACCGCTGCTGGAACCGATGTGATGGTGTATCAGAACAACACCACAGACTGGATTGCCATGGCCGACCTTGCAACCGGTGTTGAAACCAATCTGGTGAAGATTCCGTTTGACGTGAACGTGGATATCGGTTTGCACATCTCCGGCAATTGCAGCGCCAGACCCGGATGGGTGCTTGTCTCCACCTATAATTCCTTCAATCCGCCGGCAGGGAGCACCCATTCACCAATCGATAATCTGCTATTCCTCGTGGAACTCAAAGCGTCCCCCAAAATACGCAATTGTGCGAAGACAAACGCGTATGTTTCAAAGAATTTTAACGGCCAGAAGAACTATTTTGCCGAGGCGTTTGCAGCAATAAACACTGCAGGCACAAGGGTCTATTTTGGATCAAACTGGGCGGTATACGAGACCGACTATACGGATGCCTATATGGTTACCGTGCCTGCTTCGGTCTGGAAGAAATAGGGAAATACAACCGCGTTGGGTCAGAACGGCCAGAACTGGCTGTCGTTCCAGACCTTTTCCAGAAGTTCCTTGTCGAGCGCCATAAGAAAATCAAGGTGCGTCTGCTCCCATTTTGCAAGCCAGGCATAGAGCGATTTTTCCTGAAGATCTGCTGCCTGCTCGCTGCGTTCCGAATAGAGATCGACGGCGCTTTTCTCCATGGACATTGCCGCTGAAATCGCCGCAGCTTCATATCCTGCGGATGAAATCTCTTTTTTCAGCGAATCATTTATTATTATCGAATCTACCGAGCTGTGGTCTGCTTCGTCCTTCTTCGACCAGGTAAATGTTTTTTTATTGGAATAAGACCGGTATTGGTCCGAAAGGATTGTAATGTGCTTATCCTCTTCTGCTGCCATTGTGCCGAACAAATCCTTAACACCGGCATTCTTTGACTGTTCAGAAACCTTTGTATACAGCGCTTTGCCTCTTTTTTCGAAGAGAATGGCTTTTTTTAATATTTCAATAGCGGTGGTTTGTTCCATGGTATGCTCCTTTATGCTTATCGTGAGAATTGTTTTTTATGGTATTTAAAATGAACGTTATATGTCCCTGTTTATAAAATACTATTTTTCGCTGCATAGGGTTCATAATCAAAACTTCACGCTATGGCCTCGGCATTATGAATATCGGCGGATTTATCGGGCACAGCGGTGGAATATTCGGATATAATACCGGAGTGTTTTATTTACCGGCGAAAAAAGCGACGATTGTGGTGATACTGAATAACTGTAACCAGGTTGACGGGCGTATGACCGAGGTAATGAAGGGGATCGGGAGGATAGTGTTTCCCAAGGACACATCATTTTAAACCGTTCCTCCGATAGTAATCGTTATGTATTTTGTTTTTTCTTTCTTGAGTATTATATTTCAGAGTAGAAAAAACTTTTTCGAACAACACCTGCAAAAAAAAATGCGACTATTTTCCGACACTTCTTTTGCGATGGAGCAGAAACAGATCGAGCTTATCCGAAAGGCAAGTATTTCACAAAGAGTAGCGCTTGCCCGTTCTTTGTCCGCAACAGACATGAGCCTGTCGCGAAGGGCTATTAAACGCGCCAACCCCGGATTAAGCGATCGGGAAATAGATATCCTGTTCATTTCGCATCATTATGGAAAAGAGCTTGCCGACTCGGTAAAAAAATATCTGGAGTTACGGGACAAGGAAAATGGTATTATTTTGCAATAATTGATCCAGACATTTCTATAAAGTATTTGTATAAACGCTTCTATAATCGAATTGCCTGAAATGAAAAAGTACCAAATTGCCCTGTTATTGTTAATTATATGCTGCATCAGCTATGGTCTGGACTGGCAGCAGCAGAGACAGCAAAAACGTCAGATTGTATGGAAAAAAGAAGCGTGTAATGTCCCGGCAGAGATCCCGGACACCGTAACTTGTATTAATAACCTTCCGGATAGTTTAAAGGAAGAAATATTGGTATTGATTGACCAATTGAAAATGAATTATCCTTTGAAGCATGGTACTGCTTCTATTATTCTCGAAGTAGACACCAATGGAACTGTTATTAAGGCAGATACCTTGTATGTTAAAGGTATTCACCCTACATATCTGGAAAATATTCTCTATCAGATGAAACAGTGGAAGGTTAATACTACAACAAACTTCGAGAAACCGGTAGCACTCTATTTTAATGTTTTTTTCGATCAAAACAGATATACGTTTCATAAACATAACAAAAAAATTTATTTTGAAGCATCCATCGGTTTTTCTTCGGCAACATTGTACGGTGATGATGTAAATCAAATGATAGAAATTGGGGGGAGAAGCTCTTATGATTACGCGATTAACCATCCATTTTTCTCTGAACCTACGATACACTCAAGATTAAGTATTATTAATAGTGCCTCCATTAACTACAATCTCTCCAGGTTTTTCAGTTTAAAAATAGTTGGCTTAGGAAAATCTTTTCGAGGGAGCACAATTTACAGGGACTATACTTATGCTATCGCATTTAACGGTCCGGATGTCTACTTGGATTACAGTGCCAGGTACTCAATAAAAACAAACTATTTTGATCTATCAACGCTTCAGCTTCAATTCAAACTTCCCCTTTTTAAGCGTTTTATCCCCTATATTGAGACTGGCCCTCTTCTTTCATTACCATTCTTTCTCCATAAAGAGGTTGATTATACAATACATAAAATTGAGGGTGATGAGGTAGTTGTTAATAATATCAAAAGAGTTTTAGATGATACCTATGACTACAATTTAGCTAATGATATTAAACCGATAGACTTTTCACTTGCCTTGAGTTATGGTGTAAAAATAAAAAGAAATAATAATTGTATCGTTTTTAATTTCAAACACTTATTTGGAACATCATCCATTATAGATGAAGCTGAAGAAAATTATTTAATTAAAAGCAGGCTGTTTTCTTTTTCGATCGGATATGAATTTCATCACTAATTTATTAATCTACCTCTATCGATATAAAAACTCTCCATTATACTGCCTAAAAACTACAAAAAACTAAAGCCCCAATCATCAAATGCCGAAAATACCTAATAGGTGAAGGTGCAGGTATTTTATAACCTGGCAGAAGTATTATGGAAATAACCTCCGGAATATCAACAAGTTACACATCAAGCTACGCTGTATGCAGGCAGGCCGAAGGTGCTGGCTCGAATAGCTGCGGCGCCATTGGTGAACAGGCCGGTACTACGGGCAAAAACAGCTCCGCTGATAAAGAAAACCAGCTGAGCGACGAGGAGAAACAGCGGGTCCAGGAGTTGCAGACACGGGACCGCGAGGTGCGGGCGCACGAGATGGCGCATGTTGCGGCAGGCGGACAGTATGTGCGGGGCGGGGCGAGCTTTGAGTACCAGACGGGGCCCGACGGCAAACGCTATGCGGTGGGTGGCGAGGTGTCTATTGACACATCGGAGGTCAAGGGTAATCCCCAGGCGACGATCGTCAAAATGCAGGTTGTTAAAAGCGCCGCAATGGCGCCGGCGCAACCTTCCGGCCAGGACCGGGCCGTGGCTGCCCAGGCTTCTGCCAGCGAGATGAAAGCGCGCGTGGAACTGCGGGAGCAACAGACTGGCGGAAGCAAGGCAAAGGACGACTCCAAACCAAAAACCGCCTCCTATTCCAGACACGGGATCGCTGTTCCGAAAAATGCTGATTCAAACCCGCCTGTTTTTACCGCTGTTGCGTAAAAATTATTGACTTTTTTTTCCCATCATAAGAAGATAGTTATGTATTACCCTGCTTGTAGGATAATACTCCCCGCAAGGGGGATAACTCAAAGTGGATATAAATATCCTACTTTTCGTTCATGCATAAGAGCGGATGGCCTATAGTCCCTCCGCTCAACGCATTATTACTTTCGGCGGGTTTTCATCGTACTCCCATCTGTTCGACGGGCGTAAGAGGCTGTTGCGTCTCTTGATTGAATGCTGCCGGAAACCCGGTACACTTCACTAAGAGATTGAAAGCACATCACCGGGGAAAACAGCAGGGTGTTACGATGTAAACGCTGTTCTCTTTCACCGGAACAGGTATTCCGTGGCTTTGACACGGTTAAATATATGAGTCATACCAGAAAAATCGGCACCATATTAATCATCGACGACGATGCAATCTTCAGGGAGTTGCTGCAGGTTGAACTGCAGGCGCTCTATAACGTCCATACCGCCGAGGACGCATCAAGCGCATTCGCCATAATGAGAGAACGGGCCTTCGACCTGGTCATATCGGACATAAAAATGCCGGGCTATTCCGGCTTTGACGTGGTCAAAAAAGTGAAAGATACCTGCCCGAAAACGAAAACCGCGCTTATAACCGCCTATAATATCAATGATTATATACGCATGGCAAAGGAAAACGACATATCGAATATTATTCCAAAATCCACACCCTTTAACTTCGACGAGTTCAATGCCATCGTCAAAAACCTGGTGACGGAGCGGATTTTCGGCCTTGAGAATTATATGCTCCCCGACTTTGCGGTCATCGGCGAATATACCATCACCAATTCCAGCCAGATCAACGACGTGGAGGAGACGATCATCAAAATCATCTCCAAGTTTCATAAAGCGGAACCGGTTGTCAACATTCTGCTGGAAGAGCTGATAACCAACGCCGTGTACCACGCCCCGGTCGACGACAGCGGCAAGGAGAAATACATCAAGCATTCCGAGGTGGTTCTTGACGACACGGAGGCTGTTCTGGTGACCGTCGGAAGGGACGCCGAAAAATACGGGGTGTCGGTTCTTGACACAAGCGGCAAGCTCACCAAAAAACAGGCGTTATACAAGATCGACCGCCACGTTCACGGCGAGGGGATTCTTGACGAAGACGGCCGCGGCCTTCACATGTCCCGCATCTATTCGGACCGCCTGATCATCAACATAAAAAAGAACATCGCGACGGAAGCGATATTCATGAACTATCTGGACGCCAAATATAAGGGATACAAGCCGTTATATATCAATGAAATTTAACCCTGACCATGCTTGATCGCGGCGCTTTTCCGCTTCTTACAGCTACTATCCCCGGCCTTATATTCCTCGAACGGCACCATGCTGATACGTTCCTGTTTTGCCCTGCCCATGAAACCGGAACTCTGCACCGCTATTTTTAATAGTCGGAACCTCCTATAACAAAAGTATTTTTCTTAAGCGATTTAATTTGCAGAAAAGACCGTGACTTTTTATTAATTTTTCTATGCTTACGCATACGGGTTTTCATATATTGATTGTGATCGTGGATGAAGTATGACAACAAATCAGACGGCAGTATGATACGCTTCAAATATCGTAAAAACTCTAATACATTGAAATTATACCTGGTTATTATTATCCAGCTGATCTGGATGCGGACATCCGTTGCTTTGGAATCGACCGCTAATGATACCGTATCTGAATCCATGCCGGCGATAGCGGCAGACTCGACCGATTCTCTTTCGATCGTAAAACCGCCCCAGACACTTATCACCGATCCTCCGATATATAAACCACCCCGGTATAATCCATTTATTTCAACCGGCCTTTCGGCATTATTGCCCGGCGCCGGCCAGATATACTGCGGCAGGCGCGGGCGCGGCGCAGCCTTCCTCGCCGCCGACCTGATATGGGCGCTGATTACGGCAAACCGGATTAACTATTACAAAAATGTCATGATCCGGGGCGTTGACCGGTACGATAATCTGCGGCAGATGCACCTGGACAGCATGAACGCTCATATATCGAATATAGAGCTGTATACCTTTTATTACAACTCATATATCGACGCGAACATGGGCTATGACCTGGCCCTCTTTCAGCGCAGGACAAGCCGGTATGTGTCGTATCAGTGTCTGGGCTGGAGCGCGGGGGTCTATCTGTGGAATATCGCCGATGCGCTGGGCAGCAGCAACCGCTTTACCGACAACGATCCGCGGAGCGTCACGGCGGCCGCGGGACTTTCGGCGGTGCCGTTTCTGGGTCTGGGACAGCTGTACAACGGCGCCTTTGCAAAGGCGGGGCTTATCTGGACCATGCACTCCATGCTGGCGTACATGTCTTTCAATTACAACAGCCTCATGAACGACTGCATAAACAAACGGAACCAGGTTAAAACGGCGAAATCCATACCCGACGAAATAAAAATGAAATACGTCGCCCAGTGGAACGACGAATATAATTCCGCGTTCAGGAAAAGAAACACCTATTTATGGTATCTGGTATTATTTTATTTTTATGGCATCTTCGACGCCGCGGTAGACGCGCATCTTCATGACGCCAGAATCAAGATCCGGCTGGAGCCCGCCGCAGAAAAAACCGGGCGCGCCGCGGGTCTTTTAATGAATATCGATTTTTAACACTGTTTCGGTTTTTGCTATAACAAGGATGGTCCTATGCCCGTAACGCTGAAAGACATCGCAGAACGCGCGAAAGTGACAACGGCAACCGTTTCGATGGTTATCAACAGCAAGCCCAACATCTCGCCGGAGACGCGTAGAAAGGTCCTGGCGATAGCCCGCGAGCTGAATTACTACCCCAATGCGATAGCGCGCGGCCTTGCCACCAGAAAAGCCAACGCCATCGGCGTGATTGTACCGAATCTGGCGTCGTCTTATGTCGTCAGAATCCTGCAGGGAATCAAGAGCACCAACCGGGATATTTACTATACGGTGCAGCTGTTCGACACCCTGGGCCAGAAGGAGACGGAAGCGCAGCTTTTTCAGCGCCTCGCCCGCGAGCGGAGGATAGACGGCGCCATCCTTATCGGCGCGGTCTGTTCCGAAGACGAGCTGAAAGTGTTCAAGGACGAGATGGTCCCCTGCGTGATGATTGCCCGCAAGTGCGATTTTATGGATTCTGTCTATGTCAACAACACCGGCGGCTCGTTCGACGCGACCAAATATCTGATCGACAAGGGGCACACGAACATCGCCTGCGTCGTATGCCACAAAAAGAACCTGCCGATGGAAGAACGGCTCGAAGGGTACCGGCAGGCGCTGACCGCCCACGGCATTCCCGCTGCGCCGGAGCTGGTGTTCGAGGTTTCGGACGACACGATGGATGTGGGTTTGTCCGTTTTTGATACCATCATGGCCGCGCCCGTCAGGCCGACGGCGGTATATGCGCCCGCGGGCGACATGGTGGCCATCGGCATCATCAAGCGG
>Ga0105099_10000816_pt1 | contig 20700 bp, 15 predicted proteins | sample PPLLak3cmMay2015_2_FD_79138 | JGI IMG/M metagenome (GOLD analysis project Ga0105099, IMG submission 79138) | Freshwater sediment microbial communities from Prairie Pothole Lake near Jamestown, North Dakota, USA - PPLs Lake P8 Core (1) Depth... | ecosystem: Environmental > Aquatic > Freshwater >... | reverse complement strand
TTGTAGAATACGAAGTTATCTGTCAACTCTCAGAAAACAAAACCTTGATATCATGGAATATCTTGGAAAATGTTTCAACCCTTACAGTGGTTTTGTAAACTTACTACCTGAATAGTTACGTTAAAAGAATGTTTTTTTTCGTCTTATAATATGACGAACCACATATTAAATGATGAAGAATCCAATTACAAAAAACTATATCAAATTTTCTTTTAAGGAGAGTTAATTGTTCGTTAATATCTCCGAGAATGATTTCTTTGTGATTGTGAGTTTTGTTCTTTTCGAGCAACATTTCTGAATTATCAAAAACGACACCATGTGATTCGGGATAATGTAATAATATTTGATCAGCAAAACAGCCATTACCACCACCTAAATCTAAAAATGTAAATTTTCCATCAGGAAAGTCTTTATCGATATTATTCTTTATGGGGAGCCATCGATCGCTGTTTATATAATCAGTATCGAATGATTTTAACTGTGTGTTTGTGAGTCCTTGCATGATTTTGTTTTCTTTTAAAAACACGTTACATTTGAGTGGTATTTATAGATTCTTTAAAATAAATACCTTTTTATATGCTTACTACAATAATTTATGTTTAAAAATGCAATTCATTTCCAACCCGGAAAAGCATTTTTTATAAACCGGTGACATAAGCGTCACCGTATATTAGTATCACCAATGACTAAGCCGACAAAGCCTAAAATTAAGGAATTGATTTTATATGCTTTGCGGATCTTTAATGTATGCAGCTACGGTGAAATAATGTTTTAAAATCCGCCGGGACCGGAGCGCAGATTCGGTGCGGTGAATGTTCACACCATACTATCTGTCAAGCTCGATCGGCAGGGATTTAACGTGCCATATATCCTCGGCATACTCCCTGATGGTGCGGTCGGACGAGAATTTCCCCATGTTGGCGACGTTCAGAATGGACATCTCGTTCCATTTCCTCGTTTTTTTATACGTCGCGCTCACCAGGCGCTGGCACTGGCAATAGGATTCGAAATCCGCAAGCACCATGAAACGGTCCTCGTTGAGCAGAGAGTCGATAATGGGCTTGAAGAGATGAGGCTCCCTGGGGCTGAACGTATCGGCGTTTATCAGGTCAATGACCTTTTTGAGGGGTTCGCTTTTCTCATAATAGGTGCGCGGATGATAGCCGCTGCTGCGCAGTTTCGCCACACCGTCGGCGCGCATGCCGAAGATGAACATGTTTTCAACGCCTATCTCCTCGCTCATTTCGATGTTGGCGCCGTCCATGGTGCCCATGGTCAGAGCGCCATTTAAGGCAAACTTCATATTCCCGGTTCCCGATGCTTCGGTGCCTGCGGTCGAAATCTGCTGTGAGAGCTCAGCGCCGGGGATCATGTATTCGGCGAGGGTCACCTGATAGTTGGGTATGAAATACACCTTTAAATAGTCCCCGACCGCAGGGTCCCTGTTTATGACGGCGCCGACATTGTTGATAAATTTGATGATCAGCTTCGCCATATAATAGCTGGGAGCCGCCTTGCCGCCCAGAAAAACCGTGCGCGGGATCAACAGGTCGGTTTTACCGGCTTTTATCTCGTTATACAGATGAATACAGTGGAACACGTTCAGAAGCTGGCGCTTGTATTCATGCAGGCGCTTGAGCTGAACGTCAAACATCGTGTCGATGGTTATGTTGATATTCTCAATGCGGTTGAGCCGCTCGGTCATGCGTTTTTTACAACGGCGTTTCATCTGCTGCCACCGGTGCAGAAAATCCTCATCCTGCGCATACGGCTGGAGCTTTTCAAGCTGCTGCAGGTCATTGATCCAGCCGTCGCCGATCTTTTCGGTAATAAGCTCAGAGAGCTTCTCGTTGGCTTTGTACAGCCAGCGCCGCTGCGTTATGCCGTTGGTCTTGTTGTTGAATTTGTGCGGCCAGAGCTCGTAGAAATCCTTCAGTATCCCCTGTGTCAACATGGTGGAGTGAAGCTGGGACACGCCGTTCACCGAGTGGCTCCCGACAACCGCAAGAAACGCCATGCGCACCAGTTTTTCGCCCCCCTCCTCGATAATGGACATGCGCTGGTAACGCGCATTATCGTTGGGGAACTTTGTGGAAATCTCCCGAAGGAAAAGAAGGTTGATCTTATAGATAAGATCCATGTGGCGCGGCAAAAGATTCTGCAGGAGGGACACGGGCACCTTTTCCAGGGCTTCCGGCAGAAGCGTATGATTGGTATAGGCAAAGGTTTTCGTGACGATCTCCCACGCCTTGTCCCACGCAAGCCCGTAGACGTCGATAAACAGGCGCATCAGCTCGACAATGGCGATGGTGGGATGGGTATCGTTAAGCTGTATCGCATTCTTATCGGCAAACACGTCAAACGTATGGTGAATCTTCAGATACCGGCGCAGGATATCCTGCAGGGAGGCGGAGGTGAAAAAATACTGCTGCTTGAGGCGAAGCTCCTTGCCGCTGTAAAACGCATCGTTGGGATACAGTACCTTTGAAATGTTTTCGCTCTGTGTCTTACTCTCGCACGCGGCAATATAGTCTCCCACCTGAAAGCGGTCGAAATCTATCTCCATGGGAGAGCGGGCGGACCAGAGTCGGAGGTTGTTCACCGTGTTGCTTTTATAGCCGCAGATCGGAATGTCGAAGGGAACCGCGAGAATATCCGCGGTGTCGGTCCAGAGCCCGGATTCGTTGGGTTTGCCGCCGTTTTCATACAGAACCTTGCCGTAAAACTTGACACGGACCTTGAATTCCGGCCTCTCGATCATCCAGGGGTTGACGTTCTGCAGCCACTGCTCCGGAAGCTCCTTCTGATATCCGTTGACGATCTTCTGATTGAATATGCCGAATTCATAGAGAATGCCGTAACCGACGGCAGGAAGCTCCATGCTGGCCATGGAATCCAGAAAACAGGCGGCAAGCCGGCCAAGGCCGCCGTTGCCCAGCCCCGCGTCGGCCTCCTGGTCTTCGCATTCATCATACTCAACGCCGAGATTTTTCATCGCCTCGTGCACAGCCCCATTGAGGCCGAGATTTATGATATTATTCCCCAGAAGACGGCCCAGAAGAAATTCCAGCGAAAAATAGTACACCCTTTTGGGGTCTTTTTTGTAATATTGCTGCTGGGTAATGATCCAGCGCTCGATCAGGTAGTCGCGAATGGTGTAGGCCAGGCTTAAATAGCCGTCATACCGGGTGAAGGTGAATTTGTCCTTTGCGATATTATACTCAAGCTTGTTTAAAAAACTGCGTTTGATATCATCGCTGTCCATTTTCTTGAAAAAAACAGACCACTTGAAATTGTTTTTGATATCCTGCGATCCGTTTTTGTTGTTGTTACTGTTTTCCATGAAACCTGTTTTCTCCCCTTTGTTTCTGTTGTATCGATACCAGATGGTGTTTTAATCATATAATATAGTATATAAAAATACAAAATAATCCCTGTTTCAAGAAAGTTTTTAAGCGTTAATGAATACAATAGCCCTTGCCCTGCAAAGCCGCTAAAACACCTTATTAAAAGTTTTCGGATTAGCATTACACGCTGAATGCAGTAAAATACATATACCGGGGTTCTCTATAAACCTAACCCAGACAAGCTGGACTTTAGTCCTTTAACCTTTTGCACAGAACAAAAGGAGACTAAAGCCTTCACGAAATAATTTTCTGCCTCCGCATACCCTTCAGGGTGAAAAATGTCAGAAAATTATTTCTAAGGTTCTAATATCAGCAGTTAAGTCGTGCTCGTGCTCGTAATCGATTGATTTGAAAAGTAGTTTAATCAATTGATAGCTTTACTGATTAAGCAACCTTCAGGTGAAAGTCTTTTATTGCTGTAGTTGTCGATTACGAGTACGATTATCCCATCGCGGGCTCTGGGACGCAGCGCGCACGAGCACGACTCCAACAGCGGAATATAGGATAAAAAATAAAAGAGGAGTACGCCGATGCATACTCCTCTTCTACCACATATTTAACAAAAAAGGAGGGAAAAGAATTATTGTTTCATTCAGTAATACTACGTTTTCGAAATAAAGATTATTGTAATTGTTTTAAATTAATTTTTATGATGATAATGATATTATATAACATGATATAATTCAATATATTACAAGTATAATTATATTATAATTTATATGTTTTTTCTAATTATGATGAAAATAATCAACACTCTGTTTATATATTGTGGATCAAATAAGCAGCACTCTTCTTTATGTATGCAACAGTAAAAGAATTATACGGTTACCAGGTACGGGGAAGCTATTGATTGTTTGGTATAATAACAGTTATAACTTTAAATAAAACAATACGTTGATATAAGAAGCCTGTTCAGAAATATAAGTGTTGATTACTGTGAAACGGCTCGTGCAGACGGCAAGGCGCTTGCCGACCCGGCAGAATAAGGGTTATACCTTTTCCTTGCCTGTTGTCGTCATGGAACAGTTTCCGTGAAACACCGCTCCTTCATTGATTACAAGGTCTTTCGCCTTGAGGTCGCCGATCAGGGACGCATTGCCTTCAAGCTCGACGCGGTCTTCAACCATCAGATTTCCGATTATCTTGCCTCCGACGATCGCGCTTTTCGCCTTGATATCCGCGCTTACAACACCGGTAGGCCCTATGGTAATAACCTCGGCTGTCTCGATCCTGCCTTTGAAAGAACCGTCGACACGGATATTGTGCGGCACAATGACCGACCCTTCAAAAAGAGTACCCTCGCCAAGAAGCGTATACGAGCTTTTATTCTGTCCTTTTTCCATAATAAACTCCCACAGGGTTTAACGTATATAACAAAAAAACGTTTTCATCGCTTCAGATCACAGATGATCGAAAATATAGAGCTTCGGATCGACCGGTTTATCGTCTTTTACGATCTCATAATGTACATGGGGCGCCGAGGAGCGTCCCGTGTTCCCGACAAGGGCAATGGTCTGGCCCCGTTTAACGGGGTCGTCCTTCACCACCAGAACCTGCAAGCAGTGTCCATACCGGGTAACGAATCCGAATTTATGTTTAACGGTAACGATAAGCCCGTAATAGGTATCATTGACCACGCTCTGAACGATACCCGGCGCCGTGGCGCGTATCGGCGTCCCCTCTTTTGCGGCAAAATCAACACCCGGATGGCTGTTGCCCATATTCTGCGGGTCTTTGAAGAACTGTTTCGTAATCCAGCCGTCGACCGGGCTGATGTTGGGTATTGCGACATACAGCTCCTGCCGCGAAGCGGACGATATGCCAAGACTCTTCAACGCCTCCGCCTCTTCGGTCCTGACCGCGCTTATAAATACGTCGACGCTGTCTTCCTCAAAAATCTCCTCCTTGTCGCTGAGGGGCGCCCTGGCTACGGGCGCTTCGATATCTTTCTCGCCCACCGCAGAAGCAAGACGCCTCAGATAGGCGGTCGTCTGTTCAAGATATTCGAACTTTTCGAGCGTTTTCCGCAGCTCCTCGTTCTCTTTGTCAAGATCTCTTTTTTCTTTCAGCAGCGAATAGGTAAACTGCAGCTTCGCGCCGATTTCACCCGATTTCACTATCAGGGCGGCAATACCGAGGATAAACGCAACCAGGAAAAAAAAGAAGGAGAATATGATGCTTTTCCTGACGCGGAAATGAAACGTCCTGCTGTTGTCGTCAGGAATGAACATGATAGTGTAGGATTTTCTCTTTTTTACATGTTTCGCATGCATGCACAAAACCGATCTTATGAGGTACAAAGACTCAAAATACGGTTACAATCCTCTTTGTTATAAAAATATATCTCTATTTTACCGTTGTATGTCTCATCCATACAAATACGGACATCGGTGCCGAAACGATATCTCAGCAAATCCTGCTGGTGCGCCGTTTCAGGATCCATGTATTTTGCATCCCGCGCCACGGCAGGGCTTTTTTTACCGGCGCTTCCGGGCTGTACCATTTTTTCGATCTCCCGGACAGACAACTGTTGCGCCACAATCCTCTGTGCTAAGGCTCGCTGTGATTTCTCGTCCTTCAGCGAAAGCAGGGCACGCGCGTGGCCCAGGCTGATTCGGCCTGCGCGCAGCATGTCCTGAACATCATCCGGCAGTTTGAGCAGGCGGAGCGTGTTGGTGATGGCGCTCCTGCTTTTGCCGATGCGGCCCGACAGATCCTCGTGCGAAAGGCGGCAGTCTGAAAGAAGCTTCTGATACGACTGCGCAAGCTCTATCTCGTTGAGGTTCTCGCGCTGGACATTTTCAACCAGGGCCATCTCCAGCATCTTGGTGTCGGAAATCAAATCTTTTATAACGGCAGGTATCCGCTTTTCCCCGAGCAGGCGGAGCGCGCGAACCCGGCGTTCGCCCGAAATTATTTCAAAATGATCCTCTTTCTTGCGTAAAACAACCGGCTGCAGCAGCCCCTGGCTTTTTATGCTTTCAGCAAGGCTTTTTATCTCCTCCTCGTTAAAATCCATGCGCGGCTGAAAAGGATTCGCCACGATCCTCTCCTCGGCGACATCCACAATAGCCGCGCCGCCGGCCGGCTCTTCCTCGATAACCGGAATCAGACTTGATAATCCCCGGCCAAGGGCCTGTCGTGGTTTTTTATTGATCATGTTCCATGATTTCCTTTGCAAGATTAAGATAACTTTCAGCGCCGGACGACATGATATCGTAGAGAATGATAGGTTTGCCGAACGACGGCGACTCGGAAAGCTTGACGTTTCTGGGCACGATGGTCTTGAAAATCTTACCGGGAAAACAGGCTCTCACATCCTCGGCGACCTGCCTGGAAAGATTGAGGCGGGTGTCATACATGGTCAGCAGAACGCCCTCAATGAAAAGTTCCCTGTTCAGGTTCTTCTGCACCAGACGGATCGTATTCAAAAGCTCAGCAAGGCCTTCAAGCGCATAATATTCGCACTGGATGGGAATAAGAACGGAATTGGTCGCGGTTAAAACGTTTATCGTTATCAGGCCGAGCGACGGAGGTGAATCGATAATCACATATTCGTACAAACCCCTGAGATCTTCAAGGGCATTACACAACTGTTTTTCGCGGGCAATGACATTCACCAGCTCGATTTCAGCGCCGGCCAGGTTAACATCCGACGGTACTATATCGAGAAACGCGATCTGTTCGCTTTTAATAATAGCATCTTTTATGGAAATCGTGGCACCGTTATATTTCTGCCTGCTCAAAACATCATATATTGAAACCTCTGCCGCGCCTTTTTCCAACCCTAATCCTGTTGTTGCGTTACACTGCGCATCCATATCTATCAATAACGTCTTTTTCTCGCTTGCTGCAAGGCACGCTGCAAGGTTTATCGCGGTTGTTGTCTTCCCGACACCCCCCTTTTGATTACATATTGCTATGATTCTCATGCCACACCCCGTGTACAAGCCGCCTGTTATAAAAGGGAGAGAGAAACAAGGTTCAACCCCAGAATCTGGTTGCCCAGGTCATACTCCGCAATCTCGCTTATGCAGATCCCGTCTTTCGTTTTATTTTGTGTAATCTCGGCAAGCTCTTTCTCAAACTGCCTTGTTTTAAAGGTGTATATTCTTCCGTCCGGTGCGACAAACGGTTTTGCAAGCTGGGCAATTTTACACAGAGACCCCACGCCTCTGCATAACACATAGTCGTATTTTTCGCCCGTGCTTTTGAGCTGCTCGGTCCTCTTGTTGAGTACGGTAATATTATGAAACTGGAGCTCGGTTATCGCTTCACGTAAAAAGGAGGCTTTCTTCCTGTTGGATTCCAAAAGTGTAAAATTCAGATCCGGCCTGAAAATACGGATGGGAATCGAAGGAAACCCCGCGCCGGTGCCGATATCGAGAATCTTCGCATCCTTTTTAAAGCCGAAAAGCAGCAGCGGTTGAATGGAATCACAGAAATGGCGGACAAAAAGGTTCTCTTCGTCTTTGGGCGATACCAGCCCCGCTGCCCGGTTCCACTTAAGGATCAGCGAAAGAAAGGTCAGTATCAGATTCCGCTGATCCAGATCGGGAGATAACCCCAGACGCTCAAGTTCCTTGATCTCATAACACTCTTTTGCCCTTGCAAGAAAGGGCTTCAATTTTTCATTCATAATGGTACATCTCTTTGTTTCACGTGAAACATCTGTTTGTTTTTTTTAGAGTCTGTGAATTATCTACTCATTTATAGTAGATAATCTCAATTCCTTAATTTACGGCTTTGCCGGCGTAGAATATGCACAATTAAAACCGACACATCCGCCGGCGTAACACCAGAAATTCTTGAAGCCTGTCCGATCGTCAAAGGCCGTATTTTCTTCAGTTTTCCCCGCGATTCGGTTAAAAGTCCTTCTATCGCATCATAATCTACATCTGAGGGAATCTGAGCGTTTTCAATCTTTTTCTGGCGCTCGATCTCAATTTTCTGTTTATTAATAAACCCTTCGTATTTTATATCCGCTTCCAGCGTCACCATCTGCTCACGGGGTAACGGCTCGAGGCCTGTCACCTCGAGTATATCTTCCAGCGTGACCTGCGGCCTTTTCAACAGCTCGGCAGCCGGTACCGCCTGTTTGAGCTCCGTCTTTTCCTGCTTTCCTCTCTCTTCCCAGCTTTGCACAGATACCGATCTGCTTTTCAGCGTCTGTTTCAGGGACTCCCTCTCCTTCCATAGTCTCTCACGCGATGTATACACCTGCTCTTCTATCAATCCGTGCTTCAGTGCCAGAGGCATCAATCTCTCGTCCGCATTGTCCTGCCGCAGCAGCAGCCGGTATTCGGCCCGCGAGGTAAACATCCGGTATGGCTCCTGCGTACCTTTGGCCACAAGATCGTCGATCAACACTCCGGTGTATGACGTATCCCTGCCCAGAACAACCTGTTCCGCGCCACTCGCCTTTTTTGCCGCGTTAAGCCCTGCGACCAACCCCTGACACGCAGCCTCCTCGTATCCCGAAGTCCCGTTGATCTGTCCTGCAAAAAAGAGATTCTCCACCGCGCGCGATTCCAGCGTGTTAAAAAGCTGCGTCGGAAGAAAATAGTCGTATTCAATCGCATAGGCCGGCCGTATCATCCGCGCCCCGTCCATGCCATCAAGGCTCTGCACCATCTGCACCTGAACCTCAAACGGCAATGATGTCGAAAATCCGTTCAGGTACATCTCGTAGGTGTTCAATCCTTCCGGCTCTAAAAATAATGTATGCCCGCTCCGGTCTCCAAACCTAACTACTTTATCCTCTATCGATGGGCAATACCGCGGACCAATTCCTACTATTTTTCCGCAATAGAGCGGTGACTTATCCAGATTGTTCCGTATGACATCATGCGTTTTTTGCGTTGTCTTAATCTCCCAGCAAACAGCCCTGTTTTCAAGCTTCCAGTCGGTGCTGTACGAAAATGGCCACGGTTCTTTATCGCCCTCTTGCCTTCTCATCTTTGAAAAATCGATTGTTCTTCCGTCTAACCTGGCAGGTGTACCGGTTTTGAGCCTTCCCGCTGTAATTCCCTGCTCCTGTATGGATTCACTCAACTGAAACGATGCTGATTCACCAAGTCTTCCGCATGAAAATGAGTGCATACCTATATGAGCAAGCCCGTTGAGAAAGGTACCCATTGCCAGGACCACAGCTTTAGCTTCTATGTATTGCCCTGTTTCAGTAAGAACCCCCTGCACCCTTTTCTCTTTTACGACAATTTTCCTGACCATATCCTGCTTTATGGACACATGTTCTATCTTTTCCAGATACTCCCTGCATAATTGCCGGTACAAGCCCTTGTCAGTTTGGGCCCGCGGCCCCCATACCGCCACCCCCTTGCTCTTGTTCAGCATGCGGAACTGTATGCCTGCCCTGTCCGCAATTTTTGCCATGATCCCGCCAAGTGCGTCTATTTCCCGTACGATATTTCCCTTCGCTATACCTCCTATGGCCGGATTGCAGGACATCTGCCCTATCAGGTCGGCATGCGCGGTTATGAGTATGACGGAAACTCCCGCCTTTGCCGCGCTGTTTGCCGCTTCAATTCCGGCATGACCCCCGCCCACAACGATTACATCTGCTTTCATACGGTTACATGTTTCACGTGAAACATATTTGTATTCCGAACACTTGTATGGTATAGTTCTATCTTTATTGCGGTCATCTCCTGTTTAAAGCTCCGGCAGTTTGATTCCCTTTGCCAGTAAATTCTTTTTTAGTGTCGGATAGATTTTCGGCCCTACACTCTGTCCCCATATCTCGGTTGCCTGCATTCCTTCCTGTTGCAGATTGGGAAGCTCTTTTAAGAGTTTTTTTCCTATATCCGATGTATAAAATGCCAGTATCTTTTTTATCTCCTCGTGGGTAAAATGCTTATGATAAACCAGGCACAAATAATCCTTGAAACCGCCTTTTACGCTCACCTCTTTTTCTATAAGTTTATCCGCCTCTTTAAGAATGGTTCTTTTTACCGAATCGCTTGGTGTTTTTCCCTTATCATTCATGGTCTGTAGAATCTGTACCACGTAGGTCTCGGTAAACAGCGAAACAATACTGAGGCTTCCGGTCAGGTCTATCAATTGTTCTATTGCGATCTTTTTTTCCGGTGGAACACTTCCTATATCTGTTTTGTTTGTCTCTGTTGTTGTTGCCGGGAGTTGAGCGCTTATTATCATCGGAACGCAGAGCATAAAGCCCGTTATCATTTTTTTAATCATATTTCTCTCTCTCTTTTTGTTTGGTTGTTTTGTTTTGGGTGTTGCCTTAATTATAGCTTGCCTTTTCTCGATGAAATCAAGGTTTTTTCGTGCTCGTGCTCGTAATCGTAATCGATTTTTTTCCTTCTGTGTTTAAAATTAACCGATTCCGATTACCATTTCTCTGAGCAGCACGAGTGAATTTTTTGCCTAACCTTAAGGTTGCACCTTCTGTTTTATACTGTATAAAAATAATTTTTGCTCTTTTTATTCCTATATATCTTTTTTCTAATTATCTATTTTCCAATGCAAAATTCATCGAATATTTTATTCAATATCTCTTCTGTGGTAATCTTTCCGGTGAATTCTTCTATTTTTCCTATAATATTTTTACAGTGTTCAGCAGCAATCTCTTCGCTATTTACACTCCTTTTTATCGCTTCCACCTCTTTCAGTATCTCTTCTATAATTTTTTCCTGCCTTTTATTGCCTATAACACAATCATACTCTATTCTATTATATATATCATAAATACAATTTCTGATGAATAGTTCTACCCTCTCTTTTTCTTCCCTTTTAATTGCTGATATCTCCAGATACGGTATTTTTTTATTGCAGAAGAGCTCCTGTTTTTCGGTTGAGTGCGCCAGATCGATTTTATTTATTATCCCTACTACTTTCTGCTGCTCTGTCGTTTGCAGTAGTTTTTCTTCTTCCGTAGTCTGCTCATTTGCAGCGCTTACCCAGAGCACAATCCTGCTCTTTTTTATGAATTCCCTGCTCTTTTCAATGCCCTTCTTTTCAACGCATTTCGAGGCGTTCCGTATTCCAGCCGTATCAATAAACCTGACCTTTATACCATCGATTTTCCTCTGCTCCGAAATGAAATCCCGTGTTGTTCCCTCTTCCGTATCAACAATAGACCTTTCATATCCCATAATGAGATTGAACAGGCTCGATTTTCCTGCATTGACCGGGCCTACAATCGCAACATCTATGCCATGCTCTACCTCTTTGAGATATCTCCTTTTTTTGAGCTCCTGCATAATGCCGGTTTTCAGCTTTTCCACCCGCGTCTCTATTCTCTCTGCTGTTTTATTCCTGTCTTCGTCCGCCTCCGCTGAAAATTCGATTGCATTCTCTATATCCGCCAAAAGCTCCCGCACCTCTTTGTCCCAGATCAAAACAAGCGCTTCGCCGCCTCCCAGGTAATGACCCAGCGCATGCTGCTGTTGGATCGCCGTTGTGCTGGCGATGATCCGGTTTACCGCTTCCGCTTTTGTCAGGCTCGTCTTTCCGTTGAGGAATGCTCTTTTTGTAAACTCTCCCCTCCCCGCGTACCGCGCGCCTGCGTCCACAAGGCTCTCCAGTATCCTTTCCGGCGTTATGTCCCCGCCGTGGCAGAGTATCTCCACCATGTTCTCGCTCGTATATGACCGGGGCGCCCGATAGCGTATCGCCGTTATCCGGTCAATGACATCGCGCGTATTATGGGGATGTATGAATGTATATAATTGTACGATACGTTCAGCGGCTTTTTCGAATTTTTCTTTTTCTGCAATGCAGGTTTGTACAATAGTGGCTGAGCGCTCTCCGGATACCCGGATAAGCGCAAGCGCGCCCTGGCCCTGTGCTGTTGCAAGCGCAACAATTGTATCTGTTGGGTCCATTGCTATTACTTGTTTAGAATACCGTTCAGTCAGTATTTTTTTGACTGCAAATAACACTAATTGGTTATGAATAAAGAAGATATATACTTGTTAAACCTATATTCCGCAGTTGGAGTCATGCTCGTGCGCGCTGCGTCCCAGAGCCCGCGATGGGATAATCGTACTCGTAATCGACAACTACAGCAATAAAAGCCTTTCACCTGAAGGGTGCTTAATCTTTAAAGCTATCAATTTATTAAACTACTTTTCAAATCAATCGATTACGATTACGAGCACGAGCAGGAGCACGATTTAACTGCTGATTTTAGGATTAAATGTTATATAACTACATTAAAATTCATTCATTACAAGTCCCCCACGAATAGTGGGGGATTTAGCGGGCGTGAACTGTTACTTTTGTTCGTATCTATTTCGTTATAACCATTTCATTTTTTGTACGTTATAACGCAATTTCATTCGTTTTGTATATGCTTCCGGTCATTGCGCCGTCTTCTTTTTCTTCTTTTCTATTATAATCTGCTGAATTAACTGTAATGCTGTTGAAAAGGTGAAATAGAGACTTAAACCTGAAGGAAAATTATTAAACATAACCAGCATCATGACGGGCATGACATACACCATTGCTATCTGATTTGGATCCTTTATCGTCATTTTGTTCTGATAAAACATCAATATAGCCATGAGCGCCGGTAGCAGCGCAAAGTTTTCTCCATAAAACGGAATGTTAAATCCCAGTGGAAACAACGCCTCTGCCTTGGATAAATCGGTGATCCAGGGTATTAAAAATGTTCCCTGTCCTCTTAATTCAATAGCCTTTCGAAGTACGATAAACAGTGAAATCATGATCGGCATCTGCAGAAGCATGGGAAGACAGCCGCCCATTCCTCCAAGCGGATTAACGCCCTCTTCTTTATAGAACTCCATAATCTTCTGATTCATAATCCGTGCGTTGTTTTTATATTTTTCCCTGATCTTATTGATCTTGGGCTGTATATCCTTCATCTTTGACATCGATTTCGTGCTGCTCTGGGTCAATGGGTAAGTAACTATTTTTAGAATGATTGTCAGCAGAATTATAACAACACCGTAATCCGCAACATATTTCTGCAACCAGATAAGCAGCCAGAGAACGAATTCACATAATGGCGGGAACCATTTGTCTGCAAAGAAAAACCATGTATATCCCTTGAACAGGACTTTCTGCAGGCCGATGTTGTATTTCTTCATCTCGTCCAGCTGCGACGGACCCGCATATATCCAATATGACTCCTCGTTACCGGTGGCAAAGCTTGTATATGCAAGACCGTAATCTATCACCTTATTTTTTGTATCTTCGAGGGTTGTATCTCTTACCTCAAACGCTTCTATGTTTATGTCCGCGTCTTTTTTCTTTTCCGGAATAATGGCAATCATGAAATATTTTGACGTGAGCGCAACCCAGTTGTAGTATCCTGTCTGCTCCTCCGCTCCCCTCTTTTTCATCTGGATATGATCAACGCTGCTGCCTGAATACAGATGGACCAGCCTCGGATCATACTGCATTGATTTCCCGCCGCCGGATTCACTCTCGTTGATGCCGCATTTCCATCTTGTTTCAACCTTTTTTCCGTCCAGGTCATAATACGATATCGTGTATCCTATTTTGTACTCGTTTTTATGGAAGGTAAATTTTTTCGTTATGCTAGACCCGTCGCTCAGGGTGTTTTTAAATTCCAGCACTTCTCCCTGTTCTGTGTTGACCCTGATCGTGTTCTGATCGCCCGTATAGTTAAAAATTCTTGTATCGAAATTGCCGTTGTCTATATTTAACCCCAGTCCGCCGTTACCTTTTTGGGGGATAAGTTCAATAAAGTCGCCGCTTTTTTCCGTGTCGTTTTTAATGTTTTTCCCGGTTTGATTGGTGAACTCTTTCGCCCTGATGGAAACAAGTATCCCGCCGAGCTCGTATATGCCGCAGATCAGTTTATCCGTCTCCACCCATATAGTATCCGCCTGTATGCTGTCAGCCGTGGTGTCCGGCTGCAATGCCGCTGTTTTTTGCGCCAGCACTGGGGCCAGCTCATCGCCTAAAACAGGGTCCTGCTCCCGTTTGATGTCCCCCTGCTCCTTTTTTTCCGGCTCCTTTTCGGGAATAACCTTTTCCGCCACCGGAAAGGGCTGCCGCAATACTTTTTCATAGTAGAATCTGCTGGTGAAAAACTTGATGCTGACGATTATCAGCACAAAGGCCAATATGGTGTTTCTGTTCACGAACCTCTCCAATCTATTCCGTTAGGGGATCGTAGCCGCCTTTTGAGAACGGGTTGCATCGCAGCACTCTTTTGACAATGTGCAATATTGCTTTGTGTAAAGGCAGCTTGTGTAACGCCTCCGCCGCGTATTCGCTGCAGCTTGGCGTATGCCTGCACACGCCGTGCTGTATCAGCAATAACGACCGTACGAAAAACAGGCTGTTGATTATGGTATACACCGCTATTCGTTTAATCGCTTGCGCCATGATTCGTAGAGCCCTTGTAATACCTTCGACCCGGCCGCATTGTCCGCCTGCGGGCACAGGAGCATATCATAAAAAGGCGGGCCGCACTTTTGCGCCGTGCGGAACACTTCTCTGAAAACCCTTTTTATTCTGTTTCTCTGTACGGCGTTGCCGCACTTTTTTGATACGATGACCGCCGCTTTGTCAAAACTGCCGCCGGTCTCATGATAAATTACGGTAAAATGGTCGCCCTTCCACCGCCTGCCCGACTTGAAAAGAGCGGATATCTGCTTTTCGCTCTTTATTCTTTTTGTTTTCGGAAATGAATATTCCGACATCGTTTGTCTGGCTATCTGTCGGAGGACGTCAGGACCTTGCGCTTTTTCTTCCTTCTTCGTTTCAGAACGTCCCTTCCGTTCTTCGTTGACATTCTCTCTCTGAAGCCATGCTTGTTCGCTTTTTTTCTTTTTGAAGGCTGAAATGTTCTCTTCATTGTTTACTCCTCTACATGTTTGAACATAAAACGGCTATTAAAAATGCTTTAATTAAATTTCATTGTCAATCTGTTTTCCAAATATAATTCATATATACAACATATTGATTATTAAAATCAATATGTTGTTGATTATCTCTGCTATAACTACTTATCAAATAAACGATAGTACTTATACGGGTTATGATGATAAAACTATTTTAAAATACAACAATTAATTTTTATTATTGAATCATAGATGAAAACCTTGCCAAAATAAACGGTCTCGTTGAAAATGCAGGCTATTACAAAAAGTATGGCAGGTCGAGTTTTTTCCCTATTCTGCTTGCGGCGTTCATAAGACCGACATGGCTGTATGCCTGTGGGAAATTGCCCATCTGACTTCCGGTGGCAGGATCTATATCTTCACTGAAGAGCTTCAGGTGATTGCTGTAACTTAACAGTTTTTCGAATACTCCTATCGCTTTTTCGATTTGTCCGATACAGGCAAGAGATTCAACGTACCAGAACGAACAGACTAAAAACGCGGATTTCGGAGCGCCGAAATCGTCGCAATGACGGTATCGATATATGAGCCCCCCGTCCGCGCTGAGTTCACGTTCCAATGCTTTCAGATGATTCTTCGTCCGGATTGAATTCGGTTTCAGATAATGGGAAATTATTAGCTGGAAGCAGCTTGCGTCCACCTGATCCGACTCAATTGCCTGGCAATACGCCTGTTTTATCGGATTATAACAAGCTTCGATCTGTCGTGAGGCCAGAGACGCGAGATTCCGAGCGCGGCGCAGCAGTTTTTTATCGTTCTGGTGCTCAGCTATTTTTTTTGCGGCCATGCTTCCCGCCCAGTGGAAAAGAAACGTATAGCAGTGCCGCTGTTGTTTATTTCTAAACTCCCATATACCCGAATCCGGCTCATTCATGGTTGAAGAAATCTTATCCAGCAGCCAGTTGATGATCATCATATCGGGTGTTTTTCCCGGTGATGAGGACAATCTTTTATCAATGTATAACGGCAACAGGCTGACCAGAACCTGCCCGTAGACGTCATTCTGAACATGCGAATAGGCGTCGTTGCCAACGCGCACCGGCCTGTTGTTTCTATACCCTTCGAGCTCGATCTCCCTTTCGACAATCTCTTTTGCCCCGGTAATACCATACAGCGGCTGGATTTTTTCCCGCTCTTCTGAAATTATATTTCTGATATAATAAAAATATCGTTCAAGCTCTTCGAAGTGTCCGATAGTATTGAACGCATTGAGCGTGTAAAAAGCGTCACGCAGCCAGCAATACCGGTAATCCCAGTTTCTGCCGCTGCCGAAGGCTTCGGGAAGGCCCATGGAACCTGATGCTATAATCCCACCCGTATCCTCATACTGATGCAGTTTCAAGGCAAGAGCGGATCGAATGATATGCTCCTGAAAGATGTTCCCCACCGAGGTTGTTTTTACCCACGATAACCAGTAGGCGCGAGTTTTTTCCAGAAAATCTTCCGCCGTCGCAACCAGTGAAGCTTCGAGGGGAATCCCATAGGTAAAAGCACAATACGCTGTTTCTGAAAGGACTATGGGTTTTTCCTCGAGAATGTGATTTATCGATAACGACGTTGTTAAGCGAACTTGCGGCCCGATTCCAAGGTATCGTATATGATTGCTTCCCATGACAACCGATGGTTGCAGCGCCCCATAGTCGCCGACCGGGTTGCATCGTATGACAATTTTCGGGTTCCCCGAGATAATTTCTATTTTCCTAAACAGCATCAACGGTTTGAAATAACGATCGTATTGATAAAAACGCGGCGCATAATCTATTATCCGGTAGATGCCGGACGAGTTTGTAAATTCGGAGCAAAGAATATTGGTGTTTTCCAGGTAATATTGCCGTGTATCAAATTGATTGTCTGCGGGCAGGATTGAAAAATCGCCTCCTTTTTTTTTATCAAGTAACGAACCGAACAGGAAACCACTGTCAAAGCGCGGCAGGCACAACCAGCACACTTCGCCCCTTTCAGTTATGTAGGCGATATATGAGCAATTACCTATAATGCCAATATTATACTTGTGAGTCATACTCTTTTTTAAATATATTTAAAATACTGGTTGATGTTGATAATGTCTTTCCTGCCGTCCGGTAGATTGCCGGTCCCGTATCCTATAAAATACTTTCCGATAGTAAGGACGACATGGATAAAAAAAACAAACAGATAAAAAGGCGCCTGGTGGTTGTTTCATACCGGGTTCCTTTTAACAGAGACGGCGCCGGCTCGCCAGATGAACAGCTCAAGAATACCGGCGGCCTGGTCTCCGCGTTACTCTCATTATTGAATGGGAAATCCGGTACTATAAGCATACCGGTTGATAACGTCCTCTGGATAGGCTGCAGAGAAGGTGAAACGGACGCCCCGGAACAGCGATTTACCGTTGACGGCAAATTGGAGATTGTGACGACCGCGATCCCGAAATTGATAAATAAGAGATTTTACAACGGATTCAGCAACGAATTAATCTGGCCGCTCTTTCACTATTTTCCGTCGCTTGCATCGTTTAAGAAAGAAGATTACCTCGCCTATAAAAAGGCGAACGGGATGGTTTGCAGGAAGATCGCTTCTCTGGTACAACCGGACGACTATATCTGGATTCACGACTACCATTTTCTCTTTTTACCTAAAATGCTGCGCGATATGTTCCCCTGGGCAACTATCGGATTCTTTCTTCACATCCCGTTCCCTTCGTTTGAAATATTCAGGCTGCTGCCTCGGGCATGGCGGGAGGAAATCATTCAGGGGCTTTTGGGAGCGGATCTGATCGGGTTTCACACCTATTCCTACGCCCAGTATTTTCTTAGATCACTCAAAATGATAGCCGGTTATGAAAATTCGCTTTTTCAGGTTTTTACACCGGACCGGCTTATTAAACTCGATTCCTTTCCCATCAGTATCGATTTTAAAAAATTCAATACTGCGCCCCAGTCGCTTTCTGTTGCAAACGAGCAGAAAAAGATACAACGCTTTCTTGGTTCCAGAAAAATCATTTTTTCTGTCGATCGCCTGGATTATACGAAAGGCATCCATCACCGTCTGCAAGGGTATGAGCTGTTTTTAAAACATAATCCATCCTGGCACGGAAGAGTTGTGTTTGTCTGTGTGGTGGTTCCCTCCCGTGATAACATTGAAAGATATCAGAAAATGAAAAGCGAAATTGATGAAACTATCAGCAGAATCAACGGCGCGTTCGGGTCGCTTGAATGGACTCCTATTAATTATCAATATCGGTCTCTTCGGTTTCATGAATTGGTCGGTCTTTACTGTACCAGCGATATCGGTCTTGTGACGCCTCTGCGGGATGGAATGAACCTTGTCGCGAAGGAGTATGTTGCAAGCTGCAATGACGGTCACGGTGTTTTGATATTGAGTGAAATGACCGGCGCCGCCGCGGAACTGGGGGAAGCTCTTATCATAAATCCCACGGATATTCATGAGGTGGCGGATGCAATCAAGCGCGGTCTTGAAATGTCTCCTGCGGAGCAAAAAAAACGCCTGCTCAAGATGCAGAAACGTATACGCACCTATAATATTTTTATGTGGGCAAACGATTATTTAAACCAACTCGAACGAATCAAAGAAGAACAGGAGAGCATGAATATAAAACTTATCTCTACGACAATCCGGCGGGAAATACTTTCCCGGTACCGTAAATCCAAACACTGCATGTTCATTTTCGATTACGACGGTACGCTGGTCCCGTTTACTAAAGATCCGACCCTGGCGATACCGGACAGTCCCGTCCATACGATCATGAATCGATTGCTGAGAAACCCTGCAAATGAAATCGCCGTTGTCAGCGGCAGGGGGAAAGACGAATTATCCTCATGGTTTGGTAAAATGAAAATGCACCTGATTGCCGAACACGGCGCGTTCGTGAAAATGCTGAACAAAAAATGGAAGCAGTTCGCAGAGTTTCCGGAATCGTTCAAAAAAATAGTACTGCCGGTGTTAACGACGTATGTGAATAGATGTACGGGAGCTTTTATCGAAGAAAAGGAGACCTCTCTTTGTTGGCATTATCGCAGCGCCGACCCCGAATACTCCTTTGTCCGTTCCCGCGAGCTTATCAGTGAACTGTCCGAAATGATAAGCCCGGATATGAATATCCAAATACTCGACGGCAAAAAGGTTATTGAGGTCAAGCGGAGCGGATGTAATAAAGGTACCGCTGTCGCCCATACGCTTGCGGAAAGTTCCTTTGATTTCATCCTTGCAATCGGCGATGACAAAACCGACGAGGATATGTTTCGTGTTGTCAATGAGCTGAAAGGATACACTATTAAAGTAGGGCTGGAGCCCTCATACGCTCAATATAACCTCAGATATCAGAGCGATGTCATTGCGCTGCTTGATAAATTTGTGCAATTATAAGAAACCTCATTCATCCCAATCTTTTATAAAAACATTTCAGAAACTGCGATTCTTTTACTATTTTTACCTTTTGACTTCTTAAATGATAATGAGGTATATTAGAAATGGTTCTATATAAGGGTGTAGCAAATCTTTTGCTACAGGTTTTTTTGGACGGTCGGGCCGCCATCCAGTAAATCTTATTGATTTTGCTGGAGAAATGCGGCGAGCGATGTAGAATTACTGCATGTCATACTGTTTTGACAGTGTTTCCTGCAACATTTCCAGTGTCTTTTCTCCCCTTTTCTCTGCATAATCATTATTCTTAAAATGAGATTGTTTTTTTAAACAACTTTACAAAAGGTGGTTTGTAGTATGCGTACCTTACAGAATCGTTTTTTCGTTTTTACGATGCTCTTTTCCATTGTTCTTGGGTGCCAGACGTCCAACAAGGCTGTTGCTGAAGGCGACAGATTCGAGGTTACCGAGGAATTCTGGGGAAATGGTACCTTTAAAAACACCGATGGCAACGAAGAGAGTTTTAAGTGTATTCTTCCGATAGGGACCGTTCTGAAAGCGACGGAAAAAAGCGACGCTATCAATCAATTCTTTTCCACAGAACCCATAAGCATTGGTACCGAGAGCGACCGGTCGGCTATTGAAAACCGCCTGGTACCGCAAAATATTCGCTCCAAACCCGATTATGCCGGATATTTCTTTTCGTTTAAAAAAGATTTGCTCGGCGACAAACTGAAACGTTTGGAGAAATAACGTAATAACCCTTTTATTTGTACTGCATGTTATGAAAAAATAATGCTCCCATGCATATAATGATATTTTTCCCATACATTTAATTGTTATTATCCTTGGAGGTACCTGTATGTCTGATGATACTCAAACACAAATCACTTCTTTAAGCGGTCTTTTTGTGCGAATGTACTGGTCTTTCGGCGGGATTGCTTTACCTCTGCTCATTGCCGCTGCTATGATTGCAAACAAGCTGGTTTCATCATTAACGGCAAACCTCATATACCATTTTGTTGTGCTGTCAATAATTCTAGTTCGGT
>Ga0105099_10000815_pt1 | contig 20708 bp, 15 predicted proteins | sample PPLLak3cmMay2015_2_FD_79138 | JGI IMG/M metagenome (GOLD analysis project Ga0105099, IMG submission 79138) | Freshwater sediment microbial communities from Prairie Pothole Lake near Jamestown, North Dakota, USA - PPLs Lake P8 Core (1) Depth... | ecosystem: Environmental > Aquatic > Freshwater >... | reverse complement strand
GTTTTGCCGAAATGACCGGATGCGGCATTGAGAATGTTCCTGATCCCAAAGAAATTGCCCAAATTGCTGATGACGAAATGGCTTCTGATCATGACGCCGCCAGGGAAAGTTTCCGTTATCTTGGAGAGGTGCTGGGAGATGCTTTGGCCAACGCGCTGACCCTCATCGATGGCGCCATCGTTATCGGGGGTGGTCTTTCAGGTGCTTCAAGACATTTCCTACCGGCACTGATGAACGAGCTGAACGGCCAGATCAACGGTTTCCCCCGCCTGGAATCCACCGTTTATAACATTGAAGATCCTCGTAATGAAGAAAAATTCATGCGATCGGCTGAAATCATGATCGACGGGAATCAGACTTATATGGCCGTCAAAAAAATCCCCCTGGGTATCAGCCGTCTGGGAACAAGTAAAGCTGTGGCTGTCGGGGCATGGCATTTCGCTATGAATCGTTTGCCCGAAAAATAAAGAAATGGCAGCTACGCTGAGATATCAATATTTTGTGCCATGTAGGGCACAAGCTCTCTCATCATGGCAGTCAATTCTGCCTGTACCATGACCTGAGCTTCCATTGCCCCTTTCAAGGCACTGATATCCCGCTGCTGATAGAGCGATACGACCTGTTCGCGGGTGACTTGGGAAGCAATGGCTGGTATCATGTCCATCAGTCCCTATTTCGGCATAATTGAACTGCAGCTTTAAAAGAGGAGTCTGAAGGTGGGTATTCCTGACATAGATATTATTTATCGTGATGAGCAACTGGTGGTTGTTTATAAACCGACAGGGCTGCTTTTTCATCGCCACGGCTGGGATCGGCAGGGACCTTTTCTGCTGCAGACTCTCCGCAATCAAATCGGACAAACACTGTATCCGGTTCACCGTTTGGATCGTCCCACAGCCGGCCTGGTTCTCTTTGCTCTCAATCCACAATCGGCAAATTTTCTGGCTCAGGCCTTCCGTAATCACCAGATCAACAAGACCTACTGGGCCGTTTGCCGGGGTTATGTCCCGCAGTTGACCATCATTGATTATCCGTTGAAAAACCCCGATAACGGGATAGTACAAACAGCAATCACTCTGCTTTCCATCCAGACCTGTTGCGAAATACCTATCCCGAGTCCACCCCACCCCAGCAGCCGCTTCTCTCTGGTCAAACTAAAGCCTCTGCATGGCAGAACCCACCAGCTGCGCCGTCACATGGCCCACCTGCGCCATCCGATAATCGGTGACATCAAGCATGGAGACGGCCGCCAAAATCGTATCTTCCGGGATCATTTTCAAATTAACCGTCTGTTGCTCTGCGCCTTGAGCTTGAAACTGCCACATCCATCCGGCGGATATCTGCACATCTATGCCAGACCAGATGAAGGATTCACTCAGGTAACTGATCAACTTTTTCAAAAAAAAAGTTCTCAAGTCAGTACATGGCCACAGCAACACTTGGTCAGACAGTTCTTAAGGTAAAGAGTACCCTGTGGCAGCCTCCCAGAGGGCATACCAATCCTGCCGATCCAAATTCTGTTTCATAGAACGGATAGACTCAATGATATGGTTGCGGGTACCTGTCCCCATCAAAGGAACTGGCTTACCAGGTAAAGCCGCCAGCCAGGCCAAAGCAACCCCTGCCGGAGTGATATCCAGCTGATCGCCAATTTGAGCCAATAGAGGCAATATCTCGCTTGCAGAATCATCTTGGCCGTTCAGCAGCCGACCTCCGGCCAGGGGGGACCAAATGAGGGGTAACAGACCATCTCCCAGTAAAGCATCATACGTCCCATCTTGCAGGGTCTGCATATGCAACAATGAGCACTCAATCTGATTGCAGACCAAGGGCATAGGACAAACTGCAGCCAGATTGCGCCACTGACTTGGGGTAAAATTGGATAGTCCAAAACAACGAACCATACCCTTATGCGCCAACAGTTCAAAAGCAGCGGCAATTTCTTCAACATGCATCAGAGGATCTGGTCTGTGAATCAGCAAAATATCCAGGTAGTCTGTCCCCAACTTGACCAGTGATTGCGCAACTGATTCGAGAATATGTTCTTTTCGCGTATCGTAGTGATCGAAGCGATGTTCCGGATACTTGGCTGATACGGCCCGTATACCACACTTACTGATTATTTCAATATGATGCCGGTTGTGAGAAGTCCGCTTAAGTGCTTCACCGAAACAGCTTTCCGCTTCGTAATCGCCATAAATATCTGCATGGTCAAAGCTGGTGACTCCTAGTTCATCAATCAGAAAGGACAGATGGTCTGAGAGCTCACCACTCGTCATCCGCCAGTCCACAATGCGCCAACATCCCTGAACCGGCACACTGAGCGATAGTTCTTCACCCGGTAATTGGCGTCGATCCGCCCTGCTTTTTGTCTGAAATTCGAATGCTTCCATTCATCAATGATAATGCGCAGACAAAAAATGTTCAATAATATTCTAAATGATCACTGTACAGCCAGTTTCAAAATTCAGAAATGTTTACTTCACAAAGATCATAGATCTCTGAAAATATTTCATCTTTCGGCCGATATCTCAGGAGTTTTGTGGGGCTGTGGGGCACAGCCCCACCCCCCCAAAAAACCGAGAGATCGCAGTAAATCAGAATTTTGAAACGACCAGCCCTCACAACCAGATCCCATTTTCGATAAGGGTGTTTTCTACCGTTCCAGCCCAGTTGCGGTTGGCCTGTGGATTGGCCGGACTGGGGTGTAGAATACTGCTGACTATGATCTCTGAAGTATCTGCCAAGGCCTTTCTGGCCTGCTGGGCGGCATATTGCCCGATTCCAACCAGATAGACAGGATTCAAATGGTGCATTAGCCTGCGCAAAGACTCATCACATACCGTCGTCAACTGTCGTTGATCTGTTAATGAAAGTTGAACGGGAGTCAGATTGGCTCCGGAATCACGCAGAAAAAGCAGTGGGCAGTAGTTGATGACAATATTCTGACTGAAAAAGCGCTCAGTTGAGCCGTAGCGCTGACGAAACAAAGCCCAAAGCCGTCGTCCGCTCACTTCCGAGCGTTGGCAGGCAAAACCCATTACGGGCTTTTTGGGATGAGTACACTCAGGTGGATAAACTCCAGCATGAATATTCAACCATTCCCGCACCTGACCGACTTCTCCGAAAGGGATTCCGGTCTGAGCCATTCCAAATGGCCCTGGATTCATGCCCATAAAAACCACCCGTGGTTCTTTGGACAAGTATTGGCGAAGATAGCTCTGATGTGCTTCTCTGGCATAATCCAGGGGACGGTATACATAAGCGACTGGCTCTCTGAAAGTCAGTATTCTGGTTTCATCAGCGAGACGATCATATTCCTGCATCACTTTCTCAAGATACGCTTTTTTCTCTTTTATCATTGCTTAATATTCCTTTTTGTCAGTATAAATCAGCCTTTTCATCCTGACAACACCTCTCACTCAAACTGCCTGAGATTGAAGAAATCACAGAGCTTGTGATATAAATGTATTATGGCAGAAAAAGAAAAAGAGATAAAAGTACTGGTCATAGACGATGAAAAAAACATCCTCCAATCCATCGAAATGGTCCTTTCATACGAACAATACAAAGTCATAACCAGTGCCAACGGCCTGGATGGCCTGGAACTGTTCAAATCGGAACAGCCTGATATAGTACTCTTGGACGTCAGGATGCCAGGTCTTGATGGTCTCACCGTCCTCAAAGGCCTCAAAGAGATTAACCCCTTTACAGAAATCATTATGATATCTGGCCATTCTGGTGTGGAGGAAGCCGTTACCGCTGCCCGTTATGGAGCCTTCGACTTCCTGGAAAAACCCATCTCCCGGGACAAACTGCTGCTGACCATTCGTAATGCCCATGAGAAAGGCCAACTACTCCGGGAAAATATCACTTTAAAAGGCATTACAGAAAAGAAATATTCTCTGATAGGGAACTCTCTGGCCCTACGAGAATTACTCTCTGCCGTTGACCGGGTTGCCAAAACATCCACTACAGTTCTCATCACCGGTGAAAGTGGTACCGGCAAAGAACTCATCGCCCGACGTATCCACAACAACTCATCCCGCCACAGTTACCCATTCGTGCAAGTCAATTGTGCCGCCATTCCCGAAGAGTTGATCGAGAGCGAGCTTTTCGGCCATGAAAAAGGATCCTTTACTGGTGCCTTTGAACGAAAAACGGGCAAGTTTGAAAGCGCCCATCGCGGCACCATTTTTCTGGATGAAGTGGCCGATCTCAGCCTCAAGGCACAGGCGAAGGTGCTGCGTGTTCTGGAAGAAGGTGAAATTCAACGGGTCGGGACTGCAGAAATCTGCCAAGTGGATGTGAGAGTCATTGCAGCCACCAATAAGGATTTGACCGTTGCTATCAAGGACGGCCATTTCCGTGAAGACCTGTATTTCCGTCTCAATGTTTTCCCCGTCCATTCTCCAGCACTACGGCAACGCCGTGAAGACATTCCTCTTTTGGTCAGTCATTTTGTTGAACTGTTTGCCAGCGAACACAACTTCAAAAGAAAACAGGTTTCTTCTCAGGTCCTCAAGCTTCTCACTCAATACTCCTGGCCAGGAAATATTCGCGAACTGCGCAACCTCATCGAACGAATGCTGATCATCTGTGATGGCCCCCAGATCGAACCGTCTCATTTACCTGCGCCATTTGCTCAGTTAAAAGCCCCCAGCCAGAGTAACGACTTTAACCACATCCAAACCTGGAAAGAGTTTAAACAGATGTCTGAAAAAGCTTATCTGGATTACAAAATCAAGGAAAACAACTATAATCTGGCCAGGACTGCCAGGGAAATTGACTTGCCCCGCAGCAATTTGTATAAAAAACTGGAAAGTCTTGAGATCACCCTCCCCGGTGACACCCCCATTCAAGACAGTTCAGAATCAGAATAATGGGATAGCTTGAACATCTCTGATTTTTACAAGTGCTTCTGTATTTAATAGTTAACACTGATGTAAGATCTTGCTATAATGGGTCCATGTTTTCAAGAAAAACCCTTTTTTCTTTTTTTCTTATCATATTATGCCCTTTATCTCTCAATGTCTTTCTGAATGCCAAGCCCCAAAACCGGCCTGGGGAGTATCTTCCCCCACCCAGCCACATTCAGCAAAACATGACACCCCTACCAGAAATCGAAACCCAAAAAGAAACGCTACAACCCCTTAATCACCGGGATATCATTTCCTGGAGCTTCCGTGTCGCCAGGAAACACCCATTCTTATGATCCGAAAGTACGCCTGGCATTTTCTTTTTCTTCTCTTTATTATCCTGGCTCTGATCAATCTGTTTCAAAAAGTTCAGGCACATCAACTTTGTGATGACATTATCTGGAAGGAAACATCATCAGGTTTGATCTGTATAAAGGCACCAATACATACAGGAATTGAACCTGGGGATCGTTTGCTGGACATCAACGAAATCGCTGTAAAAACAGAAATTGATATGATGCGAATTTGGGAAGGTGACACATTTTTCAAATATTTAGTTGACAGAGGTGGACGAACAAGAACTTTTAACATCAACATTCAAAGTTTACCAACAGACCCTTCCTATTTTATACTTGCCTTTGCCGGAATCATGTCGCTTTTACTTAGTCTGCGTATTCTGAGTACCACCATGACCTCTCAGATAACATTGAGGGCACCTCCGGTTTATTACCTGCTCAGTCTCAGTTTTGCCGGCTTTCTTATCTATTCTCCTATTGGGCACTATCAAAGCTCTGATTATCTTTTCCTGACCCTGCACACCCTTTGTTTTCTGCTTTTCCCAGCTTTATTACTGCATTATTCCCTATACCATCCCATTAGAAATCCAATTTTCAGACGGGTGAAAAGCACCTTTATCAACAAGATCATTTATCTGCCTCCCATTGTTCTAATCTTCGTTGAAGTTTGTTTTTTATATATTGTTCTTCAACACCCTTCTATCAGTTTATTATCAGAAGTCATTTCTTTTTTACGTCAGTACGAACTGGCTATGTTTGCTATTTACACTGGAATTTCCTTTTTTGTATTTCTTTGGACTGGTTATCTTTTGGTTTTCTTTAAAAAAAGAAAGAAATTTATCATCCCTTTCAGTGGTCTTTTAACCGGACTGGCCTTTCTGATACTCATCGCTGTCATTTATTTGCTTAACCCTGATCCACCGCATTTCGTTCTGAGCCATTTTTTCCCCGCTTTGATCCCTTTTGGATTCACCTACAGCCTGAGTCGGCATCGTTATACAGATGTTGAAATTATTATCAGAAAAACCCTTTCCCTGAGTTTCATTTTTCTGTTTATTTTCGGTCTCTACTTCTTTTTAGGAAGTGGTTTCGAACAGAACCGTCTGATGGGAATATTTTGGTCCCTGGTTGCTATTATGACTGCGGGCCTCCTTTTTAAGCCTATTGAAGAAACGGTTCAACATTATTTTGAACGCTTTTTTTACAAACACACTTTCTCCTTTCGCAATCGCTTAAAAGAGCTGATGCTCTCAATCAGAACTGAGCGAAATCTTATCGCCTTATCAATCAATTTCCTGAGTACTATCAATAAAGGCCTGGGATTAAAAAGCAGCATTCTCATTATTCAGCACCGTAAAAATATTTTTTATACTTTACCCGAACAAGAAAAAATCATTCTCTCTAAACGGTTCTGCGATTACCTTGTTTTAAAGGATCATTATACTTTTTCTTCACCAGCCACTTTTGCCAATCGATTTCAAAAAGAATATGAGCAGCTGGGTAAATTTGGCTTTCAGCAATTTTTGCCACTGAAAAGAGATAACATGCTCATCGGTTTGGTCGCCTTGGGACAAAAATCCGTAAAGGAACAAACTTACCTTTCCCTGGAGGATTGGGATCTTCTATCAAACATCGCTTCATCACTGACTCTGTCAGTTGAAAATGCATCTTTATATTCAGCATTGCAATCCCAACTCAACGAAATCAATTTGCTTAAAGAGTTTAATGAAAACATTATTCATAACATCAATCTGGGAATTGTCGTACTCAACCGGCTCAATATTATCAAAACCTGGAACAGTGTTATGGAAAATAAGTTCGGAAAGAGTGCCGAACTGGTTATTAGCCACAAAGCATTCTCGGTTTTTGACAAAAACATCTGGAAACAGATTTTGCGTCATAAGCATAAGGTATCCACCATCTCCAACATGAAGGTGAACATAAACGAAACCTCTTTTTATTTTGACATCCATATTTCCCCTCTGATAAACAAACAGCAGTCCATCATCGGATCAATCCTGGTTTTTGAAGATATCACCGAAAAAAACTGGATTCAGGAAAAGTTGGTCACTTCAGAAAAAATGGCATCAATAGGAATCCTCTCTGCTGGTATCGCTCATGAAATTAACACACCACTGACAGGCATCTCATCTTATTGTCAATTAATTCTCGAAAATCCCAAAGATCCTGACAACTATGACTTAATCAAAAGAATGCAGGATCAGGTTAACCGAGCCAATCGAATTGTACGCAGTTTACTCGACTTTTCACGCCAGAAAGGCGAACAACCGACTCAAGTCACAGTCAGCCACGTTATCGAAGAAAGCATTCATCTGCTGGAACATCGTCTTAAAAACAAACATATCGCCTTACGCCTCAACCTTAAGGACAACAGAACAATCACGGGTTTCCCGACACGATTGCAACAAATGTTTATCAATTTGGTTATTAATGCCATTGATGCGATATCCCAGGACGAAGGGATAATTACAATTCAAACTCTTCCCCAAGAGCACCTGATGCAGATCATGGTGCGCGATACCGGTTTGGGTATTCCGGCAGAATACTTCAAGAGAATATTCGATCCATTTTTTACCACCAAATCTGAGGGGCAGGGAACCGGTCTCGGCTTATCCATTGTCTTTGCCATTGTCAAAGAGCACTATGGAGAGATTCAAGTTTCTGAAAGCTCAGAAAAGGGCACTACATTTCTCATTGAATTACCGATCAGTAGCCCATTAAGGAGAATCAGACTATGAAATATGTCCTCCACCTCATTGATGATGAAAAGATCATCCATGACATCTTTAAGCGTATTTTTAAAAATGAGCCTTATCAAATTATCATTTCAGAAAATCTGAGTCAGGCCCTGAAACAGCACAGTGACTTGGTAGATGTCGTTATTCTGGACTTGATGATTCCCGGTTCATCCGGACTGGAAATTTTTAAGGAACTTAAACAAATTGATAAAGAGGTGCAAGTCATCTTTTTAACCGCATATGGAACCATCGAAACGGCAATAGAAGCAATGCGTCTTGGGGCTGTGGACTATATGCAGAAGCCGTTCAATAATGAAGAGATCAAACATAGAATTCACCGCGTTCTCAAAGAGAAGGAGACAGAACGGGAAAATCGTCTGCTTAAAAAAACTTTGGGCGAACGATATGGCTTTCCAAACATTATCGGCAGAAGTCATGAATTTAAAAAGGTTTTGGATATTGTTGAAAGCGTTGCCCCTACAAACTCTACCATATTAATCAGTGGTGAAAGTGGAACAGGCAAAGAACTGATTGCCAAAGCGATTTACTTCAATTCAAAACGCCGACATAAACCTTTTCTCTCTTTTAATTCCAGCAATATCCCCACTGCTCTTTTTGAAAGCCTGTTATTTGGATATAAAAAAGGATCCTTCACCGGAGCCTATGGGGATAAAAAGGGTATTTTTGAGGAAGCCAATGAAGGAACCATATTTTTTGATGAAATCGCCAATATTGACACTCAAACTCAGGCAAAAATCTTGCGGGTCCTTCAGGAAAAAGAGATCCAACCTCTGGGAAGCAATCGCAGCATAAAGGTAGATGTACGGATCATCTGTGCAACCAATGTCAGCCTCAAAGCTCTTGTTGACAAAGGTGAATTCCGGGATGATCTTTATTATCGACTCAATATTATCAATGTTCATCTGCCCCCCTTGCGGGACAGAAAAGATGACATTCCGGAACTGATGCACTTTTTTATCAAAAAATATGAGACTGAAAACCAAAAAAAGCTCAGTGAACCAGATCCGGATATGATCAGAAAACTCGTTGATTATCATTGGCCCGGAAATATCCGTGAATTGGAAAATGCAATGCAGAGAGCAGTTGTACTCAGTAGCGATGGTTCATTAACCACATCACTTTTACCGGAGGAAATCCGCAATACAGAACTGAGAGATCAGTATCAGGGATCGTTCCAAAAAAAAGTGGATGCATACCGTAAAGACCTGATCAGAAGAGCCCTCGTTGAAAACAATTGGGTTCAGAAAAAAGCGGCTGAATTTCTTGAAATTAAACCGACTACTTTGTCCGAATTAATGAAACGATTGGGCATAAACAGATGAAAGATCTGTCTGCACTTGCACACTTGTGAAAAATAAACAAAAATAAGGATAATATGAACGAAAAAAATGACACGTACGAATTACAAAAGGCATTACAGGAAAGTGGGTTCTCCGATCGACGAACCATACGAAAAGCCATCCATGATGGAGAGATTTTCATTAACGGTCAGGCTAGCACAGATCCACACCTGCTTATCAATCCAGCTGTAGATCATATCCGGCATTTTAATAAAAAAATACTTATTAAAATCCAAAAAAAGTCATATTTTATTTTTAATAAGCCCACTGAAGTGTTGTCGGCCCTCTCAGATAATAGCAGTAGAAAAACCTTAACAGAATTTATCTCCAAAATTGAGGAGAGAGTATACCCTGTTGGCAGATTGGACTACCATTCTGAAGGACTTATTCTGTTGACCAACGATGGGGATCTGACCAATTTCATGATCTCACCCCGCAACAAAATCAATAAGTCTTACTTGATTAAAATCAAAGGAAAACTCGATGAGGCAATCAAGCAAAAAATTCTGGATAAGGGCTACGTTGTTGACGCTGTTCGGATAAAGCCTCAAAAACTGGATTTTATTAAAACCACCAAAAGTGGTAACTCCTGGTGGCAGATCGATATCTTTGAGGGCAAAAAACATGTGGTCAGGAACCTGTTTAAATATCTGGGTCATCCTGTTTCAAAATTAAAAAGAGTATCTATAAGTACACTCAAGTTAAAAAACCTCCCGGTTGGGCACTGGCGTGAACTGACCCATGAAGAAGTCAGATTGCTAAAAAAAGAAATTGCTTATACAGAGGAACCAGTTTCAAAATTCAGAAAAGGCTAATCTATAAGAATTTGGATCTAAAGTCACATTTCTTTTTTACTACCGATCTCTCGAGGTTTTATGGGGATGTGGGGCCCCAGCCCCACCCCTCGTCAAATTCGAGAGATCGCACTAACGTGAGCTTCGCCCACAACCCCGATTGAGTGACTAATAACTGGTGACTGGTGAAAGAAAAATCCTACCAGCAAAAGCAGAGCTTTTGCTCTTTTGTTCGTGTTTGTTCGTGGCTAATTGCTCTTCTATCTGATCAGTAACAGCATTGTCTGGTTTTAACTTCTTGTTTTTTGTCAAAGTTCTTTTTATTTAAGGCACTAAAGTAGAATATTGATCCTGGCTCAGAGTTGAAAAAATAGCAGACACGTTATTCAATCACTGTATTTGACGGAATAGTCTCCCGCTTGGGAATAACAACAATGCCATCTATCACCACATATGGCGCATCATCTGGCGGATTATTAAGACCCTTGTAATCAATAATCACGTTATCTCCAATGCGAACATTTTTATCTAAAATAGCATTTCTTATCCGACAATTCTTTCCTATCCCCATTTCTACCCCGCCAATGGCTGTCGAGTTTTTTTCATAATAATCGGCCCCCATCATAACCACACGCTCGATGGAGCTCCCACAGCCGATTTTAGAACGTAGACCAATAACACTGTTTTGAATAGAGCAGCCTTCAACAATGGAGCCATCAGATAAAAGCGAATTTTCAATATGGCAATCACTGATCCGGGTCCCAGGCAAAAAACGGGCATGGGTGTATATAGGGTGTTGTTCATCATAAAATTTAAATCGTGGAGTCAGACCGGCAAAATCCAAATTGGCCTCAAAAAAAGACCGGATAGTACCAATATCCTCCCAATAGCCAGTGAACTGATGCGCAAACACCCGGTGTGTGGAAATCGACGAAGGAATGATTTCCCTGCCAAAATCCTGACAGTTATCCTGTTCCAGCAAATCAATCAGACACTTTTTATTGAACACATAAAGCCCCATTGAAGCCAAAAAGGGTTTACTCCGCCCACCGGCCCCCTGCAATACTTCAGGTAAACGAACCTTTTCCAAAAGAGATGGCTCATGCGGTTTCTCAACAAAGTCAGTAATCCGTCCATCCGAATTGCATTTCAATATGCCTAATTCACCCGCTTTTTCAGCTTCTACTGCAATTGAGGAAATGGTAATTTCAGCATCTCGGCTACGATGTTCCTCTACCAGAGCCTCCAGATTAATCCGAAACAACTGATCTCCAGATAGAATAACCACATAATCAGCCTCGGCATTGCGAAAATAATCGATATTCTGCCTGACAGCATCCGCAGTTCCCTGATACCAGTTGGCATTACCCATGGTCTGCTGGGCCGCAAGTATTTGTACAAACCCATGTGAAAAGGCATCAAATCGGTACGTACTGGCGATATGACGATGAAGAGACAAACTGTTGAATTGGGTCAGAACAAAAATTTTCTTTATATCCCAATGAATACAGTTGGATATCGGGATATCAATGAGTCGGAATTTTCCGCCTATGGGAACAGCCGGTTTGGCACGATACTGTGTCAATGGATAGAGACGTGTACCACGCCCGCCACCCAAAATCAACGCCACAATATTCCTCATTGATACCTCCTTATTTTAAGAACGGAAAAAAGTTTATCAACAAATATACCACAGCTTATTTCCAGATTGAAAAAATTCTTGCTACTTTTTTTATTGCTAATCAGGTGTTCTAATCGCTAAAATTCAAGAAATAGAGCCAGTTGCATAATTCTGCTTTACTGCGATCTCTTGGGGTGACGGGGAGTGGGGCAAAGCCCCACATCCCCCCATAAACCCTGATATATCGGTTGAAAAAAAGAAAAGTTCCATTAGGTCAATTGTCTTATAAAATAAACTTTTCTGAATTTTGCAACTACATCAATAGTCATCATATAAATAGGGGCCGCCCAGTGTTGGCCCTTTTAAGATTAAGTCCGATCAAAACGGGTCAGCAGGGCTGCGATATCCAATACCAGTATCACTGTGCCGTCAGCAGTGATCATTGAACCAGAAAAACCTGCTCCATCTTCTACAAGTCCCTTAATTGGCTTGACCATATATTCTGCCTCTTCATAACAGGAATCAACAATCAGTGCTAATTTTACTCTGTTAATTTCCAATATAAGAACCTGTTTGTTTTCTTTTTTTAAACCCTTCTGATCTTTTGTACTCACCAGATCATTTCCACGATACCCCAGTAAAAGGTTCAATCTGTAGGCTCTGAGTAACGACTCTCTGACAACAATCGCCTCCTTGCCTTTATATAAAAACAAGGTGTTTGGATCCAACGACATGGTTTCCAAAATGATGTCAATGGGCAAATAAAAATGTTGCCCCTGGCAACCCACCAGTAAGCCTTTGCCAATTGCCAGCGTTAAGGGCACATGAATAATAAACCGTGTTCCCTTGCCCAATTGACTCTGAGTTTCTATAGTCCCACCAATACGGGTAATATTGGTTTTAACAACATCAAGTCCAACTCCGCGCCCGGATATTTCATTTACAGTGTCAGAGGTTGAAAACCCCGGAGTAAACAAAAGCTGAAACAGTTGGTTCTCATCCATCATTTCCAACTGTTTCAGATCACATATTCGTTTCGTGGCTGCTTTGTCTCTGATTTTTGCAGCATCCAGACCACGCCCATCATCAGACAGCTCGATGACCACCCGCTGCCCCTGATTATAAGCTTTTAATTCAATTGTGCCATAAGTTGTTTTACCCAGCATGGTTCTTTCTTCAAACCCTTCTATGCCATGATCCACTGCATTGCGTACCATATGGTTTAAAGGATCGAACAAACTTTCTATAATATTTTTGTCAATAACAGTCTCTTCACCAACCAGTACCAGATTGACTTGTTTGGATAACTTCACACACAGATCTCTTACCAGACGAGGGAAACGGGCAAAAACGAGGCTTATTGGAAGTAAACGGATAGACATAAAGTCATTCTGCAAGTCCGCCGATAACCGACAGATTGATTCAACTACCGGCTGTAACCGATTAAGATGATCATTACTTTCCGACATTTGTTCCAGGGCAGTCCAACCAGTCTGTAAAGCATTGCTCTGAATCTTCAGCTCCACGATCAGGTTCATCAAATCATCAATTTTATCCTGAGACAGGCGTATCGACCGTTCTCCGCTTTCCAAAGAAGAAGGTAATTGTGCGTTATCAGTAGGCTCAACACGGGACGTATGCTGTGGAACGACAGTTGTTGATACCCTCCCCAATGCTTTTGCCCTGACACCATCAATTTTTCCCCTGATTTCCTGGACACCTGATTCTTGATTATTTTCCTGATCCAGTGAAAAAAAAGTGACACAGTCACTTATAAACAAATCGAGCCAGGGATAATCTGCTTTTTTTGCAACACCCTTCAGTGCTTTAATCCCCCGATTGCACAAATTATGCACTTTCATTCTGTCAACACCCTGTTCCAACTGTTCCAAACCGGCTTCGAGAAGCTGGAGGTTTTGTTCTAAAATATCTGCAAAAATGGAAATCGGAATTTCTTTACCTTGAATTGAAACCGAGCATTCATTGGTACAGATAAGCAGGCGGTCTTGCATATCCGTGATGGTGGGTTGAAAATCAGGGATCATTTTTTTGTTATGATGATAAACATTCAATAACTCTTTCAGCTGATCCAGACCTTGAAATAATAACGGAATCGAGTCATCAGCCTCTTTATGATTATCCCTGATTCTTTGAACCAATGATTCACACAAATGGGCTATTGATCGAAACCCTTCCAGATAATGATAACCCTGGCCTGACTCTTGGTTAATTAGTGAAAGGATGACGCCACTTATTCCCTTCAGGCTGTGAAGTGCCCTCAGAATTTCACGAAAAGCCTCGACCTTTTGAAGGTCTCTTTCAATAATCAATAAATTAGATTCAACTGTTACCAGGTGGTCTTCCGCCTCGGCGATGAACTGATTTCTGAACTGCTGATTAATATCACCTCCATTCATGATGTAAAGTCACTTCCCCATTTATTCGCATGAAACATCTTGCAACTGGCCCATCCTGTCAACTCTGCTCCTCCAGTAAAATATGTATATGCTCCACCAGGGTATCCGGTTCGATGGGCTTTACCACATAAAGATTGGCTCCGGCCAGAAAGCCCCTGCGTTTATCAACAGCCTCATCTTCTGTAGAAATGATGATAATGGGCAAAGAACTGAACTCCGGCATCTCCCTGATTCGCTCAATAAGGGTATAACCATCCATATTGGGCATATTTATATCCGTAATAACCATTGATATTCCAGTATTTTTTAAAAGCTTTTCCAAGGCATCAGCGCCATCAATAGCTGACATGACGTTCAATCCCCTGTTTTTTAAAATATAATAATAGTAATTTCTGACCATTTCGGAATCGTCAACAATCAATATCATAGCAAACCCTCCTGCCCTATCTTCTGATGCACAATAAAACCACCGGCACGACGTATTTCAAAAGCGGAATGAATTCTGGTCAATGCCTCAGAATGACCCAGATAAATAAAACCGCCATCTGCCAAGGCATCATAAAAATCAGCGACAACCGCCTTTCTGGATGCATCGTCAAAATATATCAACACATTACGGCAAAACAAAAAATCAACTTTTCTGATTCTGGAAACTGCTTTATGATCATATAAGTTTAGGTGGGCAAAGTTGACCATTTCCCTAACGTTGGATCGAACACGAAAGCCATCTGCTGAAGCTAGAAAATACTTCTTCAGCACTTGCGGACTCACATTTCTGACTGATCGCTCATCATACAGTCCTTCCTGTGCTTTTTCAAGGATCTGGGTGTCAATATCCGTTGCCATTACCTGGATGTCCCATAACCTGACATTTTCAATAGATTCAAGTAATATTATCGCCAGAGTATAGGGTTCTTCTCCGGAAGAACATCCAGCTGACCAGATTCTCAATTCAAAATCGCCCTTATTTTTTTTCTCTTTTAACCGTTCTGAAAGATTAAATCTGGCAAAAGCATCCAGTTGGTTATTTTCCCGGAAAAAATAGGTTTCATTGGTTGTTAAAGAATTCAGAAGTGACTGAAGTTCCCGCCCATCGCGATCCTGATAGGTCAGTTTATGCACATAATCAGAAACTGAATCCATCCCCAATGCATCCAGCCTTTTCTCAATCCGCTTCTTCACAAAATAGATCTTTCTGGGTTCAAAAAAAAGACCAGCCATATTGTAAATGAGGTTTCTCAGTTTAAAAAAATCTTCAGTACTCAGATTCATTTTTTCCTACTCATTCTTTTATCTATCTTATAAACCGCATCACCTATCGCTTCCAGTAACTCATCATTCTGATCAAGTTGTTCAGCCAGACCATCCAGAAGTACGATCTCGTTTTGCCCCCCTTTCTCTGCGATAATTTCAATTCCGCACAGTTTGACCAGAAGATTCGAATCCTTCAACATCTGCTTGGCTTTTTCCAAAGAATTCTTCAGGTCCAGACTGGATATCAATTGCATAATGGCATAGCGATTGGGAGTATTGTTTGACTCTTTGGCTATTTTTTCCAATTTCCCGAGCAAATTTCCCGGCAGATCATGTATCTGCTGATTTCTGACAATACCAGTTATTGCATCTATAATTTCCTTAGAATAAGTGCCCCATTCAGTATCAATGAGCTTTTCAAGAAAAGTAAAGTGCCGCTGATCACCAAATCGAGCTATAAATTTGATTAATGGAAAAAAATACAGAGAATCCGGTTGGTTGATGTACCGCTCAAGAACTGAATCCTTACGAACACAAACACCGATTTTTGCCAAAGCCTCCATGGCTGAGCAAATGACTATCGGCTCATTTGTGTCAAACAATATATCCTCTATCTTGGAGGCACTTTCCAAATCTCTGATGCCCCCAAGCTGCTCAATGGCGGTATAGACAATGTTGACATCACTGTCCAACAATGCTTTTCTTAATATGACTCTGGCTACAGAAGAATCATCGTTGGCCAGGGAGTCTATAACAAATTTTCGAATATCTTTGTCTTGATCATCAGCTAAATTTTGCAGAAAAGGGTGTAAATCCCGATTTAGCCTTTTTATCAAATCTATCGCACCATTGCGTACAAATGGGTCGTTTGATCTTAACATCACTTCAAGGGGTTTTTCATCCCCTGAAGAGAGAAGGTGTTCAAAGATAAGCATGATTCGGGTTTTGACAGCCCGATCGTTTTCCAACTCTATATAATTGACCAGACAATTGGCTAAGCCTTCAATCGGTTCATTGGAAATTTGTGATAATATCTCTCTCTTACGTTCATTATCACCACTTTCAAATGCCTCTTTTAATTTTTCAACAACACTTTGCGTCACGTTCATGTACTCCTCTTCGCTACTGTCCCACACTTGACAAAGCGAGTGATCATTTCCGGAATTTCAAACAATGGTAAAGAAACATGGACACCGCCCAGTTTCACTGCTTCATGAGGCATACCATACACCACTGCCGTTTTCCGACTTTCTGCAATAGTTTGTCCACCACTTTGACAAATCATTTTTATCCCCTGGGCCCCATCATTACCCATTCCAGTTAAGATAACTCCAACACTTTTTCTGCAAAAAGATTTGGCCACCGACTGCATCATAACGTTTACTGAAGGCATAAACAATGTTTTCGGTTCCAGTTCTTGCTGTATATACAATTCTCCATGGTTTTTTTGGGAAAGGGTCATGTGGCAGTCTCCATCGGCCACATATATCATTCCGGCTTCAATTCGTTCCCCTGGTTGACCGATATGGCACTTGAGTTTTGTTCTGGATGCGAGTCTTTTGGTAAAAGGGGCAATAAATGCTTTTGGCATGTGCTGCACAATAAAAAAAGCTGCATTTAAATCTTCTGGTAATCCAGAAACCAGCTCAATCAGAGCCTTTGGACCACCCGTGGAGGCGCCAACGGCCACTCCATAAAACGAAGATAGGCTTGAACATTCAGGCACTGGCAATTCAAGACATTCTTCATGTTTAATGTCTGTATACTCGGGGTCAGATTGCTTTATTTGTTGACAGATTTTGACTCGCCGCCTTGCTGCAGTTTTAAGCTTATTAATAATCTGTTCTGACTGCCCGTAGTATGCTTTCCCCTGGGGTTTTAGTAAAAAATCAAAGGCACCAATCTCAAGTGCCTGCAATGTTTGATCAGCCCCTTCTTCTGTCAATGAAGAAATCATGATGACCGGTGCGATTTCTTCCTCAACCAGGATGCGCAATGCCGACAAACCATCCAATTCTGGCATATCGATATCCATTGTAATCACATCTGGTTTATGCTTTCTGGCCATATCGATGGCTTCATTGCCATTTCGGGCCAAAGCGATCACTTGCATATTGGAATCTTCCTCAATAATCGCCTTTAAAAAAAGACGAACCAAGGCTGAATCATCACAAATAAGCACCTTTATCGGACTGCGGCCACTCCTTTCACTCATGTTACTACCACCCGGTCAGGTTCTTTTAACACATCTCTCAGATTGGGAATCAGGATTTTTTCACCATTTTCTTCCAGTATAAATGATCCAAAAAAACCCGGATTTAAAATATCTGAACCAGCATCATCATTTTTACCCAGTTCAATATTTTCTTCGAAAATGTCGACTACCGATCTGACTGAGTCAACCAATAATGCCATGGGATCAGCACCGTTTAACAGTAAAAGTTTTGGGGACTCTTCCAGTTGTTTTACTTCAGAAAAAAGTGCTTCTTCAAAGGCTTCCAAAAAGGATCGCTGTATCTCAGTCGCCCCAGTGAGACAAGTAAGCAATTGCCCACATGCACGGGAACCAAATTTTTTTTTATTTCTTCGATCCATCAAAAACTGTCTCAGGTTCTCCAGTTGATTCATTTCAGAATCTTCTTTTAAGCTTTTTCTTTCTGAAATATGGCTTGACTCTTCCTTTACAAAACACCTTACCTGTTCAGTCAAAGCCACAGCTTCTTCACTAAGCGAACGTAATTTCAGTATTTTTTTCAAATCAATTACAGTATGCACTTTGCCACGGACATTCGATAGTCCTGAAATCCATGGCTTGTTTTGAGGCAAAGGAGTCAGGTTATTCAAAATGATTATCCCTTTCATATCATCTATCGGCAAGGCATAATAATCACTCAATAGAGCAAACAGCAAGAATTTCTTCTTTGCGCCTGAGGAAATGCCCGTATTTTCTGTCACTTTAATATCCGTTAATTTTTTCCGGGAATCATGAATTAAAAAATCAATGTCCAAAATCGACATCAGAAACAGTTGATCCAACAAGAGAATAAACCGTCTCCCGCCATCCTCTTCTATTACCGCCTTAATCTCCTTACCGAAAGCAGATAACAATGCGGGATCACACTGGAGTTGTTCTTCATCAATTTCTTTTATCTCCACCACCTCATCAGCAAGCAGTCCGACAATGACTCCGCTCATCCTGATAATCAGAGCCAATTGACTGCCAGCTTTATCGGTCTGATTCTTTTGGGGAGCAGGAGCAATACCCAGCAAAGTGAACAAATCAACCAGATGCAGTGGCTGATCCCGATGAACGACCAAGCCCATGATATAATCCGGAGCTTCTGCAACAACTTCTTGTTCTGTCAATCTGATCAGTTCTGAAACGGTGTCCAGTTGCAGTGCGAACTCCTTTTGACCCACCAAAAAAGTTAAAATGGATACCGTCTTCCTTGTTGAAATGGTTGATATAGCATCAACTCCATGATGCGCACCTTTCCATTGAGATGGTTCTGAATCAAATGTTCTTCCTTCAGCATTTAGCACCTTCTCCGGGTCAAGAAGTAAAATTTCTCCTTTTTCATCCTTTCTGTCTGCCAACCCCAACAAAAAAGAACCGGAAATACCCCGGACTTCCAACGGAGCGTCGAGTAATTCTTTACTTTCGATATCAAAAATACCCTCAACCCAATCAGCCCTAAGGGCTTGAATGCGCCCCTCTTTTTTTAAAACCAGAAAACGAGACCGCCCCTTATCAGTAACAGCACTTGAATCATACCTGACCAGAGCTGGCAACAGATCGTACAGAGGAGTAACATTGCCTCTGAAATTAAATACTCCCAACATAGACGGTTGTGAATGGGGTATGGGCGTTACCAAAACCGGTTTAATAATCTCTGTGACCAAATGCAAAAAAATGGCTAATCTTTCTGAATGCAGGTTGAAAACAAGATACTTCCCAGCCAGATGAAGCAAATGCCGCTCCTTTTAACCATGCACGATAATATATAATCAGCAACGCAGAGATTGTCAATTATCTTGTATTTATATGATATTAAGATCCCTTATTGATTTACCTGCAGAAATCAATATTGTATGCTTTCAATATACTGGTTTATGGCAAACCGATTAAAAGAGCGTGCCAGCAATGTTTCCAAACCATCCTGCCGCAAGAAAACATATGCGCCAACTTGGTCACGACTCGCCAGAAAGGCTTTTCCGCCTCGAATTCCTTCTTCAAAACGACACCCCAGACCAGACTCATAACGATCTCGTATTATCAAGAAGGCATCCCGACTCGTCTTGTTATCTTTCCAGCTCATCTTCCATTGCACCAGTTCAACCCCTTCTTTCTCTGTCTTATCAAGAACACAAACATCACCACAGTTTCCCATTTCATTCATAACACTCTGAGGCGATTTATCCAGAAAAGCAGCAACAAGAAATACACCAAGCTGAGTGCTTGATAATCGGGAAAACCCTGGTATGGGAGAAATATTAGGAGTTCTATAGACAGTTATGATTTTTTCCGGCTTTTCAAACAAAAAACTTTTCAGGATTTTTGGGGGATTTTTCAGGCGATCATTAAGGCCTTTCATTTTTTTTTTTATAAATGCACCTTGAGCGGCATTAACACCCTGGATCAATCCCTGAGTGTAAAACAGCTTAATTATGGGCTCCACCTCAAAATGATTGGCAGCACTGACCATGGGGTCCTGAGCAATCAGGCTCATACCATCCATACCGGAAATCATGGCCTCATCATCACCATAAAAATGATGCTTAACAAATGTAGCATCTCCATTGATCAGGGCGTAATCCAACCAATTGGCATCACAAAAAAAACATCCACAATATGGACCGCGTGGATTCAAAGTATATGCCAGAGCCATCCTGACTGCTACAACCAAAGGCCCAAGACTGTATTCATCTTCAAACGGTATTGATTGATCCAGCAACAACAAATTCTGTTTAATTTGGTAATGTGCTTTAATATTTCCCTTAATAATTTTTGTAAGCTGCTCTTCCAGATTAATTTCATTTTTAATAAGTCCAACTAAATATAACCTTCGAACCTCCGATTGTAAAAGTGAAGATGGGTGTCTTATCCGAAAATCCTCGATGAATATAGCATCCAATTCAGCAGAGGTCTTCAAAGCAACCCGGATACCCTGTGGTCTGGGTAATCCGGTTTGCTGACTGATTGCATTGATAATCTGATCTATCTTCTGTATTGACGGGAAAAGTATAGCAGAGAGAAAAAAAAACACCCACAAAAAAAACTTTTTTT